>ERZ1643246.2735-NODE-2735-length-16152-cov-8.869044_pt1 | contig 16152 bp, 12 predicted proteins | sample MGYA00579265_ERZ1643246 | MGnify/ENA primary metagenome ERZ1643246 (study PRJEB29033, sample SAMEA4952261) | chicken gut metagenome | biome: Broiler Chicken; feature: Gastrointestinal Tract; material: Caecum | place: Ireland | collected 2018 | study: Broiler... | reverse complement strand
CTGAGAATAAACGAGCAGTCCTGCTCCGGGATGTCGGCGCGCAGGATTGCCAGGGTGGATGGGTCGAGCTGTACGGTGCAGCTCGACCCATTTTCGATCAGCGGGAAGGTGAGCAGCACGGTGCCGTCCTCCTGGTTTTGGATTTCGATGTTCTGTCCGGCGCTTAAAGACTGCAGCACCTCCAAAAACATCCCCGCGCCCGACTGCTGGAACAGCTCGTCGGAGGGCACCGAGCAGTCCAGCCCCTTGTAGGAGAGGGAGACCTGCCCATCCTGCACCGAGACACAGAAGCCGTCCAGCGAAGGGGGAGAGGTGAACTGGAAGGTGCAGTCGCCGATGTAGCTCTGCTGGAAAGCGGCCCTGGCCTCAAAGTCGGCAAGGCGCATCTGCAGGTCCGCCGAGAAGCTGCCGGAGAGGTTTGCAACGGCGCGGTTGAGGTCAAAGTCCTGCGCGCTGCCGGAAGGGTTGCGGCAGAACAGCAGGATGCCGCCCGCCAGCACCGCCAGCAGGACCAGCACCACAATCAGACGTTTGGGCACAAAAAAACGGGACAACTTTTGCAGCATAAAACCGCCTCCTGTGAAAAGATGAGAGCGGATGGCAAAATGTCCCGTTTTTGTTTTCGCTTTTTTGAAAGATTAGCGGATGTGCTCCTTGAGCAGGCGGCCGAGATCGATGAGGATGTCGTCCGGCTGCATGAAGTATTCGCTCATCCGCTCAATGCAGCGGTCGGCGGCCGCGCCGTGCAGGTAGACCGCGCACACGGCAGCCTCAAACGGAGGCATCCCCTGGGAGATGAGCGAGGCCAGGATTCCGGTCAGCACATCGCCGCTGCCCGCCTTGGCAAGGCCGGGGTTGCCGGTCTGGTTGATGAAGGTGGAGCCGTCCGGGGAGGAAATGATGGTGTGCGCGCCCTTGAGCACGATGGTGGCCTTGAGCTGCGCGGCCAGCTCCTGCGCGCATAGCAGCGGCGCCTTCTGGATCTCACTGACCGAGGTGCGGCAGATTTTGGCCATCTCGCCGAAGTGCGGGGTCAGGATGACAGGACATTTGGCATCCGCTACTATGGATATGTCCATGGCCAGGTTGTTTATGCCGTCGGCATCGATGACCACCGGGCATTTGGCAAGGTAGAGCACCTCCTCCAAAATGCCGCGCTGGCGCTGGCCGGTGCCCATGCCGCAGCCGATGGCGATGGCGGAGGCGCCGGTCAGCGCGCCGGCCACATCCGCAGCGGTCTCGATAAAGCAGAAGGGCGACTGCACCAGGCTGGGGGCGATGATGGGGTAGATGGCCTGCGGCACGCCGGTGACCACATAGCCCGCGCCGGAGCGCATGGCGGCGGTGGAGGAGAGGACGGCGGCTCCGGTGCAGCCGATGCCGCCGGCGATATTGAGCAGCTTGCCGGTGGAGGTTTTGTGCGCGTCGGGCTGGCGCTGCGGGATGCGGGAGTAGACATAATCCTCGCCGGCGACAAAGTGGTTCTGGACGACGCCCTCATAGGAGAGGGGATCGATGCCGATCGGGGCGAGCGAAACCTGGCCGAGCCCGGGCAGGTATTTGGGCAGCAGGTGGGCAGGCTTGTAGCTGTCAAAGGCGATGGTGAAGTCGGCGTTGACGGCGTCCTGGGCGGCCTCGCCGGTGTCGCAGTTGATGCCGCTGGGGATGTCCAGCGAAAAGACGGCGGCGATGGCCTCGTTGATCATCTGGGTGATCTGGCGGCGGCGAATGTCGATCTCCCCGTGGAATCCGCTGCCGTAGATGGCGTCGACGATGACGTCCACCTCGTCCATGGCGGCAGAAACCGCTTCCGGCTCGTCCTCAAAGGAAAAGACAGGCAGCTGCATCGCGCGCACAAGCGAGAGCATCTGGATGGCGTCCGGGGTCTTGGGCTCGCCGTCGGCCAGCACGACGGTGACGTTGGCGCCCTGTTCGCTCAGCTTGCGGGCGACCACAAAGCCGTCTCCGCCGTTGTTGCCCTTGCCGCAGAACACGACGCAGTTTAAGCCGGACACCGCGCGCAGCGTCTCAAGGATAAAGCGCGCGGCGGCGCAGCCCGCGTTTTCCATCAGGCGCAGGTAGCTCATCTGGTACTGGATCGAGTTTTGCTCGATCTGCTTCATCTGTTTGGAGGTTACAATCCTCATGTGTTCATATCCTTTCTATCAAGGTCAATCCGCCGGATCAGCCGCCCGGCGTCAAAATGTTTCTGATTTGATTATAGCAATTTTTGGCGGCATAAACAAGCGGAATTTACAGTTTCTGCACAGGGCTGCGGCGGTTTTCTGGCAAAGACTTTGGCGGAAAGGATGTACTGCCCGACCGTCAGCTCCCCGCCCCACTTTTCCTCGTAGGCCCTGGACACAGGCTCGGTGCGGATGGAGATGTCGCAGAAGCCGGCCATGCGGATGATTTTTTCCAGTTCTTCGACCGAAGAAGCGCCCGACACTCAGCAGGCGTACATCTGGTCGTCCTGTTTTATCTCTTTGGGCAGCTCCTTCATGATGACGATGTCGGAGATACCGATGGCGCCGCCCGGCTTCAGCACGCGCAGGATCTCGCGGTAGACGCGGGGCTTATTTTGCGAGAGGTTGATGACGCAGTTGGAGATCACCACATCGGCCAGGTTGTCCGCCGCGGGCAGATTCTCGATCTCACCCAGGCGAAATTCCACATTGCGGTAACGGTTTTCCTTTGCGGTGCGGCGGGCAAGGGAGAGCATCTCGGGGGTCATATCGACGCCGATGACCCTGCCTTTCCGGCCCACCTTGTGCGAGGCAAGGAAGCAGTCGAACCCGGCTCCGCTGCCGAGGTCGATCAGCGTGTCCCCCTCCTTGACCTCGACGATGCGAAAGGGGTTTCCGCAGCCGAGGCCCATATTGGCGGCGGGAGGGACCAGGCTGATTTCCTCCTCGGAGTAGCCGACGCTGACGTTGAGCGCCTGCTGGTCCGGTGAGGAGGAGAGGATGGTGTCCTGCTTGCCATGTGCGATATCCGAATAACTTTGGCGGACAAAGTCCATTTTATGGTTCATGGAAGGTTCTCCTTCAAAAAATAGGATGGGCTGGCGGCAAAAGAGCGCCAGACTGTATTTTTCTATTGTATCACAAAAGCTTTGGTCACTGCAATCGAATTTGCGGGCAAAGGGGCAGGCAGATTCGGGGAAAATGGAAAAATCGGTGTAAAAAATAAATTTCTGGCGGCAAAGGGGCTTGCAAGCGGGGAAAAGTTGTGCTATGCTAAAAAACATCCAGTAGATCAATCGCATAAAAAACGCTGAGAACAGGTCCAGTAACATTCCTGCTTTTCCCTTTTTCAGAGAGCTGCCGCCACGGGCTGCAAGCGGCGCAGAGGGAAAGGAGTGCGAACCTTCGCCTGGGAGCGGTTCCCCTGAAAGGAAGGACGGTAGGGGGAGACGGAGGGCACCGTTATCTGCACAATGAAGCTGCCGGCTTTTTTTGCAAAGCCGGAATGTGGGTGGTACCGCGGAAAGCGACAAGGCTTTTCGTCCCTGACGCCAGGCAAGGCGCGGGGGCGAAGGGCCTTTTTTGTGCGGTGAAAACAGCAGATGAAGATGATTTGTGAAAGGAATGATAGACAGATGAAAGCTGAACTGGAGGCAATTGCAAAACAGGCGCTGGAGGAGCTCAAAGGCGCACAGGACCTGAAGGTGCTGGATGCGGTGCGTGTCAAGTATCTGGGAAAAAAGGGTGAGCTGACCGCCATCTTAAAGCAGATGGGCAAGCTCTCCGCCGAGGAGCGGCCGGTTATCGGCCAGCTGGCAAACCAGGTCCGCGCCGACATTGAGCAGATGCTGGAGCAGACCAAGACCGACCTGGAGGCCAAGGCGCTGGATATCCGCCTTGCCGGCGAGACGCTGGACGTCACCCTGCCGGGTCAGAAAAAGCCGCTGGGTAAAAAACACCCGCTGACCATCGTGCTGGACGAGCTCAAAGAGATCGTTGTCGGCATGGGATTTGAGATTGCGACCGGCCCGGAGGTCGAGCTGGACTACTACAACTTTGAGGCGCTCAACATCCCGAAGGACCACCCGTCCAGAGATACCCAGGACACCTTCTACATCAGCGACAATGTTTTGCTCAGAACCCAGACCTCCCCGATGCAGATCCGCACCATGGAGAAGAAAAAACCGCCGATCCGCATCATCGCGCCGGGCCGTGTTTACCGCTCCGACGCGGTGGACGCCACCCACTCCCCGCTGTTCCATCAGGTAGAGGGTCTGGTGGTCGACAAGGGCATCACCATGGCCGACCTGAAGGGCACGCTGGAGGTCTTTGTCAAGAGACTGTACGGCGACAGCACCGTCGTCCGCTTCCGCCCGCACCACTTCCCATTCACCGAGCCTTCCGCCGAGCTGGACGTTCAGTGCTTCCACTGCCACGGCGCGGGCTGCAGCCTGTGCAAGGGCGAGGGCTGGATTGAGATTCTGGGCTGCGGCATGGTGCACCCGCAGGTGCTGCTCAACTGCGGCATCGACCCGGAGGAGTACAGCGGCTTTGCGTTCGGCCTGGGGTTGGAGCGCATGGTCATGATGCGCTACGGCATCGACGACCTGCGTCTGTTCTATGACAACGACGTGCGTTTCTTAAAACAATTTTAGAATAAAAAGATAGAAAGTTTTCGCAAGCCTTTTTTGAAAAGGCGGCGGGCTGACCGGCGGGGCAGCGCCTGCCGGTCCCCGGAAAAAAGATCAATCCACGAAAGGAATGAGGATCTATGGATCTTTCGATGAGATGGCTGAAAGATTATGTCGATATTGGGGAAGTCTCGATGCGGGATTTCTCCGAAGCAATGAGTATGTCCGGCTCGAAGGTAGAGGGCTGGAAAACCGAATTTGATGAGGTCAAAAACGTAGTGGTCGGCAAGATTCTGTCGGTGGAAAAGCATCCGGACTCCGACCATCTGGTGATCTGCCAGCTGGATGTCGGCCAGGAGGAGCCGGTGCAGATTGTGACCGGCGCCTCCAACGTCCATGCGGGCGACATCGTGCCGGTGGCCCTGCACAAATCCGAGCTGCCAAATGGCGTCAAGATCACCAAGGGCAAGCTCAGAGGCGTGATGTCCAACGGCATGCTCTGCTCGCTGGGTGAGCTGGGCCTGACCAAAGGCGACTTCCCGTACGCCATCGAGGACGGCATCTTCCTCATTGAGGAGGACTGCCAGATCGGCCAGGACATCTCCTCGGCGCTGGGCTGCAACGACACCACCGTCGAGTTTGAGATCACCCCGAACCGCCCGGACTGCCTGTCGGTCATCGGTCTTGCCCGCGAGGCGGCGGCCACCTTCCACAAGCCGCTCAACCTCCATCAGCCGGAGGTCAAGGGCTGCGGCGGCGACATCCACGACTATCTCTCGGTTGAGGTGCAGAACAGGGAGCTCTGCCAGCGCTATGTGGCCAGAGTCGTCAAAAATGTCAAGATCGGCCCGTCCCCGCGCTGGATGCGCGAGCGTCTGCGCGCCAGCGGTGTGCGCCCGATCGACAACATCGTCGACATCACCAACTACGTCATGCTCGAGTACGGCCAGCCGATGCACGCCTTTGACATCGAGTATGTCAAAGGCCACAAGATCATCGTCCGCAACGCCCGCACCGGTGAGACCATCCAGACACTGGACGGTGTGGACAGAACCTTGAGCGAGGAGATGCTGGTCATCGCCGACGAGGAGAAGGCAAGCGCGGTAGCCGGCGTCATGGGCGGCGAGAACAGCGGCATCCACGAGGGCACCCACACCGTCGTCTTCGAGTCCGCCTGCTTTAAGGGCAGCTCGGTGCGCGTCACCGCAAAAAAGCTGGGCATGAGAACCGAGTCTTCCAGCCGCTTTGAGAAGGGCCTCGACCCGCAGAACTGCCTGCCTGCCGTCATGCGCGCCTGCGAGCTGGTCGAGCAGCTGGGCGCCGGTGAGGTTGTGGACGGCGTCATCGACGTGGACAACAGCGGCTATCAGCCGACCGTCCTGCACCTGGACCCGGCCTGGATCAACACCTTCCTGGGCACCGACATCTCCCGCGAGAAGATGGAGGAGATCCTCAAAAACCTGCAGTTTGGAATCGACGGCGAGAACATCATCGTCCCGTCCTTCCGCGGCGACGTGCAGCACAAGGCCGACGTGGCGGAGGAGATCGCCCGCTTCTACGGCTACAACAACATCCCAACCACCACCGCCAAGGGCAATCCGGAGGGCGGCTACAGCGACTACCAGCAGTTTGAGCGCACCGTCAACCAGAACATGTTGGCGCAGGGCATGTATGAGATCATGACCTACTCCTTTGTTAGCCCCAAGGAGTACGACCGGATTCGCCTGCCGAAGGACGATCCGAAGCGCGAATCGGTTGTCATCCTCAACCCGCTGGGCGAGGACACCAGCATCATGCGCACCAACGCAATTCCGTCGATGATGCTGATCCTGGCCAAGAACTACAACAACCGCAACGGCGCGGTTTCGCTGTACGAGATCGGCAACGAGTACATTCCGGTTCCGGGAGAGCAGCTGCCGGACGAGGTGCCGAACCTGATTCTGGGCATGTACGGCGAGGACAGAGACTTCTTCACCCTCAAGGGCGTGGTGGAAAATCTGTTCGACACGCTGGGCATCGAGGACTATGACGTGGAGGCCTGCCACGACAATCCGACCTTCCATCCGGGCCGCTGCGCGGTTATCTCCAAGGACGGCGAGGAGATCGGTATCATTGGCGAAATCCATCCGCTGGTCTGCGCCAACTACGGCATCAACACCCGCGTCTATGTGGGCAGGCTGAGAATGAGAAAGCTGTATGCCCTGCGCGGTGCGGAGAAGAAGTACCATCCGCTGCCGAAGTTCCCGGCTTCCACCCGCGACCTGGCGCTGCTGTGCGACGACAGCCTGCCGGTGCTGACCATGGAGAAGGCGATCAAGGCCGCTGCCGGCAAGATTCTGGAGAAGGTCGAGCTGTTCGACGTCTACAAGGGCAGCCAGATTGCCGACGGCAAGAAGAGCGTGGCCTTCAATATCACCATGCGCGCCAGCGACCGCACCCTCACCGACGAGGAAGTGGGCGGCGCGATGAACAAGATTCTGAAGGCCCTCGAAGAACTGGGCGCTCAGATCCGCTCCTAGCAGGCTGAGCCTCGCGGCACCAGGCTGAGCCTGGACCCAATTCGCGTATTGGTTTGGTAGGAGGTCTTGGCTTCTACCTCGCGGCACCAGGCTGAGCCTGCACCCAATTCGCGGCGGCATGATGCCGCATCCGATTCACGCATTGGTTTGGTGCGGTGCCTTGGCATCTACCTCGCGGTACCAGGCTTGTGGGGAGAAAAAATAAAATTTTCGTCCGCCTTAAAAGGCTGGCGGTTTCAAAAGGCGAAACCATCGGGAGACGGTGGGGACGTGTCACATAGAAAAACCTCCCGGTTGGGAGGTTTTTCTGCTATGGAATATCAAAATGACCGGCAGGGCCGGCCTGTCATCGGGAAAGGAGACGGTTGTAATGCTGATTTTGGAGTTTCAGGAACACAGGGTAAACGAAGAAGGACGGGAAATTTTTGACAGCTATGACTGGTGGAAGGAGCTGGTGAGCAGGGCGGCGCAGGGGGCCGACCGGTTTGAACTGCGCTGCTGGGAGGACGAGCGCGAAGGAATCGCCTTCGGCCAGCAGTACGGCGAGCAGCAGGAGAGCACCACCCAGGAGCTGGTCTACACCGGAGCGCTCAGCCAGGAGGCGCTGGCAGCGCTGCTCGACGGGTGCGTGGCTGCCGACGGGGCGTTGAGCTACTTCACCCTCAACCTCTACAGCGGAGAGAAGATGCTTTTCTCCAGCTCCCACTACGGCTCGGAGGTTTACTGGTTTCAGGACAGCTTTGCCGAGATCGGCTTTTTGATGATGCTGGCCAAAAAGCATCCCTGCATCAAGGGGTTTGACAAGCGCTGATTTTTTAGAGACTAGAAAATGCAAGATTTGCCGAAAAAGCAAGGGAGGGGAGCAAAAGCGTTTCGCTTTTGCTCCCACCTCCCTTTTGAGAAAAGGCTATTTGGAAACCGGTTTAAAGACGCCCCAGCCGTCCATCTCCAGGGGGATGATGTTCGAGCGGGTGTAGTGGATGATGTTTTGCAGGCGGCTTGCCTCGTCCTTGGAGTGCAGCACAAAGGAGATGCCCTCCTTCTTGGCGCGGCCGGTGCGGCCGATGCGGTGCAGGTAGGCGTCGTTCTCCTGCGGGATGTCGTAGTTAAAGACCACCTGGATGCCGCTGACGTCGATGCCGCGGGCGGCCACATCGGTGGCGACCAGGATGTCGATCTGGCCGGCCTTGTACTGTTCCATGATCTTGTTGCGCTCCGACTGGCGCATGTCGCCGTGCAGGCAGGCGGTGTTGAGCTTCTGGGCGTGCAGCTGCTCGGCCACCATGCCGGTGGTGTATTTGGTGTTGCAGAAGATGATGGCGCGGCTGACCTCGAACTGCTTCATCAGGCGCAGGATAATTTCGATCTTCTCCCGCCCGATGCACTGCACGCTGTACTGGTCGATCTTCGGCTCGCTCTCCTCCACCGGCAGCACGGTGATCTCCTCCGGGTCGCGCTGGAACAGCCAGCCGATGTCCATGACCTCCCGCGAGATGGTGGCGGAAAACATGCACATCTGCTTCATCGCCTTGAGCGAATCCAGGATTTTGCGCACGTCCTTATAAAAGCCCATGTCCAGCATCCGGTCGGCCTCGTCGAGCACCGCGGTGGTGACCGACTTGAGCGAGACGGCCCGGTGCTGCATCAGGTCGAGCAGGCGGCCGGGGGTGGCCACCAGGATGTGCGCGCCCTTTTTCAGCTGCTGCTTCTGCCGCTCCATCGACTGCCCGCCATAGACCACCACCACCCGCAGCTGCGGCAGAAAGCGGGTCAGGTTTTTGAGGTCCTCGCAGATCTGGGTGGCAAGCTCGCGGGTGGGCGCCAGAATCAGCGACTGGATGTCCGGCTTTTCGGTGTCGCAGTGCTCGATTAAGGGGATGCCGAAGGCCAGCGTCTTGCCGGTGCCGGTGGGGGCCTTGGCGATGACGTCCTGCCCGGCGAGCATCGGCGGGATGGCCTTTTGCTGGACCTCGGTCATCTCCTCAAAGCCCATCTGTTGAATTGCCTGCAAAATCTCGGGTTTGACAGGCAGGGAAGCAAAGGATTGCTGCATAAATTGTTCACGCTCCATATTTGAAACATCTATGTTTTTTAGAATCGTTGTCGAATAATTTTATTATAGCATAATTTCGCATACTTGCAAAGATTCCGGCGCCGGAGAGGCAGGAAAGTTCCCCTTGCTCTGCGCGGTCAGAGAGAAATTTCACTGCCGGCTATGTTCTGATTTTCCCATTTTTTTTTCAGAATCGCAAACTGCATGGTGTTTTCATAAAGGGGGGAGCTGTCCGGCTGGCTGATAAAGGAGACAAAAGCGGGCGGCGACAGCGGGGCTGTACTTTGCACAAGCGTTGTAGTATACTTTTTATTATACCATAACAAAGCGGCCTTGCAAAGGTTGGGCCCCAAAGGAGATGGCGATTGGATGGAGCAGATAGAAGTAAAGCGTATCCTGCAGCGCAAAAGGGACAAAAGCTGGTTTGGCAGCAGCTACAACGTCAACCTCTACCGGGGCTGCCCGCACGGCTGCATCTACTGCGACAGCCGCAGCGCCTGCTATGGGGTGGAGGATTTTGCGCGGGTGCGGGTGAAAAAGGACGCGCTGCCCCGGCTGCAGCAGGAGCTGGCGGCCTGCCGGGAGAGCGGAGTAGTGGTGGCCACCGGCTCGATGTCCGACCCGTACAACCCGCTGGAGCGGCGCTACGGCTACACCCGCGGGCTGCTCGAGCTGCTCGACCGGTATCGCTTCGGCGCTGCCATCGCCACCAAGGGGACGCTGGTGGAGCGGGACATCGACCTGCTGCAGCAGATTTCCACCCACTCGCCGGTTATCGTCAAGGTTACCATCACCACCCCGCACGATACGCTGTCCGCCCTGGTGGAGCCGCACGCGCCGCCCTCCTCCCGGCGGCTTGCCGCGCTGGAAGCGTTGTCCCACGCGGGCATCTTTGCGGGTGTGCTGCTGATGCCGGTGCTGCCCTTTCTGGAGGACGATCCGCAGGACATCCGTCTGCTGGTGCAGCTGTGCGCCAGGGCGGGGGTGAAGTTTATCTACCCCTACTTTGGGGTCACGCTGCGGGACCGGCAGCGGGAATATTTTCTGCAGCAGGTGCGTAAGAATTGGCCGAAGGTCTGGGAACGGTATCTGGACTACGGCGAGGATTATCTCTGCCCCTGCCGCAACGATGGAGAGCTGTGGCAAATCTTTGAGAGAGAGTGCGGCCGGTACGGCATCCTCTGCCGGATGGAGCAGACTGTGAAGGCCTACCAGTCCCCCTACCAAAGCGAGCAGCTGCGCCTGTTCTGACGCGCAAAAAATCCCTCCCGGATGGGAGGGATTTTTGTTGTCCGGATTATTTGAGCCTGCCGTTTTTCTGGCGGTTGGAGTTGCAGCGCTGGATAAAGTACCCGACCGCGACCCCGATAAAGGCGGTCAGGGCGTAGACCAGCCACAGCGGCCAGACGCTCAGATCAAAGAAGAAGAGCATCGAGGGGACAAACAGCACGGCGGTCAGCGCCGGATAGTGCAGCTGCAGGCCGTTTTCCCGCCCGCACAGGATGCCGCAGATCAGGCACAGCAGCGGGAAGCCGATGAGCAGAATCACCGACAAAAAGTTCATCGAGCCGACGGCATTGGCAATCATCGGCATGGCGATAAAGAGCGTCAGGGTCAGGATCGAGCAGTCGATCAGAATTTTTGGGTTTTGCATTTTCATAAAAGGGACTCCCTCTCTTTCTGTTTGTACCAGTATAGCACATCCGCGCCCCGCTTGCAATCGGCATATTCCGGACAAAACCCTCATATTCATGGGACAGAGCATGTGAGCCCCCACAAGCGCCTGACGCATTCGGCGCCCGGGATGATCCGGCTTGACAGGAAAGAGAGGTTATCGATATGGAATGTAACGTAATGAACCACGCGGTCTGCGTCAACGAGACGGTGTATGACTCGGTGGTGGAGGTGCCGCTGGAGGCGGACATCATGCTGCCCGATTACTGTCCGGACATCGTCAAGATCCTCAAGTGCACGCTCAATGCCTGCGTCAAATCCGCCCGGGCACAGGGCCGGACGCTGCAGCTGGAGGGGATGTGCAGCGTCAATGTGCTGTATCTGGGCGAGGACAACAGTGGGATGTCCGGTTCCGGACAATCTGCACTGCAGCTGCGCAGCGTGGACTACAAGCTGCCCTACAGTAAGAGCGTGGACCTCAAGAGCGAGGTGGGGCAGGTCATCGTCTTTGTCTCGGCCGATTCCTCCTACTGCAGCTGCCGCGCGGTGAGCAAACGCCGGGTGGAGCTGCGCGCCTCGGTCAGCCACAAGCTGAGTGTGGTCAGCTCTGGGGAGGAGCAGGTGGTCGCCGATGTGGCGGAGGACACCCAAAACCCGCAGGGCATCCAGCTGCGCAAAAAGACGATGCAGCAGGATGCCTTTGTCACCCAGGCGCGGGAGACGATCAGCGTGCACGAGGAGCTGGAGCTTGCCCAGGGCAAGCCGCCGGTGCGCAGCGTCATCTGCTCGAATGGCTGCGCGGTGATGACCGACCGGAAGCTGATCTCCGGCAAGATTGTGACCAAGGGCGAACTGCGCCTGCAGATATTGTACTGCACCGATCAGAACAGCATCGAGCAGATGGAGTACGCGCTGCCCATCAGCGCGGTGATCGATGCGCCGGGCGCGGACGACGGCTGCGTCTGCTCGGCGGGGTACGCGGTGTGCGAGCTGGAGATTTTGCCAAAGCTCGGGGAGGACGGACAGAACACCCGCTTTGAGCTCAACGCCCAGGTGGTCGCCACGGCGGAGGTCTGCCGCCGCACCGAGATTGCGGTAGCGGACGACTGCTACTCCACCCGGTACGCCTGCGAGGGGCACAACAGGCCGCTGAGCTTTCTGAGCCTATTACAGCAGGTGGAGGAAAAGTGCCTGTACAAGGGGGAAATCGAGCTGCCCGACGGGGTGGACAGCATCATCGCCGGCTGGGGCAGGGTGACCGACAGCGCTGTAAGCTTCGAGGAAGAAAACGGCGAATACAAGGCCCAGTTGCATCTGAGCCTCAACCTCTGCATGCTGGCCTACGACGATAGCGCAGGCATCCAGTTTTATGACAAGACCGAAAAGCTGGACTGCTCCTTCCCTGTCAGCGGGGCGGATGCGCAGGAGCAGCGGCTATTGTTCTGCCCGCAGCTGACGGTGACCGGCTTTGACTACAGCCGCAGCGCGGGCGCCCTGCAGGTGCGCTGTGAGGTGCTGGTGCGCGGCTGCATCTGTCAGCTGAAAAAATGCAGCGTGATGGAGGAGATTGTGGTGGATGAGCAGAAGCCTGTCGAGCGGGAGGACGACTGCTCGCTGACCATCTACTACGCCGACCCGGGAGAAAACCTCTGGGAGATCGCAAAGGCCTACCACACCGCCATGCAGTCGGTGCTGGAGGCCAACAGCCAGCTGGAGCTTTCCCAGGAGGACGCCGTCTCCAAGCGGGAGATGCTGCTGATCCCGATTTTGTCCAACTGATTGTTCTGCCACGCAGCACCAAAGAGAAGGAGTGAAGCCAACGCATGGAAAGCCGCAACATCTATACAGACATCGCCAGGCGCACCGGCGGCGACATCTACATCGGGGTCGTCGGGCCGGTGCGGACCGGAAAGTCCACCTTTATCAAACGGTTTATGGAGGATCTGGTGATCCCCAACATCGAGAGCGAGTTTTTTAAGGAGCGCGCGGTCGACGAGCTGCCGCAATCGGCGGCCGGCCGCACCATCATGACCACCGAGCCGAAATTTATCCCCGAGGAGGCGGTGAAGATCGAGCTGGAACAGGGCGCCCAGCTCAACGTCCGCCTGATCGACTGCGTGGGCTACATCGTCCCAAGCTCATTGGGCTACATCGAAAACGAGCAGCCCCGCATGGTGATGACCCCCTGGTTTGAGCAGGAGATCCCCTTCAACATGGCCGCCGAGATCGGCACCCAGAAGGTCATCCAGGAGCACTCCACCATCGGGCTGGTGGTGACCACCGACGGCTCGATCAGCGACATCCCCCGCGAGGAGTACGCCGAGGCCGAGGAGCGGGTCATCCGCGAACTGCAGGAGCTGCAAAAGCCGTTTGCCGTGCTGCTCAACTGTGAGCGCCCCAGCAGCGCCGAGGCGCAGGAGCTGGCCGAACAGATGCAGCAGCGCTACGGCGTGCCGGTGCTGGCGGTCAACTGCCTGGATATGACCGAGGCGGATATCCGCAAGATCCTCTCCAACGTCCTGATGGAGTTCCCGGTCAAGGAGATCAAGGTCAATTTGCCGCGCTGGATCCTCTCGCTGCAGAAGGGGCACTGGCTGAAAACCGCGCTCTATGACGCCATCTGCAGCGCCTGCGGGGAGATTCGCCGCATCAACCACGTCGCCGAAAAGCTGCAGGAGATCGAAAGCTGCGAGCAGATCGCCCACGCGCAGGTCACCGGCATGGACCTGGGCAACGGCAAGGTGATGCTCTCGATCACCGTCAAGCCAAACCTGTTCTATGATATTCTCAGCGAGGCCAGCGGCCTTGCCATCGGCGGCGAGGAGGGCCTGCTGCCCTGCCTGTGCGAGCTGGCCCGCATCAAGAAGGAGTACGACAAGGTCAAGGGCGCGCTGGAGGAGGTGGCCGCCACCGGCTATGGCATCGTGATGCCGTCGCTGGAGGAGCTGACGCTGGAGGAGCCACAGATTGTCAAGCAGGGCGGCCGGTACGGCGTGCGGCTGCGCGCCTCCGCCCCCTCCATCCACATGATGCGCGCCGACATCACCACCGAGGTCAGCCCCATCGTCGGCAGCGAGAAGCAGTCGGAGGAGCTGGTGATGAGCCTGCTGCAGGAGTTTGAGGACAATCCGCAGAAGATTTGGGAGAGCAACATCTTTGGCAAATCGCTGCACGAGCTGGTCAACGAGGGGCTGCACAACAAGCTCTACCGGATGCCCGCCGACGCGCGCATCCGCATGCAGGAGACGATCGAGCGGATCATCAACGAGGGGTGCAACGGGTTGATCTGCATCATCCTTTAAACGGCGGCTTCTGCCCGAAGTGGGGGCAGGGGCCCCCACACCCCCTTGTATGGGCGCTCCGCCCCATGCCCCGGGTGACTTTCTCCCCGATGAGAAAGTCACCAAAGAATCTCCCAGAGGGGCCCCCCCTCTGGGTACTCCCCTTGGGGGGCATTATCATCCCCCCAGCAGCGCGCGCATGTATGCGCTTGCTGCTCCCCCCAGAAGGACTCTCCACAAAAGTTTGGGGGTGAATTACTGGTTCATGTTCCCACCGCGCCACGGATTGACAGTAGAAGGTGTGACCCCTGGCAGAGTTTGGGGAGAAAAAAGACCGATTTGCCCACAGACTTAAAGTGGCAAATCGGTCTATTTTTGTAGCTGAAAGCAGCCCGGGTGCAAGCGTCAGCGCAGCACCAAAAAGGGCGGAAATTCTGCACCGGGGGATTCCAAAGGGCGCAGCCCTTGGCGCGCCTTTGGTGACTTTCCCCGCGACGGGAAAGTCACCCGGGTGCAGGGCGGAGCGCCTGCTGGTGGGTGCTGGGGCTACCAGCAGGGGCTACCAGCCCCGCAAAAGCCCCGGGGTGGAGGGGCGGAGCGCCCTCCCCATGGGGGCCGTGGGGGCGCAAGCCCCCACTTGGGGGAGCAGGAGCCAAGTCTGACGACTTGCTCCCGAGGGGACGCAGCCCCCTCGCATCGTTTAGCAGAAACGCACCGTTTCCTCCAGGGCCTTGCGCGCGGTGTCGTGGCGGTCGGGGGAGGCCGGCTCGCAGTCGGCGTAGCCCAGCACCAGGATGTTGACCGGGACGATGTTTTCCGGCAGCGCAAACTCTTTGCGGACAATCTCCGGGTCGAACATGCAGATCCACAGGCTGCCCAGTCCCAGCTCGGTGGCGCGCAGCATCATGTGGTCGGTGACGATCGAGGCGTCGATGTCGCAGCTGTCCTTCTGGTCGATGGGGCGCACCCAGGCCTCCGATTTGTCCGCGCAGACAATCAGCGCCAGCGGCGGGTTGTGGATGTTGGCGGCTTTGGCAAGTTTGCCCAGCGCCTCGGGGGTGCGCACAACATAGATGCGCTGCGGCTGGCGGTTGGCGGCGGTGGGGGCGACCCGTCCGGCCTCCAGCACGGCCATCAGCTTTTCTTCCTCCACCGGGGTAGACTTATACTGGCGCACCGAGTAGCGGGCTTTCATCAGATCGATCAGGCTCATAAACAGTTCCTCCTTATCGGGCTGCGGTTGTCTGAGAACGGCAGCTGTGGTATAATGAAAAAAATCTTTTTTTCATCATAGCACAAAGTTTAAATTTTTGAAAGGAAAATTTTGCTGCAATGCTTGCAGCCTTAGACCAGTTTTGAGGGAGAGAGTTTTTATTGTTCGGTCAGCTGTTTTAAGCAGGTGAGGAAGGCGGACGCCGCCTTGGAAAAGACCTGGTACTTTTTCCGGATGATGTAGGCGGTGGATTCCAGCCTGGGGGCAAAGGGCCGAAAGCACAGGCTGCTGCCCCGGGTGTTGATGAGCTTGTCAAAGCAAAGGGCATATCCGAGCCCCTCGTCCACCAGCAGCGAGGCGTTAAAGACCAGGTTGTAGGTGGCGACGATGTGCAGCTGAGAGAGGTCCCGCTGCATCCACTGGGCCAGGCGGCGGTCGTCGCTGCGCTGGTGGGAGATAATCAGCGGCTGATCCCACAGGTCGGCGGGGCGCCAGCGCCCTCCCCGCGACAAGCACACACCCGGCACCGCGAGGCAGGCAGTTGGGCCCCGCACGAAACCAATACGTGAATTGGGTGCAGGCTCAGCCTGCCGCGAATCGGGTGCGGCATCATGCCGCCGCGAAATGGGTGCAGGCTCAGCCTGCCCGCTTGAACAAGGCTGACGAAATTTTTGCACAAACCCAGCACCGCGGGGCAGGCAGTTGGGCCCCGCACGAAACCAATACGTGAATTGGGTGCAGGCTCAGCCTGCCGCAGCCGAAGGCAAGCGACCTGCGCGAGAGCGTTCAGTCTCGACCCGCAGGAGGTCCGTTCG
>ERZ1643246.2734-NODE-2734-length-16156-cov-6.716788_pt1 | contig 16156 bp, 16 predicted proteins | sample MGYA00579265_ERZ1643246 | MGnify/ENA primary metagenome ERZ1643246 (study PRJEB29033, sample SAMEA4952261) | chicken gut metagenome | biome: Broiler Chicken; feature: Gastrointestinal Tract; material: Caecum | place: Ireland | collected 2018 | study: Broiler... | reverse complement strand
ATAATTTATTATACACTCTCTCGTTAAATGTGTCCATATATCTATTCTAACACCATATCTTCTACATTACTTGTATCGAACTTACTTACATTTACACTTATTAAACTATTACATCTTCCAAACATTCCTGCCATATTTTCTACATATTCTGTATTAATCTTCTCTAGTCCAATAATCTCCGTTAAATTGCTACAACTTTCAAACCAATTAGCCATTGATGTTGGAACTATTTCATCTATAATACTTACTTTTGTTATTGTTTCTTTTTCATTAAACCATGGTGTATCATTAAAATGTTCATCTCCTTCATTCCAACTAGTATATTCTTCTCCCTTTATATTTCCATATTCTTTTATTACTGTTTTTCCCTCTATTGGTTCATTTTGCGTTCCAAAAGTTAATGTTCCATCATTATATAAAGTAACATAAATATCTGTTCCTATTTCATCTTTCTCCATTACCTTTGTTATCTCATTTGTTAATTCTCCTATTTGTATTTTCTCATTACTAGCTGCATTTTGCATTCTATCTGCTGCATCTTTTGCCTCTTTAAATATTCCATCTTCTCCCAAAGTAAATGATATTGCTACCCCTGCTAATATTAAAAGAACAATTATTGTTACAACTAATGCTACTAGTGTTATTCCTTTTTCTTCTTTTTTAATTTTTTTATTCTCTTTTCCACTTTTTCTCCTCCTTATGTTTATTGTTTCTTATTTCTTTAGTTTTATTCTTTTTATGTTATATCATAGCACGTTTTTGCTTGCAAGTATTTTAGGTTGCATTCTTAAATACAAAAAACTATGTATATTTTGCGATTTTTATCTTCGCATAATATACATAGTTTCTCTATGTTTATATTTTTTTATTCTATTAAATCTTACGATATATATATATATATATATACAGCCTCAAGGGTTTTAAGCATTTTTCTCTCCTTTTATTATTTTATCTTACTGTTTGCATATATGAACTTGCAGTCATATCTTCCGTAACAACAGCTGAATTCATACCTAAATATTGAGCAAATATTTCTCTTGCTGTTGGAGCAGTGTAGCTACCGTGTTGGCCATCTTTTACAAATACTGCAACTGCAATCTCTGGATCATCATAAGGTGCAAAACCTACAAACCATGCATTAGCATTTCCATTTGTATCAGTAGTTGCAGAGCCTGTTTTTCCTCCTACTTCAATATTAAAATCTCTAAAATATCTATATGCTGTTCCAGAGCCATCACTTGTAACACCTTTCATTCCTTCTTTTACAGCCTTTAAGTTTTCTTCACTAATACTTATATCTGAACCACTATTTCCGCTTATTCCCAACTTTTCATTTACATATGAATTTATTTCATTTCTTGAAACTTCTGTTCCATCTGACTTTGTAATTGACTTTATAATTGTTATATCCAGATTTTTTCCACCATTTGCAATCATTGCAGTATATTTAGCCATTTGAAGAGGTGTAAATGCATTATTAAGTTGTCCTATTGCTGCTTGAATAGTATAACCAGCAACCCATGGGCTCATTGTATCTTCATTAGCTAATACTCCCGCTTCTTCACCCGGAAGTTCTATACCTGATTTTTGTCCAAGTCCAAATGCAGAAGCAACTTGTGCTAATCTATCTATTCCTGTTCTTCTTCCCGTTTCATAGAAGAAATAATTACATGATGCTTCAATTGCCTGCGTTACATTTAACCAGCCATGCCCTCCTCTTTTCCAACAAACTGGTTGATAATCTCTATAATAAGTATATTTTCCTGTATCATTTATTTTTGTATTCAAATCAATTGCTCCACTTTCTAGTCCTGCAATAGCCGTTACCATTTTAAAAGTAGAACCAGGTGGTGATATTGATGAAATCGCTTTATTTATTAACGGATGCCTAGAATCATTTAAATAATTATTCCAATTTTCTGTACTAATACCATCAACAAAAAGTGAAGGATTGTAATTAGGATAACTTGCCATAGCTAAGATTTCACCTGTTTTTACATTTATAACTACAGCAGCACCCTCATTTGCTGTTTCAGCTCCTGATAATTCACCTGTTTGCATCATTTCTATATTATGTGCTAATGCCTCTTCTGTTATTTTTTGAAGTTCTGCATCTATTGTAAGCATTACATTATTTCCTGCAATTGCTTCTTCTGCTACATATTCATCAGTTATTATTCCATCAACAGACATATCTATTTGTTTTATTCCATCTGTTCCTCTTAAGTATTTTTCCAATACTTGTTCTATTCCTGTTTTACCTATAATATCATTTTGATCATATTCATCTTTATTTGCTTTTAATTCTTCTTCCCCTATTGGACCTACATATCCTAAAATATGTGATGCTAATTCTCCATATGGATAATATATTGTAGGTGTTGATGTTGTATTAATTCCCGGAAAACTTGCGCTCATTTCATTAAGAGTTGCTAAACTTGCATTGCTAATATTTGTTGCAAGTTCAACTGATTTTGTATTACTATATCCATCTTTGTCTATTTCATATCTTAAAGTCATTATTTTTCTAGCATCTTCAACATTATCAGTAGTTATTTCATATTCTTCTTTGAAATAATTAAAACATGCTTCTGCATCATATGAAGCATCTAGTTTATTTTGCTCTTTAAAAGTTTTTGCTGTTTCTTCATCTTTAAATGCAAAAGGATTTACAGTTATAGGGAAATTATCTACATATTTATCACCATTTGCTTCTAAAGTTTGTGCTAAAAGCAAAAGTCCATTATTTAATGCTTCAGAATCTGCTTTTGTTTTGTATATTTCCACATTATATTGAAGTTTTGTAGATACTAGCTTTTCCCCACTACTATCTAATACATTTCCTCTAGCAGCTTTTATTGTTGTTTCTCTTGTTAACCTTGTATTTGACTCTTCTCTATATTCTTTACCTTGTACTATTTGAAGATTAAATAATTGAAGTAATAACACAATACCTATTATGTATACAATAGCAATTAATATATTATATCTTAATTTATTATCATTTTTATTGTTCATTATACCTCCAATTTAAAAATATCTTGTTAGTATTTTCTTGCCTTTAAATGATTCTTCTATATAATATCCTAACTTTTTTATACCTGGATATAGTATTATTGTAAGTAATATATTAAATACGATTTCAACTAGTAATGTAAGTGTAAATGTTATTATTTCAATTTCTGCTCCATATTGTATTACTCTAAATACATACATTCCTATTTCATATATTAATAAAGAAAATGCTTCCATTAATATTAGTGTTATTTTACTATCTTTTGAAAAATTTTTATCAAAGTATTCTCCAAGTAATCCAATTATACCTAATAATACTGATGATGGACCTACTATTCTTCCTATAACTAGGTCTATTATTATTCCAAATATTATGCCAAATATAGCTCCCATTTTATTACCCACAAATAGTCCAATAAATAGTATAAATAGCACAAATAAATTGGGCATTATTCCTCCTATATTGAACCATGAAAAAATATTCGCTTGCATAAAATATATTAGAAAAAACAATATTATTATAATTAATATGACTTTAAATTTTCTCAAGTTTTTCTCCTAACATTTATTTACATATTTCTATTTTTCAGTAATTACAAGTACTGTCTCTAAATTAGAAAAATCAGTTGCAACTTCTATTTCTGCATACCTATCTGATTGGTTTTGTGTGTTTATGATATTTTTTACTGTTCCTACTAAAATTCCTTTTGGATATATTCCTCCTAGCCCTGATGTTACTACTTGATCTCCTTGAAGTATTGTACTATCTGCTGGTATATATGTTGCTTTCAATATGCTTGTATTATTTAATGTTCCTTTTAGTATTACACTATCTTGTACATTTGATATATTCGCACTTACACTACTTGCTGTATCTATTATAGTTTGTACTTTTGCTGTATCATTTGTAACAGATATTACATATCCTACTAGTCCTGATTCTGATATAACTGGCATATTAACATTTATACCTTCATCTGTTCCTGCATTTATTACTATTAGTTTTTCATAATTACTGATGCTTCTTTGTATTACATATGCTGGAACTGTTGTATAGTTTGAATATTTATCTTTTAAATTTACATATTCTTTTAATGTGTTATTTTCTGATTTTAGTATCTCTAGTTCTCTAACTTGTTCTTGAAGTTTGCTATTTTCATCTCTTAGTTTCTGATTTTCATTTTTTAAATTTTCAATATCGCTTAATTCTTGGTCATTTCCTGCTATTTTGTTTTTTAAGAAAATTATGCCATTTTGTATTGGCATAAATATTTTTCCTATAGTTCCCTCCATTGCAGATAAATTTCCTGTACTTATATTTGATACTATTACTACGACTACAAGTATTATTATTGTCAAGATGATTCCAATAAGACCTGATTTATTTTTCATTAATAACCTCTTTTTTCTGTGCTAAGTAGCACTCCTTTTAAACTATCTATATTTTCTAATACTTTGCCTGCTCCTATTGCTACACATTCAAGTGGTGTATCTGCTACATATGTTTGTACACCTGTTCTTTGTGCTATTAAGTTATCTAAATTTCTAATTTGTGCTCCTCCTCCTGCTAAGTAAATTCCATTTACTATTATATCTGATGCAAGTTCTGGAGGTGTTTGTGAAAGTGTATTTATTACTGCTTCTATTATTTCATTTATAGGTTTTTTCATTGCTTCTTCTATATCTTTTGAAGATACTGTTACATTTTTAGGAAGCCCTGTATCTAAGTCTCTTCCTCTAATTTCTTTTGTCATTTCTGTTACTAATGGCATCGCACAACCTAGTTCTATTTTTAAATTCTCTGCTGCAGATAGTCCTATAGCTATACCTTTCTTTTTCTTTAAATATTCTACAATGCTTTCATCTATTTCATTTCCAGCTACTCTAATTGATGTACTAGCTACAATTCCTCCAAGTGAAATTACTGCAACTTCTGTTGTTCCTCCTCCTATGTCTATTATCATATTTCCAACTGGTTCTTTGACATTTAAACCTGCTCCTATTGCTGCTGCCATTGGCTCTTGTATTAAATATACTTCTCTAGCATTTGCTTGCAAAAATGCTTCTTCTATTGCTCTTTTTTCTACATCTGTTATTCCAGATGGTACTCCTACAACAACTCTAGGTTTTCCTGCATTATATTTTTGACATACTTTTCTTATCATGTTTTTTAGCATAAGTCCTGTTGCTGTAAAATCAGCTATAACTCCATCTTGCATTGGTCTTATAGCTTTTATGTTTTCTGGTGTCCTTCCTAGCATTTCTCTTGCTTCTTTACCTGTTGCAACTATTTCTCCTGTTATTTTATCAGTTGCAACTACTGACGGTTCTCTAAGTACTATACCTTTTCCTTTTAATGCTATTAAAATATTAGCTGTTCCTAAATCCATACCTATATCTTTTGAGTTAAAACTTAATAAATTTAAATTCATATTTCTTCTTCCTCTCTATACTAAACTTCTATATTTTCCTTTTGCAATTATAATGTGGTCTACGAATTTAATTCCAAGCATATCAGAACATTCTTTTATCTTTTTTGTAAATTCTATATCTTCTTTACTAGGCCTATCATTTCCATTTGGATGATTATGAAGTATTATAAATTTTTTAGCATTTAATTTTGTTAATTCGTACATTATCTTTTTATATTCTATATTTGCTTCATCACCAATTCCTTTTTTAAAGTCTATTATTCTTATAATTTCATTTTTTACATTTAATAAAAGAATTTTTATTATCTCATATTTTTCATATCTTAACTCATCTATAAATATTTCTGCAACATCTCTGGTGCTTCCTACTTTTTTATTAATTTTATTTATTGGAAGGTTCATTCTTCTTGCAAGTTCGCACACAGCTTTTATTTGTATAGCTTTTATTTCTCCAATTCCTTTTATCTTTTTTAAGCTTTCTAATTCTATATTTTGCAGTTCATTTAGTTCTGATACAAGCAATAAAATTTTATTTGCTAATTCTATTGAATTTTCTTCTTTTGTTCCTGTTTTTATAATTATTGCCAATAATTCTGAATTTGATAACTTTTTTTCTCCATACATTTTTAATTTTTCATATGGTCTTTCTATTTCTGGCAATTGTTTCATTTTAAGTGGCATAAATATTTCCTTTCTGCCCCCAAAAAATTTAAATATGTTTTATCTATACTAGAATTTTCTATAGATAAATATTGCTATGATTATTCCTATAATACTTGATATGTTAATATTAAACATTATCCCAAATGTTAAATTTACTACTCCTAGGTCTAATGTTACTGGATCAGTTAACCCAAAGGTTTGTCCATATGATAGCCAATTAAGCCAACTTACACCTTGCGTAAGTTCTCCTATTAGTCCTCCTATAACTAATCCACATAAAATAAATATAATTAGTACAAATGTACTTTTGTCTCTTGTTGCCATAATTTCCTCCATTTTTTCTTACGGATATTTCTTTTTTAACATTTGTATTATATATTTTTTTTGGCATAATTTCAAGGTATTTTTTGTAAATTCGTGTGAATTTTTTATGAAAAAGAAAGTAGCTAAATTACTACTTTCTAATCATTGTATCACAATATTTTATTACCATTTAGAAAGACATCATATATATGATTAACTATATTACTTTTATTAAACATAAAAATATAATAGAATAATATCAATATTTTTATATTATTAAGTAAACTAAGCAATATTAATTAGTTCATAAATAAATCTGCATTATAATTACTTATGATTTCTTCTTCTGTTAATGCTCTATTATATACTCTAACACTCATAATAGTTCCATTAAAAAAACTTTCTGTTCCGTTTCTTGAAGCAATAAACATATAGTCATTAGTAAACTGCCCATTTGAAGTTTGATTGTCTGTACCAAATGAGTCTATATATTGCATTTTTATAGAATCTATATATGTTAATCTTCCATTTATTTTTGCTACGCTTGAATATATATTTGTATGTGTAGATATATCATTATTAATTTCTTTTGTATAATTTCCAGGCCTTTGAGAATTGTGGTTTGTATGAAATCTATTAGGACGTGAATTATATCCATCACTATTTATTGCTAGTCCAAAGCCTCCTGTTACATTATTCCAATTACTTGTATGTTCAAATAGCATTGCAACTCTACTTGTATCTTCACTTTTATATCTTACTTCTACTGTAACACTTTCAATATTTGTTAAGTCTATTTTACTTATAGATTTTGCATATTGATTTAAACAATTGAACTTAATTCCTTCTTCAGTTATTTCTGGCGAATTATATAATTTAAAGTCATTTTCTTGCCCTGATAAATCTTTCCATGTGTCTTGTTCTTTAAAACTATCTTTATTAGTTGCATCAAAAAATAATATAAGTCCATCTGTTACATATTTTGCATCTATATTATCTATAAAGTTATTTACTTTTTCTATTTCTTTTTCTTCATCATTTTGTGCATTTTATATATTTCTGTATATTTTTTTGTTTTTTTAATTAATAAATTATCTCTAAATTGTGAATACAACACTTACACCTATTAATATTAACATAACAATAATTATTACTGTTAATGATACTATTGTTATTCCTTTTTGCTTTTTTCATTTATTATACCTTTTTCTATTTTTTAATATTTATTATTTTTCATCTATTAAAATATATAACATTAAAAAACTTTTTACAAGTATTTTTTACAGTTATTTACATTTTTCTATTTATTTCTTCATTATATTTTATATGTTATTTTACAAAAATCTCTTTTCTTTTTTTATATTCTATGTTATATTAATATATACAAAAGTTGGAGGAAAAGGAATGAAATTTGAAAAATTAAATGAATATAAACTAAAAATAACTATATCTAATCAAGAATTACCTAATAGTAATGGTGATTTAGATAGTTTTATGTCTGACCCTTCTTTAGCAAGAAAGTCTATTATAGATTTAATTAATAAAGCAGAAGATGAGGTCGGTTTCCATGTTGGTGATAATAAAATAAGAATAGATGCTAAATATTTATATAATGGTGATTTTATTTTTACAATTACAAAACTAATTCCTAAGAAAAAAGATTTAAAAAAGGCTAAACCTAAAAAAGTTTCACCTATTGATGGTACTAATTGCCTTATTTATTCTTTTAATGATTTAGAGCATTTTTTTAATTTTTGTAGTTTTTTAAAGTTACATAAAATTAACAAACTAAATAGTTTTTGTAAAACTACCGAATTGTATAAATTTAAAAATAATTACTATTTAATTTTTAATGATATTAATGATAAGTATGAAAATCTAGGAAAGCTTTATTCTTCTCTTACTGAGTTTGGTAATTTCTATTCAATACAAGATTTAATGATTGTTATGCTTAAGGAAAGAGGAGATTTAATTTTCAAGAATAATGCTATCGAAGTTTGCCAAAAGAATTTCTAAAATTATATAAATAACATATCAAGATTTATTTTTTATTATGATATGTTATTTTTTATTTTTAATTTTAATATTTTAGAAAAATTTTATTAAAAATAGAAATAAAAAAGTATATATTATATGTAAAATTATTCTACTAATATATATACTTAAATTTAAGATGTTATTTACATTGCTTTTATATTTTTAGTATTATATAATTTTTTTAGTTTATTTACTTTATTCAGTTTATTTAATAAGTTTGTGGAGAAATATATGGAAAATTATAATTTTGATAAGTTTAATAAAAAAGGAAGCATGAATAAAAGTTCAAATAATAAGTTTGACTTAGACAAAGAATATACATTAAAAGCTAAGAAATGCATTTATATTTCAATTGGTATATTTATATTTAGCTTTTGTACATACATATTTTTTCTTACTGGAAAATACAAATATTTTTCTTTTTCTAATTATACTAATGTAGAAAATAGTTTATTTGACTTTGGCTTGATAATTGAAATTTTATCTTTTATTTCTTTAATTACATCTTTATTTTTTATTAACAAAGGTAAAAAAGATTATGCTAAAAGATTTTTAATAATTTCTATGTTTTGTTTAGCTTCACTTATTGCTTATGATGTTGTTTCTTTAATACTTAACATAGATGATATTACTCTATTTAGTATAGGTTTTACTGGATATTCAGTAGTAACTTATATAAGGTCTTTTAATCTTGATTTAATTCTTAACATATTATATATGGCTAGCAGTTATAAATCTCTAGCTAAGTCTGAAGGGAATACTGATTACAATAGTTCTACTGATTGGTTTTATGAGAAATAATCTTTATCAACCAAGGGGGACGGGCCTTTTTGGTTGAAATTTAATAAAAATAAAAAATACAGGTTTAAATTTTAAACTTGTATCTTTATTTATATATAAGTATTTTAAGCATATACTTCAACCAAAAAGACCCGTCCCCCTTGGTTGATTTTGTTTGATTTAATACTTAACATTTTGCACATCATCAAATAATACTGAATCTGCTTTAGTTACTTCATCTATTTTAGATTTATTTATAATTATTCTCATAATTATAAATAAGTTAAGTCCTATTATTAATAAATAAATCATTAATTCAATTAATGTCTGCATTTTAAATCTATTGTATGCTTTTACATTTTCTTCTACAAATGTTTCTTTTACATTTTGAATGCCTACTCCTTCAAGTCCTACATTTATATTGACTTTATTAGGATTATCATAAGTTTCTTTATATTCTTCATCATATATTTTGCTAAATTCACTTTCTGTATATTTATTATCCATATTTAATCTTATTCCAACAAATATTATAAATACTACAGATGAAATTATTAATATAGTACTTAAGAATTTTATTAAATTATTTTTTTCTTTTATAAGAAAACCTACTCCTCCAATTAATCCTAATGATACTAGTGTACTTACTAATAGTGAATTTATATACATATTTTTAGTTGATTCTATAAAATCTGGTATAGATGTTTTATATGCAAAAATATATATTAATAAAAACATTATAATTATTGCTATTGTCACACATATATCTATTGTATACAACGTTTTGTCTTGTATTGCTACTAAATATGTTCTCGTGCTAGCTACTACATTTGCATTATTTTCATCTTTTCCCAATCCAAAGTCTGGCATATCACCTCTTCCCATAAAAGCCATTTTTGTTTTTCCTTCCTTTTATTTTATTATTTCTTTATTCTTTTTTTTTTTACTTTTTTAGTTTAATACTTCTAAACCTGCAAATTTTGCCATTAGTCTTTTATGCCCAAACTTATTAAATTCTATATCTACTTTTACATCATCCGCTTCTTTTTCTAATTTTGTAATCTCTCCTTCTCCAAATTTTTTATGGTATACTTTTTGTCCTACTTTATATTTAGATACATCTTCTATTCCTGATTGTTTCTTTGTTTCTAAATTTTTCAAAAAGCTTTCTGCTGATCTAAAACTAAAGCTTGGTTCTGGTGCTTTATTAATATTACTATTTGTATCAATTTTATATGTTGTAACTTTTGATTCTTTTTTCCCTCCATATCTCCATTCAAACTTAGAGTCCTCAAATATATCGAAGTTGTCATCATCTTCTTTTTCTCCTAATGCTTCATCATATCCTTCTAATAATTCTTGTGGTATTTCTTTTAAAAATCTTGATGGTGGATTAAAGCTTGTTGAGCCGAATATTGTTCTTTTTCTTGCAAATGTAAGGAATAGATATTGTTTTGCTCTAGTTATTCCTACATAAAATAGTCTTCTTTCTTCTTCTATATCTTCTGGATTGTCTATTGATTTATGTCCTGGAAATATTCCATCTTCCATTCCTACTAAGAAGACTACTGGGTATTCTAGTCCTTTTGCACTATGTAGTGTCATTAGTGTTACCATGTTATCTGTTTCTTCTAAATTGTCTGTATCACTTGATAATGATATTGTTTCCAGAAATTCTGGTAATGAGTTATCTGCTTCTTCTTTTTCAAATTCCATTGCTACTGTTAAAAATTCTTCCAAGTTTTCTATTCTGCTTTCTGCCTCTACTGTATTCTCATTTTTTAAGCTATCTGTATACCCACTTTTATTTAGAGTTTGCTTTATTAGTTCTGATATTGGTACATCTAATGACCTTAATTCTTCTATTAGTTTTATGAATTCTCTTGTATTATTATATATTCTAGGTATGTATTTATCTGCTTCTTTTATAACTTGGTACATTGATATTCCGAGTTCTGCTGAAATTTTTTCTACATTTTCTATACTTGTTTTTCCTACTCCTCTTTTAGGTTCGTTTATAATTCTTTCTAGTGAAAGATTGTCTGCTGGATTGGCTATTAATCTTAAATATGCAATTATGTCTTTTATTTCTTTTCTTTCATAGAATTTTAGTCCTCCTACAATTTTATATGGTATATCTTCTCTTCTTAAAATATCTTCTATTGCTCTTGATTGTGAGTTCATTCTATACAATACTACATAGTCTGAATATTTAAAGTATTCTTCTCTTCTTAATTTATTTATCTCTTCTACTATAAATGATGCTTCTCCATATTCGTCTTCTCCACAATATATATATGGTAGGTTTCCTTCTTCGTTTTCTGTCCATAGTTTTTTCTCATATTTATTTTGATTATGCTTTATTACTGCATTCGCTGCTTTTAATATATTTCCTGTACATCTATAGTTTTGTTCTAGTTTTACTATTTTTGAGCCTGGAAAGTCTTTTTCAAAGTTTAATATATTTGTAATATCTGCTCCTCTAAATCTATATATTGATTGGTCATTGTCTCCTACTACTGTAATGTTTCCAAATCTAGATGCTAATAGTGATATAAGCATAAATTGTGATTTATTTGTATCTTGGTATTCGTCTACTAATATATACTTAAATTTATTTGAATAGTAGTCTAGTACGTCTGCATTATCTGTTAATATGTTTATAGTAAAATTAATTATATCATCAAAGTCTATAGCATTATTTTCTCTTAATTTTTTTTGATATAGATAATATACCTTTGATGTTACTTCTTTTCTATAGTCTCCATTTGCAATTTCTTCATATTTCTCTGGTGTTAACATATCGTTTTTTGCATTGCTTATTTCTGATAGTATTGACCTATCTGTAAATAGTTTTGGGTCTATATTTAATTCCTTCATACAGTTTTTTATTAATGTTTTTTGGTCTGTTGTATCAAATATTGCAAATGATTGTTCATATCCAATTCTATCTATGAATTTTCTTAATATTCGTACGCAAATAGAGTGGAATGTTCCAAGCCATATATCATTTATTGCATCTCCTACTAATGCATTTACTCTTTCTTTCATTTCATTTGCTGCTTTATTTGTAAATGTAATGGCTAGAATATTCCATGGTTTTACACCTTTTTCTTTCATTAAATAGCTTATCTTATATGTTAATACTTTTGTCTTTCCTGAACCTGCTCCTGCTATAACTAAGCATGGTCCTTCTGTTTCCATTACTGCTTCTTTTTGCCTTGGATTTAATTCTTTTAATAATTCTTCCATTTTACGCCTCGTTTCTTATTATCTATTAAACTATTGTTCGTAATGATTGTACTATATTTTATATGTATAGTCAATTATTTTTCAACATTATATTTATACTTATTCAAAGGTTATTTTTCTAACTATTCTTTAATTCTTTAAGGCTGTTATTGGTATTACATATATTCCATCTGGTCTTCTTATTATTGCTTCATTTAATCCACTTATAATGCATAAAAATTTTGGCTTTTTTACAGATAAATCATAGAATTTTAATAAGTTTCTTGCTGCATCTTCTATCATATTTGTTCCTAGCTTTATTTCTATTGCTCCATAATCTCCGTTTGGCATTTCTAATATTGAATCTATTTCTAGTCCTGTTGTATTATCTCTAAAGTGATATAAATTTCCATTATAGCTTTCTATATAAATTCGTAAATCTCTCTCACAAAGGGCTTCAAATAAAAATCCTAGAAAATTAACATCATTTAATAATTGTTCTGTTGTAAGCCCTAAAATACCACATACTAATGACGGATCTGTAAAATGTCTTTTTGAAATTTTTCCTACTCTACTACTTGAACGTAAATTTATACTAAATGCTATTTGATTTTCTATAAGATGTAATTTTTCTAAAACATCAATATAGTCTAATATAGTGTTTCTACTTGCTATATCATTATCATCATTTACGTCTTGAATTATTTTACTATTAGTACTAATTGTGCTTTCATTGCGTGCTAGCGATCTTAATATCATACGCATTTTATTTATGTCTCTATTCGTCCCATCTATGTTAGTTATATCAAAATTTAATACATCATTTATATAACTTTGAACTAATTCTAAACTTTGTTCTTCATTTGTTTCTATGCTTTGTGGCCATCCTCCCCTTATTATTAGTCTTATAATTTCTCTTAGGTCTACTTTACCCGTTAATTTATCTTTAATATTATTTTTGAATAAATCTTGTACAGATACATCTCCGCTTGAGTCTCCTGATTCATATAATGACATCGTATACATCTTCATTCTACATATTCTTCCGGCTCCAGAATGATGTATATCTTTAGTTACTGGTACGCTTGAGCCTGTTAATATATATTTTCCTTTTTTATTATCTTCATCACATTTATATCGAATTCCGTCCCATATACTTGGTACTTCTTGCCACTCGTCTATTAATTCTGGCTCTTCTTTATTTAAAATTAAATCTACATTCATTTGTGCTAATTTTCTTTCATTGAAGTTGTTACTAACATTATTTAAATAAACTACTGAGTTTGCATGATTTAATGCTGTCCACGTTTTTCCACACCATTTAGGTCCTTCAATACTTATGGCTCCAAAAATTTCTAAATTCTTTTTGATTTTTTCATCAATTATTCTTTTCTTATATCCTTCTTTCATCAGCGACATCTGCAATATCCTCCTTAATTTATATATTAACATATTGTTGGTCACTTTTCAATATTTTTATTGCTTATTTTTCAAGCTTTTCATTGGTCACTTTTCAAGAAATTTATTGGACACTTTTTAATCTATCTGTTATTACTTATGCTAAAAGAATAAATTATGCGCGTAAAATTATTTATTATATTTTTTTCATTTATAACATCTTTTAAAATTCTTATATAACTTTCATATCTTTCTATACTAATAATTCCAGCTTTTACAGCTTGTTTTACCATGCACATTTCTACTGGTTCTTTATAGTGCATACAATTAGAATATCTACAACTCATTTCTAAATTTTTAAATTCAGGAAAATATTCTTGTATTTCATTTATTTTAAGATTAGATATATCTAAACTTCTTATTCCAGGTGTATCTATTATAGACGAGTTTTTATCCCAAGTATAATATTTTGATGATGTTGTTGTATGCCTACCTTTTCTACTTTTTTTACTAACATGCGTTGTTTTTATTTCATTATTATCCATTAGTGCATTTATTAATGATGATTTTCCTACACCACTATGTCCTAAAAAAATAGCTTGCTTTCCTCTTAAAACGTTTTTTAGTTCATTTATACCTTTTCTATCTATTGCAATAGTTTCTATTACTGGTATTTTTATCTTTCTATATATATCTAATATTTTTTCATCTTCTTTTGTTTTTAAATCTGATTTATTTAAGCATATTGCACATTCAATATCATTGTTTTGTAAAATCATTAAATATCTATCTATAAATTTTGGGTGTAATGGTGGCATCTTTGCTGATACTACAATTATAGCAATATCAATATTAGCTGCAATATTATGCCTACTTCCCGCATTTAAATTATTTCTTGTACTATCTTTTTTAGTTCTTGATAACATATTTTTTCTTTTAATTAAATTATTTATGTAATATTCTCCTTTGCATTCTTCTCCTATTACTACAATATCTCCAGGAAATATTGTTTTATTACATATCAAATTAATACCTTTTTTTTAATCTAGCTGTGATTAATTTTCCGTTATAAAGTATAATTGATTCATTATATCTAGTCTCTATAACAATTCCAGTTGCTTTACTGGTTTTGTTAATAATAAACTTAATAAAAGATTCCTCTACATCTTCTTTTCTGGATTTTGCTCTTGCTTTCTTTGCTTTTGATTTCTTTATTTGCACACTATCATATCTTTCATAGTGTGGCATATTTTTATCTCCCTAATCATTATTTATTTATACTTATAATACCTCTTTTTTTACAATTCTTACAGATACATAACTAGTATCAAATAACATTTTTTCTATTTTTGAATTATTTATTTAATTAAATTTTTTTGTATTAATTCCAAAATAACTTTCTAAATTATTGATATATTAATTTATAATTAACTTACTATCATTGCAAAAAGACCTATTAAAAATCCAAAAATATTACCTATTGCAGTCATTCTTCCTTGATAAAGTTTATTTGCTTCTGGTATAAGTTCTCCTGATACTATATAAAGCATTGCACCTGCTGCAAATGCTAAACATACTGCTATTACTTCTGTTGATATGTTTCCAATAAATGCTCCTATTAAAGCTCCTATTCCCGTAGCAATTCCAGAAAGTATAACATATATCATTACTTTTAAAGGTTTCATGCCACCATTTTTCATTGGTATAGCCATTGATATTCCTTCTGGTAGATTCCGAAGTAGACAGTTATAATGTTAATTATATTTTTATCAAGTTATTTTGTCTGTCGAAATAACTTTTGTTCTTTGCCAAGTTGTTTTGTTTATTCAAAATAACTTTTGTATAGTCGTAAATTGTTTTGTAAAAATACTAGCATTTTTAAATAATATTATTCTCCTTTATAACAGATAAATTATTTAACTTCTTAAAATTAAAATATAAATCCACCTGTTTATCCTGATGTATTTCTATTCTGTTAACAAGTACTCTCATAATTTCCGGAGTTGGCTTTTCGAGTTTTAAAAATTCTTTTACAACTTTTTCTATCTCTTCAGCATTATCTTCTACGCACTCCTCTGCTTCTTTTTTTAAATCTATGTACTCTGTTTCTTTATCCTTTTCAGCTTTTTTCATTTTTTTAAAAAGTCTTTCATACATTTCTTCACTAAGTTTGTTATTTAGTTTATCAATATACATTTTGTCAATATTATTATTTATGAGTTCTATTTCTTTTTCTATTTTTTCCAACATTTTTTTATAATCATATTTTGTTCTATTATTTTTAATATTTAACATAA
>ERZ1643246.2733-NODE-2733-length-16161-cov-5.963864_pt1 | contig 16161 bp, 16 predicted proteins | sample MGYA00579265_ERZ1643246 | MGnify/ENA primary metagenome ERZ1643246 (study PRJEB29033, sample SAMEA4952261) | chicken gut metagenome | biome: Broiler Chicken; feature: Gastrointestinal Tract; material: Caecum | place: Ireland | collected 2018 | study: Broiler... | reverse complement strand
GCCTGTTCCAGATAAGAAGGAAAACGGAATATGAGATAAAAGGAAAGGAATCCGGAGGGGAAAAAGGTTTCCATGGGAAAACCGCCGAAAGAGCTGGCAATCATCTCATCCAGCATATAATCGGAGAAAAAATATACCTGCTGGTCCGGCCGGTATAACTGCCCGTTTTCCAGGGCGGATTCCGCCTGTTGGTAATAGGTACGCAGCAGGTAAAGATCCTGGAAAACATTGCTGACGCCGGCAGAGAGATTTATTTCTTCCGTAAACGGAGCCAGTTTTCTGATCAGCTGGTCCCGGGCATCCGGATGGTGGGGATCCTCCGCACAGATCAGTCCCAGTATGGTGTTGTCGTACTCAAAAAACAGGCTGTCAGGGAACAGATCCTCCAGAACGGCACAGATATAGGCAACCGGAAGCGAGGAAAAACGTTTCAAATAGTGAAAGGAGACACAGTGGTAATCCTTTCTGCGGTTGGCGGATTTCAGCAGCATTCGTTGATTCTGGCTCAGCGGAAGTTCTTTCATCAGGGTCAGCAACGCTTTCTTCAGAGAACCTTGCTCATTTTTCAGAAGCATGGGAGTATTTTCTGCCACGCGCTCGATGATTTCCGCCAGAAACTGAGCCAGCTGTTCTTCTCCGGCCACACAGGACCCATGTTCCAGTTCGATGTAGAGACAACCGATATATTCCTGTTCCAGGCTAAAAAGGTTGACACAGAGGAAATTGTCAGCTTCCATTTCCAGAAAGAAGGCGCTCTTTTCTTCCATGTTCAGATCTTTTTCTTTCAGATAGCTGAGAAAGGCGTCTGCTGACAGGTTGCCGCGGGCCGGATTGATGTAAGCCTGGGCATTTTTGCTCTCAGCGCTGCTGATGGAAGCTACATACTGAAAGGAAGCGTTCAGTACGAACATGGAGCGGCGAAAAAGGGGCCAGGAGCAGTCCAGAAGTTCCTGTACGGAAGGAGACTGTACCAGAAGCTTCAGAAGACGGCTTTCCCAGCTGCCAAACAGTTCATAGATTTCCTGCAATGTTTTGTATACCTGAAAAAAATCCGCCTTTTTCCCGATGAGGATCACCACGGCGTGCTCCTTGTAATAAGACAGCCGGGGATTTTCCCCTATGCAGACCAGAACTACATTTTTTTCAATGTGGGGACGGTGAGGGAGATGTTCCACCGTGGCCAGATAGATATGATTCTCGTAAAAATGCAGCGTATTATCCATGTAAATCTCCGGAAAATGAAGTGACAGGAGCGGATCCGGATTGCCGTACATTTTAACGGGGTATTTCTGCTTCAGTCTTTCGAAGATTATGGCAGCATTCAGTAGCATGGTTATGATTCCCTCCTTTTTCTGGTTTCTTTTATTATAACGCGAAATCCGCGGGAATCAACCACTGCCCCTCGTTTTTGCGGGGGAAGGAAAGAAAAATACATATAATGCGGAGGATTCCAAAAACGGAAGCCGCCCATCCATAATAAGAGAAAGCGATTGCTTTCCGGGATGAAACAAAATGGTACTTACAAGGGATGGTTTTTTATGGATTTTGATATGAATGCGGCCAATATTGCCATGCTGAAGGGGTATGTTTCGGCAGCGAGACCCATGGAAGAGATGTTTTCTGTCAAGGATAAGGTGGCCATTGTCACCGGCTCCACTTCCGGGCTCGGATTCGACATTGCGTTGCGGCTTCTGCAGGGGGGAGCAAAAGTAGTTCTGGCAGGAAGTTCCCAGACAAAGGGGGACTACACGCTGCCGATTCTGGAGGAAGCGGGCTTTGGAGCCGACCGGGTAATCTTCTGCCGTACAGATGTGACAAAAGAGGCAGATGTGGAAAACCTGGTGAAAACGGCGGCAGAGACCTTCGGATCTGTCGATATTTTTGTGAACAGTGCCGCTGTGTGGAGCTACGCACATATCTATGATATGCCGACAGATGAGTTCCGCAGAGTCATTGATGTGAATGTCAGCGGAGCGTTTCTTGGAATTAAGCATGTGAGCAAATACATGATTGAGCATGGCATAAATGGGAAAATAACTTTGATTTCCTCCAACTCTGCCTGGATGCCATATCCGGTATTTGGGGGTTATCCCCATTATGCGGCTTCCAAGGGCGGGGTGAATTCTCTGGCCATTGAGGCGGCTAAGGAACTGAAACGCTACGGAATCCTGGTAAATGTGGTTGCTCCAGGCGGAATGGTAACAGCGGGCGCATCCGGCAATATGTGTGCGAAAGAACTGCCGGAGGAGAAACAGGACGAATTTTATGAGGAACTGATGGTGTGGCAGACAGATGGTACACAGCCGGTGGATATGGTTGCCATTGTGGCTTATGCCATGAGCACCCCAATGTCTGACGGAATGACAGGCGAGATCGTGGTGGCGGATGGTGGAATGTCCCACAATATCGTCAGGTATCAGGCGGCCATAGAACAGTATCCGGAAGAGTCCGGAGAATAGGTACAGGGAGGCAGAGGGAAATGAGTAAAAAAATTGATGAGAGAATACCCCAGAACAGCGGAGAGGGAGCTAATTTCAAAAATTATTACGGGATACAGTCTCCCTGGAACAGAATTTATTCCTATCAGGACGCACTGCATTATGCCAGCCGGTTTGAGGCGGTACTCAGTGCGGCTGCCACACAGGCACTGCGGATTATTGTTCCCGATTAGGAGGAACGGGCACAGCTGATGTGCGAAGAAGCGTTCGCCAGGCTTTATAATACCGGAGTTTATTATGGGGATGACGATGGTTTTGGTATTCATCCCTTCATGTGCGGTCAGTTTGCGGGGGCGCTGATTGGAGATAAGGGTGATGACGCGCTGTTGATGTGCGGACGCTGTCAGGATTTTGGAACCTACCGGGCGGAAAAAGAACTGGATGTCTGTGACTGGGATATCTGCGGTTCAGAGCTGTGCCGGACCACTACCATGTCTCTGCAGGGACAGGCCAAAGCCTCTGCGGAGCGCAGAAGAAAAGGCCCGGATATGGATTACATGATGGTGGAGGCCCGCGGCTGCGGCGACAGACACTGCAGAATTATCGCAGAGTCCAGAGAAAAATATCCGGCGCCGCCTCACAAGCTTTGGGAAAGCTTCGGCCCGGCAGTCACCGATGATATGAAAAAATATACGGAAGAGGAAGATTGTGTCAGCGAATCCATGATGTTCCGGGGAGAGTGCGATTACCATTTTGTTAACGGAACCAACAACGAGACGGATTCCAGCAACCAGATGGTAAATATGTCCACTGGCGCCTCTCTTTATATCCTGCCGGCTATCGCAGAGACGGTTAAGCGCGGATATGTGACCAGAGCTCAGGCAGACCATATTCTGAAATGTGTCCTGGAAGCTGCGGGAAAGGCCATGTTTGGTGAACGGTATGCCATCAAAGCCTGTCGGGACTGGTTGGGCGTTCCTGCTTCGGTGGGTGAGGACGGCCGTGTAATGGGCGGACTCATTGAGATGCTGCTGCAGTCACTGGTATGTGACTATGAGGTGGAGGCCTTCAATAAAAATGAAGTGATTTTGGTGATCAGCCGGAGTGGCCTGGAAATTACCGGGCAGAAAGATGTACCCGAAGCGCATCTGTGGATGTGGGGCGGAATGGTGAAAACCCTGGTGAATGCGGAGTGGTCTTTGTGGGAGGAAGATTCTCCGGAAGGAAAGTTGCGGATTAAAATTGCAAAGAAGATTGATAAATTCATGTAGGAGGGGGACGCAGAATGTACAAGAATATATTTAAATACGATGATATGAAGCGTTCGGAACATATGGCAGTGAGAAATACGGTGGGCTGGTATTTCTGGACGCATCAGCTTCTGGAAATCACCGGGCCGGATGTAACGGCGTTTCTGGATTATATTTTTCCTAACAATATCGCGTCCCTGGCAGTGGGAAGAGACCGGTATACCACCATGCTCAATGAGCAGGGGGAGATTATCGATGACGTGGTGGTAATGCGCATGGAGGAAAACCGGTATTGGGTTTCTACCCTTTATGCCACCAAAACAGATGACTGGTGGTACTTTCATCAGGGAGATTATGACGTGGATTGGACAGAGGTTACGGATGAATGGGCCATGTATGCCGTTCAGGGACCCAAATCCCCTCAGATTATCCAGGAACTGACAGGAGAATCTGTGGCGGATCTGAAGTTTTTTGCCCATCGGGAGGCGAAAGTCGGAGGGATTCCCTGTTTGATCAACCGAGGCGGCTATAGTGGTGAAAAGTTCGGATATGAGATTTATGTAAACCCTGAGCAGGGAGAAGCGCTGGAAGCTCTTCTGGATCCCGCGGTGCGGCGGGCAGGAGGAAAAGAAGTGACCGAGTTTCAGGTGATGGCCTGGACGCTTCCTACGGAGGCGAATTTCTACTATATGCGTGATCTGGCCCATACCAATCCCTTTGAAGTGGGACTGGAAAAGAATATCAAGTGGGATAAAGAATTTATCGGAAAAGACGCGTTGCTGAAAATACGTGAGAATGGGCCGGAAAGAGAAATGGTGGGATTTGAAGTGCTGGAACCTGACTGCTATATCCGCTCCAAACAGTACGGAGGTCCCGGCGAACCGGTTTACATAGAAGGTGAAGAAGAGGAAGTGGGACGGGTTTCCAAGCTGGTATATTCTTATGTCAAGGAAGTCTGCAATGGTTATATACTGGCCAGGAAGAATAAGCTCCATGTGGGCGATCATATCCGGATCCATGGATATGAGGTGGTAATTACAGAGAAAAACTGGATGAATTAATTGATATCGATATCGTACAAAAACCGTCTTTCCCATACCACACAGGTGTGAGAAAGACGGTTTTAAACCTTATAGGATGAAAAATTATTTATGCTCTTTCCACATACATTCCGTAATCTGCATATGAGAGAAGGTAGCCTTGAAGGAGCTGTTTTCCGGGCTGCATGCGTAAATACCGAAGGAAATCTCCCCGGCGCCGTCCAGCAGGTGACAGATCCGCATCTGTTTGAAATTCACCCCGTCCTCGGAACATTCGATGCAGTAGTCGGAAGCCCGGCGGCTCAGGCGATACCACATGGATTTTACGGAGGCGTCGATGTCGGTGGTGGCCCAGTCGGAGTAGCCGTGGTTGGTTACCACGCTTCCCAGCCTCTGGTAGCTGTCGTTTTCGTATTCGATGGAACCTTTCAGCCAGTTTTCACTGTCCAGGTACATGACGATACCGCACTGGTCAAAACGGTGTTTGCTCTCAAAATCGGTTTTTACAACGAAAGAAAAATACTGCTCTGTGGTTTTTGTCTGCAGTACCGGCGCATTGTCATTCTGAAATCCGTAGTAGGTGCGCTGCCACAGATCCGTACCCGGCTCTGTGATGATTTCGATTCCCGTTTCCGTAATCCTGGCCTCTTTGGGCTGGCGAATCCAGAATAAATCCTGTTTTGTAAAGTCTTTCATGATCATTTCCTCCTGATTTTTTACTCATGCTAATGGAAAGTTCGCGTCGCGTGTTTTCCATTGTTTTTTGCTGCTTCAGCGGCGGTATTTGTGCGCGTCCGCCTCGGTGATCTCCCGAACCGGCCGGCAGGGGCTTCCTACAGCCACCACCCCGGAAGGAATGTCCCGGGTGACCGTACTGCCCGCGCCGATCACGGTGTTGTCACCGATGGTGACGCCGGGAAGAACGGTGACATTGGCTCCGATCCAGACATTGTTCCCCACGGTGATGGGAAGAGCAATTTCCAGGCCTTCGTTCCGCTGTTCGGCGTCCAATGGATGGCCGGCGGTGGAGAAGCAGCAGTTGGGGGCGATGAATACATAATCGCCGAAGGTAACCTTTGCCCCGTCAAGGATGATACAGTTGTGATTGGTATAAAAGCCTTCCCCCACGGTGATGTTGCGCCCGTAGTCGCACCAGAATGGAGCGGTGACGACGGCACTGTCCGGAATCCCCGGAATCAGTTTTTTCAGAATCTCCTTCTGGCTTCTGGTGTCGGAGGGCAGGCAGCTGTTCAGACGGAAACAGAGATCCTTGCAGGCCTCCCGTTCCCGAATCAGCTCTTCATCGTAATTGGCATCGTACAGCAGTCCGGCTGCTGCTTTTTCCCGTTCGGTCATATTGTCAAAACTCCTTTGTTCTGAGATGGTCTTCCAGATTCAGTTCCAGCGCCCGCTGGTACATTCCCCACCGGTAATATTCTTCGATATCTTCCCGGAAAATCATCTGCGGCATGTGCTCCGGCGGGATATGGCGGAGGCATTGCCGGTACACCTGATCGGTCAGTTCCTGACTCATCAGATCGCCGGTAAAGACCATGGTTCCCGGATTGACGATGGCGATGAGGGCTGCGGTGGATTTCACAATCACCGGGAGACATTCCCGGGGATTCAGACGCCGTAACAGTTCCTCACGGTCAAAATCAAAAGGGAGAAATCCCGTCATCCCTGCCAGTCCGCTGAATCCGCTGATGAATTCCCCCCGGTGGATGGTGGCCGTCCCCGGAAGGATATGGGATGGAAAATTCAACAGGGTGATCACACTGTCCCGGGGAAGCTCCTTTCGGTAATATCCGAAGATCCGGTAGTGCATGTCATTTTCCATGTGAACCGGAAGACCGAAGGTTTCCTCCAGGATCTGCTGCAGCCGAACCCCTTCCAGTTCGGGAATATCGCAGTGCCGGATCCGGCCCTCATCCACCAGGCTGGGGGTTCCCACCAGGATCCTGGAACAGTTCCCCATGGGCCCCGCCGAGGTTCGCAGAAATTCTGTCACAGTATCGGCGTCCAGCAGCGGCGGACAGGCATGGGCTTCCGTCAGGATCTTTCCCAGGGGGGAAAGACGGTAGAGGGTGATCCGGCGGATTCCTTCCAGCAGTTCAAAATGCAGACAGAGGAAGCTTTCATACGCTTCATTGATCCGATAAACGGCGGAGGAGCGCCCCACACTGCCGGCCCGTCGCTGTTCGCTTTGTACTTCCCCGTGCCGGGCCAGTACATTCAGAAGGGTATTGCAGGTGGCCTGGCTCAGTCCTGTCCGCGCGGCGATTTCCTGTTTGGTGAAGCCCTGCTCGCCCAGAAGAATCCGCCGGATCATGTTCAGGTTCTCCTGCCGCAGTTTTGCTGTATCAGCCATGAAATACCTCCTTTTTTGCAATTATTATAATAGTTATAATAATTATTGTCAATAAGACGGCGGTTTATATTTTTTCATAATTGAAAGCTTGCCTTGCCGGTTCTGTTGTGCTATGTTGGTTGCATACGGAGCGGCCGGCCCATTTCGTTGTTTTATTCTTATGCCGTAAGGCATCTGGTTTTATACCACAGCAGAAGAACTGCCGATGGCGGTTTTCTGTATATTCTTTGCCCGGTTCCGGGCAGATACCCATTTTTCCAATTTCATATACTGTGATTTCGGCGTACAAATCGTGACAGAAAAGGAGCAGGTTGTCGTTCAGCTTTCCATGTCCCGCAAGGTCAAGGTGTTATCAAGCAGAAAGATTTTGCACTCTTTCTCTTTACATTCTGTTGCCATGTGGTAAGATATAGAAAAGGCCGGTTCTTTTCCGAACGATGCTGCACGCCGGAGAAAGGAGCTGCCTATGACAAAGAAAGACGATAACCTTATTATGCTGCCCACTGTAGATCTGTGTTTTAAGGAGCTGATGAACAATCCGAAGGTGCGGATGGGTTTCATCGCTGCGCTTCTGGATATACCGCCGGAGCAGATCAAAGAGACGAAACTGCAGCCCACGGAACTGCGGCGGGAGTATGGGGAGCAGAAACTGGGAATTCTGGAGCTGAAAAAACTTCCTGTCCGGACAGAGGGGGAGAATCTGCTGATCAGCTGGATGCGGTTTTTTGCCGCAAAAACCAGGAAGGAGATGAGAATGGTGGCGCAGACAGATGAATATATTGACGAGGCTTTCGAAGAACTGGAAAAGCTTTCCGCGGATAAGCAGAAATGGATGGAGTATGAGGCCAGACAGAAGGCGATTCGGGATTATAATACCCAGGTACAGAGTTACTGGGAGGACGGCCAGCGTCATCTGAAGCTGGAGTTAATCAGAAAAAAACTGGCCAAGGGAAAATCTCTGGAACAGATAGCGGATGACCTGGAGACCGATGTGGAGAGTATCCGAGCACTGGCGGAGGAAATTTCCGGAGAAACTCCGTCTGTATAAAGAGAGGAAGTCTGTCCGCTGTATAAAAATGCCGGAGATTTTGTACAGATACCGCGTGAAAATGATTTGACAATCGAAGAATTTTGTGATAGTGTAATCACCATGAAAGCAGACAAGGAAGTCCTATTTCGGATTTTCTGTCTGCTTTTTTTGTTATACGGAAGGTCTGCCGCGGCAGATATCCCGTAAAACGTCACGGAAAACAGAGACGAGGAGGTTATGAGATGAGACTGACACCCAAGGAACAGGAAAAGCTTCTGCTGCACATGGCGGGCAATCTGGCAAAAGAGAGACGGGCGAGAGGCCTGAAGCTGAATTATCCGGAGTCTGTGGCCTATATCAGTTCGGAACTGATGGAAATGGCCCGGGATGGAAAGACCGTTACAGAGCTGATGCAGCTGGGAACAAAGCTTCTGACAAAAGACGATGTGATGGACGGCGTGGCCGATCTGGTGGGAGAAGTTCAGGTGGAAGCCACCTTCCCCGATGGAACCAAGCTGGTTACCGTTCACAATCCCATTCAGTAAGGGGGATACCTTTATGGCCATTCGGCCGGAAATAAGGAAAGGAGTATGCAGTTATGAAAATCGGAGAAATTATGCCTCTTGACAGAGAAATTACCCTGAACGAGGGGAAAGAAACCCGCACTCTGCTGGTGGCCAACACAGGAGACCGGCCGGTACAGGTGGGATCTCATTACCATTTTTTTGAGGTGAACCGCTGTCTGGTGTTTGACCGGGAGAAGGCCTACGGATTTCATCTGGACATTCCCTCCGGTACCTCTGTGCGGTTTGAGCCCGGTGAAGAAAAAGAGGTGCAGCTGACCGCCATGGGCGGAAGCCGGAGAGTATTCGGATTCAATGATCTGACCTGTGGACAGGTATCAGAGGCTACAAAGGCGGCGGCACTGAAGAGAGCGGAAGAAAAAGGATTTATCAGACAGAAATAGGGAGGTTCGGCATATGAGCACAAAGATATCCGGAGAAAGCTATGCGATGATGTACGGTCCCACCGTTGGGGACAAGGTACGTCTGGCGGACACCAGCCTGGTGATTCAGGTGGAAAAAGATTATACCACATACGGAGACGAGAGCAAATTCGGAGGCGGCAAGACCCTCAGAGACGGCATGGGCCAGTCGGTGAAAACCACCAGCGCGTCCGGTGATCTGGACCTGGTGATCACCAATGCCCTGGTGGTGGATTACACGGGAATTTTCAAAGCTGATATCGGCATCAAGAACGGGAAAATCGCCGGTATTGGCAAAGCGGGAAATCCCGGCGTGATGGACGGCGTTACCCCGGGCATGACGGTGGGTGCTTCCACCGAGGCGCTGGCGGGCGAGGGACTGATTGTGACGGCCGGCGGCCTGGATACCCACATTCATTTCATTTCTCCCCAGCAGGTGAACTGCGCCCTGTACAGCGGAGTGACCACCATGATCGGCGGCGGAACGGGCCCGGCAGACGGCACCAACGCCACCACCTGTACCCCCGGTCCCTGGAACATGGAGCGGATGCTGCAGGCGGCGGAGGAATATCCCATGAACATCGGCCTTCTGGGAAAAGGAAACTGCTCCGATGAACAGGCGCTGCTGGAACAGGTGAAGGCAGGCGCCATGGGGCTGAAAATCCACGAGGACTGGGGTTCCACCCCGGCGGTTATCGATCACTGCCTGAATGTGGCGGACGCCTGCGACGTACAGGTGGCCATCCACACCGATACCCTCAATGAAGGCGGCTGTGTGGAGGACACCCTGGACGCCATTGCCGGAAGAACCATCCACACCTATCACACGGAGGGCGCCGGCGGAGGCCATGCGCCGGATATCATCCGGGCAGCGTCGGCCATGAACGTGCTTCCCTCCTCCACCAACCCCACCATGCCGTACACGGTCAATACTCTGGACGAGCATCTGGATATGCTGATGGTATGCCATCATCTGGATAAACGGATTCCTGAGGACGTGGCATTTGCGGATTCCCGGATTCGTCCGGAGACCATCGCCGCGGAGGATGTACTGCACGATATGGGAGTATTTTCCATGATGAGCTCTGACTCCCAGGCCATGGGACGTGTGGGCGAGGTAATCACCCGTACCTGGCAGACCGCCAGCAAAATGAAGGACGAGAGGGGCGCGCTTCCCGAGGACGCAGGCACCGGCTGCGACAACTTCCGGGTGAAACGGTACATCTCCAAATACACCATCAACCCGGCGCTGACCCATGGCGTGGCTTCCTATGTGGGCTCTGTGGAAGTGGGAAAATTCGCCGACCTGGTGCTGTGGAATCCGGCATTTTTCGGAAGCAAACCGGACATTATCATCAAAGGCGGCATGATCATTGCCTCCAAAATGGGTGACGCCAACGCCTCCATTCCCACCTGTGAGCCGGTGATGTACCAGCCCATGTTTGCTGCCCATGGAAAAGCGAAATACGGCTGCTGCCTGACTTTCGTATCCAAGGCTGCCATGGAGGAGCATGTGGCGGAGAAATACCATCTGGAGAAAACGGTGGTTCCGGTTTCCGGCTGCCGTGACATCACCAAAAAGGATATGAAATACAACGACCGCACCCCGGAAATCACGGTGGATCCGGAGACCTATGAGGTGCGGGTGGACGGTGAGAAGATCACCTCCAAACCGGCGGACAAGCTGCCGCTGACACAGATGTACAGTCTGTTTTAAGGAAGGAAAAAGGAAGGAGAAATCCCCCAAGGGGATCCCTTTATGGCCATTCGGCCAGGAAAGGAGAAAGCACATGTTAGGTGTTTGTTTGTTGTTTGTGGGTATCGTTCTGATCAACAACGGAATGTGTACTTTATATAAAGTGGATGGAAAATCCACCGCAGTGATGAATATCCTCACCGGCGGCCTGTCCATCTTCATCAATGCGGTGAACCTGGTGCAGGGAAATTATTACGCGGCGGGAACGGGACTGCTGTTCGGATTTACTTATCTGTTTGTGGCATTTGTGAAGCTTCAGAAACTGAGTCCCATCCCCTTCGCATGGTTTTCCACTTTTGTGGCGGTGAATGCCCTGGTGTTTGGAACCATCGAGGGAATCACCGGAAGCGCGGCGCTGGGCGTGACTGCCGACTGGCGCTGGGCAGCCATCTGGTATCTGTGGGCGATTCTCTGGGGCACCTCCTTTGTGGAGGATATCTGCCACAAGAAGCTGGGAAAATTCGTGCCTTATCTGCAGGTTTTTGAAGGCGTGGTTACCGCCTGGATCCCCGGCGTGCTGATGCTGATCGGCCAGTGGTGACGCGCAATGCCGGCGTATGTGTCCCGGTTCCATGGACCGGGATATGGCGTCGGGACGGAAACTGAGAGGAGTAGGAGATATGATTTGTGAGACGATAGAGGGAAGACTGGAGACGCTGGACACCTCCGGAAAACGGGTGGAATATGTGGAAATCCCCTGGGATGAGGCGTTTAAGCGGATTCACAGAAAAATTACCGATGCCGGAAGAGAGGTGGGAATCCGGATGGGAGATTTCATTCTGACCCGGGGGCTGTATGAGGGCGATGTAATTTATCAGGACGATAACCTGGTGATCGCCGTTCATACGCCGCCCTGTCAGGTGATTTCCATCGCGGTGGACGCGTCCGCCGCTGCCCGGATGATCCCCAAAGTCTGCTACGAGGTGGGCAACCGGCACGCGCCGTTTTTCTATGGGGAGGAAGAGGGAAGCTTTCTCACTCCCTACAATGAACCCATGCTGGTGATGCTGAAAAAACTGCCGGGTGTGACTGCTGAAAAACAGATGCGGAAGCTGGATTTTGCCAACCGGATTTCCACGGGAGGCCATGGCCATCATCATCACCACCACGGAACCGGAGGCGCCCATGGAGACGCGTGACCGGAAAAAGGAATTTCTGCTGCTGCAGATGAACGATTCTCTGTTTCCCATTGGAGGATACTCCCACTCCTATGGCCTGGAAACCTATATTCAGAAGGGAATCGTTCACGATTTGCATTCCGCGGGAGAATATATCAGAAACCGGCTGGAGACCAGCTTTTTATATTCAGATCTTCTGTCGCTGCGTCTGGCCGGGGAGGCCGCCGGGCAGGGAGACCTGGATGCGCTGGAGGAACTGGAGGATCAGATGGACGCCTCCAGGATTCCCGCAGAGATCCGGGACGCCTCCAGAAAGCTTGGCAACCGGTTTGCAAAGACGCTTCTCCACATGAATCCCGAATACGGGAAAGGATTTTTCGGCTGTTATCTGTCCCGAAGAAAAGGGAAGTCCGTGAGTCATCCCTGTGCATACGGCGTGTTCTGTGCCTGTGCGGGAATTGCTCCGGGAGATGCCATGGCAGGATTTCTGTACGCGCAGACATCCGCCATGGTGACCAACTGTGTGAAAACAATCCCCCTCAGCCAGTCGGACGGACAGGAACTGCTGTATGGTTTGTACCCGTTTCTGGAGCAGGTGCTGAAGCGGGCCGCCGACTGCGGCCCGGAGATGCTGGGGGCCTCCGCCCCCGGCTTCGATCTGAGAAGTATTCAGCATGAGCATCTTTACTCGAGACTGTATATGTCGTAGAGGTTTAACCGTAAAACAGGAAGAAAGGAAGAAACTCACTTATGTCATATGTGAAAATCGGAGTTGCCGGTCCGGTGGGATCGGGGAAAACGGCGCTGATCGAGGCGCTGACCCGGCAGATGGCTGCCGAGTACAGTATCGGTGTCATCACCAACGATATTTATACGAAGGAGGACGCAGAGTTTCTGGCGGCCAACAGTGTCATGCCCAGGGAGCGGATCATCGGCGTGGAGACCGGCGGCTGTCCGCACACGGCCATCCGGGAGGACGCTTCCATGAATCTGGAAGCAGTGGACGAGATGATGGAAAAATTTCCGGACATCCAGCTTATGTTTATTGAGAGCGGCGGCGACAACCTTTCCGCCACCTTTTCCCCGGAGCTGGTGGACGCCACCATCTTCGTCATCGATGTGGCGGAGGGAGATAAGATTCCCAGAAAAGGCGGCCCCGGCATCACCCGTTCCGATCTGCTGGTGATCAACAAGATTGACCTGGCTCCCTATGTGGGCGCCAGCCTGGAAGTGATGGAGCGGGATTCCAGAAAAATGCGCGGCGACCGGCCGTTTATTTTCACCAATATCCGCGGAGGAGAGCATGTGGATCAGGTGATCGACTGGATTAAGAAGAACGTACTGCTGGAAGGAATGTAAAATATGGCCAAAAACGGTATGGAGAAAAATCCTTTTGGAAAGATATCTTCCCTGCATCTGGTGGCCGGGCCGCAAGATGAGGGTACCATCCTCCGGGATGTGAGCTTTACGGCCCCTTACAAAATCATGCGCCCCTTTCCCCGCCGCGACGGCGGCATCCGGGTGATGCTGCTGGCGGCTTCCGCGGGAATCATGGAGGGTGACCGGCAGGAATTCGATTTCCATGTGCTGCCGGGGGCGAAGCTGGAGTTTATTTCCCAGTCCTATGACAAGATTCACCGGATGAAAGAGGGCTGTGCCCGGAGAAAGACCCGGGTGCGGGTGGATGCGGGCGCGTCCTTTTATTTTCATCCCCAGCCGGTGATTCCCTTTGCGGATTCCGCCTATGAAAGCCAGATGGAGATTGCTCTGGAGGATGACACCGCCCGATTTGCCATGAGCGAAATCCTCTCCTGCGGCCGTCTGGCCATGGGGGAGGCCTTTGCCTACCGTTTTTACCGGAATCTGGTGGAAATCCGCCGGGCCGGGAAACTGATTTACCGGGACAATACCCGATATGAGCCGGGACTGTTCGATATGAGCGGCATGGGAATGTATGAATCCTTCAGCCATCTGCTGAATTTCTTCTGCACCCCGCCCGGGGATCCGGAGGGATTTGCGGCGAAGGTCTGGGAACTGCTGGACGGTAAAACTGAGATACAGGGCGGGATCACCAGGCTGGCGTCAGGGGATTTCGCCGTCCGGGCGCTGGGGCATCGGGCGCAGGTGCTGGAACAGCTGGAGGAGGAGATCCGCGGGCTGATGTGAGAGAATGGTGAAATTATGACGGCTGCTGTTTATGATTGAGAAACAGAACTTTGAAGGAATATAGGGTCAGTCTTCCTCATTTCGATGAAGACTGGCCTTCATTCATGCCAATGAAAAATTCGCGCGGCGTGCGTTACATTGTTCATGGCAGGCAAACGTTTATGAAGATGAGCGCTAACGGTCCGACACGAAAAAGTACATGAAATGATAAAGTTTTTCGTGTCAGACAGGAAAAACTCCGTTGACTTTTTTTCGGAACAGGCGTATAGTATAACACAAAGTTCACGAAAAGGAGAAAAATATATTTCATGAAAATTATAGAAATGGATATTCTGAATAGCCTGGCGGACGGCAGCTATCAGGGACAGAGGGAGCTGGCGGAGCGCACCGGCTACTCTCTGGGAAAGGTCAACCAGTCGCTGGCTTCCCTGCAGGAGCAGGGATATCTGACGGAGGAATACCATCTGACCGGCCAGGCACAGCAGGAAATCCGCAAAAAAAGCCCGAAAAATGCGGTGATTCTGGCAGCCGGCTTCGGCCTGCGGATGATGCCTATCAATCAGGAGGTACCCAAGGGATTGCTGGAGGTTCACGGCGAGCCGCTGATCGAGCGGCAGATCCGGCAGCTTTGGGAGGCGGGCATCCGGGATATCACGGTGGTGGTGGGATTTATGAAAGAATCCTACGAATATCTCATGGACCGGTACGGCGTGCGGCTGAAGGTCAACCGGGACTACGCGCTGAAAAACAACCTGTATTCCCTGGAGCTGGTGAAAAACCGCCTGGGAAATACCTACATTATTCCCTGTGATATCTGGTGCGAGAACAATCCCTTTTCCTCCCGGGAGCTGTATTCCTGGTATATGGTATCGGATCTGGTGGACGATGAGAGCGGCATCAGGGTGAACCGGAAGCTGGAACTGGTGGAGACAGAGCCGGAAAAGGGCGGAAATGCCATGATTGGAATCGCTTATCTGACAGAGGAGGACGCCGCCTGGGTTCGCGCCAGAATGGAGGAACTGTGTCCGAAAAAATCCAGCGCCGGCTATTTCTGGGAGGAGGCGCTGATGGACGGGAAAAAGATGCGGGTCTGCGCCCGTATGGTGCCGTCGCGCTCTGTTTTTGAAATCAATACCTACGAACAGCTGAAGGAACTGGATGAGGAATCCCGGAACCTGAAATCGGAGCTGCTGGAAACAGTGGCCGGCGTGCTGGGATGCGGGCAGGAAGAAATCCTGGATATCCGGGTGCTGAAGAAGGGGATGACCAACCGTTCCTTCCGGTTTACCTGCCGGGGACGGGACTATATCATGCGGATTCCCGGAGAGGGAACGGATCAGCTGATCAACCGGAAACAGGAATATCAGGTCTATCAGGCCATCAATGGAGAAGGCATCAGCGACGCCATCCACTACTTTGATCCGGAGAATGGCTATAAGGTGACGGAGTACCTGGAAGGAAGCCATTGCTGCGACCCGGATAACTGGGAAGAAGTGGATCAGTGTATGGCGTTTCTGCGGAAATTCCACCAGAAGGATCTGGCGGTGGATCATACCTTTGACATTTTTGAGCGGATGGCCTTTTATCAGAAGCTGTGGAACGGACAGTCTTCCTGCTACCGGGATTATCAGGAAACCCTGGAAAGGGTGCAGAGGCTCCGCCCTTATATTGACAGTCAGCCGAAGCGGTGGACGCTGTGTCACATCGATTCGGTGCCGGATAATTTCCTGATCCGTAAGACGCCAAAAGGAACGGATATCCATCTGATCGACTGGGAATATTCCGGCATGCAGGACGCGGATGTGGATATCGCCATGTTCGCCATTTATGCGCTCTATGAGAAGGAGCAGGTGGACCGGCTCATCGACGGTTACTATCCGGAGGGCATCAGCCGGGAGCACCGGCTGAAAATCTACTGTTATGTGGCGGCCTGCGGGCTTCTCTGGAGCAACTGGTGTGAATTTAAGAGGCAGCAGGGCGTGGAGTTTGGGGAATATTCGCTGCGGC
>ERZ1643246.2731-NODE-2731-length-16179-cov-14.447780_pt1 | contig 16179 bp, 18 predicted proteins | sample MGYA00579265_ERZ1643246 | MGnify/ENA primary metagenome ERZ1643246 (study PRJEB29033, sample SAMEA4952261) | chicken gut metagenome | biome: Broiler Chicken; feature: Gastrointestinal Tract; material: Caecum | place: Ireland | collected 2018 | study: Broiler... | reverse complement strand
GGTATTCCGTGGCCGGCAGCAGGACAGGAAGGCGGATGGTTCAGAAGTATCTTCAAGATTCAGGTGGGCGGTCAGAATATTCCGATCGGTTTCCTGTGGATCATCCTTCTGGTTGTTATCATGAGTTTTGTACTTAACCACACAAAGCTGGGACGTTATACACGTGCGATCGGAAGTAATAAGGAGGCAACAAGACTTTCAGGAGTCAACGTTAGGTTCTACCATGTAATGGCATACGTGATCTGTGGACTTTTCGCAGGACTTGCGGCAATTGCTTATTCGGCAATCTTCGCTACAGTTCAGCCGGGAAGCGGCGCAGGATTTGAAATGGATGCGATTGGCGGAGCCATCGTCGGAGGAGTATCCATGTCAGGTGCTGTAGGTAACGTTACTGGTACACTGATCGGAGTCTTTGTCATCTGTCTGCTGAAGACAGGACTTCCGTTCATCGGTCTGACAGCAAACTGGCAGCAGATCATTACAGGTTTTGTCCTGATCGCAGCCGTTCTGATCGATATCTTAAAGAGAAAGAAAGAGGCAGGAAACTAGTTCTTTTGTTACATTGATAGATAACAGCCGGGAGCTGTATCAGCAGTAAAATGTCTGCCGGTTGTTACTATAGAAACTAAGCAAAGGCAGGTCATGCCGGAAAGATCAGCGTATTGATGTGCGGGCGTACCGGGATATACAGATATATGCACGGTATTTGTATATGTACAGACGCACTGACAGAAGCGTATCTTTTAAAATGACCGGAAAAACTTATTTCAGGAGGATATGAAATATGAAAAAGAAAGTTTTAGCAGTATTACTCGGTGGATGTATGGTAGCCGGACTTCTGGCAGGCTGTGGCGGCGGAAGCGACAGCTCATCCAAAACAACAGACGACAGCGCAGCAACAGATGACAGCTCATCAGGCGGCGGAGACTATCACTTCGAAGTAGTAGTTAAGAGCTTCCAGTCAACATACTGGCAGGCAGCTATCCAGGGAATCGATGCAGCAGTTGATGAGCTTGGTGTTACAGTAAATACAACAGGCCCGAACGCTGAGTCTGATATCGCTGACCAGGTTAACATGCTGAACAACGCGATCAGCCAGAAGCCTGACGGAATCGCCCTTGCAGCTAACGATCAGAGTGCCGTACTTGACTCACTGCAGGATGCTCTTGATGCAGGTATCCCGGTAGTTTGCTTCGATACAGGTGTTCCGGATGCACCGGAAGGATCAGTTATCGCTACGATCGCTACAGACAATGAGTCTGCAGGTGCTGTTGCAGCAGAGAATATGTATCCGGTTATCAAGGATGCTATCGCTAATGCAACGGATCAGGTAAGAATCGGTGAAGTAAACCAGGATGCTACATCTGCTAACATCTCCGGACGTGGTATGGGATTCATCAACAAGATGAAAGAACTCATCGAGGCTGACGGAAAGACAGTTGCAGTTATCGGTAACCAGTTCTATGTAGACCAGGTAGAGAACAATGGTGATGAAGCATCAGCTGACGTTATCATCGAGGTAGCAGTACCGGCTCAGACAACAGTTGAGCTGTCCGCTACAGAGGCTTCCAACATCATGAACAAAGAAGATACGATCGCTATCTTCGGTTCCAACCAGGTTACAGCAGAGGGTGTCCTCACAGCTAACCAGAACCTGAGCGTTCTCGCAGCTACTCCGGACGAAGGTATCGTTGGTGTAGGATTTGACGCTGGTGCTACTCTGAAAGCAGCAGTTGCTGACGGAACACTTATCGGTGCAGTTACACAGGCTCCTGTTGATCAGGGTAACCTTGCTATCCACGCTCTGTATGACTACTGCGAAGGCAACGACGTAGAAGACATCGCTACAGACAGCTACTGGTATGATGCAGAGAACATGGAAGACGAAGACATCGCTCCTAACCTGTATGACTAATCGGTAACGGTTATTTATAACGATTGTTTAAATCGGATTTCAACTTAAACGTGCATATGGGCTACTGATATATTTATCAATGGTCTGAATAGAAAAGGAATCGGGAAATTCCCGGTTCCTTTTTAAAAGAAAAAATATTATAATGAGGAGGACATCATAATGTTAAAAGGAATCCCGAAAATCTTATCACCTGAGCTTCTGAAAGTATTGGCGGAGATGGGACACAGTGACAGACTGGTTATTTCAGACGGTAATTTCCCGGCAGAGTCTATGGGAAAAGATGCGATCGTTATACGATGTGACGGACATGGCGTGCCGGAGCTGCTGGATGCGATCCTGCAGGTATTCCCGCTTGACACATATGTTGAGCATCCTGTCAATCTGATGGAAGTAATGCCTGGGGACGATGTGGAGACTCCAATCTGGGATACCTATAAGGAGATCATCCGCAAATATGATGACAGAGGAGATGCTGTTGTCGGAAATATCGAGCGTTTCGCATTCTATGAAGAAGCTAAGAAAGTGTACGCAATCATTGCGACAGGTGAATCTGCACTTTATGCAAATATCATGTTGCAGAAAGGCGTAGTTACTGACTGATAAAAAGATCGGGCAGAACACAGAAATACCAGAGACGGAGGATAATATATGCTGGATCATGTAGAAATTATTTTTGAAAATATGAAACCGATGATGAAGAAACTCAAGAAAAAAAATTATAAGGCAAATATGGAAGAGTTTTTAGGAACACACGGCCATTATTTTCAGGAAATGACAGAATTGACAGAGAACGCGGAAGATAAAGGTGCGGTGGCTGATGAGATCGCACGTACTTTTGCCGATTGCGTAGAGAAGAAGTTTACTTCTCCTAAAAAGGGTAAGATCGAGAATGTTGTCCAGCTCGATCTGAATTTCTTCATGATCTATTATATTTTCCCTGCGATCCTTAAGACAGAGCATGAGGACGCGAAACTTATTGCCGACCATATCCGGGATGAGTGGAGCAGGCGTTTTAAGGACAGTGATATTCAGTATACAGATTATGATTCCCTGTATGCTGCATTCCGGGAGAAGATATTCGGTATATTTTAGGAGGATCTGTGTCTTGCAAAGATCAGGCAACTGTGATAGAATAATCGTGGTTTATCCGCAGGAGGTGTAGAGATGGATATCTTAAAGACCGTGATAACGATCATCTTTGTTATAGACTGCATAGCATTAGCTGCGATCATTCTTCTTCAGGAAGGCAAGGCTTCAGGACTCGGTACGATCAGCGGAGCAGCAGACACATATTGGGGACATAATAAAGGCCGTTCTATGGAGGGGACTCTTGTAAAAGTTACCCGTGTGGTAGCAGTTCTCTTCATTGTATTAGCTGTAGTTCTTAACCTTAAGATCTTCAATTGATCGGGCGGACCGGAAGATGAGCGTCCGGTAACGCTGCAGTGGTATGAAATGTACTATATCAGAAGATAATAATCATGTAAGCACTCTATATAACGGATATAGAGTGCTTATGTTTTTGTGCGATATGTCCGGAAAGCGGCTGCTGCGCCTGCACGAGCAGACAATTGACGGGCAATGGTCAGCGAACAGCAACGCTGTGAGCTGGCCGCGATACGCCCGGAAAACGGACGCATGGGGGCAGGCTTGCGCGAGCTGTACCGAATAGCGTAGATCGGATAGGAGAAGAGATATGGATCAGACATTCGAAAAACGTAAGAAAGTTATCTATGATTTTATCAGCGACGATCTGTATGTACCGATGAAGATAAAAGAAATAGCTATCGTACTTCAGATTCCGCGGGAACAGAGGGATGAATTAAAAGAGGTCCTTGATGCTCTTGTAGAAGAGGGAAAGATATCCTTGTCAAAGAGAGGAAAATACAGCAAAGGACGTGCTGTACATTTGAAAGGAACTTTCCAGGCCAATGCAAGAGGATTTGGGTTTGTGACTCCGGAAGATGGAGGAGAGGATGTATTTATCCCAGAGGAGAATATATCCGGTGCATTCCAGGGTGATGAAGTAGAATACATCATAACTGCGGCACCTTCGGGAAGACGAAAAGAAGGTAAGATCGTGAGGATTGTTTCTCACAGTGTAATACACGTGGTCGGCCTGTATGAAAAAAGTAAAAATTTCGGCTTTGTACGTCCGGATAATCAGCGCTATCTGAATGATATCTATATACCTGCCGGAAAAGAACTGGGAGCGATGAACGGCCATAAAGTTGTTGTGGAGCTTACTTCTTATGGCGGCGAACATATGAAGCCGGAAGGAAAAGTTGTCCAGATCATCGGGCATATCAATGACCCGGGAACAGATATCCTTTCTGTTGTGATGGATTCCGGGATTCCAACAGAATTTCCTGAAAAAGTGCTCAATCAGGCTGTCCGTGTCGGCAAACCCGTAAGTGAAGCCGACTGTGCGGGGAGAAAAGACCTGCGGGAATGGATGATGGTGACGATAGACGGGGAAGATGCAAAAGACCTGGATGATGCGGTATCACTGCAGATAGAAGGGGAAAATTATATCCTCGGTGTGCATATTGCAGATGTCACGAATTATGTGCAGGAGAACAGTGCTCTTGACCGTGAGGCTTTTGAGAGAGGGACAAGTGTATATCTTGCGGATCGCGTGATCCCGATGCTGCCCCATAAACTTTCAAACGGTATCTGCTCTTTGAACGCAGGGGAGGACAGGCTTGCTCTGTCATGCATCATGACATTTACTCCGTCCGGGGAGATGATCGACCATGAGATCGCCGAGACGGTGATCAATGTTAACAGGCGAATGAGTTACAATGGAGTTGCAGGGATTCTTGCCGGAGAGATGCAGGATGCAGGTATGATCCGGGACGATAGCGGAGAGCATCAGAAATCTTCGGAAACAGCTGATGATGAGACTCTGAAGATTGTTACTATGATACAGCATATGAAAGAATTGTCTGATATCCTGCGGGAGCGTCGCGGCAGGAGAGGATCCATTGACTTTGATTTTCCGGAGACAAAAGTGCTTCTGGATGAAGAAGGACGTCCTGTAGATATCAAGCTGTATGAGCGGAATGATGCTACAAAGATCATCGAGGATTTCATGCTGATGGCAAATGAGACTGTGGCCGAGGAGTATTACTGGCGCGAACTGCCGTTTCTCTACCGGACGCATGAAGTTCCGGATGAAGAAAAGATACGACAGTTGTCTGCATTTGTTAATAATTTCGGGTATCATATCCATGTGCGTAATGAGGTGCGCCCGAAAGAAATTCAGAAGCTTCTCGACCGGGTGGACGGCACTCCGGAGGAGGCGCTGATCAGCCGTCTGGCACTCCGCTCTATGAAGCGGGCACGGTATACGACAGAGAATACAGGCCATTTCGGACTGGCTGCAAAATATTATACTCATTTCACTTCACCGATCCGTAGATACCCGGACCTTCAGATTCACCGTATTATCAAAGAAAATCTGCGGGGACGTCTGAATGAGGACCGGATCGCTCATTATGAGGAAATCCTTCCCAAAGTCGCGGCGCAGTGCAGTGACTGTGAGCGCCGGGCAGAAGAGGCAGAGCGCGATGTTGTCAGGATGAAGAAAGCGGAATATATGTATTCACATATCGGTGAAGAATACGACGGTGTGATCTCGGGAGTGACAAAATGGGGCGTCTATGTGGAACTGCCGAATACAGTCGAAGGACTTGTCCATGTGGCCGATATGACAGATGATCATTATGAGCTTTCGGAGCAGACATATGAGCTGATCGGAGAACACACAAGGAAAACTTATAAGCTGGGACAGGCTGTCCGGGTACGCGTGACAGATGCAGATAAGCTGCAGCGAACGGTGAATTTTGAAATCATATCCTGATAAGGAGAGTAAAATATATGGCTAAGGCAGAAACAAAACTTATCGCCAACAACAAAAAAGCATATCATGATTATTTTATCCTTGAGAAGTATGAGGCGGGGATCGTTCTCCATGGAACGGAGGTAAAGTCCCTGCGCATGGGGAAATGCAGTATCAAAGAGGCTTTTATCCGTGTAGAAGACGGAGAAATGTATATCTACGGCATGCATATCTCACCATATGAAAAGGGAAATATCTTTAATAAGGATCCGCTGAGAGTGCGAAAACTTCTTCTGCATAAAAAGGAAATATTGAAGATATTCGGTAAGATGAAAGAGCAGGGAATCACGGTCGTTCCGCTGAAAGTTTATTTCAGCGGAAGCCTGGTCAAAGTGGAGATCGGACTTGCCAAAGGTAAAAAGCTTTATGACAAGAGAGCTGATATTGCCAAAAAAGATCAGAAGCGCGAGGCGCAGAGAGATTTCAAAGTAAAAAATCTCTGATATTTTGAGTGAGGAGTGAAAAAGAATGATCCAGGATATAGAACCGCGGCATCTGAATAACCAGTATGAGCCGGTACCGCCGGATCAGGAGAGTTATGCACTGTATTACGAGGATCATGCAGTGCTGCTGAAAAAGACGCCGGAAGGGATCACATTTCCCAGGTTCCGGGAACTTGAGAGACTTAACGAAGAGATATATGAGGATTACATATATTTGTTCTCTGTCGATGAGGAGAGATATTATCTTGTCCATGAGATCAACAGAGAACCGCTGTCTGAGTTCGTTATGGAGAATACGGAAATCTTCCGAAATGCAGATCCCCAGTATCATGCATTTGCCGGGATTACAGGTTATCAGCTTTACAACTGGTATAAGAACCATAAATACTGCGGCAGATGCGGCAGGATGATGGAGAGGGACAAAAAAGAGCGGATGCTCTACTGCAGAGAATGCCGCAATGTGGAATATCCGAAGATCTGTCCGGCTGTTATTATAGGCGTTACGGATGGTAACAGGATCCTCATGTCCAAATACGCCGGCAGGACATATAAGAAGTATGCACTCCTTGCGGGCTTTACCGAGATCGGAGAGACTGTGGAGCAGACTGTCGCGCGGGAAGTGATGGAGGAAGTGGGGCTGAAAGTAAAAAATATCCGTTACTATAAAAGCCAGCCGTGGGCGTTCAGCGATACACTTTTGATGGGATTTTACTGTGACCTTGACGGAGAAGACAAGATCACATTAGACCGGGACGAGCTCGCCCTTGCGGAATGGTTTGAGCGGGAGGATGTACCGGTCAAGCCGTCCCGCGACAGTCTGACAAATGAAATGATTATGCAGTTTAAAAACGGCGCAGTCTAATGTATAATAGAGAAAGATATATCAATTACTGATATTTTTACAGAATAAGGAGGTAGTTATTAATGAGAGCAGAATTTGATGAGAGCCTTGTAACAGGCAATGAGATGATCGATACACAGCATAAGGAACTGATCGATAAGATCAACAAATTACTGGACAGCTGTGAGACAAGCAAGGATAAGGTCGTGGCCGTAAAGACACTGGATTATCTTGCAGATTATACAGAGTTTCATTTTGGGGAAGAAGAGAAGCTCCAGGAGTCCATCAATTATCCGGGGCTGGAACAGCATAAGAAAGAGCACGATAAGCTCCGTGAAGTAGTGAAAGATCTCTATAATATGCTCGAGGAAGAAGAAGGTCCGTCTGATGCGTTTGTAGAGCAGGTCAACAAAAATGTGATCGAGTGGCTGTACCGTCACATTAAAGGGTTTGACCGGTCGGTGGCTGAGTATAAATTCATGAATTCCAGTAGTGAGAGACTGTAAATTTATATTTGTTGGATTAAATGTCGATGGAGATAAGGTCCAAAAACAGACGGAGATGTGGCACCGAAATTCTTTTGTGAGATGACCGGCATGTGCTTCAGGCTCCGCACCGTAATTCGTGAAAAACTAAAGGATCAGAAAGCTGATTAAAACCAAAGCCTGAAAATGAAGAACTCGGCTTCGCCTCAAACACTTCATTTTCAGACTTAACATCATCTTTCTGATCCTTAACTTTTTCTTTCGAATTACTTCGAAGTCGCCTTTCTCACATACCGTTCATCTCTTTTTAAGTATTCCTATGCCTCATCTCCATCCGTTTTCTGCTTCATCGAATTCGGCAGTTACTCCGACAAATATGAAAGCCAAGGAAACCGATCGAGATGGGGACGTAGTTGATAAAGCCCACCCTTTCAACCGGTTTTCCGTAAATTCTGTGATTGTCGGAGAGACGCTTCCAATTGAGAAAACGCAGAAAATCAAACGGATACAGCCGATATGATGCATCTTTCGGATCGGGTGGGATTGTAATGTGGTTTTTCTTCCTTTTGTAACCGGAGCCGGAAGCATTACAATTCCGCCTGATTCGAATACGTGAGTCAATCCACTGTATCCGATTAGTTTTTGGACGCTTTATCATGGGGCGCTCCTACAAACACAAAATTTATATTATGGCAGAAGGAATGCGTACATTACGATGAAGTGGCATGCGCTCCCACCCATTACGAACAGGTGGAAGATTTCATGGCTGCCGAAGTTTTTGTGTCTGCTGTTGAACAGGGGCAGCTTCAGTGCGTAGATAACACCGCCAACCGTATAGATGATGCCGCCTGCCAGCAGCCATCCGAATGCTGCCGGGGACAGATTGTTCAAAAGCTGAGTGAAGGCGAGCACGCAGGTCCATCCCATTCCAATATACAGTACGGAGGAGACCCATTTCGGACAGTATACCCAGAATGCTTTAATGAGGATTCCGGCGATCGCGATTGCCCATACGATGAACAAAAGGATGATTCCGATCCTGCCCTTGAGGACGAGCAGACACACAGGAGTGTAACTGCCGGCTATGAGCACGGAAATCATCATGTGATCGATTTTCTTTAATACAGTATTTGTTTTCTCTGAAATATCAAATGTATGGTATGTTGTGCTTGCCGCATATAATAAAATGAGGCTTGCTGCATAGATGGACATTGCTATGATGTAAATTTTCTGCGGCTGTGCGGCAGCTCGTATCAGCAGCGGAACAGATGCGAAAATTGCCATCAGCATCCCGATAAAATGTGTGATCGCGCTGCCGGGTTCTTTGATGTGAAGGTTTCTGTGCGGATTCTTTCTGACAACCGGCCTTTCTATATTTATTGCATTTTTCATGATTCCTGTATTTTCCATGATATGCACCTCCCCGATGCTAAGCTTATAAGTGGTTTTTAAAACTACATCTAGTATATGCATATATTACATCAAGAATTCATAAAAATCAATTATAAAATCATACAAAATAAAAGCCGGTATGTACCGGCTTTTGTAATATCTGCTTATTTTATAAGTGTGCCTGTTTTCCCTTTCAGGGCTTCTTTTACTTTGTCGAAAGAAGTAATGTAAGCGCAGCGGCCTTCTCTTTGTTCGATGAATTCGACTGCAGCGCGGAATTTCGGATACATATTATAGACACCGAAATGGCCTTCCTCCATATAGGCTTTTGCCTGCGCTACAGAGATTTCTCCGAGCGGCTCTTCGTTCTCCTGTCCCATGTTGATACATACCTGTTCCACATTTGTGAGGATGATGAGCATGTCAGCGTTGATTCCTTCGGCAAGCTTTCCGGCTGCAAGATCTTTCTCGATGACGGCGCTGGCACCTTTTAAGTGGTTGTCCTGTTCCATGACAGGAATTCCGCCGCCGCCGGCAGCGATAACGACCTGATCGGCATCGAGAAGTGCATTGACGGCATCAAGCTCTACGATTTTGACCGGATTCGGGGCAGATACGACACGGCGGAAACCTTTCCCTGCTTCCTCGATCACATAGTTCCCTTTTTTGCGTTCCTCATTGGCTTCCTGTGCATTCATATAGCGGCCAAGGACTTTAGTCGGAGTATAGAATGCTTCGTCATAAGGATCCACGATGACCTGGGTCAGTATCGTGCTGACTGTGCGGTAAATTCCGCGGTTTAAAAGCTCTTCACGAATACCGTTCTGCAGATCATAGCCGATATAACCCTGGCTCATGGCAGAGCAGACGGACATAGGACATGCAGTATATTCAGGATGAGCTTTTGCAAATTCGTTCATGGCTGTATGGATCATGCCGACCTGAGGTGCGTTACTGTGGGTAATAGCGACTTTGTAGCCTTCTTCGATCAGATCAGCGATACATTTTGCCGTGTGTGCGATCGCTGCCTTCTGCTCCGGCAGCGTGGTTCCGAGGGCGCGGTGCCCTAAAGCTAAAACAACTCGTTTTTTCATAATGTCTCCATTCCGCCGCATTTTATATGCGGCATATATTTCTGTTTATCTAAGAGATAGCTTATTAAAAAGTTTACTATCATTTCAGACAAAAATCAACTGTTGCCTACCTGAAGAATACAGTGAATATGATGTCTGCAAAAAACAAGAGATAAAGTACTGCGCACAGGAAGAGCCTTTTTGAATGTCCCAGTTTCATATATCTCTCTGACCATCTCGGGGCCAGATAGTACAGAAAAGCACAGCCGATCAATGCAAATGTGACAGATCCGCCCAGATAGATCCTGTCGTTTAAGTTCAGGAAGAATTCGCTGTAATCTCTCAACGCATGCCCGGTTATCAACTCTGCAATAGAATTAGCAAAATATTCTAATACTGAATAGAGCAGGAAGTTGAGTAAAAATACCAGGACAGGCCTTTTTGCTATATGTTGTTTCCACAGCAACAGAATAAGGATGCCGTAGATTCCATAGAGAGGCAGCCATGGACCATACAGTACGCCGGTTCCACCCAATACTCCGTCATTGATCAGGCGGATCAATGTCTCAAGTATCCATCCAAAGATTGAAAATACAAGGAAGAGAAACAGGTAGGTCAACAGGTCATACTTCCGTTCTGCCTTGATCGGTGACCGGACGGCTTTCAGCGGAGGTTGTACGGAAAAGAGAAATACAGGATATTGTTCAGGGGCAAAGTAGGAAATTTTTGTATACGGGCCCTGGGAATCATCGTACAACGCTTTGCTGATGAGCAGTTCGTCATCTGAAGGAACATGCTCCAGATAGGAATCGTTCAGTGCTTCATATCCCGGCGAACGGGAGAGAACATAATTTCTTCTCAGAATAGCATAGAGTTCTGCCCTGCAGGCTGTAATATATGGGTTTACGAATAAGAGATCAAGCAGGCCCAGCGTAAATAAGGATAAAAAATGCCATCCGAGGAAAGAAAGGTCAAGCAGAAAGAACTTCCATTTGTTGCGCCGCATGAGCTGGCGGGAGAGGAAAAAGGCGTCTTTTCTGCTGATCTTCGGATTTTCCGCAAGAATATATGGAATCAGTATATATTCATAATGTTTGATGATTCCGCCGATTACCGTAAGGTCCCAGAGAGACTGGAACAATGTCCTTACAAACATGATCCACGCCGGGTGGCGAATATAACGCAGTTTGTAAAGAAAGAAGATTTTGGATATAGGGGTCTGGCGGTAGTTGCGGTTCTCGAGGAAAAAACGTTTCTCACCGATCAGAAGCAGGTTGCTGATAAAAGTCTGGTAAAGGAAAGCAAATAATATGCTGACTGCTGAGAAAATCAGAATGGCAGCAGTATCCTCCTCGAGAAAATAATTAATTGTACGAAGCGAGGTGAAAAAGACAGATATATTTGTTGAAAACAAGTCGATCACCATAGAGCTGATGTCATATAATACGCCGTGAAATATTCCGTCCAGCGGGGTGCCTTCAAGAAAATGGCCGACTGTATCAAGAATGGCTTCGGAATTGGGGATGCTGAATGTATAAGCAGCATCGGTTGTGGACGGTTCCGACGGGATCTGAAGGTTAAAAAAAGTGGTGGAAACAGAGTAGGCTGTCGTGAGCATGGCAATAAGAAAGCAGACAGAGAGCATACGGGAGTAACTCTTTTTCATCTGTGCGACTGCTCGTTTTTTCACTGTTTTACGTTTCCACATGGCAGATCCCTCCGCATAATAAATAATAGTATATTATAAATGGAATGCGGGGGTTTTGCAAGCCTGCAGGGGCGCAGGGCGTATTTTGGACGACCTGCACCCCGGTATTGTATCATTTGTGGAGCGCTTCGTGTTCCTTTCGTATCTCGGCGAAGCAATCTGGCGCAGTCCAGGTGCTGTTGGTCGGGGTGAGGATTGCTTTGTATGGAAACGGGCCTGCACCGCATTTCCGAAGAGCGGTGAGGGCCTGATTCAGCCGGCTGTCGCTCAGGAAGCAGAAGACGAACATTGTCCCCGGCAGTTCGGGGCCGTCATACTGCTCTTCGCTGGGTGAAATGTCTTTCAGCCCTGCCAGAACGCCCAGGGGCTGGCTGTAGTCTTCTTTTCCGACTTTTTTCAGGCGGATATGAAGAGGAAAGAGCGACATTTCGATCTTCAGCAGATCCGCTTTTTCTGGTGGATTAAAAAGTAAGATTGTTTCTTTCATAATTATCAATACTCCTGTATATCAGATTTACACGAAAATAGTGCTTTCCTTATTGTAAAGCATTATACCCCAAAATGGAACTATATTTCAAAATCCCCATATAATACGTATAAGAAGAAAGCTACAGTTTATACTGTAACGGACGTTATAGCTCACATCCGTATCATGGATACCGCTGCGGGAGGGATGGGTATGAGACTTTGTGAACTACGGGATAAAGAAGTTGTCAATATGTGCAGCGGCAAGCGCCTGGGCTGCATCGTAGATGTGGAGATCAATATATGCAGCGGAGAGGTGGAGGCGATCATCATCCCCGGTCCGGGGAAAATCTGTGGATTTCTGGGAACGGACTGTGAATATGTCATTCCCTTTGCCTGTATTCGGAAAATCGGACCGGATCTCGTGATTGTTGAAATACAGGAAGAAAAATTTTTGCAAAAGTTTTAGCGATTGTGTATAATGTACGCAGATTAACAGCAGTAGTGCGGGAAAAACAAGAAAATATCCTGCATATAACTGTGCTGAGAAAGGCGGAATAAATTATGAGATGTCCATATTGCGGTAACCCGGATACAAGAGTTATAGATTCCCGTCCGGCTGAGGATAAAAGTTCTATCCGAAGACGGCGCTCCTGTGATGAGTGTGGAAGACGGTTCACTACTTATGAGAAAGTGGAGACGATCCCGATGATAGTGATCAAGAAGGACAATAACCGTGAGCAGTACCAGCGTGCCAAGATTGAAAAAGGAATTCTGAGCGCCTGTTATAAGCGTCCGGTTCCCGCAGACGCCATCCAGAAAACAATCGATGCTGTGGAGCTGGAGATATTTAACCGCGAGGAAAAGGAAATCCCCAGCAGCGTGATCGGTGAAATTGTCATGGAGAAGCTGAAGGATCTTGATCCGGTCGCTTATGTGCGCTTTGCATCTGTTTACAGAGAGTTTAAGGATGCGAATACATTTATGGATGAACTGAAGAAGTTCCTGCAGTAAGCTATGCGCACGTATAAACTGACGATCGCCTATGACGGGACAGGCTATCAGGGCTGGCAGCGCCAGACAAATACAGAGCGCACAATACAGGGAATACTCGAGAAAGTGATCTCGGAGGCCTCCGGATATCCAGTAGAGGTAAATGGTTCCGGAAGGACGGATGCGGGAGTCCACGCATTAGGACAGACGGCCAGTGTGGTTCTGCCCGGAGCTGTGCCGGAGGAATTTTTTACAGACGATATCAATAGAATTCTTCCGCAGGATATCCGGATCCGGGAGGCTCGTCTTGTGAAGAACGGATTCCATGCGAGAAAGAGCGCTGTCGGAAAAATCTATGAATATCATATTGATACCGGACAGAAGCCGGATGTATTCCAAAGACGTTACTGCTATCATTTCCCACACGAACTTGATCTGGAAAAGATGAGAAGAGCGGCAGAGAATCTGAAAGGTACACACGACTTTGCCGGGTATACGGACAAAAAAGAGGAAAAGTCCACAAAACGGACAATTTATGATATAATAGTCAGCGGACAAGGCAGCAGTGTAACAATCCGCTATGAAGGAACGGGGTTTCTCTATCATATGGTGAGAATCCTGACAGGAACACTGCTTGAGGCCGGGACTTATCAGCGTACTGTCGAAAGTGCGGCTGAAGTTCTCGAGACAAAAGACAGAGGACAGGCAGGATTTCTTGCCCCGGCAAGAGGCCTGTTTTTAAGAAAGGTACATTATGAACAGAGGGGCAGGTAGAGATTTATCTGCCCTTACTTGCGCGATACGCCCGGAGGGCGGCCGCCTGGATGGCCAGGTTTGCCTGAACAGACATGCGGACATCCGACGGGCAACGGTCAGCGAACAGTGTGAGCTGTACAGTGTCGCGCAGATTGAACAGTGCTAAGGAGGTATGCATGAAACTGATATCATGGAATGTAAACGGGATCCGCGCATGTGTTCAGAAAGGATTCCTTGATTTTTTTAAAGAGGCGGATGCAGATATTTTCTGTATCCAGGAAACAAAGATGCAGGAAGGTCAGCTCGAACTGGACCTGCCGGGATACCATCAGTACTGGAACTATGCTGTGAGAAAAGGCTACTCAGGCACAGCGGTATTTACAAAAAAGGAACCACTGAACGTTACTTACGGTATAGGAATCGAGGAACATGATCAGGAAGGGCGTGTTATCACCTGTGAGTTTGACGACTTTTATTTTGTCACAGTATATACCCCGAACTCGCAGAATGAGCTGGCAAGGCTGGACTACCGCATGAAGTGGGAAGATGACTTCCGTGCTTATCTGAAAAAGCTCGAGGAGACGAAGCCGGTCATTGTGACAGGGGATATGAATGTGGCTCACGAAGAGATCGATCTGAAGAATCCGAAGACGAACCGGAAGAATGCAGGATTTACCGACGAGGAGAGGCAGAAGTTCACAGAGCTCCTGGATGCGGGATTTATCGATACGTTCCGCTATTTCTATCCGGATCAGACAGGAATCTATTCCTGGTGGTCGTATCGCTTCAGTGCCCGTGCCAAGAATGCAGGATGGCGCATCGACTATTTCTGCGTGTCAGAGAGCTTAAAGGACAGGCTTGTAGATGCAAAGATACTGACAGACGTTATGGGATCGGATCACTGTCCGGTGGAACTTGACATCAAGTAACTGCCCGGAGATTAAGAGCATATGTGCAGAATGAGGACTTTATATTATAAGTTTTGAGACAGGAGGATGAATTAAAATGACAAAGATAGACATTATTTCCGGTTTCCTTGGAGCCGGAAAGACGACATTGATCAAAAAACTGCTCTCAGAGGCATTTACCGGAGAGCAGGTCGTATTGATTGAAAATGAATTTGGCGAAATTGGGATCGATGGAGGATTCTTAAAAGAGTCAGGAATCGAAATCCGTGAGATGAACTCAGGATGTATCTGCTGTTCACTTGTGGGAGATTTCGGAAAATCCCTTCGCGAAGTAGTGGATACCTATCATCCGGACCGTATCCTGATCGAGCCGTCAGGCGTGGGCAAGCTGTCCGATGTGATCAAAGCAGTACAGGATGTACAGGCCGAGATCGATGCAGAGCTCAACAGTTTCACGACAGTAGTGGATGTGACGAAATGCAGAATCTACAGAAAGAACTTCGGAGAGTTTTTCAGCAACCAGATCGAGTACGCCGGGGCAGTCATCTTAAGCCGTACCGATAAAGCAAAGCCGGAGAAGATCGAGGAGAGCGTTGCCCTGCTTAGAGAGCTTAATGACAAGGCCCCGTTTATTACAACTCCGATCGCTCAGCTCCCAGGTAAAAAGCTCCTTGAGACGATGGAGTCCAGTAAATCTCTGGAGGAGGAACTTCTCGATGAGATCATCTGTCCGGAGTGCGGACATCATCATGAAGAAGGTGAGTGCTGCGGTCATGATCATGAGCATCATCACGATCATGACCACGAGGGCCATGAACATCATCACGACCATGACCACGAGGGCCATGAACATCATCACGACCATGACCATGAGGAACATGGACATCACCATGATCATGAGCACCATCATCATGATCATGCGGGGCATCATCATGCAGACGATGTGTTCACGAGCTGGGGACGCGAGACAATCCATACTTATACAAAAGATCAGATCGGCAATATCCTGAAAACACTGGAATCAGACAGCAGTTACGGAAATGTCCTGCGTGCCAAAGGAATGGTAGCCGGAGCTGACGGCGAGTGGATTTATTTTGATATGGTTCCGGAAGAGCACGAAGTCCGCACCGGAGCGCCGGAGTATACGGGACGTATCTGTGTGATCGGAGCAGAATTGAATGAGGACAAGCTGGCAGAACTTTTCGGAGTGGCCTAGGCGGGTTCCCGGTTGAAAAGTAATGAAAGATGGGAGAGAACGGATATGACTGAACCTGATGTTATGGTTTATCTTATGAC
>ERZ1643246.2730-NODE-2730-length-16180-cov-4.955845_pt1 | contig 16180 bp, 14 predicted proteins | sample MGYA00579265_ERZ1643246 | MGnify/ENA primary metagenome ERZ1643246 (study PRJEB29033, sample SAMEA4952261) | chicken gut metagenome | biome: Broiler Chicken; feature: Gastrointestinal Tract; material: Caecum | place: Ireland | collected 2018 | study: Broiler... | reverse complement strand
CGTTGCCGTAGATGCGGTCGGCGCGGGCCTTCTCCACGTTGAGCATCTTGCCCCAGAGCGGCAGAATGGCCTGGATGTTGGAATCCCGCCCCATCTTGGCGGAACCGCCTGCAGAATCGCCCTCCACAATGAAGAGTTCGGTCTTGCTGGGGTCTTTTTCGTGGCAGTCGGCCAGCTTGCCGGGCATCCGGTTGGATTCCAGCGCGCTCTTGCGGCGCACCAGTTCCCGGGCCTTCTTGGCCGCAGCGCGGGCCCGGGCCGCCTGGGTGGCCTTTTCCAGAATGGCCTTGGCGGCGGCGGGGTTCTCCTCAAAATACTCGCTCAGCGCCTTGTAGACCACGTTGCTGACCAGACCCTTGATGAAGGTGTTGCCCAGCTTGGCCTTGGTCTGGCCCTCAAACTGGGCCTCCTGCAGTTTGACGCTGATGACCGCAATGATGCCCTCGCGGGCGTCCGGGCCGGACAGGTTCTCGTCCTTGTCCTTCAGGATGCCCTTGGCGCGGCCGTACTCGTTGAGTACACGGGTCAAGGCCAGCTTGAAGCCCTCCTCGTGGGTGCCGCCCTCCGGCGTGTGGACGTTGTTGGCAAAGCTGAGCATCAGCTCGTTGTAGCTGTTGTCGTAATACTGCAAGGCCACTTCGGCCACGGCGCCCTGGCCCTCGCCCTTCATATACATGACCTGGGGGGTCAGCGGGGTCAGGTCCCGGCGCTCGCACAGATAGCTCACAAAGGAACGGATGCCGCCCTCGTAGCACATGGTTTCGCTGCGGCCGTCGTTGTCGGCGCCCTGCTCGTCGCTGGGGCGGTCGCTCTCGGGCCGCTCGTCGGTCAGGGTGATCCGCACGCCAGCGTTCAGGAAGGCTTCCTCCCGCAGCCGCTTGAGCAGGATCTCGTAGCGGTAGAGGGTGGTTTCCTGGAACATCTCGGGGTCCGGCTTGAAGGTGACCGTGGTGCCGGTGGACGCGGCCGGGCCGATCTTTTTCAGGTCACCGTCCGGCTTGCCCCGCTTGAAGCTCTGCTCGTACTCGGCGCCGTCCCGGCGCACCCGAACCACCAGCCATTCCGACAGGGCGTTGACCACCGACGCACCCACGCCGTGCAGACCGCCGGCCACCTTGTAGCCGGAATCCTCGCCGCCGAACTTGCCGCCCGCGTGCAGCACCGTGTAGACGACGGTGACGGCGGGAATGCCCAGCTTGGGCTGGATGTCCACGGGAATGCCGCGGCCGTTGTCCGACACTTCGATGATGTTGCCGGGCTTGATGGTGACTTCGATGTGGGTGCAGTACCCGGCCAGCGCTTCGTCGATGGAGTTGTCCACGATCTCGTAGACCAGGTGATGCAGGCCGGACGGGCCGGTGGAACCGATATACATGCCCGGGCGCTTGCGCACCGCCTCCAGGCCCTCCAGGACCTGAATCTGGGCGCCGCCGTAGGCGTGGTCGGTGGCCGTCTCGCGGTTGGTTTCGGTGATGATTTCTTCTGCCATGAAGTGATTGCCTCCTGTTTGGATGAGGGGTTCGGAATCTATTATAAAAACAAGAAAATTGCAGGATTGCGGGGCGGCGGACCGGAAGGTTCGCGTCGCCCGGAAGGTTGCGGTATGTTCCTTTTTGACCGGGCAAAAAGGAACCGAAAAACCCGCCGCTAGTTCCGAGGCGCGGGGCACGGCTCAAGGGGCCTGCGGGCCCCTTAAGAAACCCCGGAGCTCTGCGGAGGTCGCCCGAGATGGTTTTTGCTTCTCGCAGCGGGCCATGCTCTAGCAACCGGACCGCCCGTGCCCACCGTGTGAGCTCACCCGGGCTCCCGATCGGAAATCCCGCCCGCCGTCGCGGGCGGGCCCTGCCGTGACCGGAGGTCGGGCGTAGGGCGGGGTCTTGACCCCGCCGTGGGACCTTACAGGGATTACCGCGCGGTGTGTGGGTTGTAGGGGCGGCGTGTACGCTGCCCGGATGCCCGCCTACCACTCCACCTTGTCGGTGCGCTTTTTCAGCGCCGCGGGGGAGAGCGGGCTCAGGTAGACCGTCTCGTCGGGGAAATCCGTCAAAAGAAAGCTCCGGGGCAGCGTGCCGGGCGGACACAGGTCCACCACGGCGCCCTCCGCCTCGGCTTTGCGGAAGTATTCCTCGGTGCGGCGGGACGCCCCCGCCGTGTCCAGGTCAAACACCCCCAACAGGTCCCGGGTATTCAGCACGAAATCCTGGCCTGCATGAAAATACATACAAATTCTCCTTGCATGGAAACAGCATGAAAAAGTTTTTCATGTTGGAAAGGGTATCTCGGAAACCTGTCCGCCCTTGACGTACACAATCTTGCCGTTGGTGCGGGCAAAGGCGGCGGTGTCGCAGGTGGTCACGATGGTCTGGTGCTCGCCCATCCGGGTCAGCAGGTAGGTCTGCCGCTCGTCGTCCAGTTCGCTGAGCACATCATCCAGCAAAAGCACCGGATGCTGGCCGAAAAAACTGCCTACCACCGTGGCTTCGGCCAGTTTCATGGCCAGCACACAGCTGCGCTGCTGGCCCTGGCTGCCAAACACCCGGGCGGGCTGGCCGTCCAGCTGCAAATCCAGGTCCTCCCGGTGGGGACCGGTCAGGCAAAAGCCCGCCCGCAGTTCCCCGGCGCGCACCGCCGCCAGCTTTTCGGCCAGGGCATCGGCGGTGGGGGCGTCGGCACAGCACTGGTACCGCAAAGAAAATTCCTCGGCACCATGCGAAATTTCTGCATAGTTGTGGGTGGCCGCAGGGGCCAGAGCGTCCACAAATTTCTGCCGGTGGGCCATGATCTGCCCGCCGTACTGGGCCAACTGCTCGTTGTAGGCGTCCAGCAAAAGCGACGCATTGGGCGTAGCTTCGTAGTTTTTCAGCAGGGCGTTTTTCTGGGCCACCAGCCGCATGTACCGGCGCAGCGCCACCAGATAGGGCCGGAACACCTGGCACAGCGCCGAATCCAGAAACCGGCGCCGGCCCTCCGGCCCGCCCTTGACCAAAGCCAGCAGGTCGGGCTCGAACACCACGGCCTGGAAGTTGCCCGCCAGGGCGGCGGCCCGGCCCTGGTCCACCCCGTTGAGTTTGGCGGTGCGGCCCGGGCGCTGGCTGCCCTTGGCCCCCACGGTCAGACGGATGGTTTTTTCGGCGCCGTCCGTCTCAAAAGAACCTTCCAGCACGGAAAATTCGCAGCCGCGGCGGATCAGTTCGGCATCCTTGGACCCGCGGAAACTTTTGCCGCCGGTGAGCAGCCACACCGCTTCCAGCAGGTTGGTCTTGCCCTGGCCGTTGGGACCGCACAGCACCGTCAGGTTGGCATCGGGGTCCAGCACCGCATGGGCCAGGTTCCGGTGGTCGGTCAGTTCCAGGTGGGTCAGCCGCATCAGGCGCCCTCCGCGATCTGCACGGTCTGGCCGTCCAGCTCCACGGTGTCGCCGGGGCGGCATTTTTTGCCCCGCATGGTGCACACTTCGCCGTTGACTTTCACGGCGCCGCCCTGAATCAGCTCCTTGGCTTCGCCGCCCGTCTCACACAGGCCGGCGAACTTGAGCAGGGCGTCCAGCTTGATAAATTCGGTGTGGATATGCAGTTTTTCCATAGGATCAACCCTCGTTCTTGAACCGGACCGGCAGCACCAGGTAGATGAAGTCCTTGCCGTCCTCGGGCAGGATCTTCACGGGGCTCAGCGGTCCGTTGATTTCCAGCACCATCCGCTCGCACTTGGAATACCGCATGGCATCCAGCAGATACCGGTTGTTGAAGCCGATCTCCACGGGGTCGCCGGTCATGGCCACGGGGGCGAACTCGTCCACCACTTTGCCCAGGGGGGTCTGGCACCGCACGGTGATTTTGTCCTCGGCAAAGGAGATGCGCAGCGGGTTTTTCAGCCGCTCGGTGATGATCAGCGACGCGCGCTCGATGGTGTTGATGAAGGTTTTGCAGTCCACCGTCACCCGGGTGCGCTTTTCTTTGGGGATGACGCTCTCGTAGTTGAGGAAGTCGCCCTCGATCAGGCGGCTCATGATGGTGTAGCCGTTGGTGGTGAACACCACATACCGGCGGTTGGCGTCAATCTTGACGGGATCGTCCGGTCCGCCCATGATCTTGAGCAGTTCCTGCAGCGTTTTGGCGGGAATGATGATCCGGATGTCGCGGGTGCACTCCACATCCCGCTGGATGATGGCCAGCCGGTAGCCGTCCAGCGCCACAATGGTCAGGCTGCCCGGCTCGATGACGAACAGTTCGCCGGTGTGGGCGGGTTTTTTGTCGTCCTGGCTGACCGCGTAGATGGTTTTTTCGATGAGTTCCCGCATCATGCTGGTGGGAATGGTCATGGTGTTGTCGGCACCGGTCACCGGCAGGCTGGGATAATCGGAGGCATTCATGGCGGGAATCTCGAATTCCGCCACGCCGCCGCTGATGATGGCCTGGCCTTCGTCGGTCAGCTCGATCCGCACGTCGCCGGCGGGCATCCGGCTGACCATCGAAAGCAGCAGCTTGGCTTCCAGCACCGTCTCGCCGGGGACCAGCACGTTGCACTCGATGGTGGTGGTGATGCCCATCTCCATATCGTAACCGGTCAAGGTTAAGTTGAATCCTTCGGCTTTCAGGTAGATGCCTTCCAGCACGGGAATGGCGGAACGGTTGGTAATGGCACGGGAAACGCCCTCGATGGCGGAAGCCAGGAGGGTTTTTTCGCATTCAAATTTCATGGCAGGTCCTTTCTGGATGCTTGGTCTTGCGCAAAGACCCGGTGTATCAAAAGAGAAAAAGTAGCTTCGCGTTTGTTTTCCACAGATTGGGCACTTTTTTGGGGAGAAAACCGCCCAAGGTATCGGGATCTGGACGCAGAAACTATTAACTATTCTCGTAGTAGTAGTAGGGGGTGTGAAAACGGTGGAAAACTCCACCGTCCCGGATAACGGTGCGGAAAATCACCGTTGAGTTTTTCTCCACCGTCTGTGCAGAATATGGTGGAAAACCGGGAAAACCAAAGTTTTTCACCGCGGTTCTTGAAAACCGCCTGTTGAAAAGGGAAAACTTTGTTTAAAAGTGGATGGTTCTTTCTTTACAAAGAAAGAACCAAAGAAATTCCAACCAACATCGAACATCGTTCGATGTTTACAAAACAGAAAAGCACAGAATATCGTAAAAATCCAACGCAGTTGGATTTTGTTTAAAAGTTCTTTGCCTACTTTCTTTCAAGAAAGTAGGTCAAAAAAGTAGGTTACGTGCGGACGTTCTTCATGATATCGCTGCACATTTCCTTGAGGTGCTGGTCCTTGGTGATATTCTCGGCCATGGTCTTGATGGAATAGACGACGGTGGAATGGTCGCGCTGGAATTCCTGGCCGATGGCCTCCATGCTCATGCCGGTGACTTCCCGGATGATGTACATGGTCATCTGCCGGGCCGCGCTGACGTTGGCGTTGCGCTTTTTGCCCCGGATATCCGCCGGCATGACATTGTAGGTGCGGGCCACCTCGTTGAGGATCTTCTCGATGGTCACCGGAATGGGCTGGCTGTCGTTGAGGGTGTCCTTGATGGCGGTGGTGGTCACACCGATGCAGGGGGCGATGCCCTCCAACATATAATAGGCGTTGAGTTTTTTCACCGCGCCTTCCAGCTGGCGGATGTTCTGCTTGAGGTGGTTGGCGATGTATTCCGCCACGTCGTCGGGCAGGTCCAGGTTCAAAAGCTCGGCCTTGCGCTTGACGATGGCCACCCGGGTTTCGAAATCCGGCGGCTGGATGTCGGCGGTCAGGCCCCACTCAAACCGGGTGCGCAGACGCTCCTCCAGACTCTTGATCTCCTTGGCCGGACGGTCCGACGCAATGACGATCTGTCGGCCGTCGTTGTGCAGCGTGTTGAACGTGTGGAAAAATTCTTCCTGGGTACTTTCCTTGCCGGCCAGGAACTGGATATCGTCGATGAGCAAAACGTCGGCCTGACGATACTTTTGCCGGAACTGCTCGGTGGTGGCCGTCTTGACCGCCGTGATGATCTCGTTGGTGAACATTTCACAGTCCACGTAAACGATGTTGAAATCGGGATGATTTTTCTTGATCTCGATCTGGATGGCGTTCAAAAGATGGGTCTTGCCCAGCCCCGACGGCCCGTAGATGAACAGCGGGTTGTAGGCGCCGGAAGGATTCGCCGCCACGGCCTGGGCCGCCGCATAGGCAAACTGGTTGGACGGTCCCTTGATGAAGTTTTCGAAGGTGAAGTCGTACCGGCCGCTGGGCAGATTCTTTTCTTCCAGTTTGGGTTTTTCCGGCTCTTCCTCTTTTTTCGGGGTGACAAACACCAGGTCGACATCAAAACCCAGCACAGACTTGAAGGCATCCTTCAACATCGCGGTGTACCGGTCCGAAACGATGCCCAGAATGAAGGCGTTGCGGATCTCCAGCGTGATGGTGCGGGAATTTTCAAAGCTGACGGCCTTGATGTCGCTGATATAATATTGATAGGTTGCCTCGGCAGTATGTTCACGGCAATAGGCTTTCGCCGCGTCCAATACGTCGTTGATGGAATCCATGGCTTTCGATACTCCCCACTTCCTGTTAAAAATCGCGCCCTTCCACGAGGGCGCAAAAACACTACATACAGTATAGCACAAAACGGCCTTTAAAACAACACCCTATTATAATAAAGTAGGAATTTTTTTGCCCCCGCCCCGCCCCACAACCGCCACTAAATATGGTGGGTATGGATTTTGGGTGCCACAACTGTACGCTCTTGCGAAAAAAACTGTCGGGAAAGTATTGACAAAGGGGGCGGTTATCGCGTATAATCTAAGACTGCAAGGCTGCCCCTGTATGGGCAAAGCCCTGAAACCAACCGCCCATACCGGGAATTCAACAGGAGGAATGAAAAATGAAGCGTACTTTCCAGCCCAAGAAGCGTCAGCGCAGCCGCGTGCATGGTTTCCTGCAGCGCATGGCCACCAAGAACGGCCGCAAAGTCCTGGCCCGTCGCCGTGCCAAGGGCCGCAAGAGCCTGACGGTCTGATCTTTGGAAAAATGAGGAAGTAAAGGGTTGCTGATGCTTGATCAGCAGCCCTTTTTTCGAAACTGTCGTTATCCTTCCAAGAGGGGAACCGGCCCGCACGGCGGTGCCCGCCCCGGATATTATTTTTTTCGTTTTGTGGAGTTGTGCCCATGCGTTACCGCACGTTGAACAAAAACTGGCAGTATAACCGGGTGTATGGCCGGGGCAAAAGTTATGTACATCCCCACGTGGTTTTGTACGTGGCCAAGAACCGGCTGGGCTATACCCGCATCGGCCTGACCGCCACCAAAAAGGTGGGCCATGCCGTACAGCGCAACCGCGCCCGCCGCATCATGCGCGCCGCACTGAGCGAACATCTCTCGCAAAATATCGGCGGATATGATATAATACTGGTGGCCCGCGGCCAGACCCCCCACCTGAAAAGCACCCAGCTGAGCAAGACCCTGGGCAAACTGTTTGCCAAGGCGGGGCTTCCCGACCTGGCCAGACCCGCCCAGCCCGCGCCTGCGGTGGAAAATCCCCAATGACCCGGCTGCTCATCGCCCTGCTGCGGGGTTATAAACGGTTCATCAGCCCCCACCTGGGACATCATTGCCGGTTTGTGCCCACCTGCAGCGAATACGCCATGCAGGCTTTGGCTGTCCACGGCCTTGTCAAGGGTTTGATCCTGACGGTCTGGCGGCTGCTGCGCTGCAATCCCTTCGGCAAGTTCGGGTTTGACCCCGTGCCGGAAAAGGGACGCTGGATCAACGAAAAGCGGAAACTCACCCGGGGGTGAACCGGGAGGTTCGCGCTGCCGCAAGGTTGCGGTAATGTTCCTTTTTGACCGACCAAAAAGGAACCGAAAAAGTCGCCGCTAGTTCCGAGGCGCGGGGCACGGCTTGGGGGCTGCACGCCCCCAAGACCCCCAAAGAAGAAGTCGCCCACGCCAAAACGGGGAAAAACGCCTGGAGAGACTGTTTTTCCTGCCGTTTTGGCGGTGCTCCACTTACAATCCGGGGGTTCCCGGACCCCCGTGACGGGAAAAATCCGGCTTGTTTTCCACATTCCCGATACTGCCTGTGGAAAATTGTTTGGAGTTTCTTTGCCGACTTTCTTTGCAAAGAAAGTCGGGAACAAAATCAGCCTCTCATGTCTTTGCGCTGCGCGGCAAAGACCTACGTTAAAATACACGCTTCCGGGCGCAGCCGGGGCAGAATGGACAAGCTATGCAAATTTTCTACTTTCTGGCCATCATTCTGGGCCCGCTGGTGAAGATCCTGTACAACTTCATCGGCAACTACGCGGCAACGATGATCGTTGCCACCCTGATCATCAAGCTGCTGCTCTTCCCGCTGGCGATCCACCAGCAGAAATCCACCGCCAAGATGTCGGTGTTCCAGCCGCTGATGAACGAAATCCAGCAAAAGTACAAGAACAACCCCGAAAAGCAGCAGGAAGAACTGATGAAGCTGCAGCAGGAACACGGGTTCAACCCCATGGCCGGCTGTCTGCCCATGCTGCTGACCATGCTGGTGCTGTTCGGCTTCCTGGGCGTCGTGTATTATCCGGTACATTACATCTTCGGCGTTTCCAACGATGCGGTCAAGGCTGCCTGTGAGGCGCTGGGCATCGCCACCGCCAACGCCACCACCATGCAAACCTCGCTGATCCAGGCCATCCACAACGGCGCGGCCATCAGCCCCGACATCATTGCCCCCGACGTGGTGGCCGAAATCAAGAACTTCAACACGATGTTCTTCGGCATGGACATGTGCGATATCCCCGGTTTCCACATCACGCCCATCGCCATCTTCCCCATCATCGCCGCCGTGACGATGATCGTCAGCTACATCTTTACCCAGAAACTGTCCGGTATGAGCAGCCAGATGCAGGGCAGCATGAAGATCATGATGTGGGTCATGAACCTGATGTTCGTGTCCTTCTGCTTCAATGCCCCCGTCGGTTTCTCGCTGTACTACGGTGTGTCCAACCTGTTCCAGATCGGCCAGAGCTTTGTGACCTACCGCATCTACAGCCCCGAAAAGTTCAAGGCCCAGTATGAGGCCGAGCTGGCCGCCAAACGCGCCGAGAAGAAAAAGAAAAAGACCGTGACCGTGGAGGAGAACGGCAAGACCGTCACCAAGGAAGTCACGGGTGGCGAAGCCAACAAGCTGCGCCTGGAACTGGCCCGCAAGCGCGAGGCCGAACTGTACAAGGACGAACGGACCACACCGTTGAATCAGTAAGGAGGGAGCGCAATGCGCAGCATGGAAATGAGCGCCCGCACCGTGGAGGCCGCCGTGGAGGCTGCCTGCGAGGCGCTGGGCGTGGATCGCAACGATCTCAACGTCAGCTATGAAGTTCTGGAATTCCCCGCCCGCAAACTGTTCAAAACCATCCCCGCCAAGGTGCGGGTGACTGTGGAGGAACCGGAGACCGAAACCCCGGCCGCCCCCGCGGAAACCCCCGCCCCCACTCCGGTGCCGGAAGAATCCGCCGCACCGGCTGCCCCTGCCGACGAAGAACCGGCCGTTGCGGAACAGCCCGCTGAGGACTCTGCCGCCCCGGCACAGGAACCGGAGCAGGCCCAGCCCGCTGCCGACGAGGAAGTGCCGCTGGACATCGCCGCCGACGCCCGTCTGCAGGCCGCCGTGGACTACCTGAGCCCCATCTTCAAGCTGATGGGCGTGGAGGACTTTGCCTTCTCGGCCCTGAAGAAGGGGGAGGCCACCATCCTGCGGGTGACCGGCAACCACATGGGTGCGTTGATCGGCCGCCGCGGCGAGACGATGGAAAGCCTGTCCTACCTGGCCAGCCTGGTGGTGAACCGGATGGACGGCCCCTATGTGAAGCTGGGCCTGGATGTGGGCGGTTACCGCAACAAGCGGGAGGACGACCTCAACGCCCTGGCGCGGCGCATCGCGGAGCGGGTCATCCGCACCGGCTGCTACTATGAGATGGAACCCATGAACCCCTACGAGCGGCACATCATTCACACCGCCGTGGCGGACATTGAGGGTGTGCGCAGCGAGAGCAAGGGTGAAGGCCCCGCCCGCCGCGTGGTGATTTATTCCACCGACCCCAACGCCAGCAACCTGCCCGACCGTGACAACGGCCGCAACGCCCGCGGCGGACGCCGTGAGGGCGGTCGTGGAGGTCGTCGTGACGGTGGCCGCGGTGGTCGTCGGGATGGCCGTGGCGGCCGCAGTGGACGCGGACCCCGCCGCGAGGGCGGCAGCCGCGGACCCCGGTCCAGCGTGCCGGGCCGTGAATTTGCCGACGCGCCCCGTGACCCCAATGCCCAGCCCATGGCCCCCAAGGTGACCGAGCGCATCCATGACGGGGACGATTTCGCCTTCGGCAAGATCGAACTGTAAGTCCAGTTCTTTTCTTGTAAGAAAAGAACCAAAAGAATTTTCCACAAAACATGCCCACCGGGTGGAAAACCCGGTGGGCATGTTTTTTTGTGCGGTTTTGGTTTTGAGGAGGAAGGTTTTCCACAAGGGGGAGACCGGTTGGGGAAAATCTGCGGGATTTTCGGGAGGATGGGGGCTATAGGGAGGCAAGAGGCAGAAATTTGCCCCGGAAAAGCCGCCGGAAGGGGGAAATTTTCCGCTTTTTCGGGGAAGTTTTCCACAAACAGGGAGCAGGTCGGGGAAAACTTTGCGGCTATTGCGGGAAAACTGCCGCGGACGGAACACCGTGGAGGTCGGCCAGGACGGGCAGAAGCGTTTTCCACAAAAAATAGGGAGGCGGGGGAAAACTGTCGGCGTCGGCGCGGGTGGTGCCCGTGTTGCCCAGTGAATCCGGTCTGGAATTTCTTCGGTTCCTTCTTTGCAAAGAAGGAACAAAGGAATATTGACAAACGGGTCCGAATTGGTTTTAATGGTGGTAAGAACCGGTACAGACAAAAAGGAGGCGACCATGAAACAAAACAACAAACGGCGTGCAATGATTTTGCTGTGGGGCTGCATAGCGGTCATTGCGTTGTGCATTGCGGGGGCGCTGGCGGTGCTGCTGCCCCTGCCGAAACCGGAAACGCTGGAGATTCCCGGGCAGCGGGGAACGATTCCCGCGACCATCCAGATGCCGGGCAAGCTGTCCCGCAGCGATGAAACGCCGCTGGTGGTATTGTGCCATGGCTTTACCGGCAACCGGGGCGGAGACACCCACTTCACCCAGCTGGCCCAGGACCTGGCCGAGCAGGGCATGGCCAGCGTGCGGATGGACTTTGCCGGCTGCGGGGAAAGCGCCGAGCCCGACACCGCCTACACGCTGGGCAACATGACCCAGGATGTGGATTCCATCATCGCCTACATGCAGCAGACCTACGGCCTGGACGGGCCCATCGCGCTGGTGGGGCACAGCATGGGCGGGCGTCTGGCCAGCCTGTACCCCCAGCAGGGCAGCTACCCCGTGGATGCCCTGGTCCTGTGGAGCCCCGCCAACGGCACCGGGCTGCAGGGCCTGGAATTTCTGAACATTGACGATTTCAGCCAGGTGGAAGCCATGGCCGCCGAGGCCCTGGCCAACGGCAAGGTGTCCGCCCCCAAGTGGAATACCGAGATCAGCGACGTCTTTGTGCAGGAAATGCAGAACAGCGACCCCAACGCCGCCCTGCGGGAAGCCGGACTGCCGGTGCTGCTGACCTACGCGGGCCACGAAACGCTGTTCACCGAACAGACCGTGGCCGAGACCATCGCCACCGTGGAAAGCCTGCCCGACAGCCAGGTGGTGCTGGACCCCTTTGTGGACGGCGACCATAACTACTTCGGGCCCTCCGGCAAGGAAGACCCCCAGACCCCCGTTATGGACCAGGCCCTGCGGGAAGCCACCGAAACCTTCCTGCGGGATACCTTGTCCTGAGCGTGTGTTTGTTCCTTCTTTGCAAAGAAGGAACCGAAGAAATTCCCAACAAAAATATCCCGCAGGGAAATTCCCTGCGGGATATTTTTAATGAGAGTTCTTTTGGTTCTTTTCTTGCAAGAAAAGAACGAATACGCCCGGGACAAAGCATCGCCCCCGTCCGGTTGCGGCTCCGGGCGGGGGCATTTGGGGTATCGGTTTGGTGTGAGGAGGAATCATGTTCCAGGGTTCCGGTTGCGGCTCCGGTTCCCTGTGCCTATAAAGATACAGGATAACTACGAAGAAACTATGATTTTGATATGAACATTTTGTAAAATTGGACATCCGTGTACAAAAATCCCGGCCGGGAAGTCCCGACCGGGATTGTTTTCCACACAGGTGTTGAAAATCAGCCGAACATATTGATCAGAATACCGGCCGCCACCGCGGAACCGATAACACCCGCCACGTTGGGACCCATGGCATGCATGAGCAGGTAGTTGCGGGGATTGTATTCCTGGCCGACCTTCTGGCTGACGCGGGCCGCCATCGGCACGGCGGACACGCCGGCGGAACCGATCAGCGGGTTGATCTTGCCGCCGGTGACCGCGCACATGACCTTGCCCAGCAACACGCCGCCCGCGGTGCCCACACCGAAGGCAATGACGCCCAGGATGATGATCTCGACGGTCTGGAGGGTCAGGAAGGTGGAGGCGTTGGTCGTGCAGCCCACCGAGAAGCCCAGGAAAATCGTGATGATGTTCATCAGTTCGTTGCCGGCGGTCTTGGTGATACGCTCGACCACGCCGGATTCCTTCATCAGGTTGCCCATCATCAGGCAGCCCACCAGGATGGCGGCGTCAGGCAACGTCAGCGAAACAATGATGGTGACAATGATGGGGAAGAGGATCTTTTCGGTCTTGGAAACCTGGCGCGGCGCCGTCATGACGATCTGACGCTCCTTTTCGGTGGTCAGGAACCGCATGATGGGCGGCTGGATGACCGGCACCAGGGCCATGTAACAGTAGGCCGCCACCGCAATGGAACCCAGCAGATGGGGCGCCAGACGGGTGGTGACAAAGATGGCCGTGGGACCGTCGGCACCGCCGATGATGCCGATGGAGGAAGCTTCCTGGTTGGTGAAGCCCAGGATCTTGGCACCAATGAAGGTGAAGAAGATGCCCAGCTGGGCCGCCGCACCCAGCAGCAGGCTGGACGGACGGGCGATCAGCGGGGTGAAGTCGGTCATGGTACCGATGCCCAGGAAGATCAGCGGGGGATAGATGCCCAGCTTGACGCCTAAGTAAATATAGTCCACCATGCCGCCGGAACTGCCCAGCAGCTCCCAGTTGATGTGGTTGGTCTCGTTGAGGAAGATCTCGATGTGGAAAATGCCGTCCAGCGGCAGGTTGGTCATCAGCATGCCGAAGCCGATGGGCAGCAGCAGCAACGGTTCAAACTGCTTGACGATGGCCAGGTAGAGCAGCACGCAGGCAACCGCCAGCATGACCGCATATTTCCAGCCGCCCTCGGTGAAGAAAATCTGTGCCCAACCGGAATTGCCGAAAATCTCGGCAATGTTGGTAAAAATCGCACCCATGGTCAGCCCTCCTTACATAAACGGCGTGGTGTGTTCCCGCACGCCGGCGTCACCCCAGGCACCGCGGCGGGATCCCTTGCCGGATTTCGTCACGCGGCGGATGCCGTGAATCACCGCACCTTCGCCCATGACACAGGCAACGGCAGCCGAAATGGCGGCGATGACCTCGCCGGGAATGGCACCGTCCGCGGCCTTGGCCACGGGAGGCTGAGGTTTGGGGGCCGGTTTGGGCGGCGCCGGGGGCGCTGCCTTGGACGGCTTGGGGGGCTGCGGTTTGGCAGCCTTGTGATTGATGCTGTCAAAAATTTTGCCTTCGATCATGATGATCAGGCACAGGGCAATCAGCATCGCAAAAACCAGCACGATACTGGTCAGTACGACGATGCCGTCACTGGCTTCCAGCGCCAGCAGTGCAATGTTCGGCATAGTGGAGTTCCTCCTTTTGGCATAGTACCCATGTTAAATTTTGCACAAGCGACATTTGAATGTATTATACCACAATGTGGATTTTTTTGGTAGATTTTTTTACAAAAAAATTAACGAAGGGGGTGAAATGTTTGGCGGGTTGAACGAGAGGGCACCGGAACCCCGCCGCGCCGGCAGACACTGCCGGCGTGGGCTGCCGGCCAGTCGGGCGGGAAAAAACCGGTGTATACTTAATAAAATAAAACAGGACAGGGTGTGTGCATTGGTTGAAGACAGATTTGCAAAATAAAATGAAGTTTTGCTTCGTCAGGTTGCCCAAAAACGTTGGAAAACCCGCGGGGCCGGAAAAGCAAGATTCCAAAAAATGCGCAGAAGGGCAAAAATTGCTTGACCGGGCGCATAGGATGTGCTAGCATAAGCGCATCGAGACAAACGGCAAAGGCGCCGGGCGGAGGAATCTGCCCGGCGCCTTTGTGTTTGTCCGGGGAAAGAAAGGGGTTATGTTCATGTACAATTCGGCAGATGTAACCTGGACGTTGGTTGCGGCGTTCATGGTGTTCTTCATGCAAGCAGGTTTTGCTTTGTGCGAAGCGGGCCTGACACGTGCCAAAAACACCGGCAATATTCTGATGAAGAATATGATGGATTTCTGTATCGGCACGCCTTGCTTCTGGCTGGTGGGCTTCGGTGTAATGTTTGCGGGCACCGGCGCTTTCATCGGCGGTTTTGATCCGTTCATTCAGGGCAGCTACGATTTCGGCGGCCTGCCCCTGTGGGTGTACGTGGTGTTCCAGACGGTGTTCTGCGCCACCGCCGCCACCATCGTTTCCGGCTCCATGGCCGAGCGCACCAAGTTCAGCGCCTACTGCGTTTACTCGGCGGCCATCAGCCTGATCGTCTACCCCATCTCCGGCCACTGGATCTGGGGCGGCGGCTGGCTGAGCCAGCTGGGCTTCCATGACTTCGCCGGTTCCACCGCCGTCCACTTTGTGGGTGGTGTCACCGCCTGCCTGGGCGCCTGGATGCTGGGCCCCCGCATCGGCAAGTACGGCAAGGACGGCAAGGCCCGCGCCATTCCCGGCCACAACCTCACCGCCATGGCGCTGGGCGTCTTCATCCTGTGGTTCTGCTGGTTCGGTTTCAACGGCGGTTCCACCGTCAGCATGACCGGCGACGACACGATGGTTTCTGCCGGCCTGATCTGCTTCAACACCAACCTGGCGGCTGCTCTGGCTACCTGCGCCGCCCTGATCACCACCTGGATCCGCTACGGCAAGCCCGATGTGTCGCTGACCTTCAACGGCGCGCTGGCCGGCCTGGTGGCCATCACCGCCGGCTGTGACATGGTCGACCCGTTCGGCGCCGCCATCATCGGCATCGTGGCCGGTGTTCTGTGCATCTTCTCGGTGGAATTCTTCGACAATGTGGCCAAGATCGACGACCCCGTGGGCGCTGTCTCGGTCCACTGTGCCAACGGTGCCTGGGGCACCCTGGCCACCGGCCTGTTCTCCACCAGCCAGGGCGTCTTCTACGGCCACGGCTTCTCCTTCTTCGGCATCCAGGTTCTGGGCCTGCTCAGCGTGCTGGTCTGGGTTCTGGTTTCCATGTTCATCATCTTCACCCTCATCAAAAAGACCATCGGCCTGCGCGTCACCGAGCAGGAAGAGATTGACGGTCTGGACATCCACGAGCACGGCCTGACCAGCGCCTACGCGGGCTTTGCCATCAACGACGCCACCTACGCCGACCTGGATGTGAACGAAAACACCGACCTGGGCGAGGACGACATCAACAAGGCCAGCGCTGCCAAGGTGGCTGCTGCCGTCAAGGTCCAGAAGGAAGCCCCGCTGCCCGCCGAACTGGATTCCGGCATGCACAAGGTTTCCATCATTGTCCGGCTGGCCAAGTTCGACGCCCTGAAACAGGCGCTGAACAAGGTGGGCGTCACCGGCATGACGGTGACCCAGGTTATGGGCTGCGGCCTGCAGAAGGGCAGCGGCGAGAAATACCGCGGTGCCGAAGTGGACGCCACCCTGCTGCCCAAGGTCAAGGTGGAAGTGGTCATCAGCAAGATCCCCGTGGATACCATCATCGACGCGGCCACCAAGGCTTTGTACACAGGCCACATCGGCGACGGCAAGATCTTCGTCTACAACGTGGCGAAGGTGGTCAAGGTCCGCACCGGCGAACAGGACTACGCCGCTTTGCAGGATGTGGAATAATCCAACAACAGATTCATACGTTTTCTCCCAAAAAGAGGGGCAGCCTGCGGGCTGCCCCTCTTGGTTTGTACCTATTATATAGAACGGGAGGTGCCCGCCTTCGCGGGCGG
>ERZ1643246.2729-NODE-2729-length-16180-cov-6.484775_pt1 | contig 16180 bp, 19 predicted proteins | sample MGYA00579265_ERZ1643246 | MGnify/ENA primary metagenome ERZ1643246 (study PRJEB29033, sample SAMEA4952261) | chicken gut metagenome | biome: Broiler Chicken; feature: Gastrointestinal Tract; material: Caecum | place: Ireland | collected 2018 | study: Broiler... | reverse complement strand
AAACATCTTGCCCTTCACATCCCCAAGCGCGATCGCCTCCCCCGTGGAAAAAGCAAGCAAGTGTGTTTTTTTTTCTTCTTCTTGAAAAAACCCATGTCAGCAACCCTTTCTCAAATCGTTGTTTTTTACCCGACGCTGCCTTGATTGTCAGCGCCTTCCCATTTCCTGCACGCCGCACGGCCCGGTTTGATATTTTTCTCCAACCGACCGGTTTTGTGAAGTATTTTCCTATATTCTATCGTAAAACACCCGAAAAGCAAGCGATTTGATGCATTTAGAAAGCGGTTTCTATTTTCGGAAATTTCTTCCCGAAACAGCCCGAAATCCGAAAGTCCTTTCTTCTTTTTGCTCCATACTGCACAAAAAAACCAATTCGCATTTTGATACGAAAAAAACTCCCGGCGGACCAAAGCCCGCCGGGAGTTCGTCATATTTTCATTTTCCCTTACTTTGTCGTGCTGCCAAAACCGCCCTCACGGCATCCGTCGGCATCGTCATCCTGCGTGATACCAAACAGCAGGAAGATGCCTTGTGCAAAGCCTTCACCCGCAGCGACGGAAAGGTTTCTGCCCTGCCGGTTCTGGTTGGTCATCTTGATGAAGATATGCCCTTCATTTTTGGCATTGAAGTAATCACTGTCAATGATACCGACCGTATTGTCCATTTGCAGGCAATACTTAAAGCCAAGCCCGGAACGCGGATAAAGCTGCAGCACCCAACCATCCTTCATTTCCACACGGATCCCAGTCGGAATCAGGATGGTTTCGTGCGGCACAAGAGAAAATGCCTCCGGTGCAAAAAAGTCATAACCTGCGGAGCCAACCGTCGCCCGGCGCGGCAGGCGAATCTTCTCATAGACCGCTTTGGCCTCGCTCGCGCTGCTGCCGGTTGCGCTGCACCAATCCGTGAGAAACTGCTGTTCTGATACCTTGTGAAATTTTGCAACCCTTTGCATGATATATCCGCCTTCCTTATCCATACTTTTTATAGTAAAACAACTTCCTGTGATGCGCGGGTACGCCCAACGTCGATCACGCGCTGGTTGGCGCTGCCGCGCCAATGCAGCTGAGAATCCGCCTGTGCCTGCACAAATCGTCCGTCCACGACCACATCCACGTTTTCCAGCAGCGGCAGGTCCTGAATTTCCTCCCAAGTGTAGCCGGTATACAGCCAGATGGTCTTGTCCGGAAAGCGCTGGCGGATGCGGGCGCATAACGCACCCACATCCGCGCGGTTGGCCGGAAACAGCGGGTCGCCGCCCGAAAGCGTCACGCCCGACACATAATCCTTGCCGAGTTCCGCAAACAGCTCGTCCTCCGCGTCCTGATCGAACGGCAGACCGCCGTCTGCGTCCCACGTGACCGGATTATGGCAGCCCGGACAGGCATGTCCGCAGCCGGCCACCCACAGCACGACGCGCAAGCCCTCTCCGTTGAGCATATCATCTTTTGTTATGTTGTGATAGCGCATCACATACTTTTCCTTTCTGCGATTTCTGCCATTTTGGCATCGTTCAGGCGCGTGTCGCCCTTGACACGCGAATAGGACAGATAGCCGTTCATGCGGTCGATCTTGGTCAAGTTACGGCTGCCGCACTTGGGGCAAACGTCCATCGACAGCTCTTCATGACCGCAGTCGTCGCAGTATGCCAGCGACAGATTAACGCCTTCGTAAAATCCCAGACGCATTGCGCGGCGCACGAGCGAGCGGATGGCTTCCAGATTGTAGTCGATCGGGTATTTGACATACTGAATCTTGCCGCCGTTGCACAGGTTCCAGAACCGGCCCTCCAAGTCCTGTTTTTCGATCGGGGTCAGGTCCTCGGTAACGTGGCAATGGAAGCTGTTGGAGACATACGGACGATCAGACACGCCCTCAATGATGCCGTACTTGCGGCGGAACTGCTCGACCTGCAAGCCGCACAGGCTCTCGGCCGGCGTGCCGTAAATGGCATACAGGTTGCCGTCCTCTTCCTTGAACTCATTGACCTTCTGGTTGATGTATTCGAGCGTATCGAGCGCAAACTGTCCGTCCTCAACAAGCGACTTGCCGTTATACAGCTCCTGCAATTCGTTGAGGGCCGTGATACCGAACGACGCGGTCGCGGTTTTCATGATCGGCTTAATCTTGTCCGACGGCTTGAGATGACCGCCGTAGAAGCCGCCCTCGCAATACGCCAGCGGGTTGGTGGACGCGCGCATCTCACCGAGGTACGCGTAGGTGCGGATATGCAGGCGACGAATCAGCTCGAGGTAGTAATCCAGCACCTCGTGGAAATCGCGGTTTTCCTGCTGCGCCTTGGCGTAGATCATCGGCAGGTGCAGCGACACTGCACCGATGTTCCACCGGCCGATAAAGACCGGCTTGTCCTCGTCATCCGCAGGCTTCATGCCGCCGCGCTCGTACCACGGGGACAGGAACGCGCGGCAACCCATCGGGCTGATGATCGCGCCATATTTCTTGTACATCGACGGCACATAGCCCTCGCCGGTCAAGCTGAGCCAGTCCGGATACATCGCCTTGGACGAGCACTCAATGCCCGCCTCGAACACGTCCTCCAGCTCCTTGCCCGGGCCGTGCAGGTTTTCGTCGTACAGGAACACGATTTTCGGGAACAGCACGGGCTTTTTCTGGCCCTTCTTGCCCTGCCCCTTGCGACGGACGTTCAGCATCGTGATGGACGCGAGCTTCGCAAAACGGCCCGTGCCGGTGCCCATGGTCATGGTGATGAACGGATAGTCGCCGCGGCTGGACGCAACTGTGTTGAACTTGTACTCCCAGCCCTGAAAACCCTGCTCAAAGTCGTTGAGGATATCCGCCATGACCTCTTTTTCCACGGTCTCGGCATCCAGCCCCAGACGGCTGTACTTTTCGGTCAGCATCTTGTAGCTGCGCTCTGCATACGGCTCAAGCAGCAGATCAACCGACGGCACGGTGAAGCCGCCGTACTGTTGGCTAGCCGCAGACAGCACAATATCGCCGATCACGTCAAAGGCAACATTGAGCGTCTTGGGTTCATTATACCACAAATTTCCCATTTCGAAGCCGCCTTTGAGCACATGCTCCACATCGAACAGGCAGCAGTTCATGGTGTCTCGGCGCGCAGACATATCGTGCACATAGATATAGCCGTCGCGGCAGGCCTGCAACTCCTCGGTGTTCATGAAGAACTTCTGATACAGCTCCTTATTGAGCTGGTTAAAGATCAGGCTGCGCTTAGTGGACACCAGCGCGGAGTCCGTGTTGGAGTTCTCCTTATCACCGATATACATGATCGACTGGCTCTTTTTGTACACACTGTCCAGCATGCCGACAAAATCCTGCTTATAGTTGCGGTAATCGCGGTAGCTCTTGGCTACTTCAGGGCGCACGGCTTCGAGGGCCGCCTCGACGATGTTATGCATCTGCCAAATCTGCACCTCGGTCATACCATGATCGCGGATGTAGCCCTCCACATGGTCGCAGATCGCCCGCAGTTCGTCCTCGGTAAACGTATACAGCACGCGGTTTGCGGACTTATTGACCGCAATCACCACTTTTTGAATGTTAAACGCTTCTTTTGTATTATCTTTTTTGATTACTCGAACCATTATCATTTCCTCACTCATGCTATTTGGTGTAGGTTTTCATTATAGCACACCACATGTTGTGTGAAAAGAGAAAAAACTGAACAAAAAGAATCACCGCCATTTGACGGATTTTGGCGCGCTGAAATACACTTCCAGCTCCTGTTCATTTTTCCGTTTCCTGCCGTTTGGCTTGCGCCCCCAGCGCAATCTCATATGCCGCGCGCCACATATGCTCTTCGCGGCGTTTAAGCTCCTCCGTCGAAACTTCGCAATAAGCGTCATCACAAATCGAAACCGTGCCATGCGCATAGTGATAGGTTGCAGCAACAGCCATGCGGGACTCCCCTTTCGCCGTATCCTATGCGTCGGACAAGCCTTAGCATGTCATTTTTTGCATGCACCACTGATAGGATGTTAATACACCATCGTAAGGAGTGGATTCCATGCCGACGCAATACTGCATCTATCTGCGCAAATCCCGTCAGGACCTCGAAGCTGAAGCACGCGGCGAAGGCGACACGCTCGCCCGTCACCGCCGCACACTCACCGAACTGGCTGAAGCACGCAGTCTGCCCATCGGGGCGATTTATGAAGAGGTCGTCTCAGGCGACACCATTGCCGCGCGTCCGCAGATGCAGCGGCTGCTGCAAGAGGTCGAAGCCGGACAATGGCGTGGCGTGATCGTGATGGAGATCGAGCGTCTGGCGCGCGGCGACAGCATCGATCAGGGCATTGTCGCGCGCGCCTTCAAATACTCGGAAACCCGCATCATCACGCCGTTCAAGACCTTCGACCCCAACAACGAATACGACGAGGAGTATTTTGAATTCGGGCTTTTCATGTCCCGCCGTGAATATAAAACCATCCGCCGCCGTCTGAACGCCGGTGTACAGGCCGCACGGCGCGAGGGCAAATACACCGCCGGACAGCCGCCCTTCGGCTACCGCAAAATCAAACTCAAAGGCGAAAAAGGCGGCTCGCTCGAGCCCGACCCGCAAACCGCTCCGATCGTGCAAAATGTATTTCATTGGTTCGTGCACGAAGATGTGTGCATCTCGCAGATCAAAAAACGGCTCAACCGACTGCTGCCCCCGCCGCCGGGCGCACGCAACCAGTGGACCGACCGCCGCGTGTCTCTTCTGCTGCACAACCCACACTATGCAGGCCACACCACCAGCACCCGTCGCCCGACCCGTAAGGAGGTGGTGGACGGCCAGCTCAAGGTCGTTCGCCTGACCGCCAAAGATGTGCAGTTATATGAAGGGCGGCACGAAGCGCTTGTTTCCCGCGAGGACTGGCACCGCGCACAGGAAATCCTCGCAAGCCATCCCGCGCCCCCGGTACCTGCCGGAAAGGGACAGAAAAACGCCTTCACCGGTCTGATCGTCTGCGGCGCATGCGGGCGCAAAATGCAGCGCAACTGCGTTTCCACCCGGCAGACCGTCCCGCGCGAGCCGCTTATCTTCTGCATCTCCCGCTCGGCCTGTCCGACCATTTCGCACCGCTATGATGAAATCGAGCGCATGGTGCTCGACACGCTGCGTCTCTGGCTATCCGCCTATATATCCGACGGCAACCCCTTTCCACAACAGGACGAAACCGCGCCGCTGCGCGCCTCGCTCCGGCTGCTGGAAAAACGCTTGTCCGAACTGGACACACGCATGAGCCGCGCTTTTGAACTGGTCGAAACCGGGGTCTATACCCCCGCGCTGTACCTCGAACGCAAAAACGCGCTCGATGCCGAGCGCGCCTCGCTCCTCCGCCAGCAAAACGAAATGCAAACGGAGCTGGAACAGCTGGAAAACGCTGCCGCATGCCGTCGTGCCTTTGCGCCCCGGCTGCAACATGTCCTTGACGCCTATGAACAGGCGGCCAACGCCCGCGAGCAAAACCGCCTGCTGAAAACCGTCATCGAAAAAATCGTCTACACCAAAACAGAACGTGTCACCGCAAATCACCCCGGCAACCTACACCTGCAAATCTATCCGCTGCTGCCGTCTTTGCCCGCCGCAACGTGGTAACCTCGCAAGCCGCGTTTAAACTGAACGTGTTCCACGTCGATCTTCACGCACAGCAATTCTGCTGCACGCGGCTTGACCGAAGCGATGCCGCCGGCGTTGAGCAGCTCCTGCGCATCGCGGCACAGATACACGCGGATGTCGCGCAGGCACTCCTTGCTGCGGCAGGAATCATAAACCTTTTTGGTGTGAACGCAGACCGCCTCACGGAAACCGCCAGCGGTGCCGTTATTGTTATTACTGCCGCAGATTGGGCCGGGGCAGCATACTTTTTCAGCCATGTAGATTACCTCCAAATATTGATTGAAGAGACTTCATTACCAGTCTATTCAGAGGCAACCTTGGTGTTACAAAATCAGATCATCGTCTGTTATAAAGAACTCGGCATCCATTTCGGCGCATCGCCGGTCGAGCTCCGAGGTCGTTCCGACCACCTGCCGCACCGCGTCGTATTCCTTGCGGGCGCGCGGGTTGTCCCGTCCGGTGCGCACCGCGCGAATGAGCAGGTTTTTCGGCGTATCGAGCGGCGAGATGTACTCCACCACCGACACCTTATATCCTTCCGCTTCCAGCTTGAGGGCACGCATACTGTCGGTCAGCACATCGTTGAACCGCGCCTTGAATACGCCGAATTTGGTCAGCGGCTCAAGTCCCGGCAGCGTGTACTGGTCGAGCAGCTCCTTGTGGCAGCAGGGTACACACGCGATATATTTTGCGCGGGCGCGAATTGCCGTTGCCAGCGCCAGGTCGGTCGCAATGTCACAGGCGTGCAGCGAAATCACCGCCGTCACGCCCTTGGGCGGCTGATAGGTGCGCAGGTCGGCGCACTGGAACACCATATTATGATACCCCAGCCGCTTGGCCATTGCGCGGCTCTCGTCGATGACATGCTCGTTGATGTCCACGCCGATTACACGGCAGCGGCGGCGCAGCACCTCATGCAAATAGTAGTTCATGACAAAGCTGAGATAGGACTTGCCGCAGGCGCAGTCGAGCAGTACGATCTCCTCGCTGTCGTCCTGCTCGAACATGGGCGCGACCAGCTCTACATAATGGTCGATCTGGTTGTACTTACGGATCATGTCGTTTTTCAGCTTGCCGTCCGCGGTCAAGATGCCGATCTCGCGCAGCAGCGCCGCCGCGCGATCCACGCGGATCAGATACTGCCGCCCCGGATCGAGCAAGGGGTTAGCGGCCGCCGCTTTTTCCTCCGCCGTTGCCTGCCGTTCAGCCTGCTTCATCTGCACGCCGCGCGGCGTGACCGAAAGGGTGACCACCGAACCGCGCTCGGTGTAAGTCAGTACCGCTTCATCGAATTTCTCCGCCTGTTCGGCAAAAAACGCGCAGAATCCGTCGGCGTTCACCGTGCGTTCCGCGCCCTGAAAGCGCAGACGGTAATCTTCCCCGTCGCGCGTGAGTTTCGCTTCAAACTTTTTCTTTCCCGAAGTAAACACGCCGACCGCCTGCACAAAGAAATCCTTGTTTTTGGTCAGTCGCGCAGAAATGCCGCTGAGCAGCAGCTTGAGCTTTGCCGCTTCTCCCTTTTGCATACTATAATCACAACCTTTACGCAGACTATCTTACCATACTTTGTCCGTTGTTGGCAACCATATGCAGCAAGGCCGTCCACAAAGGACGGCCTTGCTTATCATTCGTTCAGCGAAAGCGTATGGAAGCCTTGCAGCAGCGCCTCGCTGCCGTGCGACACCAGAACCAGCGTTCTTCCCGCCCGCTGGGCAGCGATCACCTGTGCCGCCTGCCGCTCGGTTTGCGCATCCAGACCCGCAAACGGCTCATCCAGCACGAGCACATCGCCCTCCGCAGCCAATGCGCGCGCCAGCGCGACGCGGCGGCGCATCCCGCCGGACAGCGTCCGCACCGGCTGGTCAAGTGCATCCTCGGGCAGCAGCGCGCACAGGAGCGTGCGCACGCGCGCGGCATCCGCGCACACCAGCGACACATTGCCGACCGCGCTCCAATGCTCAACCAGACGGTCCTCTTGAAACACGGGCAGAAAACGCAGTCCTTCCCTGCCCGTGATGCAGCCCGCATCCGGTGTTTCCAGACCCATCAGCAGCCGCAGCAGCGTGGTTTTGCCAATGCCGGACGCGCCGCGCACCTGCCATTGCTCCCCCGGCGCGATGCACCAGTCGAGGTCGTGCAGCACCGCTTTGCCGTCAAACGACTTGCTCACCCCGCGAAATTCGATCATGCGGCAGCACCCCATTTCTTCTGTAAGGCTGCGGCGGCATGAACCAGCAGCTTTTCCAGCAGCAGGCTGAGCGCGATGATGGTCAGCGACCATGCAAACAAATCAGCGGTGTTGAGATAGAGCTTGGACAGGTAAAGCTGCTCCCCAATTGACCAGCGTGGCAGACCGATGATCTCGCCCGCAACGCCCGCCTTGAGCGCCATGCCGACCGAAACGCGGCACGCGCTGAGCACGTACGGCACCACGGCGGGCAGGTATACCGCACGAAACCGTTTTCCGCCGGACAGACGAAACACACGCGCCATTTCCAACATTTTTGCGTCCACATTAGAAAGACCCTGCTGCAAATTGATGTACACAACGGGAAACACGACGAAAAACGCCGTCAAAACTGAGATCCAAGCTGACCGCACCCAAATGAGCGCTACCACGACAAAGCAGGCCACCGGCACGCTTTTCATGATCTGCACCGCGGGTTCCAGCAGCACACGCGCAAGCGCCGCGCGATGCGCCAGAATCGCAAGCAGGCATCCCAGCACAAACGCCAGCACAAATCCGCCCGCAATTTTCCCAATAGAACACCCGATCGACAGCCAGAAATCCGCACTTCCGATCATGGAAAACAGGCTCTGCACGGTTTGTGCAGGGCCTGCAAACAACAGCTTGGGCAGGGCAAGCGAAGCCGCTTGCCATACCCCCAGCCAAAATATCGCCGCTGCGAGCCAGCGCCGCCAGCGTTTATCCCAGATAGTAGAAGCCTTCATCCGGCAGTTTTCCTCCCACGGCATCCGGTGCCACTTCATAGAGCATTTCCAGATAGCCGGAGACCCAAGTCTTCATATCCTCGCCGGTCGTTGCCACCATCGGATTGAAGTGCTCAATCACCTGCTGCGCGATCGCCGCCTTGACGATGCCGTATTGCTCGATCAGCGCCGCCGCATCCGCCTGATTTTCCTCCGCCGTCTGGACCGACGCCTGATGATCCTGCACGAACTGCGCAACCGCCGCCGGATGCTCCTTGGCAAATTCCGTGCGCACCACGGTGACACCTGTCGCAATGCCGCTGCCGTCCGGGCTGTATTCCTTCCAAGCGTTTTCGAGTGGGAAGTTCATCGAAAGCTCCTGATCCTGCAGCATGGCCACCGTGGCAAACGGCTGCGGCAGAATGCCGACTGCGGATGCATCCTGTGCCAGCGCAGAAACAACCTCGGTCGCCTCGGTCTTAAATTCGATGGTCAAATCGCTCTCACTCATATCCGCTTTATCGAGCAAATATTGCAGCGTCCAGTCCGGCGAAGTGCCTTTGCCTGTCATATAAACGGTCTTGCCCTTGAGACCATTCAAATCAATGATGGCCTCATCGTGCGAAACCACATATAGTACGTTGCCCGCATTGACATCCAGCACTTGCACGCCACCCTCCGTCTTTTGATAAAGCGTTGCGGCCAGATTGGTCGGAATCAGGGCAATATCCACTTCTCCCTTGCCGATCAGCGGCACGATCTCATCGCCCGAGGTGTACAGTTCGAACGAATAATGTGCGTCCTCCCCCTCGTTTTCATCCATCAGGCAAACCAGACCCATCGCGGTCGGCCCCTTGAGTGCGGCCACACGCGTGGTCAAGCCCTCTTCGTAGCCCGGTTCCACCGCAGACTGCGACTCCTGTTCATCAACTGCATTCCCCTGCTGACCGCAGCCCGTGAGCAGCGAGAACGAAGCTGCCACAGCCAACAAACCTGCCAAAAATCGTTTCATACTTTTCTACTCCTTACTTTGCCATCATAGACTTGACCTGCACGTTTTTCAAACGTCCAAGCTTGCCGGACAACGCATTGATCGTATCGTTGGCGCCTTCCATCACGACCGTGATGATCGAGCACCCATCACGCGGAATACCCATGCGTCCGATGATATATCCACCATACTCATGCAGCAGACGGTTGACCTCCCCGCTGGCCTCCCGATCGGATACGATGATCCCCAAAATGGCAATGCGCTTTTCCATAAAAACTCTCCTTTTCACAAAAAAGCGCCCTGCAAAACGATGCAGGACGCAAAATGACCTCATTCCGGTTCTTTCATCGCAGACCATATCTTTGACAGCAGATGATATAAAGTTCGTAGAGGCTTGCCCGTCAGCACTGCTTCCGAGAAAGGTGATCTACAGTTTTAGTATATCCACTTGGCAGGAATCTGTCAATATGCGGCTGCTGCTAAAAAACAGACGAGGAGGAAGCCTTAAACGGTTTCCTCCTCGCCTATTGTCACATCAGCACTTGCGCTGGAAGGACTTGCAGTCGGTGCACTGGTCAACGGTCGGGTTTGCCTCATGCGTACCTACCGTGATGCAGTCCAGTGCGCAGTATTCCGCGCTGTCACAATGATTTGCGCACTGCGAAACAGTGCAGCGGATCGCCTTATTGCATTGAGAATGATTCATGGATTTGACCTCCTTTGTTGGTTTGCTGTTATCATGCCCGCTAAATACGGTTTTATTCCGAATCTCGCTTGTAGAATCATCAAAGCTCCAAATTTAAAAATATCCATTTTTTAGTAGTCCTGAATATTGGACATAATATCTGTTTTTATTATTGCAAAGAGCCTATCTCCGACGTGGTTGTTATTGCATTTAATTGGCATCTCTATCTGTATTCTTTATTCTTTGCAAAGCAATCGAGAAACAGGGTGCTCCATCCGTTGTTTTATCATCGGTCATAGGTTCTTATATCAATCCTCCAATCATAGCCAATACTTATCCTTTGAAAGGAGCAGGCAAACATGAACGAGCCAATTATTCAAAATACGATACAGCAAGAGGACATGAATTATCACATTGGAACAGACGGTAAATGCTATCCCGATCCAACACCGGCGAATTATCCATGGTTCGGGGCTGAACGGCTTCAGTATATGAAACGCAATGAGCCAGAGTTTTATCAAGAAATGGTAGCGACCGGAAAACTGAATGCGTATTTAAACGACGTAGAGATCCATGCACAGGACGAACTAAACCGAATTATGTTGTCCATGGCAAAGCACGACGGGACAAATGATGAACTAAAAGCAACCGACCTGCAGAAGTGGATTGGTCTGATGAACAATTACCGTCACTGCGCAGCTGAGATCGTGCGCAAGGACTGGGTGTACAACTAAACCGCACCTCGCACATAGAACAAGCAGCAGCGAGAAGAACAGCGTCTGCTGCTTTTCTTCTCGCTGCTAAGCGCCGCTCTGACAATGCGATCGACACCTCATTTTATTTCAGCTTGCCGAATTCTGGTTTTTTGCAGTTTTTCCTTGACAAAGGCTGTCAAATTTGTTATTCTATTTTAGCAAGATTTATTGCAATGTATCTATCCGGGTGTAGCGCAGCTGGTAGCGTGCTTGACTGGGGGTCAAGAGGCCGCAGGTTCAAGTCCTGTCACTCGGACCATGCGGAGTATCATGAAAGGATCTGAAAAGGTCTGCTGATGATACTCCGCATTTTTTATTTCCAAGTTTATATAGCGATCTGTGCGGGGGCGTAGCTTAATGCTACGCCCTTTCTCGTTTCCAAAAGAATGTCCCGCTCGGGAATCTTCCGGCGATCCGGCACCTCAAAAGCACCGATGCAGTTATAGTGGATCGTCACCCGCTGATTGGTAATGCCGTCCTCTTTGACCGCAGGATATACCTCGATGTACTGAATCAGCTCGGCGACCATGCGCTTGGTGATGGTGGTGGCGTCGGTGTAGCGACGCACCGTTTCCAAGAAGGTATCTACATCCATCCGCTTATCTTCCAGCTTTTTCAGTTCCAACCGCAGCGCCTTGATCCGTCCGGTGTTCTCGCCCTGCTCCTGCTCATACCGCTTGGACATTTTGGCAAACCGGGCATCGTCGATCTTGCCGGACACGTTGTCCTCATAGAGCCGTTCACAGAGCAATCCAGCTCCCCATCCCGAGCCAGCAGCCTGTCCAGCTCCCGCTTCTTGCGTACCCAGTCATTTTCTACTACCTTGGCGGAGCGGCCCACCATCGCCTTGATAAAGTCGTTTTCATACTCATTGGCGAAACAGGCCAGCCGGTGTATCTCATAGAGCACGACCTGCTCCAAGAAGTCCAGCCGGATATAGTGGGTAGATGAGCATTTGCGAAGCCCGGAATTGTGGTTGCGGCAACCGAAAAACTTGATGCCGTGGTTGCCTTGGTTAAAGAGGTCTTTCACAAACACCGCCGAGATGTACCCAACCTCGATTGCGGCGAGCATTTTCTGAAAGCCAGAGCGCTTTATGGTAGTGCCGGTGATACCGTCATCCACCAAAAAATGGTGTCCACAGGACCCTTGGCTTTAGCCGCCTTTTGGAAGAATTTGTTTTTGAAAGCAAATTATCAAGGGCATTTTCGTATTAGATATCACCAATGGGTGGGGCTATTTGCTAATACAGAAGCACAAAGAATCCTCCAAGATCTTTGAGAAAACAGTTCAAGGGGATTGTCCATATACAGCCAAAAAGAGGATAGCACATCTGCAGTGCTATCCTCTTTTTTCATTTGGATATTGAATTATGGAAGTCCCCCAAAAATTATATAGTATCTCGTCTATGCCATGGTAGCAAATGGTTCTTTCGTATAGGCGTAATAATCCTCCATGGTAAAATCAGAAGGCAATCCCACCAAATCAGCCTCGCCCTGTTCAATGGAATATTTGTTGATTTTAAGCCATGCCTCAAACATTTCTGGGTCATTTTGCCGTTTATCTTCCACCCAGTTCCGACCTTCCTCTTTCAGAAACGTCAGCCGGTCACCAAAAGACAGATTTCTGCTGTCCGCCTCATCTAAGCTCCATTGCAGATGATCGTTAAAACTTTGCATGGTTTCTCCCATAATCGTCCATGCCCTTGGAATTTCAACTGTGATCTCATCGGGGACATCCAGTGTGACCTGACTCTGCTCTGGCGACAATTCCAGCGTGTCATACTGGGCTACTTGTCCAGTTGTTTGGGCATCTTGAGTAGCAGTTTGCAAGCAGGTCCCATCAGAAAGTTTGTTGGAGGCTGTAAACTTCATATAAGATTGTATCGCACCTGCATAGTTGCTGTTGACTGTATTCACCATTGATATGCACATCCTTAGGCGTCATTTTTATTAAAACATGGCAAATGCCCGATATACTTCGTTTCGATTGATATATTCCGTTCGAATCAAACCGGCCTGCCAAGGCTTATTGGCAACCCGTTCCCGGTTATGGTCTATTTTTGTATCCAGCGCATCCAGAAATTTGTCAATGAACGGCTCAAAGGAATCTTTTAATACCTGCGACATCTGATCACTGATACCTGCTTGCTCCATCTCGTCCGAAAGAGACTGATACTGCTGGGCAAGGTATTTGCCCAAGTCGGCATCGCTGTTCTTGATTTCATAGGTATCCCACTGTGGCTTCTTGATTTGCTCGGAAAGTCCCTTGGCGTAGGCGGCGGCAAAAGCCAGATCATCCGTGCTGTATGGAGCTTGTTCGCTGACAGTCTGGGTGGCTACTTTATCCACCGACGATACACCGGCACTTTCCCGCAGTTTGGCAGCCATATAGCCGTCATCCTGCTTGAGCCACTGCTTGCTGGGGTCTGTCATATCCGCATAAATGTCGTTTTCTGCAAGATATGCGCTATATTCTTCTGCTTTGCTGTCGATGGCCGCCAGAACACTCTCCCGCATATCCGCGGAGGCACCGGACTGTCCCATTTCTTCATAGAGCCCGCCAATATTAGCGGCATAGGAATCTGCCATTTCCTCCTTGGCCTTGGTGTATAAACCATCCAGCGTCTGCATTTCCTGTTCCAGCTTGTCGCCGGTGTACTGGGTTTGGATACGGTCTTTCAAAACCGCATAGCGAGAAGCCAGATAGTCCGCCTTGGTTTCAAAACTTTCGGCGTTGTCAAAGCGTATATCCATGTGGATAAAATCTTCCTGCACACCGCGCCAGTCGATTTCGTCCCCCAGTCCGTTTGCCTCCAACTGGGCACGGAAAGCATCCAAACTCTCCTGACTGACCTGACCTTCTGTCATCAGCTTCACCGGCTTGGAGGAATCCAGTTCAAAGGAGTCCCCAATCTTAATGAAGTCCAGACGGTACTGCTTCATGTACTGATTCATCAGGGCATCTTCTTCCGTGTACTCTTTCTCCGAAGCAGGCCGAAGATCCGCTGCCAGATCAAGCTTAGCATTTATTGGTGTTGCTTCCGGCGTTTCCAGCACTTGCAGACGGTTAGGCAGATACGAATAAGCGCCGCTCAGTTCCACCCGATCTCGGTTTGCCGTTTGAGACTGTGTCCGTGTCTGCGCCTGAAAAAGAGCGGCGGACACAGCAGAGCCGTTCTGTTTTATACCAATATTGTTCAGCCAGGTGCTTTTCAGCCACGGATTTGCACCGAATTGACCGATATACATTTTGATTCCTCCTAAACTCTGCTTTGCAAATAATGGAATTATAAATTTATCAATTGACTTCTATGAATGCAAAGAAATTCTCATTCGTATATTCAGGCAAAAAAATCCATCTATAATATCGGCTTATTTTGGAAAAAGTAAAGTTGTTTTTCTTACAAAGTGCTAAGGGGCAGCTTCCACTGCCCTTTGGCCGGTTGAATGAACCAGAGTGCACAGGCACCTGCTTTGTTGTCAAATTCCGCTGGCACAAGCTCGCAGGATTCCTACACACCTCAGCTATCCTCATATTTTCATGTCAAAAAGCTGCTTTTTCTGTTGTTGCTGAAGGATATATTCTTCCTCATTCTGTTCTTTGATCCATTCTTCCATCTGCAGCCCATCTCGAAATTCTTGCAGCCATTGCCGATCTTCACGACGGGCTTCGGCAATATCCTCTGTGTAATCTTTCGATGACTCCTCGCCAACGGCTTCCTTATAGTCAAAATCAGACTGATGTTTTTCCAAAAGCTCCTCCTGTTTGTCTAAAAAGCTATTGAAATCAAATCCACCGTGTTTGTTTTTGGCCTCTAAACTGCTGTACTCTTTTCTTGTTATCGTTGTTGATGAACCATCTGCATTTACATGAACGGACATCGAGAATTTTACAGCGGGAGGATTGTTTATCGCATTAAACAAATTTGTTACTTAAACAACAAAGCCAAATGTAACGAAACATCCATATCATGTCATGAAATTATTTTTATCAAGTCCATCCGCTTATCGTTCTCTATCATCCCGCTGCTTTTGTCTGTTTGACCTCTGGCGAGTAACTTTTCAGACCAGACCTTCCTCGACAGCTTCATGTAGATACCAAGCTGTATTTCATTTACTGCGTTCCATCATCATGCAGCTATGCCTGTCCCTATAGACTTTTTGTAAACGACACACAACCTCCTGCTCTTCCAGCTGTTTCAGGCTCTGCTCCATAGCGGCAATGTCCTTCTGTGATGCGGTAAAGCCCCGTTCCTCGCCGCCTTTGGCACAGCGATATTCTTTCCCAGTCTTGTACTGCCATTTCCTATATTCGTCCAGCGGGCGCACCGTCAGCAGGATATGGGCATGGGGATTGTGTCCGAGAGGATATAGGGCGAGGTTTGCGCAGGCAGACGGCGACTGTGTGAGGTGGCATTTTGCCACCCCAACGCAAAACAGGCTGCATGGATGATGACAGCAGCACTGGCTAGATTGTCGCATCGGCCAACGGCTCCCGCAGGAGTCGCAATCCCCCTTGGAGAGCGTACGTGCCCGACCAATGGGAGGGCTACCACCGCCTGCTTTAACAGGTGGTGAGTAAGCGCGCCCTTCGGGATAAAGCCCCCGGTTCCTTCCAGCCGTCTTCCTCATGGGGCCGGTCAACCAGCTCATGCATGGTGTATCCCACCCGGACGATCTGCCCCTTAATCTTGTTGCGTACCGTCATAATCAAAAATCCTCCTAAATTTACTTGATAAAAAAACGAAGCTGGTACGCCCTCTGGCATAACCGCTTCGCTGTGTTGTGAAAAATTCTCTTGTCAACAAATCCATTCAGAATCGCCGATGTGATGTCCTGTCCGTAAGCCGCACCTTCCTACTTTCCCGTTCCGTGTGACTTGGCTTGAAACCGTGCATTTTCCCATGATTCCATGCACCCGGTTCATCGGGGCGAGAAGCGTTGAATTGCTATAATTGTAGCGGCTCTGGCAGGCGATCATAGCTTCACTGAAGCCGCGGGGTTTCAGAGCGAGCAGATTATTTTCGGTGAGAAAATCCTCTACCAACGCCGCTAACTTCATCAGCTCCACAATGGTGGGGTTGTCAATATGCCGGTCATAAACACGGCATTTTAACTTCCATAGAACCTCTCTTTCTTTCGCTTTCGGCACATCCGGTGTATACTGTTGTTATAGTTCCGTTGTTTGTAACCTGCGATTGTGTT
>ERZ1643246.2725-NODE-2725-length-16194-cov-7.129562_pt1 | contig 16194 bp, 10 predicted proteins | sample MGYA00579265_ERZ1643246 | MGnify/ENA primary metagenome ERZ1643246 (study PRJEB29033, sample SAMEA4952261) | chicken gut metagenome | biome: Broiler Chicken; feature: Gastrointestinal Tract; material: Caecum | place: Ireland | collected 2018 | study: Broiler... | reverse complement strand
TTTGGGTACTCTACAGTCACATTACTTCCATGGTATAAGATCATTCTATAACTCCTACTTTTCAAAAAGAAAGAATCTACCTCTTGCTGCCCTTTCAAATTTCCAAGTATTCAAAAACAGCGGGAACCCCTTTTCCCTGTGGTTTTCCCGCTCTTTTCGGTTCTCTTCATTTCATAAAGCCTGCCGGCGGCGGGACTTGAACCCGCACGTGGTTGCCCACAACAGATTTTGAGTCTGCCTCGTCTGCCATTCCGACACGCCGGCTTTTCCCGGCTGATTAAGCCGAGAATTATTATACCATAGTACTTCCCCGTTTGCAAGGAGTTATTTCCATATTTTTGCTGACTCTGCAATCAATTTTTTTCCGATATCAAAGCAGTCGAAGGTTGCGAAATAATCGGCTGGTGTCTCTGCCCGGCGGATCAGCTGGGCTGTTCCATCCTCTTTCAGAAGAACTTCTGCGGATTTGAGTTTACCGTTATAGTTGTACCCCATGGAGAATCCATGTGCCCCGGTATCGTGGATGACAAGCAGATCTCCCATATCGATCTTTGGAAGCATCCGGTCGATGGCAAATTTGTCATTGTTCTCACAGAGAGAGCCGGTAACATCGTATTTGTGATCACACGGTTCGTTCTCTTTTCCCATCACGGTAATATGATGGTAGGCGCCGTACATGGCCGGCCGCATCAGGTTGACTGCACAGGCATCCACACCGATATATTCCTTGTGGGTGTGCTTTTCGTGGATCGCCTTTGTCACAAGGCATCCGTACGGCCCCATCATAAATCTTCCAAGCTCGGTATAGATGGCCACATCGCCCATTCCTGCCGGGATCAGTACCTTTTCATATACCTTTCTGACACCCTCTCCGATGACGCGGATATCGTTCGGTTCCTGATCCGGACGGTAAGGAATGCCGATTCCGCCGGACAGATTGATGAATTTGATGTGTACCCCTGTCTCTTCTTTCAGTTTCACTGCTGTTTTGAAAAGCACTTCGGCAAGCATCGGATAATATTCATTTGTCACCGTATTACTTGCAAGGAAAGCATGAATTCCAAATTCCTTTGCACCTTTTTCTTTCAGAATCCGGAACGCATCCGTGATCTGTTCTGTTGTCATGCCGTACTTGGCATCACCCGGATTATCCATGATGTCATTTGTAATCTGAAAAACTCCACCTGGATTGTAGCGGCAGCTGATCGTCTCCGGAATGTGTCCGATTGCTTTCTCCAGAAATTCAATATGAGTAATATCATCCAGATTGATGATTGCCCCCAGACGGTCTGCGAGCTGGAAATCCTCCGCCGGTGTGTCGTTAGAGGAAAACATGATATCTTCCCCTTTCATTCCCATCGCATCAGACAGCATCAGCTCCGTAAAGGAAGAGCAGTCGCATCCGCAGCCATACTCTTTCAAAATCTGAATTAAAAACGGATTCGGTGTCGCCTTTACCGCAAAATACTCCTTATATCCAGGATTCCATGCAAATGCTTCTTTCAGTGCCTTTGCGTTTTCCCGGATTCCTTTTGCATCGTACAGATGAAACGGGGTTGGAAATTCCCGGACGATTTCATCCAGTTTTTCTTTGGAAACAAATGGTTTCTTTTCCATTAGTTCTTTTCTCCTTTCGTAAGTTCAATCACTTTGATCTCGTTTGCCATCGCTTCTTTAAAGATTTCCACAAAATTGCGCTGGCCTGTATACAGGCAGGTATTTCCCGACTGTCCCCCGTACTCTCCGCTCAGGACAAAAGAGGAATCGACGATCATTCCAGCCTGTCCTTTTTTGTCTTCAGCTCGGTAGACGGTTCCTGGACCTTCATATTCCTTCCAGTCCGTAATAATGACAACCTTTTTCCCTTTTTCGGAAAGGTCTGTAAGCTCCGGCAGAAGTACTTCCAGGAAGGATTTCCCTCCGGAAACGTAAACCCGCTCCTCTGTTTTCTTCAGAAGAGCTCTTGCTTTCGCTTCAACCGCCTCCTGTCCGGAAATGGTAATATATCCTTCCTCTTCCTGTTTCTGAACCGGCGCGTGAAGTACCAGCCAGTCTTCCTCTTTTTTCAGCTGGTCAATTTTATCCTCACAGAACTCCTGCACCGGCACTGCAAGATATTTTTTTCCTGACTCATTCTCTTCCAGATATGCAGCACCCTTCTCGCACAGAGACGCAAGGGACGCGTAAACATTTGACCGGGAGATTCCGGTCAGTTTGGCAGCCTCGTACCCGGTCAGCTTTCCATTCTCAAGAAGGCTTTCATAAAGGGCAGCCTCCTGCCTCGTCAGATCAAATTTCATTAAATGCTCTCTAAACTGTTCTGTACTCATTTCTTCTCCTTAGTAGCTCTTTATAGTACTACTATAGCATGTTTTTCTGCGATGTCAAGTAAAAATCAGGACGTACAATCATGTACGCCCTGAATCTCTTTTTTCTGTATTTTATTCGATGACTGCGATTCTCATCATATTGCTGCCGCTGGCTCCAGAATAGGAATAGGTTCCCATCGGCGCAGGAAGTCCTGCTGTCAGGACAACGATATCGCCCGGTTCTACATACTGTTTTGCTTTTACCATTTCCAGTGCATTCTCACATACATCCTCCATGGATTTCAGCGGAATGGACTTCAGTGGACGTACTCCCCAGTAAATCTGCATTCTGCGGAGAGTCGTCTCATCCGGGCTGACGCCGATGACATCTGCTCTTGGCTTGAATTTGGAAACAACCTTGGCCGTTGCTCCTGACATGGTCGGTGCCACAATACATTTTGCATCCAGATTATCTGCCGTCGCCACAGTGGAAAAGCCGATGGCACTGGAAATGCTCTGGCGTCTATGCTGCTGAGCCTTTTTCAGAAGTACGTCGTAATCCAGATGGCTTTCTGTATTCTCCACAATCTGCACCATCATTTTCAGCGCCTCCAGAGGATACTTGCCCTGAGCAGTTTCTCCGGAAAGCATGACTGCATCGGTTCCATCATATACCGCATTTGCCACGTCAGTTACCTCCGCACGGGTCGGACGGGGATTCCGGATCATGGAATCCAGCATCTGTGTCGCTGTGATTACCGGTTTGAAATTATCGTTACATTTCTTGATGATTTCTTTCTGAATATACGGAACTTCCTGTGCCGGAATCTCCACGCCCATATCTCCTCTTGCTACCATGACGCCGTCTGCGCAACGAATGATCTCATCGATATTTCGGATTCCTTCTGCACTTTCTATTTTGGCGATAATCGGGATGTACGGAGCATTGCACTCTCTAAGCCAGCTGCGGATCTCAATAATGCATTCCGCGTTTCTGACAAAAGAAGCTGCAATAAAGTCAATTCCCTGGCTGACACCAAATTTGATATCCTCTCTGTCCTTATCCGTGATGGCCGGGAGACGCACCGGTACGTTCGGCACATTGATTCCCTTCTTCTCACCCAGCTCACCGCCGTTGATGACCTTACATACGATATCTTTCTCTGAAATTTTGAGAACCTCCAGTTCAATCAGCCCGTCGTCAATCAGAATTTTACGTCCAGGCATCACGTCTTCAGTCAGCCCACTGTAGGTTATGGACACGCGATTTTCATCTCCGATGATTTCCTCTGAAGTAAGTGTAAACTCTGCGCCCTCCTGCAGTGTGACTTTCTTTCCGTCCTTAAGGACTCCCGTACGGATCTCAGGCCCTTTGGTGTCCAGAAGGATCGCCACCGGGAGATGTTCCTCTTCCCGGATCTTTTTCAGCATATCCATCCGGTACTTATGCTCTTCGTAATCTCCGTGGGAGAAATTGAATCTGGCGATATTCATCCCGTTTTTCACAAGGCTTCTCATCAGATTCTCATCGTTTTCGTTTGGTCCCATTGTACATACAATCTTAGTCTTCTTCATTTTCTTCTATTCCTTTCTGGTCATAACCTCTTGATGTGATGTTCTATTTTACATGTTCATGCGTAAACAGATGCTCCTGACAGTATTCATAATTCCCATTACATTTTGAGCAGTACCGGAATTCCAGTTCCGGATGATCCAGATCCGTCCGGCCGCAGACCGCACAGCGGTGCTTTGGCACTCTTCCGTCCTGCTGGGCCGCATAATGATTCTGGGGCCTTGACTTCATCTGTCTTTTGAACTCTCTTCTGCGTTTCTGCTGAACCGGGGAAATCCTTGCGTAGTTTCTCGTTGATATAAAGAATATCACAAAATTGAGAATCGAGACCGCCGCCGCAAAGGCGCTCGCCCGGTAACTGGAATATGTCCCTCCATAAGACGGAAGGAATCCCTGCACAATCGTCCAGATGAAAAAAAAGCCGTCAATCCATGCCAGCCATTTTGCTTTGACAGGCAAAATATAAAACAGTAAAAATTCCATGTCCGGATAGACTGCCGCAAATGCAAAAAACAGAGAAAGGTTCAAATAGGACGTTCCAAGCATGTAGACCTGACCTGAAAATAAATAAAGCACAAGTGCTGCAATCACATGGAACAGTACTCCTGTAAAAAAGTACAGGTTAAACCGAAATGCACCCCATGTCTGCTCCAGTACTTTTCCAATCATATAGTAAAAATACAAGGCAATAATCAAAAAAATCAGATGATTCGATGGGGGCTGAATTAAAAATGTGACAATTCTCCAGATCTGCCCATGCAGAATTTCTGACACATTCAATGACAAATACTGGATGTAAAAATATGGATTCAGGTAGTCCAGCACAAACCCGACGCCATAAAGGATAATAATGTAATACATTAAATTTGGTATCGCGAATCTGCCGAATTTACACTCTAATTTTGAGATCCAGTTCATCTTTCTCTCCTTTCATATTCGTTTCTCATTGTATCCTCTTCACGTTTTTTTGTCAATCAGCTAAAAACACTTTACAGGAATTCTTCTTGTACTTTACAAGAAATTCATTTTTCCTTAGGAAGATTTTATTGTATCTTGCTCCTTTTTGTCGTATAATAATCGATGTTGCAAAAATATATTAATCATAAGAAGAAATACATCTGCACATACAAGATAGAAAAGGAGTAACACAATATGAGCCAAAGGGATATTTTCACTCTGGGAATTGATATCGGTTCTACGACTGTCAAGATTGCGGTTCTTGACGAGAAGAACGAGATGGTATTCTCAGATTATGAACGACATTTTGCCAACATTCAGGAAACCCTTTCTGACTTGCTTGGAAGAGCTGTCCATCAGCTTGGGGCCATCCATGTATCTCCGGTAATCACCGGAAGCGGCGGCCTGACTCTGGCAAAGCACCTGGGTGTGCCGTTTGTCCAGGAAGTAATTGCTGTGTCCACTGCTTTACAGGATTATGCTCCGCAGACCGACGTTGCCATCGAGCTTGGCGGCGAGGACGCAAAGATTATCTATTTTGAAAACGGAAATGTGGAACAGAGAATGAACGGAATCTGTGCCGGAGGTACCGGTTCCTTTATCGACCAGATGGCCTCCCTCCTTCAGACGGACGCCACAGGTCTGAACGAGTATGCAAAAAACTATAAGGCCTTATATGATATTGCCGCACGCTGCGGTGTATTCGCGAAAACAGATATCCAGCCTCTGATCAATGACGGGGCAGCAAAAGAGGATCTGGCTGCCTCGATTTTTCAGGCGGTTGTCACTGGAACTCGATGACGAGCATACGATTGCTCCGAAGAATTCCCACCTCTTTGCTGCAGTTGGATCCGCACTGAATTCCAAGAAAGATCTGGATGTCCCGATTATCGAGCTGCAAAAACGTCTCGCCAATCATATCCAGATGGATTTCGAGGTGGAGCGTCTGGATCCGCTGTTTGCCTCTGAAGAGGAATTCCGTGAATTTAAGGAACGCCATGACAAACATCAGGTACCGGTCAAGGACCTTTCTACATATGAAGGAAATGTCTATCTTGGAATCGATGCCGGTTCCACAACGACAAAAGCCGCTCTGGTCGGCGAGGACGGTACGCTGCTCTATTCCTTCTACCATGGAAATGACGGGGATCCTCTGGCCACAACCATCACAGCACTGAAGGATATTTATTCCAAGCTGCCTGAGGGAGCACGGATTGCCTACTCCTGTTCCACCGGATATGGTGAGGCACTTATGAAGGCCGCCTTCCTTCTGGACGAAGGAGAGGTGGAAACCATTTCCCACTACTATGCCGCTTCCTTCTTTGATCCGGATGTAGACTGCATCCTTGACATCGGCGGCCAGGATATGAAATGTATCAAGATCAAGAATCACACTGTAGATTCTGTACAGCTGAATGAGGCCTGCTCCTCCGGATGCGGCTCTTTCATTGAGACCTTTGCCAAATCGTTGAACTACTCTGTGGAGGACTTCGCCAACGAGGCGCTTTACGCAAAGCACCCGATTGATCTGGGAACACGCTGTACGGTATTTATGAACTCCAAGGTAAAACAGGCTCAGAAAGAAGGTGCTTCCGTAGCTGATATTTCCGCCGGACTTGCCTACTCCGTTATCAAGAATGCACTATTCAAGGTCATCAAGGTTTCGGATGCGTCTGAGCTTGGAAAGAACATTGTCGTACAGGGCGGTACTTTCTATAATAATGCGGTACTGAGGAGTTTCGAAAAGATCGCCGGCTGTGAAGCGGTCCGCCCGGACATTGCGGGAATCATGGGGGCTTTCGGAGCTGCTTTGATTGCGCGGGAGCGTTATCATACGTATGACTGTAAAGAGACAACGATGCTTTCTATCGAAGACATCGATCATCTGACATACGAAACATCCATGGCAAAATGCCAGAGATGTGCCAACCACTGCCGTCTGACCATCAACAAATTTACCGGCGGAAGACGGTTCATCACCGGAAACCGCTGTGAACGCGGTCTCGGAAAAGAAAAGACCAATACCGATATTCCGAATCTGTTCGCCTACAAGAATGAACGCTATTTCGGATATCAGCCGCTTCCAAAGGAAGAGGCGTCCCACGGCACGATCGGACTTCCAAGAGTCCTGAACATGTATGAAGATTACCCGCTGTGGTTTACGTTCTTTACCGAGCTTGGATTCTCCGTTGTCCTGTCTCCATCTTCTTCCAGAAAGATTTATGAGATGGGAATTGAATCCATCCCAAGCGAGTCCGAATGCTATCCGGCCAAGCTTGCTCATGGACATGTTGAGTGGCTGATCCGCCAGAATGTGGACCGGATCTTCTACCCTTGTATTCCATATGAGAGAAACGAATTCCCGGATGCAAACAACCATTACAACTGTCCGATCGTTACCTCCTATGCGGAGAATATTAAAAATAACATGGATGAGATCGTGCAGGGACAGGTCGATTTCATGAATCCATTCCTGGCACTGACCAGTGAAGAAATCATGGCTGACCGTCTCGTTGAAATTTTCTCCGAGAAATTCCAGATTCCGGAGGAGGCGATCCGACAGGCCGCCCACAAAGGATGGGTAGAACTGGAGCACTGTCGGGAGGATATCCGCAAAAAGGGCGAGAAGACGCTTGCCTACCTGGAAAAAACCGGGCGCCACGGCATTGTGCTGGCGGGACGTCCGTACCACTACGATCCGGAAGTCAACCACGGAATTCCGGAGCTGATTACCTCCTACGGAATTGCCGTCCTGACTGAGGACTCCATCTCCCACTTAAATCCGGTGGAGCGTCCGCTCAATGTCATGGACCAGTGGATGTACCATTCGAGACTTTACGCGGCCGCAAATTATGTCAAGACAACGGAAAATCTGGACCTGATTCAGCTGAATTCCTTTGGATGCGGTCTGGATGCGGTGACAACCGATGAAGTGGCAGATATTCTGACCGGATCCGGCAAGATATACACTTCATTGAAAATCGATGAGGTCAACAACCTGGGCGCCGCAAGAATCCGTATCCGTTCCCTTCTTGCAGCTATCCGCGCAAGAGATGCAAAAAAGGAAAAACGGGAAGTACACAGTGCCGCAATTAAAAAGATTCCGTTCACAAAAGAAATGAAAAAGACCTACACAATCCTCTGTCCGCAGATGTCACCGATCCACTTTAACCTGATCGAGCCGGCATTCCGGGCATCCGGATATAAGATCGAAGTCCTTCCGAACGATAACAAGGACGCCGTCAATGTTGGTCTGAAATATGTAAATAATGATGCCTGCTACCCGTCTCTGATGGTTGTAGGGCAGATCATGGATGCGATCCTTTCCGGGAAATATGACACCGACCATCTGGCTGTCATCATCTCCCAGACCGGAGGTGGCTGCCGAGCATCCAATTACATCGGCTTTATCCGCCGGGCGTTGAAGAAAGCTGGATATTCCCATATTCCGGTTATCTCGATCAATTTAAGCGGTCTGGAAAAGAATCCAGGATTCAAGATTACGCCGATGCTGGCTCTCAGAGGTGTATATGCCGCGGTTCTTGGAGACGTCTTTATGCGCTGTCTCTACCGTGTCCGCCCATACGAAGCCGAAAAGGGCTCCGCAAATGCCCTTTATGAAAAATGGGCCGCTGTATGCCGGAAATTCGTTTCTGAGGGATATCCTTCCAGACGGCGGTTCAAAAAACTTTGCAGACAGATTATCCATGATTTCGATACTCTGCCGATTACCGATGAGAAGAAACCTCGCGTAGGTGTTGTAGGTGAGATCCTCGTCAAGTTCCTTCCGGCAGCCAACAATTATCTGGTAGATCTTCTGGAAAGCGAGGGGGCCGAAGCTGTTGTACCAGATCTGGTGGACTTCCTTTTGTACTGCTTCTACAATACAAACTTCAAGCACACCCATCTGGGAATGAAGAAATCTTCCGCACAGCTTGCGAACCTCGGCATCAAAGTAATCGAATGGTTCCGCAAACCTGCGGTGGATGCATACAAAAAGAGCCAGCGGTTTACTCCGCCGTCTAAAATCGAGCACCTTGCTTCCATGGCAAGCGAAGTCGTTCAGCTGGGCAACCAGACCGGTGAAGGATGGTTCCTGACCGGAGAAATGCTGGAGCTGATTGAAACCGGTGCGAAAAATATCGTCTGTACGCAGCCGTTTGCCTGCCTTCCAAACCATGTGGTAGGAAAAGGTGTCATCAAAGAGCTGCGGAGACTTCATCCGGAGTCCAATATCGTGGCTATCGACTACGATCCGGGTGCCAGTGAAGTGAATCAGCTCAACCGTATCAAGCTGATGCTCTCCACTGCAAATAAAAATCTGGAAAAAGAACTGCAGGCATCCAATTAAATGCCTGCAGACGAAAAGAAAAAGGCCGTCCGGCATGATCGTCCGGGCGGTCTTTTTCTGACGTAAAATACCGTATGCCTGATCTGTTCTGATCCTGCATACGGTATTTCACATAGGGCATATATAATAATTTTAAAGAAGGGGCTTTATTTATTCAGCCTGTGCAAGAAGTTTATCCACACTGACCAGCTTAACGCTCAACGTGAATACTTCCATTGCCAGTTTGATCTCATCCAGTGTCGGATAAGACGGAGCAATACGGATATTGCTGTCATGCGGATCCTTTCCGTACGGATAGGTGGCTCCTGCATTGGTCATCACAAGTCCAGCCTCTTTCGCTTTTGCTACAATTGCTTTCGCACATCCATCCATGGAATCAAAGGAGATAAAGTATCCTCCTCTTGGAGCCAGCCAGCTGCCGATTTCCAGTCCGCCAAGCTCCTTTTCCAGAGAAGCAAGTACCGTATCAAATTTCGGTCTCATAATGTCCGCATGCTTCTTCATGTGCTGCACCATTCCGTGGATATCCTTGAAGAATCTTGCGTGACGGAGCTGGTTGAGCTTATCGTGTCCGATCGTCTGGATCTTCATCTGCTCGCGAATCTCTTTCAGGTTGGCATCGGAAGCGGCGATCGCTGCAATACCGGAACCTGGGAAACTGATTTTGGATGTGGAAGAAAACTTGTAGACCATATCCGGATGTCCTTCCTTCTTACACTCCATCAGAATCTCAATGAGGTAATCCTGTTTATCTTCGTAGAGATGGTGAATGCCATACGCATTATCCCAGTAGATTCGGAAATCCTCCGCCGCCGGATTCAGCTTTGCGAAACGGTGTACGGTCTCATCGGAATAGGTAATTCCCTGTGGATTGGAATATTTCGGCACACACCAGATTCCCTTTACCGCAGGATCTGTGCTGACAAGCTGCTCTACCATGTCCATATCCGGTCCTGTCGGTGTCATTGGAATATTGATCATTTCAATTCCAAAATGCTCTGTAATCGCAAAATGACGGTCATAGCCCGGAACCGGGCATAAGAATTTTACCTTGTCCAGTTTGCACCATGGCGTACTTCCCATAACACCGTGAATCATGGAACGTGCTACGGTGTCGTACATTACATTCAGACTGGAATTTCCAAAAATAACGATATTGTCTTTCGGGACCTCCATCATGTCCGCCAGAAGCTGCTTCGCCTCCTTGATCCCATCCAGTACCCCGTAGTTTCTACAGTCCACTCCCTCTTCACATACGAGATTGGAACTGCTGGTCAGAACATCCATCATTCCCATAGAAAGATTCAGCTGCTCTGTAGAAGGCTTTCCACGGGACATGTCAAGCTTCAGTCCCTTTGCCTTTACATCCTCAAACTTCTTTGTCAGCTCTTTTTTCAGAGCCTTCAGCTCATTTTTGCTCAGATCTTTGTATGCTGTCATGGTCTTACCGCCCTTCTTCATTTTCACTGGTTTCTATTGTATCGGGATTTTGACTTTCCGTCAACTGTTTCTTGCAATTTTTTCTTTATTTTTCTAATTTTCACGGAAAATATGGCCAAAAATGAATTTTATATGTTGATTTTATTCATTTTTGTTTCTCACCAACATAAAGAATCATTGATTAAGAGCCGTTGCTCCATGTATTCATTACACTTCACAACGGCTCCCTCTCTTATATCAGAAGATTCTATTTACGAACAAGAAGGGATGTTCCTGTCATCTCTTTTGGCTGTTTCATTCCCATCATCTCAATGAGTGTCGGAGCGATATCTGCCAGGCATCCGCCCTCTCTCAGGCCATATGCCTGGTCTGCATTGACAAGGATAAACGGTACCTGATTTGTGGTATGTGCCGTAAACGGTTCACCTATTGTCTCATCAATGAGCTGTTCTGCATTACCGTGGTCCGCACAGATAAACATCTGTCCATCCACTTCTTTGATGGCGTCCACTGCTTTTCCTACGCATTCGTCTACTGCCTCGATCGCTTTGATAGCTGCCGCTTCCACTCCTGTGTGTCCTACCATATCCGGATTTGCGAAGTTGATGATGATCACATCATATTTCTGTGACCGGATCGCTTCTACCAGCTTGTCACATACTTCGTATGCGCTCATCTCCGGCTTCAGGTCGTAGGTTGCAACCTTTGGAGATTTCACAAGGATACGGTCTTCTCCCGGATTTGGCTCTTCTACTCCACCGTTGAAGAAGAAGGTTACATGTGCATATTTCTCCGTCTCTGCGATTCTTGCCTGCGTCATATGGTTTGCTGCCAGGAATTCGCCAAAAGTATTTGTAATTTCTGTCTTGTGGAATGCAACCAGTTTGTTCGGGATGGTCACATCATATTCTGTAAAGCAGACATAAGTCGTATGGATCCGCTCGCCTCTGTCAAATCCGTCAAACTCATCGGCACAGAAAGCTCTTGTGATCTCTCTTGCACGGTCCGGACGGAAGTTAAAGAAGATGATGGAATCGTTGTCCTTGATTGTAGCAACCGGTTTTCCGTCTTTTGTAATTACAGCAGGAACCACGAATTCGTCCGTCTTTCCATCATCGTAGGATTTCTGTACCGCTTCTACGGCATCCTCGCAGGTGTTGCCTTCTCCCTTTACCAGTGCGTTGTAGGCAAGCTCGACACGATCCCAGCGGTTGTCTCTGTCCATCGCATAGTAACGTCCCATTACGGAAGCGATCTCTCCGACACCGATCTCTTTCATCTTGTCCGAAAGCTCCTGCACGTACTCTTTTCCGGATTCCGGCGGCGTATCACGGCCGTCCAGGAAGCAGTGTACATACACTTTGGAGATGCCCTGACGTTTTGCCAACTTCAGAAGTCCGTAAATGTGTGTATTATGGCTGTGTACGCCTCCGTCGGATACCAGTCCGTACAGGTGCAGCGCACTGTCATTTTTCTTTACATTTTCACATGCTGCCAGAAGCGCCTCATTTTCAAAGAAATCTCCATCCTGGATGGATTTTGTGATCTTAGTCAGATCCTGATATACGATACGTCCGGCACCCATATTCAGATGTCCTACTTCCGAATTGCCCATCTGTCCTTCCGGAAGTCCTACCGCCATTCCGCTCGCGTTACCGCGTACAAACGGATATTCTGCCATCAATTTATCCATAACAGGGGTGCTGGCCTCTGCAACCGCATTCCCCTTTGTCTTTTCACTCAGTCCGTAACCATCCAAGATCATCAATACTGTTGGTTTTTTACTCATTGCTTTTTCTCCTTCTTACTACAAAATCTCTTTTACCGTCTCCCGCTCCACCAGCCGGACCGGAATCCGGATATCAACCTTTTTTTCTTCCTTTTCTTCCAGCGCCTGGAACAAAAGCTCTGCCGCTTTTCGCCCTTTTTCTCCCGCTCCCTGTCTGACTGTCGTCAGCCTTGGGTAAGCGAATTTTGACATACTAAGATCATCAAAGCCGACAATGGAAATATCTTTCGGAATCCAGATCCCGTGATGCCGGAAATAGTCCATCGCCTCCAGCGCGTAATAGTCTCTGCTGAATATCACCGCCGTATAATCAAAAATATGCCCCGCCAGAGCCTGAAGCATGGCCGTCTGTTCCTCTTCCTGAATACTTCCTTTGTAAATGTGTTCGTCAGAAACAGGAATATGCGCTTCTACAAGCGCCCGCTGAAAGCCTTCCAGCCTTCTCTTTGACACGTCTGTCGGCCTGCCATCCTGACCATAGGGTCCGTCTGTGACATAGGCAATCCTGCGGTGTCCTTTTTTAATCAGGTAGGATGCCGCCAGATAGGCGCCTTCCTCATCCTCAGTACCCACATTTCGAAAGTTCTCATCCTCACGGAAGTAGCAGTCGGTAAACACCGCCGGCATTCGAATGTCCCCTCCAAGTTCCCGGCAGATCTCCGTTGGAATGCCAATCGTCAGAATCCCGTCCACATTCCATGTATGGATCAGATCCCGGATCTCCTTTTCCGAGGACGCGGCGTACAGCATCATATAATATCCCCTGGAACGGATAACTTTTTCGATTTCTCCCAGCATCTCCGCAGCCAGCGGATGAGACAGTGTCTCCTGCTCTGAATCTGACGGAATACCGGAGATCACTCCGATAATTCTGGACTGATTCTGTACAAGCATCCGTGCCCCCATATTCGGCACGTACTGCATCTCCTCCATAATCCGTTCGATCCGTTCTTTCGTTTCCCTGGAGACCTTTTTGGTTCTTCCGTGTATGACATTGGATACTGTCATGGCGCTTACATTTGCCGCCTGTGCGATATCTTTAATCGTAACCATACTGCTTTCCCTTCCCGCCTATGTATTTCAAAGCTCTCCGAGCATCTCCTGACTTTTTCTATTGTACTATTTTCATTCATATTTTGCAATATTTCCACGGAAAGTGCAAAACAAGAAACCCTGCGGATCTTTTCATCCGCAGGGCATGTCCATCTTATTTCCAGTTTACGATTTTACCGAAATCAGCTTTGAGAGAAGCTCCTCCGACAAGACCGCCGTCGATATCCGGCTGTGCGAATAATTCCGGGGCTGTGGCCGGGTTTACAGAACCGCCGTACTGGATACGGATTGCTTCCGCAGTTGCTTCATCATAAATTTCTGCGATGCATGCACGAATGCCTGCGCAGACTTCCTGTGCCTGCTCTGTGGTAGCTGTTTTGCCTGTTCCAATCGCCCAGATCGGTTCATAGGCAATCACTGCTGTCTTGGCCTGATCCGCTGTCACATTCTGGAATGCGATCTTAATCTGCATGCGTACGAAATCCATGGTCACTCCCTGCTCTCTCTGTGTCAGAGATTCTCCGCAGCAGATGATCGGTGTGATTCCATGCTCGAATGCTTTTAATACTTTCTTGTTGACATCCTCATCTGTCTCTCCAAAGTATCCTCTTCTCTCAGAATGTCCGATGATGACGTATTTCACGCCCGCATCTGTCAGCATCTCCGGAGCGATTTCACCTGTGTAGGCACCTTTTTCTTCATAGTACATGTTTTCAGCACCGATTACAATGTTGCTTCCCTTTGCTGCTTCCATAGCCGGGATGATATCGATAGCCGGAACACAAAATACTACATCTGCCTCCTCTGTCGCAACTAACGGCTTTAACTCATTTACAAGAGCTACTGCCTGAGATGGTGTCATGTTCATTTTCCAGTTTCCGGCGATAATTTTCTTTCTTGCCATTTTCAATATACCCTCTTTTCCTCTTCTACTTATCGTTTGCCGCAGCTACACCCGGTAATTCTTTTCCTTCCAGGAATTCCAGAGATGCTCCGCCGCCTGTGGAGATATGTGTCATCTTGTCTCCGTATCCGAGCTGGTTGACAGCTGCCGCAGAGTCTCCACCGCCGATGATGGTAACTGCATCTGTATTTGCAAGTGCTTCTGCAACTGCTTTTGTTCCATGAGCGAATTTCGGCATTTCAAAGCATCCCATCGGTCCGTTCCAAACAACAGTCTTTGCGTCTTTTACGGCATCGGCAAAGATCTTCTCTGTCTCAGGTCCGATATCCATTCCTTCCCATCCGTCCGGAATTTCTCCTGTCGCTACGATCTGTGTATTTGCATCATTTGAGAACTGGTCTCCGATGATATTGTCAACCGGGAGAAGAAGTTTTACGCCTTTTTCTTCCGCTTTTTTAATCATGTTTAACGCATAGTCCAGATAATCATCCTCACAGAGGGAAGTACCGATCTTTCCTCCCTGAGCTTTTGCGAATGTGTAAGCCATTCCGCCTCCGATAATCAGAGTATCTACTTTGTCAAGAAGTCTTTCGATTACGGAAATCTTGCTGGAAACCTTTGCTCCTCCAAGGATAGCAACAAACGGTCTTTCCGGATGTTCTACTGCGTTTCCAAGGAAATCGATTTCTTTCTGCATCAGATATCCCACTACAGCTGTATCAACGTATTTTGTAACACCTACATTGGAGCAGTGTGCTCTGTGAGCGGTTCCGAATGCATCGTTTACGAATACATCGCACAGAGAAGCGAGCTCTTTGCTGAAGTTGTCTTCATTCTTTGTCTCTTCTGCACGGTAACGTGTATTTTCAAGGAGAATCACATCTCCGTCTTTCATTTCCGCAACTGCAGCCTTTGCATTTGGTCCTACAACTTCCGGATCTGCAGCAAATTTTACTTCCTGACCAAGTAATTCAGAAAGTCTTTTTGCAACCGGCGCCAGAGATAATTCCGGTTTCGGTTCTCCCTTTGGTTTTCCAAGATGGGAGCAAAGAATGACTTTTCCTCCGTCAGCGATCAGTTTTTTGATTGTCGGAAGCGCTGCGACAAGACGGTTTTCGTCTGTGATTTTTCCGTCGATCAGCGGTACGTTAAAGTCACATCTTACAAGGACTCTCTTTCCTTTTACATTGATATCATCGATCGATTTTTTGTTAAGCATGATTTCTGCCTCCTTTTATTCTGCCAAAAAGGGTCCGGTCCCACAAAAGACCGGACCCTTCCTTGAGTCTTATTCCGGCAGGATGCCCCGCCGCACTTATGATTCGGAATCCGAAAATTATAATAATGTTCCGAAATGTTTGATTGTTCTTACCATCTGGCTTGTGTAAGAGTTTTCATTGTCATACCAAGCAACAACCTGAACTTCTGTTGTTCCGTTGTCTAATGGCAGTACCATTGTCTGTGTAGCATCGAATAAGGAACCATATGTCATTCCTACGATATCGCTGGATACGATCTCGTCTTCGTTGTATCCGTAAGATTCGTTGGATGCTGCTTTCATAGCTTCGTTGATCTGTTCTTTTGTAACATTTCCTTCAACAACAGCTGTTAAGATTGTTGTAGATCCTGTAGGTGTTGGTACACGCTGAGCGGATCCGATTAATTTACCGTTCAATTCAGGAATAACTAATCCGATGGCTTTTGCTGCTCCTGTAGAGTTTGGTACGATGTTGCATGCTGCTGCACGGGATCTTCTTAAATCACCTTTTCTCTGCGGTCCGTCAAGTGTCATCTGATCGCCTGTGTAAGCGTGGATTG
>ERZ1643246.2722-NODE-2722-length-16209-cov-4.843444_pt1 | contig 16209 bp, 8 predicted proteins | sample MGYA00579265_ERZ1643246 | MGnify/ENA primary metagenome ERZ1643246 (study PRJEB29033, sample SAMEA4952261) | chicken gut metagenome | biome: Broiler Chicken; feature: Gastrointestinal Tract; material: Caecum | place: Ireland | collected 2018 | study: Broiler... | reverse complement strand
AGGCTACGGAAGATACGCCGGCTGGTATTTATTGGGAAGGCTGGAAATACTGTGAGGCAGACCTGTCAGCATGGGAGCCGCCATTTGTGCTGGCCGGTGGACAGACGCTTCGTATCATGTATGTTCCCGGTATCAATATGGGAACAAAGACTGCGGGCAGTCTGTATTTTGATAACCTTCAGTTTGTATATGGAGAAAGTAATTCGGATGTCGATGCTCCGGTCATTGACAGTGTTCTTGCAAATGAACAGACAATGGAAGACAATATGACATTCGATACGGAAACAATCGACTTCGAAGCAAGTTTTTATGATGTAGAGAATAAATATACAACAGGTATCGACTATAGTACAGTGAATGCTTACATTGATGGACGCAATGTAGAAGAAAGCGGTATTGAGTATTACCTGGACCAGGGTGGAAATAAACTCTACTTATATGATGTAAAGCTTACAAAGGGTACGCATTCGCTGAAAATTCTTGTGCGTGACCTGTTCGGAAATGAATCTGTTGTTACGAAATATTTTACAGTCACGAATGCGAATGCCGCAGAGACTCCGGTTTCGCTCGAACCGGAAAACAATTCGACTCCGACTCTTGGAACCGATTATATTTTAAAACTTCAGGCAAAGCAGCCGGAGGATATTTCAGAGATATCTGCTGAAATCCTCATCGATAAGGCGTATGAAAATACATACAAAGTAGAGTTCAGCGAGGATTTTGATGGGACTGCTTCCTATAATAAGATCACACGGGTTCTTTCTATTCAGGCGACCAGAAAGCAGGAAGCCGGAAAAGCGGCACGACAGGGAACGGGAGACGGAACGATTGCCAGAATTATTTTCCCGATTTCCCAGGATACGAAAGAAGACACTGTGTTCGGTTATACCGTTCGCTCTGTACGGTATGTAACCATTTCGTCGGGAGAGGGTTCACTCAGTGTTCCCCCGAAGGAAATTGAGATCCAGGCGATATACAATCTGACGTCGGATCCTATGATCTTAGGTTCTGAGGGAACGATTTACGTTACGGATAACGAAGGAAATCCGGTAAGCGGAGTCTCTGTCTTCCAGAACGGCGACGACAAGGCAATCGGATCCACAGATAAAAACGGAGAACTGAAGACAGATGCTTTGTGTAAAAAAGCGGGAACTTATGAAATATATGCGGAAGACGATGAGGGGAATCGTTCGTTCGTGAAGGAAATCATCTGCTCTGAGGCGGCAGGCTCCGAGGAAGGCGAACCTTACAATATACTGCACAGTGTGGCAGAAAATCCTGATACGGAGAAAAATATTGTCTGGATGTCACATCCGCTGACCACCGAGAAGGCAGTTGTACAGTATGCGGAAAAATCTGCTTACGAGGATAAGGGGAATAAGGCGTTTACATCGTTAGACGGCGATTCTTCCGTGCAGCAGTTTACTGCAGGAGATGCCAGTGCAGCGCGTGTGAATTCTGCATACCTTACCGGATTAACACCGGACACTACCTATTCATACCGGGTAGGAGACGGTGAGGTTTGGTCTGATGTTATGGAATTTACCACAGAACCTTCGGATCAGGAAGATACGAAGTTCTTTGTAATCGCGGATGTCCAGTCGGAGGATATGAGTGAAGTTGACGGTATTCTGGATACCGTGAGCGGAGAAGATTATACCTTTGGTATTCAGACTGGCGATGGTGTTGACAGTGCAATCAATTATGAATACTGGAAAAACTATAATCAGCTTTTCAGCGCGGACAGAATGAACGGGAAAGATGTCATCCATGTTCTGGGTAACCATGAGTATGAAGGAAATCTTTCCGGAAATATCGCTAATACGATTTACAATCTGCCGGGAGAGAAATATTATTCTGCAACGTATGGGAACGTATATGTGGCGGTTATCAACTATACAACAAGCAGGGAAGCTCTTCAGGAAGCGCTTGATTGGCTGGAGAAGGATGCGGCTGCAAGCAGTGCAAGATGGAAAATCCTGGCGATGCATCAGCCTGCGTACTATACCAATACCACAGGCGGAAACGGGTACATTCATGATATGGTACCTTCTGCAGCGGAGAAAGCAGGAATTGATTTTGTTTTCTCGGGACATGATCATTCTTATGCGAGAACACAACCATTGACGGGTGGAAATGTTGATCAGGAAAACGGAGTTGTATATTACATCAGTGGTTCTACCGGAGAGAAATCGTATTCCGTTGTGGATAATCCGGAGTTCCATTTTGCAAAGGTTACCGGTGATTATGACTCCCTGTATTTATCTGTGGAAGCTACAGAAAAGTCGTTTACGGTCTATGCAATGGAAGCGGACGGCAGAGTAATCGACAGCTATACGAAACAGGATCCGTGCGCAAAGGGACATACCTATGAGTATGCGGACGGTAAACTGACATGTTCTGTATGCGGAAAGACAATAACAACAGAAGACTATACCGGCCTGGCAAAAGATGTTGCGACCGGAAGAAAAATGTATTTCAAAGATGGTATTATAACTACCGGCGTACAGGAATATGCCGGCAACAGATACTGTTTTGATAAAAATGGTCTGGCATATGACGGAACATTTACATATGCAGGAACCAGCTTTACCATCCAGGACGGAGAGTTTGTATCCTCCACGGATTCGTCCGTTGCGTATATCGTCGGAATCGGTGAGACGGACGATGGTCTGCGCTGGATTATCAGCAACAATTTTGTTTTGAGAATTGATGGCTCCGGAGCCATGAAAAACTATTCTCAGACAGACAAAGCGCCCTGGGTTTCCAGACAGGCTTGGGTACATACGGCATACATCGGAAAAGATATCACATCCATTGGCAATTATGGTCTGTTTACACTGAATGAACTGAGAGAGATTTATTTTGAAGAAGGAAGCAAACTGCAGTCCATCGGAAATCATGCATTTCAGTTCACAAAGATTTCTGCGATTACATTGCCGGAAAGCGTATCGTCGATCGGAAACTATGCATTTGCAGAAAACAGACATCTGACAGAGATTTCGATTCCGCAGGCTGTGACAAAACTTTCCTATGGCGCCTTCCAGGGATGCAGTGGCCTGACAAAGGCAACGATACCTGAGACGGTAACGTCTATTGAAAGTGAAGTGTTTGATAAGTGCCAGGCACTTACGATTTACGGTGTGAAAGACAGTGTTGCAGACGCCTATGCAGAACGTCATGCGATTCCGTTTGAGTCAACCGGGAATGCGGTATATCAGGGCGCTGTAAACGATCAGTTAAGCTGGAACTACACAGACGGAACATTGACGATCAGTGGAAATGGTGCTATGCAGGATATGGAGGGATATACCGGACAGCCATGGTATAAAATGGAGAACGGTGTAAAACTTCAGGAGAGAATCAGAAAAGTAGTAATTGGAGCCGGTGTTGAGAATATTGGCGCCTATGCATTTATCGGACATAGCAATCTGCAGGAAGTGGTATTTGAGGGTGCGGAGCAGGCAAAAATTACTGCGATCGGAAAACATGCGTTCCAGAATACTGCAATTACCGCGATCAATCTGCCGACGTCAGTCAGAACTCTGGGCAACTATTGCTTTGCGGGATGTACAGAATTGAAATCAGTGGAGATTCCGGAAGGCCTGGGAGTGATACCGTATGCTGCCTTCCAGGGATGCGCGACGTTAGAAAAGGCGACGCTTCCAGCTTCGCTGACAATGATAGAAGGAATGGCATTTGATCAGTGCCCGGCGGTTGTCATTTATGGATTACTTGATACGAAAGCACAGGAGTATGCGCAGGACAACAATATTGCTTTTGAGGCTACGGGAGCTGCGACTTACGAAGGAGCTGTCACAGATTCCATGCGTTGGAGTTACAGCGACGGTGTGCTTACCATTACAGGTTCAGGAAGGATGACAGATTGTTCTGTAAATGGCGGACAGCCGTGGGAAAAAGCGTATAACGGCGTGAAACTGCAGGAGCGTATTGAGAAGGTTGTGATTGGCAGCGGCGTAGAGAATATCGGCGCTTATGTATTCTTCCATGCGGAGAATCTCAGTACAGTTATCTTTGATGGCGAGAGTACGCTGAAATCCATAGATAAACATGCCTTCCAGGGCAGTGGTCTGATCCGGATGGAAATGCCGGATTCCATTACAGAATTAGGCAATTATGTATTTGCGGACTGTGAAGAACTGAAAGAAGTTTCCGTATCGACAGGTGTTGAGGCGATGCCTTATGCCGCATTCAGCGGAAGCAGCAATCTTTACAAAGTGATTCTGCCGGCAAGCGTTCAGGCATTCAATTCTCAGGTGTTTGAGGGCTGTGACAGACTGATGATTATCTGTGACGAGGGCAGTGCGGCGGAGAGTTATGCGGATGCGCATGATATTCCCGTGATTTTCACCGGAAGCAACGCACAGTACGGCGGTAAATTTGGAAATGGTCTGCGTTGGGAGTTTGAAAACGGTGAGCTCCGTATTTTAGGAACTGGTACAATGCCGGAGTACGAGGCGGAAGGAGAACAGCCTTGGAAAGATGCAGGTGGTGTGGATCTTCAGGGTATGATCGAAACAATTACCATCGGAAAAGGCGTGGAGAATATCGGCGCATATGCATTTTTCAATCTCTCTGCGGTAAAGACTGTAACATTTGAAGATGGAAGCAGTTTAAAGAATATCGGAAAACATGCATTCCAGAATCTGTCAATGACACAGATAACACTTCCGGATACGGTAGAGACAATAGAGAGATATGCGTTTGCAGGCTGCAGCGAATTGACAGCGTTCCGGGTTCCGGCGAAAGTGAGTGTTCTGACATATGCAATGTTCGAGGGCTGTACCAGTCTTGAAACAGTGTATATTCCTGAATCGGTAACATTTATCGAAAATGACATTGTAAAAGATTGTCCAAAGGTAATGCTTCAGGGTGTGAAGGACGGCATTGCGGATTACTACGCAACCAAATGGGGAATTCCATATCAGGCAGAGGGACAGGCTTCCTATGAGGGAGATCTTGGAACCGGTGTGCATTGGAAATATTCCGATGGCGTAATGACGTTCAGCGGCGAAGGAGCAATTCCGGATTATAAAGACTATTTCAGTCAGCCGTGGTATCGAATGGATAATACGGTGAAGCTTCAGAACCGCATTAAGAAAGTGGTTATCGGCAAAGACGTAACCGAGATTGGAGCATATGCACTGTTTGATGCTGTAAATTTGAGAGAAATTGAGTTTGAGCAAGGTTCTGTCCTGAAGAGAATCGGTAAGCATTCTATGCGTGGTACGATGATTTCGGCGATTAATCTTCCGGACTCTGTAACCAGTATTGAACGGTATGCATTTGAAGGAAACACATTATTAAAAGAAATAAAGATTCCAACAGGAGTAAGAACGGTATGCTATGCTGCATTCCAGAACTGCGAAAGTCTGGTAAAAGCAGAGATTCCGAAGACGGTGCTTCTGGTTGAGGATCAGGCATTTGAAAACTGTCCGAATGTTACGATTTATGGAGCGAAGGACAGTGCGGCGGATGAGTATGCTGCCGACAATGGAATTGCGTTTGCTCCGACAGAGTACGAAACGTTTCGTGGACAACTTACCGATTCGATTTCATGGGAGTATAGCAACGGTACCATGCTTATTGCGGGAAGCGGCGCTATGCCGGATTACGAAACATATAATAAGCAGCCGTGGTATAAATCGGAAACCGGTGTGAAACTGCTTCCGAAAATCGAAAAACTGATTGTGGAAAAGGGAATTACCAGAATCGGGGCGTACACCTTCTTTGGAGCGGAAAATCTGAAGAACGTGATTATCGAAGGAACAGGTCTGCGGAGTGTGGGCAAACATGCGTTCCAGAATACCGGGATTACGGAAATCGAACTGAAAGAAGGCACCAAGAGCGTAGAAAATTATGCGTTTGCAGGCTGCGGAAATCTGAAGAGAGCATATATTCCGGAATCTTTGAATCAGTTCGGAGTAAGTGTTTTTGAAGACTGTTCGAAGGTTTCCATTTATGGAACAGCTGGGAGCGGCGCTGAGAAATTTGCAAAGCAGAATGACCTTCCGTTTGTTGACATGAATAAGTAAAGCAAAGAAGGGAATACGGTAGCTGAAAAATGCTCCTTTTCTTGAGAAGCAACAAGACAGCAGAAAGCTGTTGATTAGTTTCTCAGAAAAGGAGCATTTTTATTCCCGCGAGGGTCAAATACCCCGCAGCTCTGCTGCGCTACAGGGTTTGATGTCTGTAGCTTGCTGCGGGGTTTTTGACTGCATAAAGCAAAGGGAGTAAGAGTTACAGATGAAAGAGCTGAAGAAAAATCTGCAGAGCATTTGTCCAGTCATATTCCAGAACGGCAGAACGGGTATCTGATTTCTGTGTCAATGCAGTGTCCAGCGTTTTATTCAGTGCCTGAACCGTCATGTGGTCGATAAAATAAAAACCGTCTCTGCCACGGAATTCCTGGAGCTCGCCGTATGGAGTGGTGATGATTGGAAGATTACACGCGGCAGCTTCCATTACGGAGACAGGAATGTCGATACAGTTTAATCCCTCTTCCACAGGAAATATATATCCGTCTGCCAGCTGATACAACTCTTCAATCTGCGGCACATAGGAATCAATGATCTTTGTATTGGGACGCCGTTCCAGAGCGCTGCGTATGGAAAAATCCTGTTCCTGAAGCGTCACAGAACTGACTGCCAGCAATACATAGAAGTCGGAAGGAATGCCTGAAAGAATACCGATATTTCTTCCGGCTTTCAGATGGCCGGCATGAAAAAACACAGGCATGTCCTCCGGGATTCCGTATTTCTGACGCAGAAGACGCTTTTTTTCACCGGATACCGGTTGAAAACATTCGGTATCCACACCTGATTTGATATAGGTAACCGGATTCTTCAAAAGGCGCTGATAGAAATCGAGAGATTTTTTCGACAGAGCGATGATCTGTGCCCGCGATTTCTGAAGCAGCCATACGCCGATACGATTCATAGGACGGCGCATGACAAAGATTACGGAAACTCTTTTCCTAGACATCAGCGAGAGTGTAAACGTGCGCAGAATACTTGCAAACGTGTTTGAAGCAAATGGTATGTAGAGAATTTCGCCGGTATCACTGCGAATTGTCCGGAAAAGAGAAAGATTCAGGAAAAGACTGTTAAGCTTTATATTCTTGTCAGCAAAATCCGAATGATTTTTATATGAAATCAAAGTCACATTCCTGCGAAGCGCTTTGAGACGCTTCGCAAGCGATACGGCTACTTTTATACATCCCTCATCGGTTTTTTCGGTAAAGCAATCGGAAATGATAATCATAAAAATGCCTCAGGAATTATTGGAATCAGAGGAGTGCAGGAGTAATTCCTGGCTGGCGAGATCTTTTTCCACAAACTCTTCTCCACTGATATTATTCAGCGCTTCTTTGGAAGATGCAGATAAACCGTCATTGGCGATACAGTCTTTGTCGCAGGTGGAACATGCGTCCAGTTCTTCTGTAGTTACTTTGCCGTCACGGTAATCACGGACGATGGGAAGCTCATACATAGAGTATTTCTTGCTCTTAAAAAAGCGGAGAAATTTATGATGAATCACCCAGAGCGCCGGTTTCCAGATGTACTTGTGCATTGCCGGTGATACGGAACCGATCATCCAGCACTGACGATCGCAACTGCGGACTTTTCGGCGCACAGAATCGGCCTGTTCAGAATTCCATAATTCGTCCCAGGTCTGACTGTTCAGGTTTCCCATAACCTCTTTGTCCTTTGTTCCGTTGCATGGCATGACATCGCCGTATGGGTCAATGAAGAACGTATCAAAGGCCATATCACACGGGAGAAGTCTCTTCTGACCGAAAATATAATTGATCAGACCATGATTGAAATAAGCACGGAACCATTTTTTCGGCGAATTCGACTTCAGAAGTTCATTGATCAGATCTTCAAAATTCTGTCCGACCATCAGACGGTCGTGAATAATATTTTTGGCTTCCACAAAGTAAAAGGAATTATGAAGGGAGGCAGTGGCAAACTCCATATTCATCTGATCCGAGAGATGATAAAGAGGCACCAGATCCTTCGCATTGGCATCCTGGACGGTCATACCGAATCCAACGTCGGCCATCCCCATGTCTACCAGCTTTTTCAGAGTGTCGTACCCTCTGTTAAATCCATCCTGCAGACCGCGGATTTTATTGTTTGTTTCTTCCAGCCCTTCGATGGAGATCCGGATTCCGATCTGAGGAAATTCTTTGCACAGATCAATAATACGATCGGTAAAGAAACCGTTCGTTGAAATAACGATACGATCTGATTTTTTGTAGAGTTCACGTACAATATCCTTCAGATCCGTGCGGATAAAGGGCTCGCCGCCGGTGATATTGGTAAAGTACATGGGAGGAAGTTTCCGAATGGTTTCCAGTGTGATTTCTTCTTCCGGTTTTGACGGTTTTTTGTAACGATTGCACATGGAGCAGCGGGCATTGCAGCGATACGTTACAATTACGGTTCCGTTAAGTTTCTTCTGCATGGATATTGCCCCTTTCATTTTTGTATATTTGTAGTAATTTTTTGCAGTAGGTATCAATGGTGTCAAAAGTGATTTCTCTGCAATTTCGGCTGTAGTCGGCAACCCGCTCATCGGAATTCCAAAGAGCAAGAAGCTTTTCTTTCAGATCGTCGGGATTGCGGCTTTCAAATAATTCTCCGGTGTGATTTACCGAGATTAATTCCGGGATTCCGCCGATATCAGCGCCAAGAACCGGGGTGCCATACATTTGACTTTCCATGACGGAGAACGGACAATTTTCATACCATTCTGAAGGATATACAGTGAAGCGTGCCTCACGAATCAGCTGCTCCAGATTCTGACCTGTCTGAAAGCCTACGTTCCTGATATTGGGCACCTGATCAATAGCAGCAGCCAGCGGACCGGTTCCGGCGAAAACAAAAGGAATGTCCGGCAGATCTTTACAGACCTGAAGCAGCGTACGAATTCCTTTCTCTTCTGAAAAACGCCCGAAATACAGGATGTAATTTTTCTTTTTTGTTTCTTTCCATTCACTGTGCTGAATAAAATTATGGAGAGCTACCGTTTTGTTCGAAAACAGCGGGTTGCTGTCCATCATACGTTTCATAAAGGACGAACAGCAGATCATGGTGTCAATAGAATTGTATACGCCGGTCGCATTCCAAAGGTATGATTCCAGCGTTCCAATCAGCGATTTGGCAGCAGATCCGTGAATACATTTGTTTTTCGTACAGTTGATAAAATGTCCCCCCAGACATTGTCGGCAGTTTTGATGAGTGCCGGGGATATTCAGCATATGATTGGGACAGATCAGCTGATAATCATGGGCGGTAAAAACAATCCTGCATTCGGAGAAAGTTTCTTTTCGCCACTTTACTATTTCCAGAAGAATGGAAGGCGTGAGCTGATAATTAAAGTTATTAAGGTGTACGACGTCCGGACGAAAATCGTCCAGGACAAGTCTGATTTTTTTCCGCGCCTCGGTGGAATAAATTGTTTTGATCGGGTATGTCAGTTTGGCAAGCTTGCTTCCGCCGTGAAAATTCATATCGGATGTATAAGCATTGACACGGTTGCCGCAACAACGGCCTTCATGTTCCATGCCAAAATACTGAACTTCATGTCCGAGCGACAGCAGATATTCTCCCAGCTGAAAAATATATGTTTCCGATCCGCCATTGGGATGCAGAAATTTGTTTACAAATAAAATCTTCATGTTTGCCCTCTTTAGCTGTTACATGATTTCTGATACAGCTCTAATGTTTTCTGAACCGCAGTATCCCAGCTGTATTTCTGACAAATATAATCGGCGCTGTCTTCCTGATAGCGTTGGACAATGTCTTTATTGTCGCACAGATACTGCAGTTTCTCACGTAAATCTTCGATATTGCTTTTTTGGAACGTAATGACTTTTCCCGGAGCCACATCCGTACATTCGGGAATATCCGAGACAAGGCAGCAATTTCCGTAACTCAATGCTTCAAGCAGGCTCAGGGGCATTCCTTCCAGATCCGAGGGAAGGACATAAAGGTAGGCGTTGCTGTATAACTCTTCCAGTACCTGTCCCTGGACAAATCCTGTGAACAGTATGCGTGTGTCATCTTTTGCCAATTCCCTGCATTCTGTGATAAAGTCAGCGGAATCGGAGGAACCTCCGGCAATGACCAGCTTTTTGTCTGTTCGGACCTTTGAAAAAGCTTTGATCAGATAACGAAGGCCTTTTTCCGGTACAAGCCGGGCCAGAAATAAAATATAATCAGAACCTTCCAGCCCATATACACTTTTGATTTTTTCCGGCGTGTGATACTGCGGTCTGTTTACACCGTTAGGGATAAAGTTTGTCTCCCGGCGATAGGTAGTCATAAAATAATCCTGAACGCTTTTGCTCAGGACAATGATTTCATCGGCATACTTTACTGCAGTTTTTTCGCCAAATTTAATATATTTGGAAGCGAATCCATGTTTCCACTTTTCGCGGTTCCAATCCAATCCGTGAACAGTAGCGATACATTTCTTTCCAAAAAGCTTTGGAATCCACATCATGGCGCAGGGGCCTTCCGCATGGAAATGTACAATATCATAATGTCCTATAGCAGCGCAGATGGAAGCGCAGAGAGATGATGTCATGGCTGCTAATCCTTTTTTTTCGATTGTAAAAACTGATTTTAAAGTGACGCCTTTATAGTTTTTACATTTCTGAGTATCAAATTCTTTTCCGGATATATGGTGACCACTGCGATTATAACAGGTAACCTCATATCCCAATTGCACCATTCTTGTAGCCAGTTCTTCGACTACGACTTCCACCCCGCCGGATCTGGAAGGAATTAATTTTTGTCCGATAAATGCCAAAGACAGTGAACGATGCTTATCTTTTTGTACAGAATGTTGCATTATTTACCCACCCCAAAAATATAGTTCCAGTTTTTTTGAATATTGAGAGCTTTTTATTACGCTTCTTTCATATACATACAGTGTAAGTATCTGCAAGCTTTCTGTATGCATATATAAGATATAGAAAATACAATAAGAGGTAAATTCGACCTAATTATATCTGATTTATTAGGAAAACACAAGAGGTATGTAAAAACTGCGTGAACGAAAATTTACCGGTTCTGTCGGATAATCACAAGGAAAACATATCGATTCAGAGGTGAAAAATGAAAAGTCGTCAGACCCTGTGAATGTTAGAAGGTTTGACGACTTTTCTGCTGATTTTCCGAATGAATCAGTGAGAAATATGAACTGCAAAGAAGAGCTATTTTTTTCGATGCTTCCGCAGTTTTTTCAGATAGGGAATAAGAAACTCGCGGACATCCGGTTCCCTGTCCAGAAGAAGCACGAGAAAATATATTCCGAAAAAGAGAATAGCTGAAATCAGGAGAATCAGAAATGGACTTCCGGACAGTTTTTCTCGGATCAGACCAACGAATCCTCCTGCGATCAGAAGAGCAAGTCCAATCTGGAGGAAATGAACGTTTTTATATACGGACTTCAGTATGCCACGTAACATGATGATCTGTATAATCAATACAGAAAATTCGGTAATCGTCGTTGCAAGCGCGGCCCCGGCGGCTCCGTATCGGGGAATCCAGAAAAGATTCAGTATGAAATCAATGACGGCTCCTGCGACGACAGAAATCAGAACATTTTTTTCTCTTCCCATAGGAACCATGATCTGAATGCCAAGTACATTTGTCAGACCAATAAAGAGAAGGGTCGGAGTAATCAGCTGCATAGCATATGTGGCGCCCAAAAAGTTTTCTCCTGATAAGAATAAAATGCTTTCTTTGGCAAACATGATAAAGTACAAAGAGAGCGGGAGAGAGAGGAGCAGGACAAAGTTCAGGGCCTTGGATATCATACGCATGAATTCATCTTTCTGCCTGGTTTCGTAATAATAGGACAGGCGTGGTAACAGAACGGTTCCCAGGGATGTAATCAGGCTTACCAGAATGGATTTTATCTTTACCGCAGCGTTATAGTATCCCAGTTCTGTGTTTGTATTCATGAAGCCAAGCATAACCGTATCAAGATTTGTATAGATACTGGTTGCGACAGACATGGCGAAAAATACAACAATTGGTTTCAGATGACGGCGGAAATGGTAGGGACCGCAGGGCTTGAGATAAATCATCTTCCTTAGTCGGAGTGTGTTCCAGATATAAGAACCATATCCTGTAAATACAGTGATTGCACCGTAAATCATAACATCCTCTGAACTGTGGACGAAAACAAACAACAGAATCAGACCGATAAATTTAAAGATCAATGACCGAACGGTGATATAGGCGTATTCTTCTAATCCCTGATAAAGCCAGTTTACTCCCAGTGTATGCAGGATAATCGCAACGCTGCTCACCAGGAGAAGTTCCTGATCTTGCTGGAATCTCTTTACAGAAACAAGTGAGATGAAAAATACAATATAGGTCAGAGTCGTCATAATCAGATTCAGGATCATGATTTCGTGGACGGTTCTGGAGAGTTCCTCTTTGTCATTTTTGACTTTTGCACAGGCCCGGACGCCATATGTCGGGATTCCAAGCATTGCAAACATCGTAAAGTATGAAACGGCCGAGGTGGCAAACGCCACCCGGCCGGTACCTTCCGGCAATAAGATTCTTGTGGCATAGGGGAAAGTGACCAGGGGAAAGATAAACGAAGATGCCGTAAGAATAAAATTCATGATAAAGTTAAATTTTACGGAACGGTTATTTTGCATATAATATGACCTCACAAAAAAATCTTATAATCTGCCAAGTAAAATCATGACACGATATTTCAGACGCATAGATGGACTGACATCTCTGCCGTCAAAGAGTTTCAGCAAAACGAGACGATTGATGAGCGAATCTTTGTAATGGGCAATCTGACTGAACAATTTGCGCTCCTCTGTGTTCATGTATGTCTGATAAGTCTGACAAATCTCTTTTGCATGATCGGCAACAGAGGGATTACGGATAACCAGCATATCGTGAATGCGTTGTTTCAGGGCAGCGAATTTTCCGGATTTGATGCCAACAACATTATTTTCGTGCTGACGATAGCCCATACATACTGTGTCAGAGTACAGAATCTGCACGCCGCAGGCCAGGCATACCTGGGCGAGATAATAATCGTGCATACGGATACGTTCTGGAAGATTGTGCTGCTGAATGCACTTTGCCAGATGCTGATTAAACACCATGGTACATCCCAGTAACGCACCGACACATGCAATCGTATTTTTTTCCGCTGGATGATACTCTCGATATACCTGAATTCCCATAGAATGGCCCTGGGCATCTATAAGTTCCGCATTTGCATAACAGAGCGCAGGTACATTCAGGCTTTTTAAGCGGTTCATGCCGTCGGAAAGCTTGGTCTCGAACCAGATATCGTCCTGATCTGCCCAGGCATACCAAGGATATCCTGGCGTCTCCTTCAACAGTTGAAGAAAGCTCAGAGCAGGCCCCAGATTAGGCCCCTGATGAAGCGTCAGAACGCCTTCCTTTTCGTATTCCTTTAAGATATTCACAGTGTTGTCGACGGAACCATCATCCCTCACATGCAAATGGACACGACAGTTTTTCTGACGCAGTATACTGTCAATTTGTGCGCGAATATAACGTTCGCCGTTGTAAGACGACATCAGTACACATATTTCGTTCATAAGATCTCCTTTAAAGCTCAGGCTTCCATCCCGGACGATACACAGGATGGATTCCAAGAGTCCCTTTGCGTACGTCTTTGAATGCTGCCAGCGCGACCGCTTTTCTGGAGCCTTTCATTCCAAAATGAATTCTCAGCCATTGTTTCAGACACTGGAATTGATAGCAGCTTCCGGAAAAATGCCGGTGAATCATATCCATACGGTTTCTTCTGCCGTAGTAAGTTTTCCAGTCGAGAATATCAGCTGCTCTGTCAGGCACGTTGTGATCGATCTGAATAGAAGGGATACAAAGGATTTTTCCCTGCTTACTCATGCGAAGACTGTGTTCGGTATCGTCATACCAGATAAAATAATCTTTCAGAGGAAGTCCGGCCTGCTTCAGCTTTCTGCGGTTCATGATGACTCCTACATAGGAAAACGCATTTAACTCAAATTCCTCTTTCTGGTATTCCTCTTCCGGTACTTTTTCTTCTACAACCTTCCATCCGGAAGCATAAATTCGCTTTCTGTGGCGCAGGTCGATACGCTGATGATTGTTTACTTGTCCACAGATAGCGGAGATGGTGTCTTCTCTTCCCTGATATTTCTTCAGAACTCCGTCCGCCTTTTCCAGCGCGTCCAAATGAGGAAACGCATCATCGTCGGAAACCCAGATCCAGTCAGCCTTTTTTTCCATTGCAATCTGCAGTGCGGTATAAAATCCGCCGCTTCCCCCAAGGTTAGTTGGATGATTGTGTACATACCTGGTTACGGTGGAAGCCTGATTTTCCCATTCTTTGAGAAATTCAGCTGTACCGTCTGTACTGGCATTGTTTACTACCAGAATGTATTCAGGAAGGACCGTCTGTTCCTCAAACAGTTGAAGTGCTTGTTGCAGCAGGGGCAGACGATTGTATGTTACTAATACGATGCCTATTTTGTGATTCACGGTAATTGACTCCTCTCTGTTAATCTTTCGTCCAGCTTGGCCAGGATTGCCAGAGTAAACGGGTTGTAGGCGATTTCAAGTATATGATGCTCAAACATGCATTGGATACTGATGACGCCAAGAATTGTCAGCAGATACAGGTTGTTTCTTTTTTGAGCTCTTTTTCCGACCAACATATAAATGAGCAGCGTACATGCGGTTACAGCAAGGCCGTAGCATAATATCATTTTTATATAGGAGGAGTCAATGAAGAAATAATTATCGGGAACTTCCAGTTTTCCTCCAAACCCGACCATTTCAATATATTGTCCTAAAAGCCCCACAGGATAAGTGTCGAATCCCGTTTTCCCAAGACTCAGCCTGGTATTGAACAGTTCATTCAGCTTTTCCATGATTGCACTGTCTTCCGTGTAAAGAAGTGTCAGCGCTGTCATGATAGTGAATAAAATGAGCATGGAATATTTCGTCAGAAACACGTAAATTTTATGGATGATCTTTTCTGCTTTTTGCAGCCTGGCCGGCTTCTTCTCTTCGGAGAAAGTATGGGACAGCTTAAGAAAAAGACAGATCACCACAGCAATTATCATACACCCGGCGTTTGTTTTGGCATCACAAAAGGAATATATAAATGCAGCAAGCCCGAAGAGAACAGCGAGTTCTATATATTTCAGCCGCTGTTGTCTTAGAAAGATATAGGCTAAAACGAGGTAAAGAATATGGGCGGAAAAATCTGTGGGATACACGCTTCCGAAAGAAATGCGTATACTGCGTCCGCTTTGGTGATAAACCAGATTTTCTATGAAGCCCATTTGAGCAGATATCATTGCCGCAAGCGTAATGCTGATTCCCAGAATAAGAAAAACCTTCAGGATTCTTCGAAAAGATACCTGATTTGCCCCTATGATCAATAAAGCGATCGTAAGAAGTTCATCGTAATGAGATCTTCGGTAAAATGCAGCGACAAAACAGGTGAAAAACAGAACAACCAAAAGCGTTCTTTTCCAGCTTCGTTCATCTGTCAGACTCAGTTTTGCCAAAATCACAGCCAAAAGGGCGATTTTCATAAAAATATGCAGCTGGGTATGATCGCCGAACAGTTTCAGAAACATGGTCGTATGGAGAAAGGCGTCTGAAAAAATGACTGCAAAGATAAGCAGGTATAGAAGTTCGAGAACGTTTTTCATAAAAGTAGTGTTGCTTAAGTATTTTTCTGCCGTTTTAAACGAGAGTTTCATTTTGTAATCCTCACTTTGCATTTGTTATAAATTTGAATCTGCATAAAAATAAAACATCAGGCTCTTTGCGGCAGATTATCTTCAGAATCTCATTATAATAATAGGTAAAGAATGATGTTTTATTTTAAAGACAGTATATATCAAGCCAGGATAATTTACAACCGTTAATTGGAAAACGAAAGGCTGGATCGGCTGGTTTTGCGGCACGTTGCTATGGATGGAGCAGGAGCGGAAAAGCCATACTTTACAATGGTTTTGTAATAGGTTAAGATGAATATGGCAGTTGGTGTGTAGCCAGAAAATTTTTGATATACGTCAGAAAGAATGTAAGCAGGAGTAAAAAGAAAAATATGCCAATTCGAATGATAGCCCTGGACCTTGACCGTACCACATTGAACCGG
>ERZ1643246.2720-NODE-2720-length-16216-cov-4.553431_pt1 | contig 16216 bp, 15 predicted proteins | sample MGYA00579265_ERZ1643246 | MGnify/ENA primary metagenome ERZ1643246 (study PRJEB29033, sample SAMEA4952261) | chicken gut metagenome | biome: Broiler Chicken; feature: Gastrointestinal Tract; material: Caecum | place: Ireland | collected 2018 | study: Broiler... | reverse complement strand
CAAGAGTCGTGCTATCCACAACAATCTTTGCATTTTGCAGCCCTATAAACGCAATGTAAATTCCTACGCCTACAGAAACCGCATTTTTAAGATTCTGAGGAATTGCATTAAACAAAGCCTCTCTGACATGAGACAAGGACAATATAATAAATATGATTCCTTCTATAAAAACTGCCGCCAATGCCATCTGCCATGTATATCCCATGCTTTGTACAACAGTATACACAAAATAGGCATTCAGTCCCATACCAGGAGCAAGGGCAACCGGGTAATTTGACAGCAATGCCATAGCCCACGTTCCGACAAATGCAGCCAGAGCAGTCGCCGTAAAAACAGCTCCTTTATCCATCCCCGTCTCCGAAAGAAGCGATGGATTAACCGCAAGAATGTATGACATAGTCATAAATGTAGTGATTCCCGCAACAAGTTCTGTCCTTATATTTGTATTATTGTCGCTCAGATGAAAAATTTTATCTAACTGCTTCTTCATTTTCTTCCTCTCTTCCACAATATCTGATAATCTATACAGAAACCAAGGTGCGACATACCTTTTCCTATACCGCACCTTGCTCTGCTATTATTTATCACTGTTAAATCTTCCTGCTGGAATCAAAATACCGATAACCAACAACGCTAATACTGAAATATATATAGCAATTCTCAGTTCCACATACTCTGCCACAAAGCCAAGCATATAGGGGAACAGTGCAGAACCCAGTGCAAAAGCTACACCCACAAAGGAGCTTGCACTTCCGGAATTCTGCGGGAAAAGAGAGCATCCCAACATAATAAACAGGGGAAACAAGGCTCCCGTCAGAATTCCAAGGCCAGCCACTCCTATCTGCCATAGGATCTGCGTTCCGCCCAGAATGGCCACAGCAAGCAGCACGCTTCCGAGGATAGATGTGACCATTATAAACACTGCCGCCTTTATCTTTTTAAAAACAAAAGTATATAATATGCGCCCGATCAGCACTCCGGTCCAGTATAGCGAAATCACACTGCCCATGAAAGCAGCTGAAAATTTCAGATCCTCTGTCAGATAGGTAGGGAACCACATTGTAATGGTTGTCTGGTGTCCCGTATATAAAAATGCCATGATCAGAATTAGAAAATATCTGTAATTGTGAAGCATTTTTCCAAGATGGGCCAGCGAATATGGATTTTTCTCCGCCCTTTCTACAGATGCCGCCTCCTCAATTCCGATATTATCAGGTTCTTTTAAAATAAGCTTTGACGCCAGAAACAATAACGATAATACACCGCTGGCAATCCCTATGATAAGAAATCGGGACGTCCACACATAATCTTCAAGCCGTATCGAGAGCTGTGAAGCAACTGTGGATCCTATGCTGTAAAAGGACAGCAAAAATGTTACATAACCGCTCTGTTTTTCTGCACATACAATATCACATGTATACCCTGATGTACGGATATTCAATATCTGTGTTGACATGCCTAGAGCAAATAAAATGATCAGGAGAAAAATATACGGCGGTACCAGACCAATGAGGCAAAGCCCTGCACTCATCACAATGGCCGCAGCTATAATAATATTGCTTTTTTTCGTCTTATCAAAAAAAAAGGCACCAAGTAAAAGAGATGCGAAGCCGCCAATCTGAAAAAACAGATTTATATTTCCCGCCTGTGAATAATTAAGGCCATAATGCTCAATAATATTGGGCGTCAGATTGCCAATAAATGTAGTCGTAACTGCCAATGCAATCATAAAAATAAGCATAAACACATAAAAAGCGTGCATCCTTATCCCATTACTCACAGTTTTTTCCATAGTATCACCTCTTTCTCAATCAGCTATCAATACTGCCATCCATTGTATTCAAAAGGCTCTGTTTCCGGCCTACCCTCCATCCTGTCTTTATCTTCCTTACAAAATTTGATATAGTCTGCCTTTATCTTTTTAAACTCCTCATCCTCAAGCTCTGGTGTAACACAGCTGGCATCTTCAAGGAAATGAATCACATCACGGCCCATTGCTTTCCCTTTCTGGGTATGCATATCATACGCATAATCAGGTATTTCCAGTGTTTTCCCGTGTTCAAACTCCGCCATAATCCTGCATTTGATATGATCCGAGGAACGTTCTTTTTTACATCTGCAAAGATACCTGATAGCCTGAATAAAAAACAGAGACCTGTCCCCGTCTGCATAGAGAAATTCTTTGCGGATCTGATTTAACGTCCATACATAGACGCAGGCATTTGGATCTCCGAATCCAATATCCTCTACACTAATGGCCAGCAGACGTCTCCACAGCTTTTCTTCCATTTGAGGACTTGTAATATACATCTCATAAGCCGCTCTGATTGCATTCTCTTCTTTTGCTTTTCTGATCGACTTTTGCAACATTGAGATAATCTCATCGCCTGCAAATCCATTTCTTGTTGTAATCTTAGCCCATGGATCATATTTCATAAATTCTGCCATCTCTATTTACCTCTTTCTTTTATTTAGTTTGTGTAACATGCTACATATTATCCGGATCCTTTATATTTGCAATTATATCAATACATCTCTCTCTATTCAATTCGCATTTTTTACATTTAATTACATTTTATATGTGTAATAATACACAATTTTACATGTAATTTCATTCACTTTGTTACACTTCAACCGTTGGCTTTCGCAAGAGAGATATGATATAATAAATTAACAATTATAAAACAGATTATTCAGACCTTGGAGAGGGTCTATAAACACTACTACTTTGTATAAATGCAAGCGAGGTAAAAAATGGCAGCTACTATCAGGGATATCGCTCAGATGGCAGGCGTATCCGTTGCTACTGTTTCCCGTGTAATACACGGGAACGGATATGTAAAAAAAGAAACCAGAGATTTGGTGGAAGAAATTCTCATTCAGACAAATTATCAGCGTCCGAAAGGTCAAACAGTCAAGGTACAAACCTATAACACCATAGCCGTCCTACTCCCTAACATCACAGACAGCTTTTACGCCGAGATCTTGACCGGACTGAACGATCCTTTCGAAAAAGCGCATTTTAACATCATGTACTTTTCTTCTAACGAAGACGAAAAAAAAGAACTGGAGCTAATCAGAGAGCTCTCTCACCAAAATATTGACGGGATTATCATTTCTCCGGTCAATAATAAAGGGGCCTTTCTGCCTGCAACCATCTCTGCTCTGCAGGATTTATCTGTTCCCGTTGTAGTTGTAGGAAGAGATATGAAGTGTTCCAGTTTTGACAACATTTTCATGGCTGAACAGGAAGGCGCCTTTGATGCCACATCTCTTCTGCTCAGAAATGGTCATGAGAGAATTGCTATCATGTGCGGAAAACCTGAAATTCTCTATATGCATCAGCGTCATCAAGGATATATTGATGCTTTGACAAATTGCGGAAAACCCGTCAATCCAAATTATGTAAAATTTGGGCCTTCAAAAATTGATACCGCCTATGAAATGGCTTCCGACCTGTTTTCACTCAGCCCACCTCCAACAGCTATTTTTACTGCTGATACCATTTTTACCCTGGGACTTGTAAAATATCTTTTGACACATGATCTACAGATTGGAAAAGATATATCAATCGTGGCGTTTGGTGATGTAGAGCTGCTTTGGAGCCTGAATTTTAATATCACCTCCATAGTCAAAAGAACCTTTAGTATAGGTGAATATGCCGCCGAAACTATCTTAAAACGTATCTCCTCTTCAACAAATCACGAAAAAATCCGTACATCTTTGATTCCGGAAATACGTTTGCGGGGATCTGAAAAAATGTATACACAAAGATAATCAAAGGACAGGTAAATAAAGTGGAATTCCACCTCATTTACCTGTCCTTTATTAAATCTACGATTATGTTCCTGATATGACAGCTCTTATGAACTTAATTCAAAAACGCCTCCACGATCACGCCTTCTGCCTCTTCCTCAGTCATTCCGAAGGTGCGCAGCTTGATGAGCTGCTCGTTGTTGATCCTTCCGATGGCAGCCTCATGGATGATTGCCGCATCCAGATGGCGGGCGTCGATCTCCGGGATGGAGCGCACCTGCGCCTCATCCATGATAATAGAGTCGCACTGGATGTGGGCGTGGCATTTTGCCTCTCCTACAGCTCTTGGATGGAAGACCTGGGTAGAGCTTCCCTTTGCCACAGACCGGGAGATAATCTGGGCGGAGCTGTCCTCCCCCTTCATGTAAACGGCCATGTTGGACTCCGCCTTCTGATTGTCGTGGGTCATCAGCTTCTCCACCACATAGAGCTTCGCTCCGGCTCCCATAGTCACCTCAGTCTCTCTCACGGTGGAGTCCACGCCCTTGATCTGGGCCGTATCCAGGGTAAACATGGAATCCTCTTCCATATAGATCTTTGTCACCGGATTCAGGACCCGGGCTCCTGTTCCCTCGCCCTCACCATAGTGCTTCTCCTCGTAGCGGACATTGGCCCCCTTCCCCACGTGGAAGGCATGGATACCGTCGTGACGACTCTCATCGCAGCCGCTGTTGTGGATGCCGCAGCCGGCTACGATCGTGACGTCCGCGCCGTCAGCGATATAGAAATCGTTGTACACAATATCCACCATGCCGGAGGCGCTCACCACAACCGGGATATGCACCTGCTCGCCCTTTGTGTCCCCGTCTATATATACATCTATACCAGGCTTGTCTTCCTTTTTCTTTATCTTAATATGCTCCGTGCTGCCGTGGCACAGGGAAATTCCGTTCTGGCGGAGATTGAAAGCGCCCTCCTGCTTAAATCCGGAGCCGCTGTCTATCTGCCGCAGCACCTGTTCTGTGATCTTATCTAATAATGCTGGCATCTGTCATCTTCTCCTCTCTTTTTGCTTTCTTCCGCTGCTTACGCCTGCTGATCCATACATGTGCAGGACGGCTCCTCCTTGAGGAGCGTGGGGAGCACTTCCTCCCTCGGGCCGATATTCTTGATCCGTCCATCGTCAATGACCATGATCCTGTCCGCCATGCGGATGATCCTCTCCTGGTGGGAGATCAGGATCAGCATCTGATCCTTCTTCTCGTGGATCCTTTCAAACTGCTGTATGAGCATGGAAAAGCTCCACAGGTCAATGCCCGCCTCGGGCTCATCGAAAATACACAGCTTATGGCTCTTCGCCAGCACTGTGGCGATCTCGATCCGCTTCATCTCTCCTCCTGAGAGCGTCCCGTCGATCTCCCTCTTTAAATACTCCTTCGCGCACAGTCCCACCGAACTGAGCATCCGGCAGGCCACCTGCTCCGGAAGCGGTTCACCTGCCGCCAAGGACAGCAGACGGTCCACTGTCATCCCCTTAAATCGCGGGGGCTGCTGGAAGGCAAAGCCGATTCCCGCTTTTGCGCGGTGGTCGATATCATATCCGGAGATATCCTCCCCGTCCAGGATGATCTGTCCGGCATCCGCCTTCTCAATCCCCATCAGCACCTTTGCCAGGGTGGATTTCCCTCCCCCATTGGGCCCTGTGATCACCAGCATCTCCCCGTTCTCCACGGTAAAGCTGATATCCTTCACGATGCTTCGCTCCACACCGTTTTCATTCACTTTAAAAGTCAGGTTCTTTACTTCAAGCATGTTCCTGATCTCCTTTCTTTTGCTGCGTATTCATGTTCAGCTCCTCTGTGTTTCCCTTTCGTCTTGTCAGTTCCCGGTATTTTCCCGGCGAGATGCCGGCGCTCTCCCGGAACCGCTTCACAAAATAGCTCATGCTGTTGAACCCGCATGAAAAACAGATCGCTGTGATACTGTCATCCGTTGTCTCCAGCTGGCGCATAGCCTGTCTGATCCGGTAACTGTTCAGATAGCTCTTAGGGCTCTGCCCGGTGATCTTCTGAAAGCACCGGAAGCACTCTGTCCTGCTGATGTGGACCTGCTCCGCCACATCCTCCACTGTGATGTCCTCACAGTAGTGCTCCTGGATGAACTGCAGGATCCTCCTTGCCCTCTCCTCATAGATCATTTCCCTGGAAGGCTTTTCCGCCGCCTCGTCCCCCCTGGCATAGTTTCTGATAAAAAGCTCCCATGCCTGGGAGAGCTGGTTCCTAAGGCGCATCTCTGTCAGCCAGCCGTCCTCTCTGCTCAGACAGTACAGCCTGCGCAGACAGACGAGCAGCTCCTCCTGCCAGCCGCTTCCGCGGCGCAGAGGCTCTCCCCGCATCCCGGCATCCTCCATGACCGGCTCAATGAATTTATGAAAGATCAGATTCTCCGTCCCTCCTGAGAGAAACTGGGGGAGAAAGACAATGGATATGCTCTCACTGTCCTCGTATTTGCCAAGGGCGCGGTACATATGCAGCACGCCCGAATTCACAAATATACCTTCTCCCGCCTCGATCCTGTACCGCCTTTCATTCAGTCCGCACTCAAAGGCCCCCTTGAGCGCCACGGTAAACTCCATCTCGGCATGGCAGTGCCAGTCCTCAAGATGATCCCGAAAGTGCGGGAAATCATTAAAATATACCTGGAAGGGGAACTCCTTTGTCCCGTGCTTCTGTAGCTCGTACATCCTCTGGTCCACCCGGATCCTGTCCTGTGTCTGCAGATAGCTCACGCATGTCCCCTCCTTTATCATTTCTGGTACAAATATTATATGAATTGGTCTGAATTTGACAGACGCTGGATGTTTCCGGCACTATAATTATATAGTATACACCCGGTATGTCAAGTGGGGCAGCCCGATTACAGGACAGGCTGCCTCAAACCAGGCTGTTGGCGAGTCCTGACAGAAGCATTTCCGGTACTGCCTGTTCAATCGCAAAGGAGAGATAAAGTGATGAAAAACGAAAAGACAAGACGTATCCTGATGACTGTCTGCGGGATCACCCTGAACGGTATCGCCGTGGGCATGTTCAACTTCTCTGATTTCGGCATGGATCCCTTCCAGGTCTTTGCCCACGGTGTGTGGAATCTGACCTCCATAGGCTTTGGCACCTTTTATATGATTCTGAATCTGATCCTGCTGGCCGCCATGTTCTTCATGGACAGGGCAAAGATCGGTCTGGGCACCTTTATCAACCTCTTTCTCCTGGGCTATGTGGCCGAGTTCTCCGGATGGGTCTGGGACACTCTCTTCCCCCATCCCGGCCTCGCTCTGAAATGCGTCTTTCTTGTGGCGGGTGTCCTTCTCGTCAGCCTGGCTGCCGCTCTGTATTTCACAGCAGATCTGGGCGTGTCCACCTACGATGTCATCGCCCTGTACCTGGACGCCCACACCCGGTTCCAGTTCCAGTATCTTCGCATCACCACCGATGTAATCTGTGTTGTCATCGGCTTCTCCCTGCATGCCACGGTGGGGATCGGCACTGTGATCACAGCCTTTTTCATGGGGCCTGTCATTGCCCTCTTCCGAAGACATGTGTCGGAACCGCTGCGGTACGGGAAAAAAAGAGCCGCACGGGCATGAGGAAAACTGCCCGGCATAAAGGAGGCAGCGCCCTACAGCGCTGCCTCCTTGTATGTCTCTCCCGTCTCCACATCCTTCCAGGTGAACACGCCGTCCTCCAGCATCATATAGCTGTGGGCACTGTTCTCCTTTGGAATGGACACGGATCCGGGATTGATATAGTATTTTCCATCAAACTCCTCAAGCACCGGCACATGGGTGTGCCCGTGCAGAAGAATGTCTCCCTCTTTCAGCATAGGGGGATGGGCTGTATTGTGCTGATGCCCGTGGGTTGCGAAGATCATCCTGTCTCCGGTATACAAAATGCAGTAATCCGCCAGGATTGGGAACTCCAGCACCATCTGATCCACCTCCGTGTCACAGTTCCCCCGGACGCACAGGATTTCCTCCTTCACCTTGTTGAGCATAGCCAGCACTTCCTTGGGCGCGTACTCGCGGGGCAGGTCGTTCCTGGGGCCGTGATAGAGGATATCCCCCAGAAGGAGCAGCTTATCCGGCTTCTCCTCCCGGTATCTCTCCAAAAGGCAGCGGCAGTAATAGGCGCTCCCGTGTATGTCAGATGCGATCAGTATCTTCATTTCCTGCTCTCTCCTTCTCTCAGCTTATTGTATATTTTATCTACGTCATAATCCGGCGCATAGTCCGCGGCGGCCTCACAGATGAGGCGGATCTTTTCCTCCGGCTCCTCCAAGGCCTCAGAAATCTCAGACACCCCTCTGTTTTTCTCCAGCTTCTTACACACGACGGAAATGATCTGCTTCTCCGCTCCAGCATCTTCCGACTCCTGAAGCTCATCCGCAAACAGTTCTCTTAACGCTTCGCACATATCCTTCTCCTCCTTCACTTTCTCCCAGTTGGCCCGGACGATCAGATCCATCGCCGACTGATACCACCGGGAATGACTGTGTTCCTCATACCTCTCCATCAGCTCTTCAATCTCTCTGCCCCTGCGCAGATTGCCCCGCAAATGCTGCAGCAGCTTTCTCGGAAAACGGCTGCACACAAATGTCAGCGTCAGCTCCTGCGGACGGATCTCCATCACCCTGTCCGTGTCAGACTGGTAAATACATGCATAGCCGTATACTTTATAGAAATCGTTTACACTCAGGCTATCTCCCGGCGACTTGTACTCAATGATATTGTGCTTCCTGAAAATGCGGCCAATATTCTTTTCGATTGGCTTCTCCCCGTCCTTTTTGATGAGCAGCACATCCATCTGCAGCGGTTTTTTCGTCAGCTGGACCTCATCTTCAATCTCCAGCCGGTCAAGCTCCTTCTCCAGCTCAATCCTGAGAACAGCTGCAAACGCCGGGTGCCACTGCAGCCTTGTCTTCTGTTCCATAGGCCCTCCTCCTTTAATTTTCGCAGGAGGCCTCAGAAGACATTCAGAAATATTTCTCTCCTTCCTTTGAAACCTCTCTGCTTACTCTGATTGTGAAAATAAGCATTAAGATTTCTGACAGGAACGCCGGAGATACTCCCGGCCCTTCTTTGACATGACAGATGCCACATAAGAATATGAGAAAAATAATGCCTGTCAACAGGATAGCACACTTCCACCGCCGCCGCAAGAATATGTGACATAGAAAGAGGGACGTAATACTTTTGAAAAATATTACGTCCCCATATACTAATCTACCGGCTTTGTCTCATCGGCGATGTACTCGAAGAAATCAAAATCCGCACAGTGCTGGTGCCTCACCCTGTCCGCGCAGGTCAGGCCTACCATCGTGCCGGTGAATTCCCCGTACTGGCAGTACTCGTCAGAGAATTTCGCCGTCTCAAAGATTCGGCCGATCTTCGTGTAGTGTTCCCCATCGTAGCTCCACTCGAACCAGGACTTTCTCCCCTGGATCCAGAGACGCAGGTAAATGGGACAGTCCTCCACAGCAGTCCTGGTATTGAGGAACTCCGTCTTCACGCCGTTCTCCAGGTGGATGATGGACAGGGCGCTTCCTCCCAGCGTCTCGCTGTAATATTTCCGGAGATTGATGTAGTTCATATTGTCGTAGTAGAGGATGAGGCCCGCACTGTGCTGGTGCACCTCAGGCAGGAACTCCATCTTCGTGGTGATCCGGGCGTAGACACTTGTCAGCTTTCTGGCAAGGATGCTGACCCTGTTGAGGGACGTCCTGGACTCCTGTCCCCGGAGGCGCACCCAGCCGGGCCTGGCTTTCACATCCGCAAATCTCCGGGGCATGATCCTGGGGGCATAGTACCAATTTCCCAGCTCCCCACTGTCAAAGTCATCAAAATCCGGCGTCTGCGGCAGCGGGCGCTCCGGCAGAGAGCTCTCCTGCGTCTCCTCCTGGGCCATGTTGCTTCCGGAGGCAGACCGGAGCCACCCGTCCCCGGTCCACATCATCTTCTGGATCGCCGTCTCCCGTCCCAGAGTGCAGCACAGCTCCGGGACAAAGGGCCTGGACACGTGAAAGACCATGTAGACCTCCCCCGCCGGCGTCTCCACATAGCTGCCGTGCCCCGCCTTCTGAAGGACGGAGTCCGGGTTATAGTATTTGGGCTTTAAATGATCCGGGTTGTGTCTCTCGTAGGACTCTCCTGGCACAGAGGTAAGGATGGGGTTGGTGGGATCCTTCTCGTAGGGGCCCCACACGCTGCGGGATCGGCCCATGGTGACACAGTGGTTATAGCCAGTGCCACCCTCCGCGCACATAATATAGTAATAGCCGTTTTTCTTGGTCAGGTGAGGAGCCTCAATGCAGCCCCGGTCTGTTCCCCCGTTCCAGATCCGCTTCGGATACCCTTTGATCTCCTTCTTCTCCGGGTCATACTCCACCATGCAGATGGCTCCCGGCTTCTCGTAGCCCTCTCTTGTCTCCCACTCCAGGGCCACCACGTACTTGCGTCCGTCATCGTCGTGGAAGAGAGAGGCGTCAAAGCCTGAGGAATGGAGATACACGGGCTCGCTCCAGGGGCCCCAGATCCCCTTGGCGGATGGCAGCTTCTTTAAGTCCACCTTCTCATCGTCGGTGATCACATGGGTGTACAGCTCCCAGTGCTTCAGGTCTCTGGAGTGGTAGACCGGAAGGCCCGGCATCCACTCGAATGTGGACACCGCCAGATAGTAGTCCTCCCCCTTCCGGCATATACATGGATCGGGATTAAACCCGGGAATAATTGGATTTGTTATCATGTCTGTTCTCTCCTTCCAGTCTCTCTCATGCTTCTCTTTCTTCTTTGATCACGCAGCTGGCGATAGCCCTTGGCTCCAGTTCGATAGGACAGAGTTCTCCCTCCATGCGGATCACCGCCGGCAGCGTTTCGTCTGACTTGTTCATGAAAATGCAGGCAATGTCACCGGAGGGATTTTTCCAGGCCGTCATATCCAGCTTCTCCGTGTACTTCGTGTGGGCGATGCGGACAGCCCCGGCCTCGATAAAGTGGGCGAAATGCCAGTAATACCGGCAGATCCTCCTCTCCTCCAGGCGCCCCTCCTCCTCGTGGTAGAGATAGGGCGAGTCACAGAAATTGTCCTGGTGGTTGGGGCCGCCCTGGCCGTCCAGCAGGATGTTCCAGTCATAAAAAGCGGACATGCCGTGGTTCAGGTTCCCGATCATATCGTGGGAGAGGCGGATGGCGTTCTCCGTCTCCAAGTCCTTGTCGTATTTTCCGAATTCCAGACAGCTCTCGGACAGGATCAGCTTCTTGTCCGGGTACATCTGCCGCACCAGATCCAGGGCCTCAAAATGATCCCCGCTGTACCAGTGAAAGGCCAGCCCTGTAATCATGGAGTCCGTCCTCTCATCGATGAGCCCCCGGGCCCTCTCAAAAAGCCGCTCCTTGTTGTGGTCCCAGCCAAAGATCTCCACGTGTTCCAGCCCTCTCTTCTTCATCTCCGGGAAGAGGTGATCCCGCAGAAATATCTTTTCCTCCTCCACCGTGTAGACGCAGGAGTCCCATGTCTGCACGGCGGCGGGTTCGTTCTGGAGGGACATGCGCTCCACCTCATAGCCCCTCTTTTCAAACTCCTCAATGTAGCGGCACAGATACCGGGCCCATCTCCCGTAGTACTCCTTTTTCAGGGAGCCGCCTCCGATGCGGCTCCCGTTTGTCTTCATGAACTCCGGCGGAGAGCATGATCTTCAGCTTTTTCCCCGCTCTCTTCTGGGCCGCCTCCAGGAGAGGAATCATGTGTTTTTCCGTGTGAGCAAAGGAAAAAGTGTCCAGATCATCCTCTGTCTCGTCGTCCACGGCTGAGTAGAGCCGGGTGGAAAAATCGCAGCTGTCCATGTGGAGGCGCACCCGGTTGTAGTGCATGCCCTCCTCCCCGAAATACATGTCCAGCAGCTCCTCCTGCCTGGCTTTGTCCATCCTGGAAAACACATATCCGGCCGCGTCTGTGACAGCCCCTCCAAAGCCCTCCATAGTCTGGAAGGTGACGTCAGGATACAGATTGACCACCTCGTTCTCTGTGCCGTCCTCCGGGATAAATGTATACTGTTCTTCTCTTCGCTCCGGATAAAGTCTCTCCGGGCTCTCTGCCATATATAAATGCAGCATTTCCTCTCCCCTCCACGCTTTTACTTCCGTCTCTCCTCCAGGATCACCACATCCCAGTCCTTCAGATGGATCGGAGCCTGCCTGTCATAGCTTTTCCCTGTCAGAATGTCTGTCCCGTGATTAAAGGGGCAGGGGATTGTCCGCTCCTCCTGGCTGTAGTGGAGGATAAAGTGCAGCCTTCTCCCGTCCTCTGTCTCACTGCTTCTGAGAGTGACAGGCCACTCACAGGATGGCATAGAAATTCCTGCGTCTGCCGCTGCCTGCCTGTACACATCCTTCAGAAGCCTCTTCTCCGTACAGCAGCCCACGTACCAGGCAGCTCCGGCTCCGTACCGGTTCCTCGTGATCCCCGCGTACTGCCCCCAGTAGGGGTGCGCATAGGATGCCTTCGCCTCCGCTGTCTCTGGCTTTAGAAGCTCCATAAAATACCGGACCTTCTCTCCTGCAATGGAAGTCCTGCCGGGCTCTGTGAACTGATTGTAGGTCATTCCGAAGCAGTCCGTCAGTCCATGGGGCTGGACATCCGGGTACACGCTGGAGTGCTCATCCGCCACAAAGGAGCGGAAGGAGCTGACAAGGACTCCGCCCCGCTTTACAAAGGCGTCAAGGCGGTGAATGAGCTCCTCCTCGGCGCAGTAGAGGGCCGGGGCGACGATCATATCGTAACGGTTCTCCTCCAGGGCGTGGGCGTCCACCACGTCGCACTCCAGATTCAGCTCATAGAGGCTGTCGTACATCCACCGGACCACATCGTTGTAGCTTAAGTCCCTGTCAATGGGGAACCACTGAAGAGCAGTCAGTGAGCGGTTGTCCACAAGGAGAGCAATCCGGTTCTTTTTCTTCAGCCCGGCCAGCTCCGCCCCGTGTTCCTTCCATTCCCGGCCGATATCGCATATCTCTGTGTAGGCCGGATTTGGAAGCAGGTCATGGCTCAGTATGCCGCGCCAGTAGGTCTCATACCCGTTGTGGATAGAGTGCCAGTTCCAGTAGAGCTCCCCTATAGCGCCGCTGGCCAGGTGGCTGTAGGCGTGGAGCCGGAGCTGTCCCGGATAGGGAGTCCAGTACTTGAATGCCTGAGCCTGGCTCTCCAGCACCAGATAATTTTCATTCTTCAGGCTTCGTATGGAGTCCCCGCCAAATGCTGCCTCCGTTCCGGTCAGCTCATCCTGGGTGGGAAAGTAGATATCCGTGCCCGCAAGGTCTACGCACTTCGATGCCTCATAGTGATTGAGATCCGGCTGTACGCAATAGGAATACCCGTCCTGGGCAATGTCTGCCCCGGAGTGCGAGTTCTCCGACTTCACCTCCCATGTGCTCCTCGTCTACAACCTGCTGCACACCAGCTTCCTCTCCCGGGACGACCTGGTGACCGCCAACTGCATGGACAGCTCCATGGACGACGCCATCATGGAGGACTTCTCCTCCCTGGTCTTTGACCGGAGGGAGCAGGAGCAGCCCCACAATCCTTACGACCAGGAGCTGCGGGAGTTCTCCAGCATCGAGCACGGGGACATCGGCATGCTCCGGCGCAGCCTGCAGGAGGACTACACGGGAAAGATCGGGACACTGGCCAAAGACGAGGTCCGCCACATGCGCAACCGGGGCATTGTGGTGGTCACGCTGGCAAGCCGTGCAGCCATCAGAGGCGGCCTTCTCCCGGAGGTATCCTTCTCCATGAGCGACGTCTTCATCCAGAAGCTGGAGGAGGAATCAGACACGGCTGTCCTGCTGAACATGATGCACCAGTTTGAATTCAAATATGCAGAGATGGTGGCGGACTTAAATTCCCAGAAGGCAGGCCGGCCAAGGAAAGACCAGAACCCCAGGGTGGACCAGTGCAAGGACTATATATTCAAGCATCTCCATGAAAAAATCCGCATCCAGGACATTGCGGACGAGCTGTACCTGAACGCCAATTATCTGTCCGAGATCTTCCGCCAGCACGAGGGTCTCACCATCACGGATTTTATCCTGCGCGAAAAGGTCGGGCTGACAAAAAACCTGCTCTCCTACTCCCCCTACTCCTACAGTGAGATCGCCGCCTACCTGGGCTTTTCTTCTCAGAGCCATCTGGGAAAGACCTTCAAGAAGCACACCGGCATGACGCTGAAGCAGTACAGGGATCAGTACGGCGTGCGGGAATTCTGAGCTTCCCGCACGGCCACGGAAAAGGCAGGCTTACGAAAGCCTGCCTTTAAAATCTTCATAGCCGAACCGGCGCACCAGCTCCCTGCTCCCGTCCTCCCGCTCAAGGACGATGTCCGGAAGGGCCATGCCGTTGAATGTATTGTTTTTTACCATGGAGTAGATGGCCATATCCTGGAACTCCAGCACATCCCCGGTCTCTAAGGGCCGGTCAAAGGAGTAGTCTCCGATCACATCCCCCGCCAGACAGGTGGGGCCTGCCAGGCGGTATGTGAAAGGTTTCTCCCCTGGAAGGCCTGCCCCGGAAAGGGGCGGGCGGTAGGGCATCTCCAGCACGTCCGGCATATGGCAGGCGGCGGAGGCGTCCAGGATGGCTGTCTGCACGCCGTTTTCCGTGATCTCCAGCACACTGGTCCGAAGCGTCCCGGCCTGCAGCGCCACCGCCTCCCCGGGCTCCAGATAGACTGTCCCTCCGCAGAGCTTCTGCACCCGGCGGATGCACTGCTTCAGCGTCTCCATGTGGTACCCCGGGCGGGTGATATGATGTCCTCCGCCCAGGTTCACCCACTTCATCTTCGCCATGTACACACCGAACTTTTCCACCACTGCATCCAGGGTAACTGCCAGGGCGTCCGCGTCCTGCTCGCACAGAGTGTGGAAATGCAGCCCCTCTATCCCCTCCAGCAGGTCCGGCGTCTCCGCAAGGGCCCTCTCAAGCTGGGAGAGGGTAGTCCCCAGCCGGGAGCCGGGGGCGCAGGGATCGTAGATGGCGTGGCCCTCCTGGGTGGAGCACTCCGGGTTGACACGAAGTCCCACGCTTCTGCCCGCCGCCAGGATCTGCCTCTTGTATCTCCGTATCTGCTGGGGGGAGTTGAGGACTACGTGTCCGCAAAGGGAGAGGATTTCGCCCATCTCCTCCTCCCGGTAGGCGGGGGAGAAGATGTGGTTCTCCTTCCCCATGCACTCCGCCCCCAGCCTGGCCTCGTAGAGGCCGCTGGCTGTGGTCCCTGCCAGATAGTTTCCTATGAGGGGGTAGACCCGGAACATGGAGAAGGCCTTCTGAGCCAGCAGGATCCGGCATCCCGTCTCCCGGGCCAGGCCGGCAAGCTGCTCCAGATTTTCCTTGAGCGCCCGCTCCTGCACGATGTAGCAGGGCGTATGTATCTTGCTTTCTCTCATCTTTCTCTCCTAGTCCACCAGCTCCGGGTCCTCGCTGACCTTCCAGGGAAGTCCCCACTTGTTCAGCGCTTCCATGAACGGATCCGGGTCAAACTCTTCCATATTATACACGCCCGGCTTCTTCCATGTGCCGTTTAAGATCATCATGGCGCCGATCATGGCCGGCACGCCTGTAGTGTAGGCCACTGCCTGGGAGCCCACCTCTTTGTAGCACTCCTGGTGATCACAGGTATTGTAAATGTAGATCTTCTTCTCTTTTCCGTCTTTCTTTCCCACAAAGATGCAGCCGATGTTTGTCTTTCCCTTTGTCCGCGGTCCCAGGGAGGAGGGATCCGGCAGTACGGCTTTTAAGAACTGCAGGGGCACGATCTCTTTCCCCTCAAACATAATGGGTTCAATGGAGGTCATCCCCACATTCTCCAGGCACCGCAGGTGAGTGAGATAGCTCTCCCCGAATGTCATAAAGAAGCGGATCCTCTTGATGCCAGGGATATTGAGAGCCAGCGACTCGATCTCCTCGTGGTGGAGAAGATACATATCCTTCGGGCCGATCTCCGGGAAGTTGTAGACCCGCTTGATCTCCATGGGCTCTGTCTCCACCCAGTGTCCGTCCTCCCAGTAGGAGCCGTTGGCGGACACCTCCCGGATATTGATCTCCGGGTTGAAGTTGGTGGCAAAGGGATAGCCGTGGTCTCCCGCATTGCAGTCCAGGATGTCGATATAGTTGATCTCGTCAAAATAGTGCTTCAGCGCGTAGGCGGAGAACACACTGGTCACTCCCGGATCGAAACCGCTTCCAAGAAGAGCTGTAAGGCCTGCCTTCTCGTAGGCGTCCCGGTAGGCCCACTGCCATTTGTACTCAAATTTTGCCGTGTCCTCGGGCTCGTAGTTGGCCGTGTCCACATAGTGTACGCCGCAGGCCAGGCAGGCGTCCATGATATGAAGATCCTGGTAGGGAAGAGCCAGGTTCAGCAC
>ERZ1643246.2718-NODE-2718-length-16221-cov-25.007176_pt1 | contig 16221 bp, 18 predicted proteins | sample MGYA00579265_ERZ1643246 | MGnify/ENA primary metagenome ERZ1643246 (study PRJEB29033, sample SAMEA4952261) | chicken gut metagenome | biome: Broiler Chicken; feature: Gastrointestinal Tract; material: Caecum | place: Ireland | collected 2018 | study: Broiler... | reverse complement strand
TGCCGAGAGCTTCTTTCTCTGACTGTAACGTTTCGCAGCCGTATAAGTTACTCGTTCAGGATCTGCACTATCGCGCTTTTCCATACCGAGATATCCGGAATCGCCGATTACTTCCCAGTCATCGGGGCGGCGTAATTCGTCCGCTTTTGTCACATCGTGAACATTAGCGGGGGTCGTTACCACCGTGTGGATGATTCCGGTGGCTTTATCCACACCAATGTGCATCTTCATTCCGAAGTGCCAGTTGCTGCCTTTCTTCGCTGAACGCATTTCAGGATCTCGCTTTTTGTCGGCGTTTTTCGTCGAACTCGGCGCTTCAATAAAAGAGCCGTCAACAATCGTGCCCTTGCTGAACAGAAGCCCCCTGGCGGTAAGCTGCTGCTTGAACAAATCAAAGACTTGTTTGTCCAGAACGTTTTTCTCAAGGAGATGACGGAAACGTAGGATCGTGGTCTCATCGGGACATTTTGAATCCATCGTCAGACCGACAAAGCGGCGGCAGGCGAACGAGTCGTGCAGCGTCTCCTCACACATGGGATCAGAAAGGTTATAAACCAGTTGAAGGAAATGAATGCGGATCATGAGTTCCAGCGGATAAGGCTGAGCACCGCGTTTACCTTCACTGTAGTAAGGTCCGATCAACGCTTTCAAATCCTGCCAAGGAATGATACGGTCCAAAGTCTCAAGGAACTTAGTTCTTCTGGCACCGCCCAGCTGCGGGGAGGTTTCTGCGAATAAATCAGCAAATGAGGGAGCTTTAATCTTCATAATCACACTTTTCGGTAGTGTGCTAATTATAGCATATCACCCACCTTTTGTGCAAAGGTTCCTTAAGTCTCTAAAGGCCATTGGGAAGAATCAAGCATTTTACAGAGCTTCCTTAATCTCAAAATGAAGAAATAGTTATAACTCAATTGGATAGCAATATTTGAGTTAAGCGCCCGGAGCCCACCAGTCTTTCAAATTCGTGAAAATAGATCCATGGAACAATGCTATATTGCCGTCTCTCTTCATCCAGCCTTTTTCCATCCAATCACTTAGCGTCAATGAGACAGAGGTCCGGCTTGCTGAAATAATGGCAGCGATTAAAGTAGCCGTCAGCCGAACCGGCATCGGATTCCAGCCTGCATAATTGGGTTTGTAATAGGACTTGATCAACGAATGCAGAAATGCGCGCAGACGGCTGTCTATATCCAGCGTGAAACAAGCCAGAAGCGCTTCGATGTGACTTTCTTGTTTAAAGGTGATGTTTTGAGCGACCTTTTCGTAGATGTTGATGTCTTTTCTGATTTCGCTATGCCAAACATCATACGGAAGAACCAATCCTGTGCTGTTCTTGATCGTATAGGCGCTGACGTTTGCCATTGTTCCCGTCAGCCCATCGATATCACCCATCGTTCGATTAGGGAGAATGAGACTTAGTACGTGCTCCTTGTCCTGCGTGTCTCAAAAGCGATAGAGGCAAAGACCGGTCAAAAGAAGTGTAATTTCTCCGTCAGGCGCGCCGTATTTCAGTTCCTCTCCCTTCTTGAAGGTACGCTTTTCGCCTAGGCGATTAAAGATTTCTACAACCTCTGCCGGCGCCTCAGGATGGAACCACTGTTCACCAAAAAGTATCTGTCTCATTTCCGTATTTTTTCTTTTTATCCTTGTGAGTGTAACCCCGTAACTATTTCTGAGATATAGCGATTACCCTGAATATAGCCGAAAACTCCTTCTCATCGGGGATTCCGAGGTTGGTAACTGCAATTTGTTTAGTACTTAACAGGACGAAACTTTCATGAGTCAAACTGTTCAGTACTTAACGGGGTCGTTTTTTGAAAAAGAGTAACTTTGAACGGTAAAAAATCCATCCAAAGGAGAAACTATGCGAACAAAATTAACGCTTACTGCCGCCTTTGTTGCTCTTACATTCGGCCAGGCCGCATTTGCGGCTAACCAGAACCTTTCTACGGATGTTCTGGTCGTCGGCGCAGGCTCAGCAGGTTTAACGGCAGCCGTCCAAGCCGCTGAAAAAGGCAAGAAAGTCATCCTGTTAGAAAAGAACCTTGGCGTCGGAGGCAGTTCTCAATTTGCTGAAGGCTTGTTCGCGGTCGGTTCCGAATGGAACCGCCTGAGAAGCGATCCTCTTACCAAAGAAGAAGCTTTCAAAACCTTAATGGAAAAACACGGCTATGTGATTGATGCCGCTAAAACCAAAGATTATGTCGAAGGCAGCGCTGAAAACATCTCCTGGCTCGCCGGTCACGGCATCAAATTTGAAGTTGTGCGCATGACGCCGTGGGAGGCCGCAACCTGGCACGTCATCAGTGATTACAAAGGCACAAATCACGGTGCAGGCTTAATCAAAGGACTCAAAGATGCTGCCGACAAGGCCGGCGTAGAAACCAAGCTAGGAACACCTGCCACTGAACTAATCCTGAATAAGGAAGGCGCAGTCGTCGGTGCGAAAGCTGCAGATGAAAAAGGCAATACCTACACCATCAGCGCAAAAGCCGTCATTCTTGCGACCGGCGGTTTCCGCGACGATCCTCAAAAAGTCAAAGACTGGGCGCATCGCGATCCTGAAGGCTGGAAGAGTTCTGTTCCTATCGGCAAAACCGGTGACGGCATCATCATGGCAACCAAAGCCGGTGCAGCGATGGGAAATGTTTCGTTCGTTCAGCATCTTGGCACCGAAGGCAAAGGCATCAAATTCTTAGGAAACCTCTATGCCACATCCTGGCAGCCTTCTGCACTTTGGGTCAACTGCGACGGCAACCGCTTCAGCAATGAAGATGTCGCCTTCTCTTTTGCTCAGGCCGCCAACGCGATTTACGCGCAGCCTCATCATTATGGCTGGTCGATCTTTGATGACAGCCAGGTCAAATACATGATGGAAAAAGGCGTGGATTCCGGTATCGGCGTTTTGGTTCCGGTCGGACAGAAACTGCCGAATCTGCAAAAAGAGATCGACGAAGCCGTCGCTGTTAAATCCGACGGCGTTAAGGCCGCAGACTCCGTTGCTCAGCTTGCTAAAGAATTAAGCGTTCCGAAAGCCAACCTGCAGAAAGCCGTTGACCAATACAACAAGGCTTGCGAAGTCGGCTATGACGGTGAATATTACAAAGAAAAAGCCTATCTCCGTCCACTGAATACGAAGAAACTTTACGCCATCAAACTCAAAGCCTACTTCTTCAGTTCTTACGGCGGTTTAAACACCAACCGCAAGCATCAGGTTCTGGACAAGAACAACAAACCGATTAAAGGTTTGTACGCCACCGGCCTTGAGGTCTCCGATATGGTAGGACCGACCTATTCCACTTGGTCTTCGGGGCATGCTTTCGGATTTGCTTCTTATTCCGGCCGGCATGCAGCTCTAAATGCGATCGAAGAGATGAAGTAATCCAAAGAATTTAGGGCGCCGACATCGACGCCCAAAACGAAAAGGTCCGAGGCTAAAAGCCCGGACCTTTTCTCCACCCGTTAATGAAAGCTATTTAGTGACAGCCGCATCCACAGCTGCCGCCATGTTCTTCATGACCATGGCCGCCGCATCCGCAGCCTCCTTCATGTTCTTCATGACCGTGACCGCCGCAACCGCAGCCGCCGGCATGCTCTTCATGATGGTGTCCGCCGCATCCGCAGCCGCAACCGCCATTTCCTTCAGGCTGAAGGGTTCCTGCAATCAGGGCTTCAATGACTTCATCGGGATTGCCGGAAACGCCGGGAAGCACATCAATACCGCTCTGAGCCAAAGAAACCAAAGCACCTTGGCCGATGCCGCCGCAAATAACAGCCTGAACGCTCTGTGTGGCTAAGAATTCAGCCAGAGCTTCGTGGCCGGAGGCTTCACTGTCAATCACAACACTTTCAACGATGCCCTGAGGCTGAACGTCAAAAATCTTGAACTGAGGAGCTTTGCCGAAATGCTGGCAAACAACGCCGTCTTCGTAAGGAATGGCAATACGCACTTTTAATTCTCCAGAAAATATTGTTCAGGAATTGTATCAAGGTTGCACGTAGGTTTTAGATGGTGACGAGCCGATGAAATTTCAAGCCTCGCAAATGCAAAAAAGTTTTTCTAAGCCGAAAATGGTGCTTAGCAATGAGTCGTTACTTCTAAATAGAACAATAATTCATAGAATTACAGCTCACAAAACTGATCCTTAAATCATGTCCCTCATCGAAAAGCTTTTTAAAGTCAAAGAGCGCGGCTCATCGACTAAGACAGAATTCTTAGGTGCCATCTCGGCATATCTCGCAGTTTGTTATCTTTTCATCGTGGTCCCCGGCATGCTTGCTGACGCAGGGATGCCGATCGGAGACGCCACGGTCGCTACCATTTGGGCGGCAATTCTCGGTACATTGATGATTGCGTTCATTGCCAACTATCCGGTGGTTGTGGCGCCGGGCCTCGGAATTTCTGCGTACTTCGCATATTACGTCTGCGGAGCCATGGGCCTGACCTGGCAAGCCGCCTGCGCCGCAGTTGTGATTTCCGGCTTCGTGTTCTTCATTTTGACGGTCACCCGAATCCGGCAAGCCATCATTAAAGCGATTCCACTGGATCTTAAGCTCGCGATTGTGGCCGGTATCGGCGCTTTCATTACGATTATCGGTCTTAAAAACGCCGGCATCGTTGTCGCCACGCCTTCTACCATGATCGGCTTGGGCAATATGATGCAGCCGCAAGCTTATCTGACCATTCTCGGTGTGGTGCTTGCAGGATGGATGATGGCCAAAGGCATTCGCTTAGCTTTGCTGATTACCATCCTGATCGTTGCCGCCTTAGGCATCGTCACCGGTGTGACCCCGACAGACGGAATTCACAATCTCCTCTCCACCGACTTCAAACTCCTTCCGACCGAAACCATCTTCCAGGTCGATTTCAATAAGATGCTGACTGTCGGTATTGTCGGCGTGCTCTTCTCAATTACGATGGTGGACTTGTTTGACAACATGTCAACTTTAATCGGCTTGTCTTTCCGAGCCGGTTTCATGGATAAGAGCGGTAATATTCCTGGACTTGACCGAGCCCTTATTTCTGACTCTATCGCCACGATGGGCGCCGGTTTCATTGGCACACCGACTTCTACCGCGATTCTGGAAAGTGCCGTCGGTATTGAAGCCGGTGCCAGAACCGGTCTTTGCGCCCTGTTCCTCGCCGGTTTCTTCGCCTTGACTTTGTTCGTCGCTCCGCTGCTCACCTTGGTTCCGGCTTTTGCGACCGCCTGCGTTCTGATCATTGTGGGTTACATGATGCTTCAGGGTACTGCCTCCAGAATTAATTTTTCTGATGTAACGACCGGCCTTCCCTGCTTCTTAACGATCTTCATGATGCCGTTTACCTTCAACATTGCCACAGGTCTGGCTTTCGGCGTCATCAGCTTCGTGCTTCTGAAGCTTCTGGCAGGAAAGAAGGAAGAAATCACGCTCACCATGGCTGTTCTTGCGGTTGTCTTTGTGGGTATTTTGATTTCCCACTAATCTTCAGCTAACCGTTTCGTACAAAAGTTCACAGCAGATCGGACAAGAATGCCTTATCCTTGTCCGATCTTTTTATATGAATTTGAAGAATTAAAGATGACCAGCATGCAGGAAACAAAAGCTGAACTGACTCTCGACCACTTCGGAAATGACCCGATCACCCGTGTTGAAAATGCTCTCTCCGGTTTAAGAGAAGGCAACGGCGTCGTCGTACTTGATGACGAAAGCCGCGAAAACGAAGCCGACTTAATCTACTCTTCCGATCATCTGACAGAAAAGCAAATGGCTCTGATGATCCGTGAATGCTCCGGCATCGTCTGCGTCTGCCTTCGTGACGAAGACTGCAAACGCTTAGAGCTTCCTCAGATGGTTGCTTCCAACTCCAACACTCAGGGCACTGCTTTTACGGTATCCATTGAAGCTGCTCACGGCTGCACCACCGGCGTCAGCGCTAAAGACCGTGTCACAACGATCAAAGCTGCTGCCAATCCCAACGGCAAACCAGAAGACCTTCTTCGCCCCGGCCACGTTTATCCGCTTCGCGCCCGCTCCGGCGGCGTGTTAGAACGCAGAGGCCACACTGAAACGACCGTTGATTTGATGAGAATCGCCGGCCTGAATCCTTGCGGCGTCCTTTGCGAACTGATGAACGAAGACGGAACGATGGCTCGCCTGCCGGAAGCATTGGCTTTCGCAAAGAAACACGATCTTCCGATCATTACGGTTGAAGACCTGGTTAAATACCGTCAAGAAAAGAACGTCTAATCATTCGTTGCTGGCCGGACAAAGTTCCGGAGCGGCAAAGTAATTGATTTTTGAAGGCTTCCGATATCAATTCGGAGGCTTTTTGTATTTCCAACAGCTGCACGCTTAAGGCTCAACCTTCTTTGTAATACTTCAGCCTGAAGATGGTTGCGCCTAAGGAAGCGGCAACAATAATCAAAATACCTAAGAACGTGAATGCGTCCGGAATTTCGTCAAAGAACAGATAGCCGAATATCACGGCAAAGATCACAGCACTGAACTGCAGTGAAGCGCAAAGAAGCGTTTTGCCTTTCTTCCAGCCGATGTTTTGAGACCATTGGCCAAGTGCGGTAAAAACGCCCATTAGCAGAACAGGAATCGAGAAAACATGCTCTGCCTGCAAGCCTTTTGAAAACATCAATGTCGCCGCTGCACCGGACAATGTACATGCCAAAGCAAACCAAAAGAGCGTTCTGATCGGAGGTTCTCCTTTTAGTCCTAAGAGACGAAGCGTAATACTAGAGCCCGAACTCAACGCTCCGGATAAAAGTCCGAGGCTCACATAGACAGCATTTTGACCAGCCACATCAGGCTGGAGGACAAGCAGGACGCCCGCAAATCCGACCAGTAAGAAGGCAAACAGCATCCAAGGAATCTTTTTGCCTCTGAACAGATACCAGCCGAATACCCACAGTCCTAGAAACAGAGGACCGGTGTACTGCAGCGTCTGCGCCGTAGAAAGAAGAATATGACGAGCAACCAAAATATTGATGCTCAATGCCCCGACGCCGCATAAAGCGCGCGAGAGCTGAAGCGCCGGTTCATGCGTCTTAAGAGAAGTTTTTGTGGCGGCGACAAGGCAGATGGCTACGGACAAGACAACGATGGAGCGCAGAAGGAAGATTTCGTAGAAAGCCATCGACACCGGCATCGCCTTGATGGAGACGTATGCGCAGCTGATGAAAAATGTAGAGAGAACAATCCAAAAGAACCCATGGCTGTATTTCTGTTTCTTGCCAGTCGCAGATACAAAAATATACCGTGAGTTACGCTGTCTCCTCAATTTTTAGGACAAAACAAAACCGGCGTCGGCTGAAAAATTTCAGCCGACGCCGGTTCTAAACCACTAAGGTAAGGTTACTTGCCCAATGTCAGCAATTCGCCGGAGAACTGACCCAGCCATCCGTCGCCGAATGCATCATGTGCATAGTGACGGAATTCATTGCCGGCCTGCTGAAGTTCGAGTTCGTTTTCAGGCGTCATATCGCCGGTACCGAAGCCGAGCATGTCTGTGACGAATACCAAAGTACGAACTTCCTTATCATTCTTCATGACAGGAGCAACGAGGAAGAAGTCGTTGGCTTCAACGTTCTTGCGATCAGCGCCGAAGAGCTTGAAGTAGTCATTAGCGCGAAGAATATTCTGGCAGAGAATGATCTTCGGGCTCTTTTCAGCAACTGCGGCCTGGAAAACCTGACCTCTCTGAGCAACGAGGAAATTCAGGAAATCACGGTAAGAAGGCAGTCCGGTGTACTTCGCCATTGTGACTTCGCCGTCAGCGGTCTTAACAGCAGGCTTTTCCATCCAAGCGTTCGTTGTAATCATTCCGGTGCAGAGCGGAGAAGCACTCAGCATAAGGATCGGCTGTTTATCTTCCTGTCCTTCGGGCTTGAAAACAAGAGAAGTTTCTGCTTCAGGATTGCCTGTAATACTGTTAATCAGACGAGTAACGGATTTGGTGCAAGGGCATGTTGTCGGCAGTGCGCGCTTTAAAGCATCGATATTCGTAACCGGATTGGCAAAGACTTTTTCCGGATCGATCGGCAGCGGGCAGCGAGCGCTGTGATCTACGACCAGCCAGATCGGTGCATTGGGGTTGCCGCCCATGCAGCCGGAAAAAGAGCTGATGAATTGAGTAAATAACTCAGGAACTTGAACCATTTCGATATCCTCCAAATTAAAAATATTCTTTTTGTCGCGCACCCGACTTTGGGCAAGAGAAACACCCGCTCATCCGAGGCTGCTCATGTATAAGCAACACTCAGAAGGAATCCTTAAAGTCAGCTGACTCGGAACAATTATTTTTTGCTGCAGCCGCAACCGCATCCGCAGTCTGTGGCAGCTTCGACTTCTGCATCCATCAGAGCTTCGGTTTCAGCCTGTTCAGCCTTTTCCTTTTCTTTCTTTTCGACCTTGTGGCTGACGGGACCGCAGTCGGTAGCAGCCTCGACTTCAGCGTCCATCAGGGCTTCAGTCTCGAGTTGTTCTTTCATTACTTCGTCTTTTTTATCTGCTTTGGTCATTGATGCTCCTCAAACATAGTTTTTATTGAGGCCCCTTCGCCCCAACACGTATTTCACGATTCACTTTAACCTCAGAGGGATCGGTTAGGTGTGAAGAGGCCCGAAAACGGGCATGAAAATCCAGTCTCGTGAATGTGCAGTCACGACCAAAATTCCGTTTACCCGTCAATTTCTGGCGTAAATACAGAGGTCCTATTGGAGTTAAGGATGCTGTCATACCAATAGAGGTAATTTTTTCAATAAAGACTGTTAGTAATGCAGATCTTGTGAAATACCTATATAACGCGATTACAAGTCAGCTGTAGCAAAAGTAAAATTCGAAGAAAGGTGAAGTCGTGAGTTGGCAGCACGCTGCCGGCAGATTGATAAATAATTTTTGGCTGGCGAGATGAAAAACGAAGTTTTAGCAGAACACCTGCGCTTCTTCAAAGAAACTGAAGAAGGTCAGGAAGAATTATCCGAGGTCGATGCTCGCTCCGTAGCCCGAGGCGAGATCAGAGGGGAGGCAAAAGGATTCGTGAAAGGCGAACTTTCCATGGTCACTAAACTCATACTCACTAATAAGGTGCCTTTAGAACTTCTTGCCGCAACGTCAGGCCTATCTGTAGATGAGCTAAAGAAAATCAAAAATAGCTTGTTGAATCCTGCTTGATGCAATCAACCTGCAAAAGTTTCTAAAGCGCAGCTGTTTCTGTTCGGTTAGTAGTTTGCTATGCCGTCCTCTGCGGCGCTTGGATTCTAAAAAATTAATTGGCTGATTTTCCCAAAGGAAAGTTAATAAGATGAAGGTAGAACTTTCACCTGGACATCTGTACTTCTCCACACAACAGGAAGAAGACGGGGAAGAGTTGTCCGAGGTCGATGCCTGCACTGTAGCTCAAGCAAAGGCCGAGGAAAAGTTATCCATAGTGACAAAGCTCATTCTCATCAACGATATTCCTTTGGAGATCATTGCCAAGGTATCAGATTTACCAATGGAAGAACTGGAAAAAATTAAGAAGGATCTGACTCCTCCAGCCTGAACCCGACTTATTTCGTTCCGCCGAACCTGAGTTTGACATTAGATTTTTTGAAATAGTATGATTATTTCAAAGCTCTCCTTCATATTTTATCGAAAGGCTCGGTCGCTATGGACAAAAAAGTTAAGAAAGAAAACCGCGGGGGCGCTCGCGAAGGTGCAGGCCGCAAAGGTCTCGGCAGTACAAAACGTGTTTCTGTCTGTCTCACGGACGAATTGGTTCCGGTTTTCAAACAGTTAGGCGGCGCGAAATGGCTTCGCTGTGAGCTGGAACGTGTCGCAGAGCCGGCACGTACGCTGGATACAGACCAGATTTTGGTTCCGGCAATGAATCCGACACATCTGAGTATTCCCGTCTATGAATGCGGCGTTCAGGCAGGTTTCCCTTCCCCGGCAGAAAGCTATGTCGACAAGTCGCTGGACTTAAATGAATACTTAGTCGCCAATCCTGCCTCAACATTCTTCGTCTACGTGACAGGCGACTCCATGGACTTGGCCGGCATGGACGAAGGCGACCTCCTGGTTGTCGACCGCTCTCCGGAACCTAAAAACGGCGACATCGTCATCATGAGCATTAACAACGAATTTACCGTTAAGCGCTATATGAAGGACGACAAAGGGCTGCGCCTGCTCCCCGAGAGCTCAAACCCGATCTACAAGCCAATCCTCCCGAAAGATTTTGATGAATGGCGCTTTATCGGCGTCGTGAAGTACACAATCAAAAGCAACTAACTATGCAGGTATTCGCGCTGGTGGACGGAAACTCTTTTTTCGCCTCCTGCGAAAAAGTCTTTCGTCCGGACTTAACCGACCGCCCCGTCATTGTGCTCAGCAACAACGACGGATGCGTCGTCGCTCGATCCAAAGAAGCGAAAAAGCTCGGCATCAAAATGTGCCAGCCCTACTTCGAGATCGATGAGTTCTGCCTTCGGGAAAACGTCGCCGTTTTCTCGAGCAACTACGAACTCTATGCCAATCTGTCCGGACGCATGATGTCCACCATCGCTTCCCAAGTCGACTGCATCGACCCGTACAGCATCGATGAATGCTTTGCCAATATGAGCGGGTACGAAGGATTAGGCACCGACCTGACTCAACTCGGCTTTCGGATCAAGGATAAAGTGTTTAAGGATGTCGGCATTCCCACCTGCGTCGGCATCGCGCCGACAAAAACCTTAGCCAAGTACTGCAACCATCTGGCCAAACACTACGCCGGACTTAAAGGTGTGTGCAATTGGCTCGACTTAACGCCTCAGCGGCAGGCAAAGGCGCTTGCCTGCGAACCCGTCTCAGAAATCTGGGGCGTCGGCAGACGCTACACCGAGCACCTCGGCAAGATGGGTATCCGTACCGCCTTGGATTTGGCCTGTGCCGATGCGGAAGCCATCCGCGATCGCTTCGGCATTACGCTTTCCATGACGGTAAGAGAACTTCAGGGAACGTCCTGCATTCCGCTGGAACTTGTCAAACCTAAAAGACAGCAGATCATGCGAAGCCGCAGTTTCAGTCAATTGGTCTGCGACAAAGACGACCTTTTAGGTGCGATTACTTTCCACGCCCAGGAATGCGGAAGAACCTTGCGCCGCGAAGGTACCGTCGCCCATACCGTGGGAATCGTCTTAAACACAAATCCTTTCCGCCTGCAGGATGTCCAGCAGCACGCGTATCCGTGCGTAGGGCTCCCCTACCCGATCTCGGATACCAACACAATCATTCATTACGCTCGGAGATTACTCAACCAGACGTATCGCAGAGACTGTCTGTACAAACGCGCCGGTGTGTATGTCGGAGAAGTCGTTCCGAAAGACGCCGTCACTAAGGATCTTTTTGAGGAGCCGGAGACCGAGCAGCAGCAGGTCGTCTGCGAACTGATGGACTCCATCAATACGCGCTACGGCAAAAATACGCTCTGTTTTGCGGCCTCTAAATTAGGCAAAAGCACTTGGGAAATGTCCCGCGCTCGTTTAAGTCCCGGTTACACCACCTGCTGGAAAGACCTGCCTCGCATCGGCCCGCTCTTAGTGGAAACGGTGCCGTTCTAATCGGCACAACGCAAAGAAAAATCGGCAGGAAAGCCAAGAAGCTCGCCTGCCGATTTTGTATTTGTTCGTCTTCGATTACAGAAGACCGGTCAGAACGACGGTGATAATCAAGAGCGGAGACAAAATACCGATCACAATACGAATCGCCCAAAGCAGCCAGGTTTGCACGGGACCTGCGCTCGTGAGCTGCTTAGCGGTCACCTTCCAGGCAATCCAAGCTGCGGCCACGCTGAAGCCGATTTCGGAAAGCGGCATACCGACGTTGCAGGTAAGAAAGTCGAGCAAATCAAAGACGTTCTTACCGAAGATCTTGAAGTCGGACAGAGAGCCGAAGCTCAGTGTGCAGAAAAGACCGATAAAAGCGGCCAGCGCAGTTGTGATCCAAGTCACGGCCGCACGAGAGAGGCGCGTGTAGTCCAAAACAGAAGCCACCACGGCTTCAAGCATGGACATTGAACTCGTAATCGCCGCAACAACCAAGCAGAAGTAGAACAGAATCGCAAAAAAAACACCGAACGGCATCTGCGAGAAAATCGCCGGCATCGTCACGAACGTGAGTCCGGGACCTGCTGTCGGGGACAAATTAAAGGCAAACACGGCAGGCATCACCATTAAGCCTCCGAGCACAGCAGCCATAATGGCCAGGAATGCCACCCAAGCCGTCGAGGTTAAAAGATTCACTTTCTCGGAGAGGTAGCCGGCATAGGTCACCATCACGGCCGCACCTAAAGACAGCGAGAAGAAAGTAAAGCCCATCGCGTTAAAGATCGCAGAGGAAGTAAAGCCGCTCCAATTCGGTTTAAAGAGATATTCCAGACCTTTAACGGCGCCGGGAAGCGTTAATCCTCGAACGATCAAGATGAGCATGAGGATAAAGAGAACCGGCATCAAAAACTTAGCCAGTCTCTCGATACCCTTCTGGACGCCTAAAGAAACAATCACCGCGTTGGCGAGCAAGAAGATGATCTGATAGAAGTACGCTAAGGCGCCGTTGCTCACAAACGAACCGAAGTTTTTATTGAGTTCGTCCGCATTAGAGACAATTCCGGTTCCTGTGAACGCGTCGATCAAATACTTGATACACCAGCCGCCGACGCAGGAGTAAAAGCAAAGAATCGCAAAAGCGGTAACGACACCGACCGTGCCGAACACGCCCCAGTGCTTGCCGACCACTTTCTTTAAGGAACCGATCGCACCCATTCTTCCTTCTCGGCCGATGACGTATTCGCTGATGAGCATCGCCACACCAACTGTAAAGGTAAAGAGCAGATAAGAGAGAAGGAAAACGGAACCGCCGTTATTGCCGGCAAGATAAGGGAATTTCCAAATCGCGCCCAAGCCGACGGCAGAGCCAGCACTTGCTAGAATGAATCCGATTCTGGATCCCCATGTGGAATTTGAAGCCATAGTCTTAATCTTGTTGGTTTAGCTGCTGTATATGTTACAGGCTGAAATCATCACGAGAAGGATCCGAAACAACAGAATGATCAGCGGCCGTCCGGTCTTCCGCTTCGACACGTATCTTCAGAGACAAAAACCTTATCGATCAGCTGATTGTTTTTGTCCACGTGCTCGATTTCGTAAGCAGGAAATCCTTCTTTAAATCTGTCCCTGAACTGTTGATTGAGGCAAACGCCGTTGAAGCCTCCCGTTACTAAGCGCTGTTTGTCTTCCTGAGAGAAGTTAGCGGCAAGGTTCTGAGTATGTTTGATGCGGTAGCGGATCACACCGTCTTCAGAAACACCCAGAGGCGTGACTTCGTAGCCGTCCTCACTTTCGATTTCAGGAATTTTGGCGTAAGGCGTTTTAAGGAGCTGCTGAGCCGTCTTCGGCTGATCGTGCAGGATTGAACCGATCGCCGGAAGCAGGTCTCTGGAGATATACGTTGAATTCAGGTTTTTATCGAAATTCAGGCAAGCTTTGGTTTGAATCTTCGCACTGTCAAACCGCGTCCCTTCTCCGTCTAAAAATTCGTAGTTTACGTTTCCGATGCTGTGGTCGTAATAGGACGGCGCTTCAACACAAGTTAATCCGAGCAGGAAGGTTTTGAAGTATTTCTTTTCTGCGTCTGTAAAAGAAGGGCCCTTGCGTGCAGCAAAATTTAAACGCACGTTGATGTTAGATTTTTCGTCCTGACCTAAGACAGAGGCTTTCGCTCCTTCGAGCGAAGCAGAGTTTGCTGTGAGTGCGGAAGCAAGTTTTTCGTTTAGGGCTTCTACGCTAAGTGCTTTTGAGTTTTGAGCTTCCTGTTTATCCGGCTGAATTTCTCCGGATTGGGTTCCGACAAATTCATAAGCCAAAATAAAAACGGCACCGACTCCGGCAATCACATAGCGATAATCCACTCCGAACCACTTCACTTTTCATTCCTCCGAACGCTCTGAGACTTACAGTTTTATATTAGTAACTTTTCCTCGCGGACAGAGCCGGAAAATCAATTTTGAGTTGCAATTTCGTGTGCCTTAAATGCGCATAGAAAGGAACACAGTTGGATTTGAATCTGTATGCTTTCCTGAAAATTAACGGAGGTCTGCATGATCAAAAAAACTCTTCCTTTTCTCTTGGCTGCCGCTTTAGGCCTATCTGCTTCTGCCATAGTTCAGGCTGCCGGTACGGCGCCGAAATCTAAATCCGTGCCTTTATCTCAGCAAGTTCAGGATCTCAGAGAGACTGTACTTCAACTCCAAAAGCAAGTGGACTACCTTGAGATGCTGGTTCCGCCGTCCACAGCAGTCTTAATGCCGGACGCAAGAAAGCTATCTAGTATCCGTGTTAACGGTGCAACATTCCTAATGTCCATTGACAAACCTTCCGGAAACGCAAAAGGCAGTGATTTTGTTCTCACTGTCGTCAACCCGCAAAGCATTACTTATACCAATGTCGCTTTTGATATCCGCGTGTACGGAAAGGACGCCAACGGGGACCCGAACGCTTATAAAAACGCTCTGTTGGTTTCCCGTGTCACGCCGGCTCTCGCACCGGGCCAGACAACACAGTTCCGTTTTGCCGTACCGGGCATGTCGCCTGAAGACTTCACGGCCGCTTATGTTGCTTCCATGACCTTCGGGGGGATTGCCTCCCCTGCAACAGAATAGCCGCTCGCTGAAAAATCATCTCAATCCGAGGCTCAAAAGGCTTCGGATTTTTTTATTTGGACGGACAGCTAAGCATTAGAAGACAGATTTTATAAATTATTCAAATTGTTACCGAATACCTCTTTGGGGATACTTGTCACAAGAGCGTAAAAACCGTACCGCAAAATCATTCCTTTGTTGTTAGATGAAACCCTTAACTAACAGGGATTTATCCCATTTATTAGGAGTGACTGAATGAAAAAAACATTATATAAAATACTGTACGTGCAAGTTCTTGCAGCCATTGTTATCGGTGTTCTTTTAGGTTTTTTCTTCCCAGATATCGGCGCATCCATGAAACCGCTCGGGGACGGTTTCATTAAGCTCATTAAAATGCTCATCGCTCCGGTGATTTTCTGCACTGTCGTCATTGGAATCGCGGGAATGGAAGACATGAAGAAAGTCGGGAAAGTCGGAGGTTTAGCCCTTCTTTACTTTGAAGCCGTCACAACGCTTGCCCTATTTGTCGGACTCTTTCTAGTAAATATACTGCAGCCGGGCGCCGGAATGCATGTTGACCCTGCAACATTAGATATGAATTCCGTCTCGATGTATGCAACAGCCGAAAAGCCTCAGTCGACTTTGGACTTTCTGTTTCATATCATTCCCTCCTCCGTTGTCGGGGCCTTTGCGCAGGGCGACATTCTCCAAGTCTTGTTCTTCTCGATCATTTTCGGCTTTGCCCTCCAGTTCTTGGGCGGCTCCCGTCACCCAGTCTACGAACTTATTAAAAAAGGATCCGACATCCTTTTCCTCATGATCAACTGGATCATGAAGGTCGCGCCAATCGGGGCTTTTGGTGCCATGGCATTTACAATCGGCAAATACGGCATACACTCTCTGCTACCGTTAGGGAAACTAATGCTGGTTTTTTATGCCACCTGCTTATTTTTTGTTTTTGGGCATCCTCGGTGCGATTTGTCGCTTCAACGGTTTTTCAATTCTTCGCTACCTGGCCTATATCAAAGAGGAACTTCTCATCGTTCTCGGAACCTCGTCTTCCGAAGCTGTCCTTCCTCAAATGATTACCAAAATGCAAAAAGCCGGCATCAGCCGTTCCGTCACCGGTCTTGTAATTCCGACCGGATATTCGTTCAATCTCGACGGAACAGCGATTTACCTTACGATGGCGGCGGTGTTTATTGCACAGGCCTGTGACATCCAAATGACCTTCACTCACAGGCGACGCTGTTAACGGTTCTCCTTTTAACTAGTAAAGGAGCGGCCGGCGTTTCAGGATCCGGATTTATCGTGTTAGCTGCAACTCTTTCTGCCGTCGGCGACATCCCCGTCGCCGGTTTAGCACTAATCCTCGGCGTGGACCGTTTCATGAGCGAAGCAAGGTCCATTACCAACATGATCGGCAACGGTATTGCCTGTGTTGTCGTCGGTCGATGGGTGGGAGAATTAAACAAAGAACAGTTAACCGATACGTTAAGTAAAAAAGGCAAAGACGTAAGGAACCTCTGCACAAAAGGTGGGTGATATGCTATAATTAGCACACTACCGAA
>ERZ1643246.2717-NODE-2717-length-16223-cov-33.868939_pt1 | contig 16223 bp, 16 predicted proteins | sample MGYA00579265_ERZ1643246 | MGnify/ENA primary metagenome ERZ1643246 (study PRJEB29033, sample SAMEA4952261) | chicken gut metagenome | biome: Broiler Chicken; feature: Gastrointestinal Tract; material: Caecum | place: Ireland | collected 2018 | study: Broiler... | reverse complement strand
TGTTTTTAGTATATCTTATTAGCCACTTTCGTTACAACTTTATTATAGCACTTCAGAAAATGTGACGGCTCAGAGTATCCTGCTGGCGATCGGATATAACATGAAAAAACTACATCATAAGATCCAGTCAGGGAGGATAGGGCAGCATTTATTCCCGCTCAAAAAGAGCCGCTGATTTTGACTGGTCAAAAATAGATTTCAAAAAAAACCTTTTTTTGTGAAAGGTTTATTAAAGTCCGCCTTTTTTAAAAACAGTGGAAATGGAGAAGACATTTCGGCTCAAAAATGACAAAAAGATGCTGCCGCATCTATGATTTTTTTTAATCATTGATGCGACAGCCCCATTATGTAAAAATTCAATTAAAATACACCTTTTACTGTTTCCGCCAATTGGATTCGCGGAGCATCCTGTTTTGGTGAAGTTACCATTGCTTTAAAAGTGTCTTTATCTGCAACAGCAATAAAGTGCCCTTTATTAGGAGCAATATCTAATTGTGTTCCTTCAGGAATATAAACGATTTGCGAAGTAGATAAATCAGGAGTACCATCTTTCAAGTCAACAAAGTACATAAAACAATCACCCTGGAAAAAGTAAAATTGTTCATAATCTTCGTGATATTCAATTTCAGAGAAAACTGGCGTATGATGCCATCCTTGTAATATTCCGTTCATAATTTCTGAATGCTGAAAAGGTGTGATAAGAGGCAGTGCAGTCCACTCAAAATAAGCTTCTTTGTAACTTTCCGGTTTCGCTAAATGATAGCGAACCCCATTAATCTTTGTTTCTCCAATTTTTTTGATATTTATTTCCATATTCATTCCTCCTAAATTATAAAATATTGGCTCTTGTTTTGAAGAGGTCCAAACTCTCTTTATCTAGATACGAATCTGTTATTAGCGCATGGATATCTTCTAATGTAGCAAAATTTGCACTGGAACATTTTCCAAACTTTGAGCTGTCAATTAAGGCAATAGCTTTTTTCGCTTTTTTTATGTTTTTCGCTTTATGTCGTACTTCTTGTAAATTGTATTCAGAAAAGCCGCCATCAAGTGTCAATCCTGTAGCTGAGAAAAAGAATAAATCGATGTTAAATTGTTCAGTAAAATTGAAACTAAACTCATCAATAATCGTATTTGAATTCTTATATATAATTCCAGGTAGAACGATAGTGGTTATATTTTCGTTTTTTGATAGTAGACGAGCGGTTGATATACCATTTGTAAGGACTGTAAAGCGAAAAGCTAAATTTAACATGGCTTTTGCTAATTCAAACGTTGTTGAACTAGAATCTAATAATACAGTACATTTCTCAGTAACAAATCCTAATGCCTTTGCAGCAATCTCTTTTTTTTCTTTTTCATTCTTTATTAATCGCTTATAGTAAATGGCTAAATCGTTGTTGTCGTCTGATTCAATTTTTAGCCCACCATGTATTTTAGAGATAGAAGTATCTGATTTTGTTATCTGATCAAAGTATTTTCTAACTGTAGGGTATGATACTTGGAGTTTATCTGCCATGTCAGCAATTGTTACTCTTTTCTCGCTGTATAATGCATTCTTTATAAAGTTTATACGTTCTGTAGCGTTCATAAAACACCCCCCTTCTAATATGTGGATATCCTCCTTGGTAAAGTATACCATACAAAAAACAAAAAATAAAGAAAAAGAGAAAAGAAAAATTGAGGAAATAAAAAGAAAAATTAGAAGAAAGGAAAGTGAAAGAAAAAAGAAAAAAACTATTGACAGGTTAAAGAAAATGCTTATAATTAAAGCTATAAGAAACAAAAGGAAAATAAAAAGAAAGGAAAGTGAAAGCATATGTTAATTACAGGAAAAGAAATGTTAAAAGTAGCAAAAGATCACCATTTTGCTGTTCCGGCTTTTAATGCAGGTAGTGGTCAACTCCTTCCAGCTATTATGGATGCATGTAAGGAGGAAAAAGCACCATTTATTATGGCAATACATCCAGATGAATTGAGTTTTTTGAGAGATAGTTTTATTGGCCAGGTAATGGCTGAGATTAATTCTACAGAATTACCAGTGGTATTACACCTGGATCATGGTGCCAATGTTGATCAAATTATTCATGCTATCCAGCTTGGATTCTCATCTGTTATGATTGATGGCTCTAGCCTTCCATTTGAAGAAAATGTAAAACAAACACAAGAAGTAGTAAGGATTGCACATGCGGTTGGAGTTTCTGTTGAAGCAGAACTTGGAACAATTGGAGACACAGGAAATAATGTTGAGGGAGGCGTCTCAAAGATTATTTATACAGAGCCAAAGATGGCAAAAGAATTTGTAGAAAGCACAGGAGTAGATTCTTTAGCAGTTGCAATTGGTACAGCACATGGGCTTTATCCTAAGGATATGAAACCGGAATTACGATTAGATATTCTTGAAGAAATTACAAAACTAGTTGATGTGCCGCTGGTTTTACATGGTGGCTCTAGTAACCCAGATGATGAAATTGCAAAAGCAGTAGAAATTGGTATCTCTAAAATTAATATTTCTTCTGATATTAAAATTTCATTTACAGAAAAATTAAGAGAGATTTTAAATAATGGTAACATGGAAATTCGTGAACCTAATGTTATTTTCCCTGATTGTATGGTAGAAGCCAAGAAAACAGCTGTTGAAAAAATTAGATTATTTAAAACAAATGATACGGAAAAATATTTTTTTGAAAATAAATAAGTATTTGGAGTTGGTATAAAATATGGAAATTAAAGATATCATTGATACAAATATTATGGGTGTCAACTTAGAGGGAAAAACTAAATCAGATGCGATTGATGTAATGGCAGATATTTTGTTAAAAGCAGGATATATTACAGATACAGAGAGTTATAAGAAAGACATCTATTATAGAGAAACATTAGGAAAAACAGGTATTGGAAATTATATTGCTATTCCGCATGGTTTAAGCAAAGGTGTGGTTAAAAATGGAATAGCGATAGGTAAATTTAAAAATGAAATTCCTTGGGAATCTATAGATGGAAAGGGCGTCCGTATAGTGTGCTTATTTGCGGTTCAGGATGCTGATAATGCTGGAAATGATCATCTGCGGATGCTTGCTACTATTGCTGGAAAGCTAGGAGATGATGACGTCGTAAAAGATTTGTTGGATGCACAAACAGTGAAAGATTTACGCAATGCATTTTTAAATCATTGATAGATAGTCATTGAAACAAGTTCTATGATAAAACCTTTATATTATGAAAGAAAGGAGGTATTTGGCATGAAAATCGTAGGTGTAGCAGCTTGTACTGCTGGAATTGCACACACATATATTGCAAAAGAAAAATTAGTAAAAGCTGCTGAAAAAAGAGGACATCAGATTCATATAGAGACACAAGGTACTATTGGTACCGAAGATGCCTTAACGGATGAAGAAATTAAAGCGGCTGATTGTGCGATTTTGGCGATTGACATCAAAATTTCAGGTACTGAACGATTTAAAGATATTAAAACAATTCAAGTCCCAACAGAAGTAGTTATCAAATCACCAAATAAGTTAATAGAGAAGGCCGAAGAAATCGTTGCAAAAAATTAGATTAATACATGGTGAGATATATCAGGAGAATGGTATTTGTATTAATTTGAAGAAAAAAGAAAGAAAAAGAGGATAATTAATTATGGCGGATGTAAAAAGAAATGGAAGTATTATTAATACTTTAAAACAACATGCATTAACAGCTATATCATATTTGATTCCTATTGTTGTAGGTGGAGGATTCTTATTAGCTATTGGTAGTCTGATGGGGGGAGCAGCTATTGAGGATTTTAATGCTAAATGGGGATTCGCAGATACGTTATATACAATGGGTAATCAGATTTTAGGTATGCTGCCAGTTGTAATTGGTACCGGTATTGCTTTTTCAATTGCAGATAAACCAGGTATTGCTGCTGGATTTTTGGTTGGTTTAATTTCAATTAAAATGAATGCTGGATTTATTGGTGGTTTTGTAGGCGGTTATATTGCAGGATATATTGCATTGTTTTTACGTAATAAGATGCGCGTTCCAAAGTGGGCAGAAGGTTTAAAACCAATGCTTTTAATTCCACTGATTTCATGTTTTGTAGTAGGAATGATCATGTTTTATGTAATAGGCACACCAATTTCCATCTTCACAGAAGCGTTGAATAATTTTATCACTGGATTAGATATGAGACAGACATTGTTATTTGGTCTAATTATTGGTGTTTTGTCTGGTGTGGATTATGGAGGACCAATCAATAAAGTTGTATATGCGTTCTTGTTATCATTACAATCAGAAGGAATTAATGAGCCAATGGCGGTGCTGATGTTAGCTTCTATGGTGACACCATTTGGTTTGACAATGATGTATCCTATGCAAAAGATATTCCATAAGAATGTGTTCAATCGCACAGAAGTGGATACATTAAAAACGGCATTTCCTATGGGGGTTTGTATGATTACTGAAGGATGCTACCCAATCATCTTTAATCACCTTCTTCCATGTGTTATCGCAACAGGTATTGGAGCAGGTGTTGGGGGTGCGCTGAGTATGTCCTGGGCGTGTGCCTCTCCAGTTCCTCATGGCGGATTATTTGCAATGGTGACAATGACGAATCCGTTGTTATGGCTGCTAGCATTACTGATTGGTTCATTAGTATTTGCAATAGTATTATTCTTCATCTTGAAACCTGTGAAGGCAGACTCCGAAATTGTATTAGATGAGAGTGATGAAGCAGATATTAATTTAAGTGATTTGAAAATTAGCTAATTAAAGTGAAAGGTAAGTAAGTATGGAAGAGAAAATTATTGATGGCATCACAAAAGAATATAAAGATAAAGTACGTAAGCTCTTTGAAAAGTCTGGAATAGCTTTTACTAAAGAAGAGATAGAGGAAGTAGATTACGCTGGTTATGGATTAGATAATATTGCTGAGGAAGGGTTAAATTTAATTGTTTATTGCAATAATGAAAAATATTGTGCAAAAGAAATGGCCTTGCTTCCTGGCCAGGCTTGTCCGCAGCATACACATCCAGATTTGGCAGATGGACGGGAAGGAAAACAAGAAACTTTACGATGCCGCTGGGGAAAGGTATATATCTATTATGAGGATGGAACACCATTAGAGGAAGACAAGATTCAAACAACGGTTCCTTCAAAAAATAAGCAATATTATACAGCTGGACATGAGGTCGTATTGAATCCAGGCGAGCAGTTTACTATGCTGCCGCGAGTTGCTCATTGGTTCAAAGCAGGAGAAGAAGGGGCAATTGTCAGTGAATTTTCTACTCCAAGTTTTGACGAATTTGATACTTATGAAAATCCGAATATCAAACGAATCATTCGTGATAGGTAATTTCGTTTGAGTCGATAATAGGAAGGCTCTTAGCCTTCCTATTTTAATAATAGAAAGAAGAGGTAGTTATGGATATTAACTTTGGAGTGGATAGTTTTATTTGGACAGAAAATTTTTCGGAAAAAGATTTGTGGATAATTAAGAAAGCGGAAGAATTAGGTTTTCAAACATTAGATTTTGCGATAGCTCATCCAGAAAACTTCCCAACAGAAAAGGTGATTGAGGAACTAAAGAAAACAAGCTTGACACCTGTTACAACGACAACGATGGATAAAGAAAGAAATTTCTTGTCTGAAGATAAAAATATTCGTGAAAATGCGATTCAGTCAATGAAATTATTGGTAGATATCAATAAAAAGCTAGGCAGTAAAATCCTTGGTGGAGTTAATTATGCTGCTTGGGGGTATTTAACAGGAAAGCCACGTACGAAGGAAGAGTGGAAACGTTCAGTGGAATGTATGCGGGAAGTCTGTGAATATGCAATGAATGTTTATCCGGAATTAAATATATGTGTAGAATGTGTTAATCGTTTTGAAACTCATTTTTTGAATATTGCAGAAGATGCTGTAAAGTATTGTCAAGATGTTGGTATGCCAAATATCAAGGTACATTTAGATTGTTTCCATATGATTCGTGAAGAAAAAAGTTTTGCAGGTGCAGTGAAAACCTGTGGTAAAAAGTATTTGGGATATGTCCATGTAAATGAAAATGATAGAGGTATACCAGGAACGGGTTTGGTTCCATTCAAGGAATTTTTTACTGCGTTAAGAGAAATTGGATATGATGAACCGTGTACGATAGAAAGTTTTGATCCAAGTTTTGAAGAATTGAATGGAAATTGTGCAATATGGAGGAGTTTTGCTCCTACAGGTGAAGATTTAGCAATAGAAGGGCTAAAAAATTTAAAAGAAATTGCTAAAAATATATAAGGAGGACATATGAGAATTGTAGTAGGCTGTGACGAAGCTGCTTTCCACTTAAAAGAAACAGTGAAACAACACTTGATAGAGAAGGGATATGATATAACAGATGTAGGCGTATATAATACAGATCCATCATTATATCCGGATACAGCAGAAAAATTGTGTAAGGAGATTATCGAAAAACGTTGTGAAAAAGGTGTACTGATGTGTGGAACAGGTATTGGAATGGCAATTACAGCTAATAAGATGCCAGGGATCCGCGCAGCAGTGGGACATGATTTGTTCTCAATCGAAAGAAGCAGAAAGAGCAATGATTGCCAAGTATTGTGTATGGGGGCAAGAATCATTGCACCGCAATATGCATTGATGCTGTTAGATCATTGGCTAGAGTGTGATTTTGCTGGAGGCGGAAGTACCGCAAAAGTAGAAAGAATTAAGGAAATTGATTGGCAATATCGATAAAAAGTATATCTGCATAAAATCATAAGGAGGTAAAATACATGCAAAGAATCATCAATGATCCAAATGAATTAGTAGAAGACATGCTGAAAGGATTTGAACGCTGTCATAAAGATATCGTACATGTGGATGAAAAAGACCCAAGAGTAGTTGTATCTAATTTTGCAAAAGAAAAACGTAAGGTAGGAATTGTAACAGGCGGCGGCAGCGGGCATAAACCAGCATTTATCGGATATTGTGGTAAAAATATGGTAGATGCTGTTGCTGTAGGAGAGATATTCTCAAGCCCAACTGCAAAAGCGTTTTATGATGCATTCTGTGCAGTTGATCAAGGAATGGGAGTTGCTTGTCTGTACGGAAATTATGCTGGCGACAATATGAATGTAAAAATGGCAATGGAATTGGCTGAAGATGATGACATCGAGGTAAAGACAGTGGTAGCAAATGACGATGTAGCAAGTGCACAAAAAGAAGACAGAGCAAAACGCAGAGGAGTTGCCGGAGAGATTCTGATGTGGAAAGTTGGAGGAGCAAAGGCGAATCAGGGAGCTGCATTGGATGAAGTCATCGCAGCTGCACAAAAAGCTATTGATAATACGCGCAGCGTAGGCGTAGGATTGAGTCCATGTACCATTCCAGCTAATGGGAAACCAAATTTTACAATTGAAGACGGAACTATGGAATTTGGAATTGGACATCATGGAGAACCGGGAATCAAGGTAGAAAAACTGGGAACTGCAGCAGAAATGGCTGAAGAAATGACACGTTTAGTTGTAGAAGATCAACCGTTTGTAGCAGGAGATGAAGTCGTGGTATTGGTATCTGGATTAGGAGCGACCCCGGTTATGGAACAGTATATCTTTTTTGAAGAGGTAGGAAAGATTCTGGATGAAAAAGGAATAACAATCTACAAGTCATATGTAGGAAACTATTTCACATCATTGGAAATGAACGGGGTGACATTGACGATGATGAAATTGGATGATGAATTAAAAGAGTGCATCGATGAAGAAGTAGAAACGATGGGGCTTACACAGTTTGGAGGGAAATAATATGCAATATGTGAAAAATCAAGGAAATGCAAAAATTGTAAGAAAGATTGTCTCCCAAATACACGAAAATGCATCCTATCTAAGTGAAATTGATGGTGCAACGGGTGACGGTGATCATGGTATTAATATGAATAAAGGTTTTATGATGGCAAATGATCGGATTCAAGATACAGATAGTTTTTCCGATGCACTTAAAACGTTGGGAAAAACTTTGGTAAATGATATTGGGGGAAGTATGGGACCAATTTATGGAACTTTATTTCTCAAACTGAGTCGAACGTTTAAAAAAGGAGAAATAATTACGGCTGAAATTTTTGAAGAGGCATTAAAAAATGTAAAAGAAGGGCTGATGGATCTTGCAGGAGCAAAACCTGGAGACAAAACGCTTGTGGACACAGTTGTTCCTGCATATGAACAATTTAAAAAAGCGAATGAGGAGGGTGCTTCTTTTAAAGAGTGTTTAGAAAAATTAAAAGAAGGAGCTGAGACAGGTAAAGAAAGTACAAAGGATATGGTAGCAAAATTAGGCAGGGCTTCACGTTTAGGTGAAAGAAGCAAAGGACATTTAGATGCAGGAGCTACTTCCTGTTGCATAATTTTGAAAGCAATGGCAGATGGCATGAGTGAAGCCTTACAAGAATAATCTACAATAAAAGTGTTCGTATCTTGTTATATTGGACATTCTTATCTTAGGTAAGATTATAAAAGAATAAATCATTAAAAGTTAACGTAAGAAGAAAGAGTAGCCCTGAAAGAAACTACTGGTGTGCTGCATAGATGATTTTAAGTTGGATATATCTGATCGATTTAAAAAATGCAGATACGGGGAAAAGGGTAGATTTTTATGAAAAATAAATTTGAGAAACAAATGGTATTATAATGAACCATTCCTTGTTATTATTGGAATATTATTTGGAAAGTTGCTTTGTGTAACAGATGAAATTTATAAAACTTAAGGTAAAATATTGAACTAATAAAAGGTTAGTTTTGCGATGTATTTGCAGAGGTCGAATAAAATAAGATGATATAGTGGATTTAAAAAGCCAGGCAGTCTATACGGCTGCTTGGTTTTTTCTTTGGAAAATTAATTAGAGTTGAGAGCAGTGTTATATTAATTTATAATACTAATCCTGAATTATTCATGAGCATTTAAAAATGCCCAATGCTACAAAACCTTAAACCAGTTCTTTTAAAATCAATCGGGTTATCTGCAAAAATGGGTAAACTATCCCTGTGAAATCCGATCGAGTCATTTTGAACTGTCAAGGTACATCCATACCTGCTATTCCAACTGTACAGTCAGTTGCTGGATGTTTTCCAGTGTCTTGTAGAATTCCTTTTTATATGGACAGCTACTGCACAGTTTGAATGTGATATATCTTGCTGAACGGACTGCTCGCGCAGCAATCTTCATCAGCTTTAAACGAATGGTATCAACCTGCTGCTTTCGCATGTTTGGAGGAAGTACCAGCCGTCTGAACCAATTGAATAGGTTGTACGCAAGCATGTGGATCCGCATTCGGTTGGCATTTACTACCTTGGAATGACTGCTGACAGCAGCAAAGTCAAATCCGTTTTTGCCTTCTTTGATAAAGTTTTCCATCTTGCCACGGCCACAGTAAAACCGGATGATCTGATAAGGTTCCATATCCATGTTTGTAACAATGAAGGTGTACATGTGTGTCAGCTGCCCGTATGGTTTCTCGATTTTGAAAACCACACGCCTTGGATATTCCCACGAACCAGCCTGATACATGAATTCACCATAAGTTACCGCATAACTGATCTGCTCCTCTCTGGTTGCTTTGTATAAATCTTCATCTTTATCCGAAGCAAGGGCAGTGAGTGAAGAATTCTGTTTTAGACGGATGGCATAGGAACAGCCATTCCTCTCCCAGGTTTTATAAAGCCTGGGAGAGGAGAATCCGCTGTCGCCGCGAAGATAAGTTTTAATCCCTCTTTCCATGTATTCCTGAAAGAGAGGTTCCATAAATTTATCTGCATCATTGCTGCAGTGAAGTGTTCCGTCACGCAGTTCCGCTTTGAGCAGATCTCCGGTCAGTCCGTCATAGCACAGTAACGGATGATATCCATGTGCCTGATAATGGAAGTTGAAGCCTTCCCCTTCCTGGTTGCCGTAAGTGCCAAACAGTGTGCTGTCCAAGTCGAGAAGCATATGCTCCGGGTACTTTATGGAATAAATGATATCCCTGAGACTTTTATCAATGTCATCAAACTGTAGGAGCGTACCTTCATCCATACGGTTGAAAAATCTGGACAACGTCGGCTGTGATGCCAGACGGTCTTTTTCAAGAATGGCATTGAAAACAGGATCCAGGGTTAGTTCATCAGCGCAGTCATCTTCGAAATATGCAGAGATGACCTGATAGATCATCTGCATCAGATTTTCGTTATCTTTGTGGAAGCGGACCGACTTATCATTGGTTTTAAATTTCTTTTTGACCAGCTTTGAAAAGCCGATCTTTGCAGCGAATTCTTTGATCAGAAGAAGTCCTGCATCGGAGGATAGATCGCCTCCATCAAAATTTATTTTAATCTGTCTATTGCTTTTCAGTGATAAGGTGTTTAAAATATCCATAAAGAGCTCCTTTGTGAGATTATTAAGACTTTGAACACCTTAATTTTACCACAAATGGAAGCTCTTTTTCTATTCACTTAACAGATGAAATGCAATAGACCGCTTAAATACAGTAAGTAAGTGGCTTGTAGCCAATTTCACCCTACAACGGTGAATAATTCAGGGTTAGTAATTAATAGTTAGAAAATCGTGAAATGAATGTATAAAAGAACGAAGGGGGTATTTTATGGAAAAGTTTGATGATAATAAGTTATTTCAATTTGTTTATGTAAGTGCCATGAGGGATGCTGTTCTGCAGAAAGCATATGAGGGAGAGAAAAAGTGGCTTACAACAGAAGAAACTTTGGAAGCAAGGAATAAAGTAAAAGAGTACATAGATTATATTTTAGAAGTTGGCTTTAAAAATCAGGAAGAGCATGATAAAAAATTTATAGAAACTGCCAGTGGTGTATGTGATGTGATTAATAAAAAAATTGAAACCAACGGAAGGAATGGTCAGTTTACATTTGGAAATGCGCAGAAACTGATTAATATTGTGTGCAAATATTTCTATATAATTTCCTATAAGGATTCTTCTGTCAGAGAGAAATTTAAATATTGTCATTGCCCGATGGATAGTATTTTACTTGAAAATGTTTGGAGCAAAAAAAAGGACGAGATAAAAGAACAAAGTAACATGAATGTAAATGATTTTAAATCCAGCTGGGGAAAAGAAAATTGGAAGATAAACGATAAAGAAAATTACGAAGTGCCGGATCGATATAGTATCTTTCAGGATAATGTACGTGCGCTGGCCCAAAATGAAGGCATTTTCCCGATAGAGTATGATTATAAAATATGGGGAGAGAACCTGGAAAAATAAGTCTTTAATATAAATCCCGGAGATTGTTCAGAACTCCGGGATTTGTTTTTTTAGTATTTCTGCTTATCTGGAAAAATGTGAAAAGAAGTTATATAATCTTCTGACATTTTTGGAGCAGAGGAAGAAATTTCCTTCGGTAATATATCGAAAAGTATGGATTTTATGATTCAGATTGCTGTTTCAAATAATTCGGAACTTTCGTTGAACCATACCTATAAGACAGTGCTGCCTCATAGGTTATGGTCTTCCTTGAAAATCAATTCCCCAAATCTTTTGCCCTGTCATATATTATAGAGAATATGTAAATAACAGGGTGTAAAACATGAAACGATATATTACAGCATCATTAGAAACACATTTATTTTTCGGAAGGATTATGAAGGAACATGCGCTGTTTCTGCAGGCAGGTTTTCCTGCCGGGGAAACAGCATACAGAAACAAGGCGGACTGGTACCGCAGTGAATTTGAAAAGATACTGAGATGGACGGTTCGCCTTGCCGATGGAATGATAGGAGAGGATGTACTGTGCTCTGGAGAAGTGTTCACGGAATTTACGGTCATGGCAGAGCAGCAGACAGCAGAATTAACAAAGATTCCGATTGATTCCCGGATTACGCAGGCAGAGAAGAAACTCAGGTCAGGATGCGTAAAGCATGTGAGTGAAAGAATGTCGCGCCAGGTGCGTCAGCTGAATCAGCAGACGCTGCATTTATTAAATGGTCTGATCAAGTTCAAAGAACAGATATTGAATGAGGTTGTTTCCTGCAGATTGTATACGGCAAATTATCCGCTGCTGATTGAGCATATCATCCGGGAGGCAAAATTATATCAGCAGATCATAAAAATGCTGGAGGAAAAGAACTGCGTATCGTCAGAAAAGATGGCTGAGACGGAAATGTTCTGGAATCAGATTATGATGGAACATGCACTTTTCATCCGCGGTCTGCTGGATCCGACAGAGTGTAAGCTTGGGGAAACGGCAGATGCGTTTGCGGGAGAATACTGCCGGCTGCTGGAGGAGGCCAGGCGGCAGGACTGCAGAGCGATGAACGGATTGACGAAGGAAACATTGGAAACGACAAAACGGTATCGTGATTTTAAGGCAGCAGGCGCAAAAGGAATTACCGGATGTGAGATACGTTCCATTATTCTTCCTCTGCTGGCAGATCATGTGCTTCGGGAAGCAAATCATTATCTCAGAATTCTGGAAGAGAGGGAATAAATCATGCGCTTATGTCAATATCCCGTTGAGAACAGAATCCGGCGTTTTACTTTGGAAGCCATACAGATTCCGATTGTCTATAACCAGTATGGGGATTACGATCCAGACGGGCTGTTATATGTACTGGAACAGGACGCACAAAGGATACAGGAAGAGGCGCTCTCAAGATTTCATCAGACGCCGCCTCAGCCTTATGAGGAAGTACAGCCGCTGGTACTGCGGGTAAATCTGGGAGATATCGTGAAGGTATGTTTTCATAACAGGTTAAATCGGAGGCTTTCCATACACGTGCAGGGGCTGGCATACGACGTGATGGATTCAGACGGAGCCAGCGTCGGACTGAATCAGGACAGTACGACCGATGGCGAGATAGAATATACATGGTATGCCGATACAGAAGGCGTATTTTTATTTCATGATATGGCGGATCCAAGAAGCAGTGAGGCGGCCACAAACATTCATGGATTGTTTGGAGCAGTGATTGTGGAGCCGCCTGGCGCAAGATGGTTTCATCCGGAAACCGGAGAAGAAATGGAAAGCGGGCTGATGGCGGATATTTACCAGCCCGGGAAGCCGGCTTTTCGGGAATATACGGTGTTTTTTCACGATGAACTGGAGATTCTTGATAAAGATGGCAGTCCGCCGGTTGATCATCGGACTGGAATGCCATCTTCCACAACAGCGATCAGTTACCGTTCTGAACCCATGAGAAACCGGATGCCGCTGTCACATGATCCGGCAGATTCCGGTGAGGATATTTCCATGAGTTCATGGGTATACGGGGATCCTGCGCCGCCGATATTAAGAGCATATGTGGGAGATTCTGCGAAGATTCGTCTGGTTCATGGAGGAATCAAGGAAACTCATGTGTTCCATCTCCACAATCACCAGTGGAGACTGGAAGCAGATAATCCTGTTTCAACGATTATCGATTCCATTACAATCAGTCCTCAGGAATGCTATACACTGGATATTTTGTACGGAGCAGGAAGCAGAAACAAGGTAATTGGAGATGTGATTTTTCACTGCCATTTGTATCCGCATTTTCATGAAGGAATGTGGACTCTGTGGAGGATTTATGACCGTCTGGAAGATGGAAAGGGGCAGCTGCCCGACGGAACACCGGTGCCGGCGCTCCTGCCGTTAAAAGACCGGGAACGGCCACCAAAGAAAGATAAACTTCATCCGGGATATCCAAATTTTATCTGCGGGAAAGCGGGAGAACCGCCGCGCCAGCCGCCATGCGGAGTGCTGGATGCGGAAGGAAATCCTGTGGTATGTCCGACGCCTCTGGAGGAAGCAAACTTTGTAGAAAATGCGGCTCCTGGAGCATTGTATACAGATACCTGCCCATGTCTTACAACAGGAAGGTGCCGGAAATGTGCGGATTCTGAGAAATGTTCTGCAGAGAAATGTGAAGATAATGAAACATCTTTTGAGAAGGATAAGAATACGGATGACTGCAAAGAGTGTTTCAGGACAGAGGGGGAATGTGGAAACTGCAGAACGTGCCGCAAAATGGAAACGCACTGTGAAAATGTTAAAGTTTTTGAGATTGCGCTTGTGCAGGCGAAACTTACGTACAACCGCTATGGATGGCATGATCCGGAGGGGCGTTTCTTTGTTCTGAAGGAAGAGCTGGAGCGCTGCGGAGGTCTGGAATCTTACATCCGCATGGTAGAGGAGCAGAAGATCAGAGTGGAGCCGCTGGTGATACGCGCCAATGCCGGTGACTGCATCGAACTGCGAACGACAAACCTGCTTCCGGAATATCTGGAGGAAACACCGTTTCAGTTAAAAACCAGAACGGATATTGTGGGGCATCACGTGCATTTGGTGAAGTTTGATACCATTACTTCTGACGGAGCGACAAATGGCTGGAATAATATCGCAGGGGCCAGAAAATATGAAACTCTGGTAGAGCGTTTCTTTGCAGATGAGGAACTGCGAACGGTATTTTTCCATGATCATCTGTTTGCGAATGCGCATCAGTTTCACGGTGTGTTCGGCGCCCTGATCATTGAGGAAGCAGGAGCGACATTCCACAATATACGAAGCGGCAAAGAACTGCGGTTTGGAACGAAGGCGGTCATTCGGAGGAGGGACGGAACGTCGTTCCGGGAATTTGCGCTTTTTGTCCACGATTTTGCCAATCTGTTTGACAAAGACGGAGAGGCGCTGAATCCTCCAGCGGTTCCCGGCGGGCATGATGATCCTGGAGTTATGGGAATCAATTACCGCTCAGAGCCTATGCGGGAGCGGCTGAAGAACTTCGAAGATCCGGCTTACATTTTCAGTTCTTATGTGCATGGAGATCCGGCAACACCGGTATACAAGGCATATGCCGGAGACCGGGTGATTTTCCGGACGATGATGCCGGCAGATAAGCCGAGAAATGTATCATTGACCATTCACGGACATTTATGGCGGGAACAGCCGAAGGATGCTTTGTCCCGTGAAATCCCTCTTCAGGGAGGAATCAGTGTCGGAAATCGTTTTGACATGGAACTGAAAGGTGGAGCCGGATGTCCGGGAGATTATCTGTACCGTTCGGGAAGTTTCGGATGGGATGTAGAGTCAGGAATGTGGGGCATTTTTCGAGTAAAGAAGCCTTCTGTCTGGCGTAAGTGCAGAGAAATCTGCGGAAGAATCCTGCGCCAGTAGGAAAGTGAAAACAGGATAGCAGGAATAGATGAAAGGGTGCCTGTCCGGCATCCTTTCATTAGTTTTAAAATAATTCGTGAAATAACGCAGATTGGAATTCGTGTTATAAAGCCAGTCCGCATTCGAAGGCCAGGACCATATATTTTTCTGCATCTGTAAGTCCATATAAGATTAAGTCGCGGATTTCCCATGTGTCAGAGCTGAGGCTGTCTGCTCCGTATAAAAACTGAGCAAAAGGGATCTGCCGGTATTTTGAGACTGCCAGCATGGAAGCGCATTCCATTTCCACTGCGAGACAGCCTTCCTGTCTGCGCTCTTCGATCATTGGAAGGGTTTCTCTGTAAATTGCATCAGAGGTCCAGGTTTTTCCTTTGACATAAGGACAGCCGCAGGCAGTCAGGACAGTTTCCAGTGCCTGGACAGAGTGGGGATCTGCTGCGATTTCTGGTGAAGGAGCCATATAGTGATAGCTTGTGCCTTCATCGCGGACAGCAGAAACGGGAATTATGATTTTGTCTTTGGTTTTATCGTCATCTAATACGCCGCAGGAACCGAAAAGCACAAACTTTCCGGCGCCCATTGCCACGATCTCCTCAAATCCGGAAACACAGGCCGGAGCGCCGACTCTGGATAAGTAAAATGCAATGTCCGTGTTTTTGTATCGGATTTTGTAAACAGGGACAGCGCCATTTGCGGTGTAGAGTTCCGCAATCTTTTCTGTATCATCCAGTGAAGCAAATGTTTCAATGATATTTTGTGAAAATGTGGAAACACATATTTCCGGAAAATTTTTAACAGGTTTGGTTGTATCCGATGGACAGAATAAAGCAGGTTCTGTCAGCTTCTTTTTTTGAAATATCGTATGCAGTTTCAGCCACCTCCTTATATACTGCAGAAATCATGATGTTTTTCCATTATAGAAAAAATAGAGGGGTATGTAAAGAAAAAGAAAGACATCTTCGGAATAAATTCCTTGAAATCTGAAAAAAGAGGTGTTAGAATATCTATTTCCTGAGAATAGTGCATTTATAAGGAGATGATATTTGTGGAATGGAATCGTTTAATATCAGAGAAACACTTTCATAAAGATGTGGAAGAAAGCAT
>ERZ1643246.2716-NODE-2716-length-16231-cov-12.325482_pt1 | contig 16231 bp, 15 predicted proteins | sample MGYA00579265_ERZ1643246 | MGnify/ENA primary metagenome ERZ1643246 (study PRJEB29033, sample SAMEA4952261) | chicken gut metagenome | biome: Broiler Chicken; feature: Gastrointestinal Tract; material: Caecum | place: Ireland | collected 2018 | study: Broiler... | reverse complement strand
TGCCGACGGAAGCGGATAAAAAGAATTTTTTAATTCCGCCTTTGACGGGTTTTTTAAGCGGAGTTTTGTCGCATACAAGAATGAGCGCGCCGCCGATGAGAGAGAGCGCCGAAAGCACGGTGACGAGTATTGCCGCCCACAAGGGGAACATATCGAACAGCGTGCCCGAGGCGTTCAGCCCGCACGCCTGCATAACTATTATCACGGCGTTGTTCAGAAAGTGCGCCAGCACGCACGGAAAAAGCGAACGAGCGCGTATTGCAAGGAGCGCAAAGGCACAGCCGCATATGAACTGGTAAAAGGTCTGTAACGCACTTGCGTGGAAGAGGGCAAAGCACATTCCGCACAGGAATATCGAGTTGAGTTCGCCCGCCTCCTCCCTTATATTTTGAAGCACCGCGCCGCGGAACAATATCTCTTCGAAGAGCGCGGGCATCACCGCCATAACCAGAAGCGCCGCGGCAACCTTGCCGCCCGAAAGGTCGGGGAAATAACTTACGGTGCCTTCGTAGCCCAAAAGCCTTAAAAGCCGCTCGAAGCCGATGTTGAGCCAGCTTAACGAAAACAACAATCCGAAGGCGAGCAGCACGGCCGCGGCGAAATATTTTGCGGCAGACTTCCCGCTTTGAAAACCGAGCGGCAGAAGAGTTTTAAGCGGCACGCGCCTGAATTTTGAAACGACGGGCACACTCACCGCCACCGCCGCGGGAGCAACCAGATAATTTATATAGATGTATACGTCGGAAGAAGAATCAAGCCCTGCGGCGACGACTATAACCGAAAATATCAGGCTGAAAAACACGTAAACGGCGACCGTCACGCTGAAAGTAATGCCGCCCGTCAGGCTACCCCTTCCGTTCAATGTCTGTTCCATAACCCGATTATAACTTAAAATGCGCTTTAAGTAAATTATTTGTTTTACTTTTATTTGAAAAAGTATTAAAATAATCGGAGTAAAGGTATCACTTATGAGAAATTTAGACACAGTCCTGATTGAAAACGCAGTATACAAAGCCGCTCTGCACGCGGGGGTAAACCTGACTTCCTCGTGCAAGACGGCGCTATGTTCGGCATACGAAAGCGAACGCGAAGGCGCGGCAAAGTTTGCCCTCGGCGAGCTTATAAAAAACAGCGAAGTTGCCAAAGAGATGGGTATGCCCGTCTGCCAGGATACGGGAATGGGCATCGTCATTCTGGAAATAGGAAGCGAGGTGTGCCTTACGGGCAAACCCGTATACGAGGCCGTAAACGACGGCGTGAGGCGCGCTTATGCCGACGGATATTTCCGCAAATCGGTATGCGACCCCATTACGCGCAAGAACACGGGCGACAACACCCCCGCCGCCCTGCACACCGAAATTGTTGCGGGCGACAAGGTTAAGCTCACCTTTATGCCCAAGGGCTTCGGCAGCGAGAATATGTCGGCGCTGTATATGCTCAAACCCGCGCAGGGCGTTGAGGGAATTACAGACGCCATCGTCGCCACGGTAAAAAATGCAGGTTCGCGCCCCTGCCCTCCCGTATACGTGGGTGTGGGAATAGGCGGCACGTTCGACGGCTGCGCCTACCTTGCAAAAAAGGCGCTCACCCGCGACATAGGCACCCACAGCGACAGAGAGGACATTGCAGCGATAGAGCGCGAGGCCCTGAAAAGAATAAACGAACTCGATATAGGTTGCCAGGGCTTCCACGGCAAGACGACCGCGCTCGGCGTGAGCTGCGAATGGGCGCCCACCCACATTGCGGGACTGCCAGTGGCGGTAAATATTCAGTGCCACTGCGTGCGCTGCGTCAAAGCCGAGCTTTAAGACTTTTTATCCCTCCTTGCAAGATTATCTTGAAATACATTCGGAGAAAATTATGAAAGAACTCACCCTCCCCCTCACGAAGGAACAGGTAAAAAGCCTGCACGCAGGCGACAGCGTGAGCATTTCGGGAGTAATTTTAACCGCCCGCGACTGTGCGCACAAGCGCATTAAGGAATACATTGAGGCGGGCACTCCCCTGCCTTTTGAAATTAAAGACGCAATAATTTACTACGCAGGCCCCTGTCCCGCAAAGCCCGGAATGGCTTCGGGAAGCTGCGGACCCACCACCTCTGCGCGTATGGACGCGTATGCGCCGATGCTGCTCGATTTGGGACTTGGCGGAATGATTGGCAAGGGCGAGATGTGCAAAGAGGTTGCCGACGCGTTGGAGCGCAACACGGCAGTATACTTTGCGGCAATAGGCGGCGCGGGCGCGCTGTACGGCAACGCCATAAAAAAGAGCGAGTGCATTGCATTTGAAGATTTGCTCTCCGAGGCCGTTTACCGCCTGGAAGTAACAAACTTCCCCGCGGTGGTTGCAATGGACTGCTACGGCGGAAACATTTACAGACAGTAAAAACAGCAAAAAACAGCCCGCGCAAAACGGTTGACAAAAAATGCGCGCGGCAATATAATTGAAAACAGACATATGGCAGTTCCGCAACCCTGCGGAATAAAGGCTGTGACCGGGACAGACGCGTGCAACTATCCCCTTTCAGAGAGAAGAATCCGAAAACGGCTGAAAGGTTCTTCATCGGGAGGCAGGCGGTATTCACCCGCGAGCCGGACGGGCAAAATGAAAAGAGTAGTCCGCCCCGTGCGCTCCCGCGTAAAGGGACTTTTAAGAAGGCGGCTTTTTTAAGCCGCGAAATCAGGTGGTACCGCGATAAGGTAAATCTTTCGCCCTGTGCTTTTGCACGGGGCGTTTTTTTTATAAATTTTTGCAGGAGAAATGTGTATGGATAATATGCGCGAAATCGATGAGATAAAAGCAAAAATCGACGAAGCCGTAAAAGACATCAAATCCAGCGCCACTCTGCGCGAGATTAAGATGAAGTTTTTGGGCAAGTCGGGTGAAATATCTTCGCTTATGAAAAAACTCAGGGAGATACCGCCCGAAGAGCGCCCCGCAATGGGCAAGGTTATAAACGCCTTGCGCGAATGGGCCGAAAGCCGTTTCGACGAATTTGAAAGCGCCGTAAAGGCGGCCGAGATGGGCGCAAGATACGAAAAAGAAAAGATAGACGTCACCCTGCCGGGGCGTCAGCGCAAAAAGGGCGCCTACCACCCCGACACGCTTATAATCGACGAGCTTGTTTCGGTTTTTGCGGGTATGGGGTTTGAAATTTACGAGGGCCGCGAGATAGAGACCGATTACTATAACTTCACGGCGCTCAACACTCCCAAAGACCACCCCGCGCGCGATATGCAGGACACCTTCTACCTCGGCGCCGACTACCTTCTGCGCACGCAGACCTCGGCGGGGCAGGTGCACGTTATGGAGAGCAAAAAGCCTCCCATCAAAATACTTTCGCCCGGCAAGGTATACCGCCCCGACGACGACGCCACCCACTCGCCTATGTTCTCGCAGATGGAAGGGCTTGTGGTGGACAAGGGAATTACGCTGTGCGACCTGAAAGGAATGTTGGACGAGTTCGCAAAAAAGGTATTCGGAAGCGGCGTAAAGACCAGGCTGCGCCCCTCTTACTTCCCCTTCACCGAACCTTCGGTTGAAGTTGACGTAAGTTGCTTTGAATGCGGCGGCAAGGGCTGCAAGCTGTGCAAGGGCACGGGCTGGATAGAAGTTCTGGGCGCGGGAATGGTAAACAGGGCCGTGCTTGAAAACTGCGGCATCGACCCCGACGAATACACGGGCTTTGCGTTCGGAATGGGCATAGAGCGCATTGCGATGCTCAAATACGGAATTAACAATATGAAACTGCTGTTCGAAGGCGACGTGCGCTTTTCAAAGCAGTTCAGGGCATAAGGAGGGCGGCATATGAAAGCACCTTTGAGCTGGCTTAAAGATTATGTTGATATAGACGTATCTGCACAGGAACTGCAAAACAAGTTGTTTTCGTGCGGGTTCGAAGTTGAAGAATTATACGAAGCAGGCAAGGATATTTCTGGCGTCTACGTAGGCGAAGTTACAGAGTGCGAGCCGATTGAAGGCACGCACCTGCACGTTTGCAAGGTTGACTGCGGCGAAAAGGGCGTGTTCCAGATTTGTTGCGGAGCCGACAACGTTAAAAAGGGCATAAAGGCGCCCGTCGCATTGGAGGGCGCAACCGTTTACGCCACGGCAAAGGACCACGTGACGATTGAGGGCGTGATGACCATAAAGAAGGGCAAACTGCGCGGCGTAGAATCTTACGGTATGCTGTGCTCGGGCACAGAACTGGGCGTAAACGGCGATATGTTCGAGGGCGCAGACTACAACGGTCTGCTTCTTCTCCCCTCGTCGTGCAAAAACGGCGACGACGTGAAACCCATACTCGGGCTTGACGACTACATCTTCGATATAAGCATTACTGCGAACAGGCCCGACTGCCAGAGCATACTTGGCATAGCCCGCGAAGTTGCCGCCGTGCTTAAAAAGCCCCTTAAAGAGCCGGATTACTCCTTTACCCCCGTGAAGGACGGCAGAAAGGTAAAAGTAACAATAACCGCGCCCGAGCTGTGCCCGAGGTATATAGCGCACTACGTAAAGGACATAAAGATAGGCCCCTCGCCCCTCTGGCTTAAAAGAAGGCTGGCGCTGTGCGGACTGCGCTCTATAAGCAACGTGGTTGACATAACCAACTTCGTTCTGCTTGAAATGGGACAGCCTATGCACGCGTTCGACCTCGATACCATCGAGGGAAGGGAGATTGTTGTAAGGCGCGCTTTCGACGGCGAAAAGATTGTGACGCTGGACGACAAGGAATTTACTTTAAACCGCGAAAACCTTGTAATCTGCGACGGAAGCAAGCCCGCCGCGCTTGCGGGAATAATGGGCGGGCTGAATACCGAAATCAAGGACAGCACAAAAGAAGTACTGTTCGAAGCGGCCAAATTCGCGCGCGACAGCGTGAGAAGAACTTCGCGCTCTTTGGGCCAGCACTCAGACTCCTCCGCCATATTCGAAAAGGGCACCAACGAATACACTACCGAACGCGCAATGAAGCGCGCCCTTCACCTCATTGAACAGCTCGGCTGCGGCACGGTGACTGAAGTGTGCGCCGACGTCGCCACGGAGTATTCCGATACAAAAGTAAAGACGATGACCGTCAGCCCCGAAAAGATTGACGCACTCCTCGGCATAGAGGTGCCCGTCGAAGATATGGAAGACATACTTAAAAGGCTGAACTTCGGCGTAAAAATGAGCGGAAACGAACTTGAACTCACGCTCCCCCGCTACCGCGACGATATATTCGCCTACCCCGACATCGCCGAAGAGATTATAAGAATGTACGGCTACGACCACATCCACGGCACGTTTATGCCCACGGGCAAAATCACCAACGGCGGCTACAACGAAAGCCAGCGCGCAGTGAACAGAATGAAGGCGCTGCTCGTTTCAGAGGGGCTGTACGAGGTATCGAACTACTCGTTCTACTCCGAAAAGGATATGGATATGCTCCGTATACCCGAGGATGCGGCAGAAAGAAAGTGCATTAAAATACTCAACCCGATAAGTGAAGAACTTTCTGTTATGCGCACCTTCCTCGCACCCTCGATGGTGAACGTGATGCTGAGGAACTTGAAGCGCGGCAACTACGAAGGCGGCGCGTTTGAGCTGGCAAAGGTATATATCCCCAAAGAGCTGCCACTTTCAGACTTCCCCGAAGAGAAGCTGAGGCTGTGCATAGGTATGTGGGGAAGCGCGAACTTCTTTGACCTGAAAGGCATAACCGAAAATATTGCCGGCAGCCTGAACGTGAAGTTTGAATATGTAAGCGGCGAAAGACCCTACCTGCACCCCGGAATCACGGCGGACATTCTGTGCGACGGCGAAAAGGTGGGCTATATAGGCAGCGTAGACCCCGCCGTGCTCGAAAACATAGCCGCCGAAAGGCCTATGGTAATTGCAGAGCTCGATTACGAACTTTTACAGGCGCACGCAAAGCCCTTCAAATACTCCCCTCTGCCCAGATTTGCAGAGGCACAGCGCGACCTTGCGCTGATTGTTGACAGCAACGTTACCTGCGGGCAGATTGAAAAAGAAATTTTCTCGGCGTGCAAGTACGTGACCGAAGTAAAACTGTTCGATGTATATATCGGCAACCAGATAGAGAGCGGCAAGAAGAGTATGGCTTTCAGCGTAGCGTTTACCCCCAAGGACGAGGCGTTCAGCGGAGAAAAAATCGACGGATTCGTCAAAAAGATTCTCTCCAATCTGAAATTCAAACTCGGAGCCGCGCTCAGATAAGCGGAGAGAATAAAATAGCCAATTTGCAAAAAAATAAATTTATTAAATACCGAGGCGGGCACGCAAATTTTGCGTGCCCGCCTCTTTATATATTTTTAAATAAGCTGCCCTGTTTCAGCCGATTTTACAGCAAATTTTGCTATTACACAGTACTATGCGTGATATAAAAGGCAAAAATTAACCTATTTTTTTCCGCTTTTTGCTCATCTGACATAAATTTCGGGAATGGTGCCGTAAATTATGCTCTGCACTACGGGCACTGAAAAATCAAAATAAAATTGCCTTACAGAAAAGCCATGCGCCACCTCCGCCGTAAATTGAAGGCAATAAAACAGAGTGTGCATAACTGCATTTATGCCGCACGATACAAGGTCGTTATAAAATTGTACGCTGACGGAACAGCCGCGGACAGGATATGCTTTGAAGGTCGTTCTGTCAGACAGCCCCGAAAGGCCTATTACCGCGAGGGCGTTTACATCAACCCCTCCGCCGCTAAGCCGCCTGAACTCATCTTCGGCAAGCACCGCGCAGCTAAATGCGCCTGCGGCAACAGACGATGAGTCTATCTCGATATAACTCCCCTCTCCATCGGCGCGGCTTACGGTGACTATATCGGAATAATTCATATTCTGTACGATTGTCGAGGCGGCATAATTTGCGGCACGTGCGCACCACCTTTCGCAGGCAGAATACGCCGCCGAATAAATTGCGCGGCCGATTGCCCACGCTGAATATACGGCCGCAGAAACTAAAATAAACGCCGCTACTGCTATCCCGGTTATCGCTCTTCTGCGCCTGCGCCTGTAATTGCCGCGGACACACTTACAACCTTTCATAGATTATATTATACTGCGTGCGCGCCGTATAAGAACAACATACGGTTTAATTTTACCTCTCGGGGCATATCGCTGTTTATATAAGGTAAAAGGCGCACCGCAGACGGGTGCGCCTTAAATAAGCATTAGAAGTATTCTAAACAATATAACAGCAAGTCTGTTGCCGTCTTTCAGGCAGTCTGAAAGATTACTTAATCTTTTTACCTTCGCCGAAGGCCTTGCCGCAAGGTTCGCCGAGCTTTAAGTATACGTTGTTCACCGAATCGAAGGTTATGGGTGTGAACTTGAAAGGGTCAATCTTGCCGTCGGTGAGAATGCTCTCATCGGCGCTTACGTTTACTATGTCGCCGATTATTAGCCCTTCTTCCGTCACTTTATTCAGCCTGCACTCCAAGGTCATAGGCAGTTCCTCGATTACGGGCGCGTCAACAAACTCGCTCTTTACGGCGTGGAAGCCAGCCCTTTGGAATTTATCGGGCACGTTGTTTGCCGAAACTATGCCCACGTAGTCGCACTCGGCAACGTGCGCCGCGTCTGCCATACTTACGGTAAACGCCTTGCGCGCAAGAATGTTTTTGGTGGTCTTGTGCGATTCTGAAAGGCAGAGCGCAACCTGGTTATAGTCTGCTATCCCGCCCCAGGCGGCGTTCATCGCGTCGGGCGTGCCCTCCTCGTCGTAGGTGGCAATTATAAGCACGGGCATAGGATACATATATGTTTTTGCGCCAAAATTTTTTCTCATAATAAATCTCCTTAAACAGATATTTCTGTTACATTTATATATAATACCAAGCGGCGCACGTTAAACGCCTCAGGCGGCATATTTTATTGACTGCGGCGGCAAGTTGGGGTATAATTATTCGTATGGAAAATATTGTACTTATTGGTATGCCAGCTTCGGGTAAAAGCACCGCGGGCGTGCTGGTTGCCAAAAAAATGGGATACGGCTTTATAGATACCGACCTGCTCATCCAGAAGCGCGAAGGCGCGCTTTTGTGCGACATTCTGGCAAAGCACGGCGCGGATGGATTTATTTCAATCGAAGACGACGTAAACGCCTCGGTAGCGGCCGACAGGTGCGTTATAGCCACAGGAGGCAGCGTTATTTACGGCAGGAGAGCTATGGCCAACTTAAAGGCGATAGGCACCATAGTGTACCTTAAAGTCGGCCTTAAAGAGCTTGAAAAGCGGCTTGGCGGCGAAGATATATTCAGCCGCGGAGTTGTTATGAAAAAGCGCGGAGAGACGCTTGGAGAGTTGTTTGACGAGCGTATACCCCTCTACGAAAGATATGCCGACATTGTGATTGACTGCGACGGCCTGGGCCTTGACGATACCGTTGCGGCAATAATAAGCGGCGTTAAAAATAAAAGATAAGCGTAATGCAATAAAAGATTTTCCCGTCCGCTTACTCTCGGTCGGAATGACAGCGATTAGGAAAATCATACCCGGAATGTTATATTCCGATGCAAGCAAAAACCCGCCTTTTTAAGGCGGGTTTAAGATTTTAAGGATTACTTGTTGAGTTCCTCTTTAAGGCCCTTGCCGGGTTTGAACGAAGGAACCTTGCAGGCGGGGATAGAAATTTTTTCGCCCGTTGCAGGGTTCACGCCCTCGCGCGCGCCGCGCTCTTTGGCTTCAAAAGTACCAAAGCCTACGAGCTGGATTTTGTCGCCTGCGGCGATAACTTCCTTTACGGTTGCAACGAACGCGTCGAGGAACTTCTCCGCATCACCCTTTTTAAGGTCTGCATCGGCGGCAATTTTTGCCACCAATTCGCTTTTGTTCATACATTTTCCTCCTTTATGAACGGAAATTAAAAGTAATTATATTATATCATATAGCTTTGCCAATGGCAACTATATTAACACATTTTGGACGTGTTTGTGGATAACAGGCAAAAAGCACGTTAAATTGCTTAAAAAGTGAGTAAAACGGCGATTTTACGGCTTAATCGACTGATTTTTTATCAACAATGCCACGATAAAGTGCAAATAATAAAAATTATTTTATCTGAATTCAAAAATCAAGGGGTGCGGAAAAGCCTTCCGCACCCCTCACTCAGCCACTTTTTTATACCCGCAGCCTGCCGAGCTTATATTTACCGCATAGAGTATGAAGCCTATAAGCGCAAATACAAGAGTGCCTAAACTTATCCAATTTGCAATCGACTGTCTTTTAATAACGTTCATATCAGTTCTCCTCCTCTTTTTTGTTTTTAAGGAAGTTGGAAGTTATCCAAAGACCTGTTGCGGCCGCGCCAACTACCGCGCTTACAACGATTACCGAAATCAGAGCAGTTTCCCACCAAGGATGTTGACTGTATATAGGGCGCCCACGCCGCCGCACCGAAGAGAGCTATTTCTTTATCTTTGGAAAGCGGAAGTGCATTATTGTCGTTCTTCATAAGAACAAAGCCTTCCCTGCCCTGCTTGATGGCGAAGTTCCTGGCCGCGTTCATCATCTCCTCAGCAGTGTCGTAATTACTGGTGAAGTAACCTTCCTGGCTGTCGTCAACAACATAACTTTCAGTACCAAGGAAATTATCGAGCGACGACCTCCAATCGTCCGCAAGGCCGTAACCAAGACTGCCTACTACAAGAAGCGAAAGGAAGGTTGCAGACAAGCCGCGCCAGAGCGGTTTGAGTTTTGAAATCATCTTTTATCCTTCTTCAAATTAAAAAAAGAACATTGAACCTGACAGGCTGAACCTTTTCCCCGTCTTTCCGACTTATGCAAAACCTCACTGCCGCGGTATGTGGCCACCTACCCGGACTTCGGAGCTGTCGGAAATGCCGATGCAAAAATCAAGCCGGACAAAATGTTTCACGGCCTGTGCAACGCGCAAAAACCCACAAAAAACACGCGCTTTTCCGCTGTGTGCCCGTAAGATTTTGCGCCCTGATTTGCACCTGCAAAACAACGCTTTATCCACCTGTCAGCGCCACTATGGCACCCATTTTTTATAATTTCAATACTTTTGCAATTTGATTACAAATTCGATAACTACGCAAATTTTCGAGCTTAAATAAGCACAAATAATTAAATATAATCATACAAGTGTTTATTTGAACAAAAATTTGATACCTATTATTAAGAAAATGTTATATTGTGAACGAAAAAAGTGCCGCCCGGAAAGGCGGCACTTTTTGAAAATTATAAGGAGAAAGATTGTAAAAAAATGAAGATATAGTCGTAGTCTGAAAGGCATACAACACTATGTGCACACATATGCGTATGCACATCCGTGAAACATACCTGTGCCGCGCAGACGCGCGGAGCGTAGAAGTTTACGCGCAATCTTCCGCCGCAGAGCAAAAAAACGTTGCGGCAGACAAAATATGCAAGGAGCGGCGCCAAGCAACGCGCCTTTACCCGCATTACAGAAGAGAGCGATAGAGCGCCTTTATATCTTCCTTTGTAGGGTCTTTGGGGTTACCGGGACGGCAGGCATCGTCCATAGCCGACTGGGCGAGGAAGTCGATGTCCTCCTCCTTTACTATGCCCTTTAAATTTTCGGGTATGCCCACATCCTTTGAAAGCTGACGAACGGCGTCGATTGCGGCCTTTCTTGCATCTTCAAGGCTCATATCGTCCACACCCTTAACGCCCATAGCCTTGGCAATGTCGCGATACTTTTCGCCCGTTGCGGGAGCGTTGTATTCCATTACCGTGGGAAGAAGTATTGCGTTTGCCACACCGTGAGGTGTATCGTACAGCGCGCCGAGGGGGTGCGCCATAGAGTGAACTATGCCGAGCCCCACGTTAGAGAAGCCCATACCTGCGATATACTGGCCGAGGGCCATACCCTCCCTTCCTTCGGGAGTGTTGGCAACGGCGCCGCGCAGCGAACGCGAAATTACTTCAATCGCCTTCAAGTGGAACATATCCGAAAGCTCCCACGCGCCTTTGGTTATGTAACCTTCGATTGCGTGCGTGAGCGCGTCCATACCCGTCGCGGCAGTGAGCCCCTTGGGCATCGTGCTCATCATCTCGCTGTCTACAACGGCAACGACGGGGATATCGTGGGGGTCTACGCAGACGAATTTGCGGTTCTTTTCAACGTCGGTTATTACGTAGTTTATGGTAACTTCCGCCGCCGTGCCTGCCGTGGTGGGTACGGCGATTATGGGAACGGAGGGATTTTTTGTGTCTACCGCGCCTTCGAGGCTTCTTACGTCCTCGTGCTCGGGGTTGGCAATTATTATGCCTATCGCTTTGGCGGTATCCATCGAAGAGCCGCCGCCTATGGCTATTATGCAGTCTGCGCCGCTTGCCTTGAACGCCGCAACGCCCGACTGAACGTTTTCTATCGTGGGATTGGGTTTGATGTCTGAATATAACGTATAGGGAATTTCCGCCTTTTCGAGCACGGCGAGCACCTTATCGGTAACTTTGAATTTAACGAGGTCGGGGTCGGAGCATACAAACGCCTTTTTAAGCCCGCGCTTTTTTACTTCGCCGGGGATTGCCTGTATGGCGCCCGCGCCGTGATAGCTGGTTTCGTTGAGAACAAACCTGTTCATTTGATATTCCTCCTTTTTAACGCCTTTTTCGGCAGATTTTCAATCTTTGATTTTACCTTTTCTTAGCTTACTGCGCTTGAATTTTTGCGGGCGTGCGCGGCACGCCCTGCCGTAATTTTATCCTGCCTGAATTTTTTATTGTCAGTCGAGATTGAGAAAATCTCTGCGGTATTTTTCCACTTTGAAGAGTTCGAGGAGTTTGAGCATATCCTCGTCCTTTATGGTATTCACGCGGGGAAGGTGTGCGGTGAGCATATAAATCTGCGCCGCCTTTTCAACAGTTTCTATGAGGCCGAAAGTTTCGTCCATAGTCTTGCCAGCGCCGTATATGCCGTGCATTGCCCATACGACGAGGCGGAATTCCTTCATCTTCTCTGCCGTGGCCTTACCTATTTCAGAGGTGCCGCACAGCATCCAGGGGAGTACGCCAACGCCGTCGGGGAATACCACTATGCACTCGGTGCACATTTCCCAAAGGGTGTGCGTGAACTTCTTTTCGTCGAGCTCGTGCACGAAGTTCATTGCAAGCGTATTGGTGGGGTGAGAGTGCATTACCACCCTGTTTTCGGGGTCAACCGAAAGGCGGGCGATGTGGCTCATCATATGCGCGGGGAACTCGCTCGTAGGTCTGCCGCCGTCTTTATAGCCCCACAAAAGCTCTACATTTTTGCCGCCCTTGCCTATCCTTACTATGCCGAGGTTGGTTTCGGGGTCGCTTTCAACGTTTTTGAAGTACTTGCCCGTGCCTGTAACGATGAATATCTTGCCTTCGAGCGGGCTTGCGTCGAAGTCTTCTTCGTTCACACCCATAAGCGGAATTGTTCTTATTACATTGCTTAAATCAAGATATTCGGCAACCTCTTCTTCCTTTAAAAGATAGCTTATGTTGCCGCCGTTGCGCTCGTCCCAGCCGAGGCGGTACATATTTGCCGTGGTCTTGCACATCTCCTGCACGAACGGAGCTGTTTTGATATCTTTGAGCGAACGGGCTATTTCCTTGCCCGCCTTCTTCAAGTCATCTAAAAATCCCATATCTTATACCCTCTCTTTCAATACATTTTTTTCATATTTTTTTATTTCGCCGAGGTAGTCCTCTTCAAGCCCCTCGCGGGAAAGATATTCCTTCCATACCGCGCCGAAGGGCATATCCTTCACCTCTTCCTGCGCTACCATAAGTTCGGTGAAGTTGCTTTCATCCTGCAACGAACGCAGTTTTTCGTGAGGAATGAGCAGGGCATACAACAGCGCCTTTTGCATAGACCTCTGCCCCGTAACCCACGCCGACAATCTGTTTATTGAAGCGTCGAAGTAGTCGAGGCCTATCATCACCTTATCAATGGCGTTATTGCGCACAATTTCCTTTGCGATTTCTTTGAGCTCGTCCTCGAAGAGAACTACGTGGTCAGAATCCCACCTCACGCCGCGCGTTACGTGCAGTGCAAGTTTATCGTAAAAAGCCAAAAGCGCGGGAATTTTATCCGATACATATTCGAGCGGGTGATAGTGTCCGTTGTCCAGAAGGCAGCAGATGTCGTTCTTTGCCGCATAGTTCTGATAGAACTCGTTACTGCCTACCGTGTAGCTTTCAACGCCTATGCCGAACACCTTGCTCTCTACCGCTGCCACAACTTTATTTTTATCATAGCCGCACACCAGAATCTTGTCGAGGCTGTCCTTTAAACGAAGTCTGGGCGTAAGCCTGTCCGCGGGGACATCCTTGAAGCCATCGGGTATCCATATATTTACAAGGCAGTGGGAATTGAATTGGTCTGCAAAGTACTCCGCTATTTTAAGGCAGGATATGCAGTGGTCTATCCAGAACTTTCTTATATCTTCGTCGGGCGAGGATAGAGTAAGTCCGTCCTTCACATTCTTGTGGCTGAACATTGTAGGGTTGAAGTCGATGCCGTCTAAGCCTATTTCCTTGGCAAAGTCCACCCAAGGAGCGAAATGTTCGGGGCGGTAGGCGTTGCGGTCAACCTGTTCGCCGTTCAAAATTGCGTAGCTGGCGTGCAGGTTCAATCTCTTTTTGCCAGGCATCAGGGAAAACGCCTTTTTTATATCGGCTTTGAGTTCCTCAAAATTTCTCGCCCTGCCGGGGTAGTTGCCTGTCGTCTGAATGCCGCCCGAAAGACTTCCGCCGCCGTCAAGTCCTATTACGTCGTCGCCCTGCCAGCAGTGAATTGATATGGGGATATCTTTCAGGCAGGCAAGAGCGCTTTCTGTATCTATACCTGCTGTGCCGTATTCCTTTTTAGCCAGTTCGTATGCAGTCATAGCTCAACTTCTCCTATTTCAAAAGAATTTTTTATTATTTTGCGCGCCGAAGAAAGGTTTTCTATCTCGCCCGCGCTTATCATCTGCATTATGATGTTGCCGATTGAAGTGGCCTCCACGGGACCGGTTATCACCTTTTTGCCCGTGGCCTTTGCGGTCAGCTCGTTCAAAAGTCCGTCGCGGCAGCCGCCGCCTATTATGTTGATGCTTGCGTACTTTTCGCCCGTGTTTGCTTCAAGCTCTTCAACGGCAAGTTTATAGCTCAGCGCAAGACTGTCGTATATGGTGCGCACGAGCGATGCCGTTCCAAGCTCCTTGCCGACAGCGGTCTTAATTTCTGCCGTCATACTCTCTGGCGAAAGAAAACGCGCGTCGTTTACGTCCACAAGGTAATTGCTCTCCTTTCCGCGAGCCATAGCGATGAGGTCGGGGAAAGTTACGTTGCCGAGCTCGCGCCTGACGCTCTGCAACATCCAGAGGCCCATTATATTTTTCTGGTAGCGGAAAGTGAAGTTTATGCTGCCTTCGTTGGAGTAGTTGGCCTCTCTGCTCGCTTCGTCGGTGTGAGCAAAGGGCTGTTCTGCACCCAGTAGCGACCACGTGCCCGAGGATATATATGCCTGCCCGCTTTCGAGGGGCGCGGCAAGCACAGCCGAGGCCGTATCGTGCGTGGCGGGCAATACCACAACGGCATTATAGCCCACATAGTCCGCAACATCTTTTTTGAACTGTCCCACAACCGTGCCGGGCTGAGAAAGTTCGCCGAACAGCGACTTTTCAAAACCGAGAGTTTCAAGAATTTCTTCGTCCCATTCGTGAGTTTTGGCATTGACCATACCCGTCGAGGTCGCGTTGGTATATTCCTGCTTTTTTACGCCCGTAAGCCTGTAATTGAGGTAGTCGGGCAGCATAAGGAAGGAACGCGCCATACCCAGCCTGCCGCACTTTCTGTCGTGCGCAAGCTGATATATCGTATTGAAAGACTGGTATTGTATGCCCGTCTTTGCATACAGCCGTTCAAAGGGAATTTTGCGGTGAACGCTGCCTATAACCTTCAACGTGCGGTTATCGCGGTAGGAATACACATCGTCGAGTATATTTCCGTCCGCGCCCAAAAGCGCGTAGTCCACCGCCCAAGTGTCTATGCCTACATATGCGGGAGCAAAGCCCTGTTCGCCCGCGGCTCTCAGCCCCGCAAGCACTTCGCCTGCCAGCCTTTCGGCGTTCCACCAAAGGTGTCCGCCACGCTTTTCGGCGCCGTTTGCAAAGCGGTAAACTTCTTTAAGTTTTATAGCTCCGTCTTCCAGCCAGCCGACTATGTGGCGGCCGCTTGAAGCGCCTATATCTATTGCCAAATAATAAGTTTTCATAATCTGCAAGAATAAGTATAATCGCCGCTGGCGGTGGCGAAAGTTTTGCCGTCGGGCAGAACTACCGTGCACTCCGCCGAAACGGGCACGGTTACGCTGAGCGTGAACACGCCGTTTTCAACACGCCATTCGCTGACGGTTTTGCCGTAAGGGCAAATCGTTTCGCCGCGCGCGTGCGTGAGCCCGCCGCCGACGAGAGGTTTTACCGTAAACTTTTTATAGCCTCCCTCTTCGGGAATTATGCCCGCCACGCGCTTATACAAAAAGTCGCCCACGGCGCCGCTTGCGTAGTGGTTGAACGAAATCATTCCGCCAGTGCCGTTGCCGTCGGTGAATACCGAAACGTAGGCATCCGCCACCTTTGCGGCAAGGTTATTGTAGTATTTCGCCTCGTCTGCACGGCCGAGAATTTCTGCCACCCGCGCCGTAAGCTGCGAAGTGTGGCACAGGCTTGCCGTTGCCGTCCACTTGCTGCGCTTCTGCCATTCGCTCATCTTGTTCACGTCGGGCGCAACCCAGTCGCCGAAGTGCAGAAGATGGGGCGTGTGCCATATATATCTGTGCTTGCCGAAGCCGAAACCTGCCCGGAATTTGCAGGCCTTTACATACTTCTTCATCACAGGGTACATCTTTTCGGGCAGGCGTTTGTCGCCCCTCGCCATATACTCCGCCCAGGGCGCAAACACCGCTATGTCGCCCGTCCAGCCCATACGCTCGTCGCGCTGGGGGCAGTCGGTGGGAATTTCCACAAAGTTGGATTTTGCACCCCATACTATGTTTGATTGTAATTTATTTATCCGCTCGTCCGAACAACTGAACGACCCGCAGCTTTCAACATCGGAATAGAGGGCGACGGCGGATAATTTAAGATTTTCTTCGTCCGCTCCCTTTACGCCCACGTAGCGGAAGCCCATATAGGTGAACTCCCCTGCTTTTCCCTCTATCTCTGCGCGTATCACGCCCGCAAAGTTCTGACCGAAGTCGTAGATGAGCTCTCCGTCTG
>ERZ1643246.2714-NODE-2714-length-16235-cov-25.424104_pt1 | contig 16235 bp, 14 predicted proteins | sample MGYA00579265_ERZ1643246 | MGnify/ENA primary metagenome ERZ1643246 (study PRJEB29033, sample SAMEA4952261) | chicken gut metagenome | biome: Broiler Chicken; feature: Gastrointestinal Tract; material: Caecum | place: Ireland | collected 2018 | study: Broiler... | reverse complement strand
TATCAAGGTTTATGGGTAACCTTTCAAAAACCTAAATATATTATACAAGGAAAGAAAAATATGATTAATTTAACAATAGATGGTCAAAAAATAACTGTGCCAGAAGGAACAACAATATTAAATGCTGCAAAACAAGCAGGAATAGATATTCCAACACTTTGTTTTTTAAAAGAAATAAATGAAGTTGGAGATTGTAGAATGTGTATAGTAGAAGTTGAAGGGAGAAAAGGCTTTGCAACTTCTTGTATACAACAGGTAGAAGAAGGAATGGTAGTACATACACATACTCCAAATGTATTAGAAGCAAGGCATGTGATATTAGATTTAATAATATCAAATCATGCAAAAGACTGTTTAACATGTACTCGTTCAGGAAATTGTGAGTTACAGGCATTAGCAACTAAATTTAACGTATTAGATATAGAATTTCCTGGGGAAATGAACAAACATAAGATTGATGATTCATCACCATCAATAGTAAGAGATTTTAATAAATGTATTTTATGTAGAAGATGTGTTGCAACATGTAAAAATGTACAAGAAATAGGAGCGATAGACTGTGTCAATCGTGGTTTTGAGTCTTGTATATCAACAGTTGGAGACCATAGTTTAAATGATGTTGATTGTACTTTTTGTGGTCAATGTATAGAATCTTGTCCTACTGGAGCATTACATGAAAAAGAAACAATTAATGATGTTTGGGTTAAATTGAAAGATCCAGAAACGGTTGTATTAGTCCAAACTGCACCAGCAACAAGAGTTGCACTTGGAGAAGAGTTTGGAATGCCAATAGGAACAAATGTAGTAGGGAAAATGATAACAGCATTAAAGAGACTAGGATTTTATAAGGTATTTGATACAAATACAGGTGCTGACTTTACTATAATGGAAGAGGCAAATGAATTTGTAGAAAGATTCAAAAATCATGATAATTTACCAATGCTTACATCATGTTGTCCTGCATGGGTTAAATTTATAGAAATGGAATATCCTGAATTGTTACCTCATCTGTCTAGCTGTAAATCTCCTCATCAAATGTTTGGAGCAATATTAAAAACATATTATGCTAAAAAAGAAAATATAGATCCAGAAAAAATATATGTTGTTTCAGTAATGCCATGTATTGCTAAAAAGTTCGAAAGACAAAGACCAGAAATGAAAGAAAATGGATTATATGATGTAGATAATGTAATTACTACTAGAGAATTAGCAAGAATGATTAAACAGGCAAATATTGATTTTGAAAAGTTAGAAGATGGTACATTTGATAGTCCTATGGGAGAGGCAACTGGTGCTGGAGCTATTTTTGGAACAACTGGTGGAGTTATGGAAGCAGCTTTAAGGACAGCACAGGACATCTTAACAGGAAAGGATTTACCTAAAATAAATTTTGAACAAGTAAGAGGAGGAGAAGGTATTAAAAGGGCTACAATAAATATTGCTGGCCAGCCTATAAGTGTTGTAGCAGCAAGCGGTTTATCAAATGCACGAAAAATAATGGAAGAAATAAAATCTGGAAAATCTAATTATCAATTTGTAGAAATAATGGCTTGTCCAGGTGGATGTATAATGGGAGGAGGCCAACCTATAAAGAATTCTAAGATAAGAGCAGAAGTAGATGTAAGGAAATTAAGAGCGGATAGTCTATATTCAATAGATGAGAAAAGCACAATAAGAAAATCTCATGAAAATCCAATATTGAAAAAAATTTACGAAGAATATCTTGAAAAACCAGGTGGTTATAGAGCAGAAAAACTTTTACATACCAAATATGCTAAAAGAGAAAAATATAATATATGAAATTGTTATAGTCCAGCACTTGAAAAAAACTACGCTCCGGATATAATAATTTATTAATTTTTACGTCTCCCCATTCTAACAATTCTAACAAAAGTTTTTCAAACTTTTGAGAATTGTTGAACGGTCCCCACAAGTCCCTACAAAATTAATAAATTATTATATCCTCGCACTATTTAAGTTTTAATTGTGCTAGACTACAATAACTAAAAGCCTAAACAATTTATATTATAAAATGCTTAGGCTTTATTATTTTTTTCAACTATTTAGAAGAATTATCATTGTTTTGATTATTATTGTTGTTATTATTTTTCTTTTCCTTATTTTTCTTTGCCATATTAAAGCACCTCCAATTCAGATATTTAAAATTATTTTACCTAAAAACAGAAAAAATATTCAAAATTTTTTCAAAACTTGATAGATTATATCATTTGATATATAATAGCAAAAAAAGAAAAAGTTCATAAAATAAGATAATAAAGAAATGTAATAAATTATTACATTTCTAAAGGAGGTACAATATGAGTTTTTTTAATACTAAATTAGAAGAATTTAACAAATACATAAAAGGAAAAAAAGTAGCAATAATAGGATTAGGAGTAAGCAATCTTCCATTAATTGATTATTTATATGAAAAAGAAGCAAAAGTTACAATTTTTGATAATAAAGAAAAAGATAAAATTTCAAATGAAATACTAAATAAAATAGATAATTATAACTTTAACTATTTTTTCGGAGAAAATTCATTTGAAAATTTGAAAAATTTCAATTTAATATTCAGATCACCAAGTGTTTTACCAACAAATCAATATTTATTAGAAGAAAGTAATAGAGGAGCAATAGTTACAACAGAAGTAGAACTTTTAATGAAAATGTGTCCTTGTAAAATTGTAGGAGTAACTGGGAGTGACGGAAAAACTACTACAACAAGTTTAATAAATGCAATTTTAAAAGAAGGTGGATATAAAACACATCTTGGGGGAAATATAGGAACACCATTATTTACAAAATTGCCTGCAATAGAACCAGATGACATATTAGTATTAGAACTAAGTAGTTTTCAACTAATGGGAATGGAAGTAAGTCCTAATATTTCTGTTATTACTAATATTACTCCAAATCATTTAAATATACATAAAGATTATGAAGAATATATTGAGTCAAAGAAAAATATATTTAAATATCAATCAATAAATGATACATTAATATTAAATTATGATAATGAAATCACTCGAAATTGTGCAAAAGAAGCAAAAGGAAAAGTAGTATTTTTCAGTAGCAAAGAAAAGCTTTCAAATGGATATATTGTAGATGGAAATATTATAAAAAAATGTGAAGATGGCATAAGATTGCATATATTAAATACAGATGAAGTAATCTTAAGAGGAAATCATAATTATCAAAATATAGCCACGGCAATAGCTGCAACAGAAAGTCTAGTAAATTTAGATGCAGCTGTAAGAGCAATTAAAACATTTAAACCAGTCGAACATAGAATAGAATTTGTAAGAGAATTAGATAATGTAAAATGGTATAACGATTCTGCAAGTTCTAGCCCAACTAGGACAATTTCAGGATTAAATGCTTTTCACGAAGATATTGTTTTAATAGCTGGAGGATATGATAAAAATTTGGATTATACTCCAATTGCTAAACCAATAATAGATAAAGTTAAAACTTTGATTCTATTTGGTCAAACTTCTGGAAAGATTTTTGAAGCAGTAAAGAAAGAATTGGATAAAGAAAATAAAAATTTAGATATACATCTATGTAATAATTTACAGGATAGTGTAACTCTAGCAAAAAAATTATCTAAATCTGGTCAAATAGTTTTATTTTCTCCAGCTAGTGCTAGTTTTGATCAGTTTAAAGATTTCGCAGATAGGGGACGCCAGTTTAAAAAAATGGTAAACAATTTGTAATTAAAGTATATCTTAAAATGAAGTGACGAAAATTTGATTAATTGAAATTATTCACGACCTCCTTACTTTTATCATAATATATTAAAGTAAGGAGGTTAAAAATTGAAAAATAATTACATTTTTCCAATTTAATTTGTGCCTTAAGAAAGGAATGAGAATAATTATGTATAATCAAGATTATGAAGAATACATAAGAAGCATTTTAGGGTATAACAATGAAGTATACAGAGAAACGCCGTATACATCATATAACATGAATAATATGACAAATACAATATATGAAAATGATTATAACAACACATATAGACAAACTGATGAATTAGAACAATATTATCCAGAAATATATAAAATTGTTTATCCTATGGTTAAGAAAGTTTGTAACAATAATAGGGGGAGCATAAACAGAGAAATATTAGAAAATATGGTTGATGAAATATATTCTGCAATAGAAGTTGGAGAAGAAACAAATCAAGAAAATAGGAATGAATCTAAAGAAATCAATCAAAATAATAGAAATAGTACAAGTAAAATAGAAAATACTGCACCACTAAAAGAAAGTAGAGAAAGGAGAAATCCAGGAATAAGAGATTTAATAAAAATTCTGATTTTAAGAGAGTTATTAAGAAATAAACATAGACCACCAATGCCACCACCAAGACCAAGACCACCTTTTCCAGGTAATGGAAGACCCCCAATGAGACCAAGAATATATGAAGATTATATTTAAAAATTTGTAAAAATTTCCACTTTTTCAAAAACAAGTTTGTATATTTTTTGTGATTTTACAGAAAATATTTTTGAACAAATTTTGAAAGGTGGGAATTTTTATGAAAGTAAAAGAATGTATGTGTGATGAAAGTTTTTGTGTAAAGCCTGAAACAAGTATATGCGAAGTTGCTAAAATGATGGCAAATAATCATATTGGATCAGTTGCAGTATGTGATAATAACAATTGCTTATGTGGAATTGTTACAGATAGAGATATAATCTTAAGAAGTATAGCTTGTGATAAAGATGTTCATCAAACACCAGTAAGTAGCATAATGACAACTAATGTCTTTACTTGTAAAAAAGATGATGATGTAAAAGATGCCCAAAAGACGATGGCTCAAAATCAAATTAGAAGATTACCAGTTTGTGATGAAAATAAAAATGTTATAGGATTTTTATCAATAGGAGATTTGGCTCAAAACGACCAATTATTAGGAAAACAAAATGTTTGCGAAACTATAAGTGATATATGTGATTGTAATGTACAAGCTAAAAATGCAGAGTAGGGACGTAAAGATTTGACCAAAAAATGTTCAAAAGGGACAGACAGACCTGTCCCTTTCATTCAAATTTTGTTCAATTTGATACGTCCCTAAATGGATAATTTTAATTTTTCTGCATATACTAATAGGGGAGATTTACATATGATTTTAGATGTTTCTTATTGGACAAGAGTGGGTAAAAGAATTTTATATGTAGTGTTTATATTGCTAGGGTTGTATTTAGCCTTTAAGCTATCTGTGTTTTTTATGCCTTTTTTAATAGCTTTTATAATTTCACTAATAATGGAACCAGCTATTCGCTTTATTATGAAAAAATTTAAATTGAGTAGGCGATTTAGTTCTATTATTATTTTTATAATAGTATCTTTAATAATTTTAGGAAGTTTAACGTGGGGAATTATAACTTTATTTTCTGAGGCTTCTAATTTATTAGATGATTTGAATTTTTACATGGACAAGGCTTATGATTTATTTAAAGATTTTACAAATAATTTTAGTTTGGAAAAAATTCATTTGCCAGAAGAATTAACTACAATAGTGCAAAATTCAACAGGGGGAATGATAAATACTATATCTGATTGGGTTAGAAATTTTTTAAATAATTTGATACAAGCAGTGACGTCAATACCTACTATTGCAATATATTTTGCGATAACAGTTATGGCTTTATATTTTATGTGTGTTGATAAAATATATATTTTGGACCAAATTGAACACCATCTTCCACGAACTTGGGTTATGAGATTAGGCAATCATATGAGGGATTTAATAAAAACTTTAGGAAGTTATTTAAAAGCTGAAGCGACATTAATATTAGTGTCTTTTATTATTTCAATAATAGGATTATATATTTTACAATTTGCAGGTTTTAAAATAGACTTCCCATTGCTAATTGCAATTGGTATTGCTTTTGTTGACGCATTGCCAATTTTAGGTTCTGGAACAGTTATGGTTCCTTGGGCAATTATTTGTGCTTTAAACGGAGATTTGAATTTGGGAATAGCAATTCTGATTTTATTTATTATAATGTCTGTTGTAAGGCAATTTTTAGAACCAAGATTGGTTAGTAAAAATATAGGTGTTCATCCGATTTTTACATTGATTGCTATGTATACAGGCTTTAAACTTATTGGCATAATGGGATTACTTATTGGGCCTATCATTTTAATTATTATTAAAAATGTTTTTGCCACTTTAATAGACCAGGGTGTAATGAAGACTATATTTGATAAAAATTAATTGAAATTAACATAAAAATATGATAAAATATAAGAAACTTTTAATTTTTTAACCTATCTAATAAGGAGGAGGAAGATGTATTATAAAGTTGAACTTCGGATTCAAGGAAAGTATTTTAATGAAGGCTTTGTAAATATTTCTCATGACAAATTTGAAGGATTTTTAACTTTAGATTATATCAGTGGATATGTAACAGAAAGTGACAACAAAAAATTACTATGCATTAATTTAAAAAAACGTAATTTTTCTGAGGAATCTTCAAAACTCGAACTTACGGATATGTTAATGATATTCGCAATTGATGAATTTATTCTACCTGAGAAATATGAAGTAAAAGTAGAAGTTCCTTTCTTTGAAGATGATGGTACATTTTCGAAGGAAACATTATTGATGTTAGAGTTTGTTAAAAAAATTCCAAAAAACGATCTGTCTAATTTTATAGAGCAGTTAGAACAGGTTAAAAAAGGTTTAAAGCTGTAGTTTTTTCTACAGCTTTTAAAAAATTATTCCCACTCAATTGTTGCTGGTGGCTTAGACGTTATATCATAAACAACTCTATTTACATGTTTTACTTCATTTACAATTCTAGAAGAAACTTTTTCTAAAACTGAATATGGAATTTTACTCCAAACACCAGTCATAAAATCAGTAGTTTCTACTGCACGAAGTGCAATAGTATAATCATAAGTTCTTTCATCACCCATAACACCAACAGACTTTAAATTTGTTAAAACTGCAAAATATTGATTTATAGATTTATGAAGTCCAGCATTTGCAATTTCTTCTCTAAAAATACTATCAGCATCTTTTAAAATATTCAGTTTGTCTTCAGTAATATCACCAATAATTCTAATGGCTAGACCAGGACCTGGGAATGGTTGTCTAAATACTAAATTTTCAGGTATTCCTAACTCTAAACCAGTTTGACGAACTTCGTCTTTAAATAAGTTTCTTAGTGGTTCAACGATTTCTTTAAAATCAACATAGTCAGGTAATCCTCCGACATTATGATGACTTTTTATAACAGAACTTTTTCCTAATCCGCTTTCTATAACATCAGGGTAAATAGTACCTTGTACTAAAAAATCTACTGTACCAATCTTTTTAGCTTCTTCTTCAAAAACTCTGATAAATTCTTCTCCGATAATTTTTCTTTTTCTTTCAGGGTCTGTTACACCAGCAAGTTTTGATAAAAATCTATCTTTTGCATTTACTCTAATTAAATTTATATCAAATTGATTTCTAAAAACATGTTCAACTTCATCACCTTCATTTTTACGAAGAAGACCATGGTCAACAAAAATACAAGTTAAATTTTTTCCAATTGCTTTATGTAGTAAAACAGTAGCAACTGATGAATCTACTCCTCCAGATAAAGCACATAAAGCTTTTTTATCTCCAATTTTTTCTCTCAAATTTTTAATGCTTTCTTCTACAAAAGATGAAATTTGCCAATCTCCTGAACATTTACAAATATTAAACAAGAAATTTTTTATAACTTTAGTTCCATTAGCTGATAAATTAACTTCAGGATGGAATTGAATACCATATAAGTTTCTTTCTACATTTTCCATAGCTGCATTAGGACAATGTTCAGTTTTTCCAATATTTCTAAATCCAGATGGAACTTCAGATACGAAATCTGTATGACTCATTAGAAAATCATTTGTTGTGTCAAATCCTTGAAATAGGGGAGAAGTATTGTCAATTTCTACTTTAGTTGTTCCATATTCTCTTTTATCAGCTTTTTGAACTTTTCCTCCTAGAGTATATGTCATAAGTTGCATTCCATAACAAATACCAAGTACAGGTATTCCTAAATCAAATATACCATCAGCACATTTTGGGGAATCTTCACCAAATACACTTGCTGGTCCTCCTGTAAATATTATTCCTTTAGGATTTTTTTCTTTTATTTTTTCAATAGATATGTTGTAAGGTACTACTTCTGAATAAACATTACATTCTCTAACTCTTCTTGCGATTAATTGGTTATATTGTCCACCAAAATCCAAAATTAAAATTAATTCATTATTTTCCAATTTTCTTACCTCCTATACAAAGATTATCATAATTTTATGATAAAGTAAATTGAAATATGGAAATAAAAATAAATTTGTGATAAAATACAACAAAGGAGTTGGAGAAATGATTGATTTACATATACATTCAAATTATTCAGACGGAACTGATGATATATCTGATATTTTGAAAAAAGCTGAAAAATTTGGATTAAAATATATATCAATAACAGATCATAATAATTGCAAAGCATATGATGAATTAAATAATTCTAGCATAAGGAATATTTTTTCAGGAAAAATTATTAAAGGAATAGAAATGAACACAAAAATTTTAGATATTCCAATTGAAGTTTTAGGGTACGGAATAGACACAGACAAGATGAATTCAATAACAGAAAATCTATATTTAAAAACAGAAGATAGAAATAAACTTGAATTTACTAGACTTTTAAAAAAGTGTAGTGAATTAGGAATAAAATTAAATGATAATATAGAAAAGAATTATGATGGAAAAATATATGCTTCAAAATATTTACATACAGCAATTATTCAAAATGATGAAAACAAAAAGTTTATTGATAATGAATCTTGGGAGAATAGTAATGTATTTTATAGAAAATATATGTCTAATCCTAATACTAAATTATTTGTAAATGTTGATGATATCTTGCCAAGTTTTGACAAAGTATGCAAAGTTATCAAAGACTGTGGTGGACTTATTTTCATCCCACATATCTATGAATATAGAGAAAATAGTAATAAAATCTTAAAGGAAATTTTGAATAAAGATATCATTGATGGAATTGAATGTTTTTATACAACTTTTTCAAAAGAGCAAAGTGATTTTTTAGTAAATATTTGCAAACAATATAATTTATTTATGTCAGGTGGAAGTGATTATCACGGTACTTTTAAACCAGATGTTGAAATAGGAACTGGCAAAGGCAATTTGAAAATAGAAGAAAGAGTTATAAAAAATTGGATAAATAAGGTAAAGACTATATAATTTATAGCAATTTATGTTGCTATATTTTTAATTTTATGATACAATCAATATGAATTTTTATTGGATAAAGCAAGATATAAGGAGATAGAAAAAATGGACAAATTTACTGTTATAAAAATTATGAATGAAGCAACACTAAGACTAAAAATGAGCAAAAATGAAAACTATGAAGAAAATAAAAAAATAAAAGAATTCTTAGAAGATGAGGCATTATTTTTTAAAATAAAAAAAGAAACAGCATTGAAATTACTAACAAGAATAGGTGTAAATAAAGAAATGTTAGAAGAAACCTACCAAAAATTGATAAATCCAACTGTATATAACAATTTAATACAAAAAGGAAAAATCGACTCTAAGAATTCTAATCTAAAAATAAAATATGATTAATGTGAGGGAAAACGAATGCAAGATAAATGGATAAAAAAATTTTATGATGAAGTTTGTCAAAATTTTGAGGGAAATTACAAAATAGTTCTAGAACCAAATAGAAACCTTAACGAAGAGTGGATAGAATATGATAATGTAAATTGGGAAATAGAAGACAGAATGAAAGATTTTATAGATAAATTATTAAGAACTAAATCTATTAGTCTTGAAGAAAAAATTATAAAAGAATATGAATTTATATGTTTAAATTATGTATATGATGCTAATGTTTTATATTTTTTTAAAAGAGATGGAAGTGACCCATTAAATATTAAATATATTGCTGTGGATTGGTATGGTCGCGTAGTTGGACAAGAATGGATAGAAAAAAGAAAAAATCACAACAGAAGAATTTGTTATGAATTTTCGAGATTTTTTGCTAAAGCAATAAATGTATTAATTGAAAATAGTGAAACAGAAGCATTAATTGTAGGAGATAGAGAAAATACACATTATGTAGTAGGGGTAATAGGAAAAGATTATAGTGTAATATTAGACCCAGATGATTTTAATGGAATCAAGGATCTTACAAGATTAAAAATGGGATTAACAATTAAAGGAATACATATTCTAAGAGACGAAAAAAAGATTTTTAAAAATGTGGTTGATAAATTCAATAAAGATAGATTAGAAGAATTAAAAGAAATTGAGGAGGCAAAAGAAAGTTTAAAAAATAAAGATTTTATTGCATATATTAATGAGGCAATTAAAGCGGTAAATAAATATAATATTGATTCCCAAGGCTTTTTTGAGTATATAAGATATTTGATTGAAGAATCAGGAATTAAAATAGAAAAAATTTGGAAAGAAGATATGAAAGCTAAAGAAAAAAGGTATGAGAGATGCTTATATTTTGAATATAATAATAAAACTTATTTGTTAGATAGCATAAATAAAGACTTATCTATTATAAACTTAAATGATTTAGATAGAAATTTATTTGTGTTTAATCCATCAGAAAATCAATATGAATATTATGGTGGTTAATTTTGAAAGGAGACAAACTATGAATTTTAACAGAATTGGTAAATTAAATGACTTATTAACTTATGATTTAAAAAGAAAACCTACTATTATGTTAGAACCAAATCCAGAACATTCATATCGTGTATCTGGAACAGCAAATGATATAATGCTAGGAATAGATACTGAAGAATGGGAAATACCAGATGAATTAAAACCATTTGTTGAAGAGCTTGCTAAAAGTGATATTAGTAATGAAGAAAAAATATTAAAAATATATCAAAGATTATGTGAAGATTATACATATGATGATAATGTCTTATCATATATAAGAAAAAATGATGATGAAAGTTTCTTTTTGCCAGATGAATATGGAAGAAAAACAAATCCAGAATGGAAAGAAAACAGAAAAAAACATAATAGAAGAACTTGCTATGAGATTTCTAGAATACTAGCAAAATCTATTAGTGAAATCTTTAGACTTTCAGGTAACTCGAAAAATTATGATGTTTGTGTTATATGGGATGAAGCAAACACACATTATTTTGTTGGAATAGATAATAATGATTATTACGTATCACTTGATATAGACGATTTTACACAAATAAAGGATCTGACAAGATTAAAAACAGGAATGTCATTAGAAGGAATTAAAATTCTAGAAGATTCATCAGGTAAATTTGAAGAAACACTTAAAAAATTTAATAATGGAAAAAGTAAAATTGCAAAAGACCATATTCAAAAAAAATTAGAACAGGAGCATAAAGAAGATATAGAAACATCAATTAATAGTAGCGAACCTGATGATCTAACTTTTTTGAAATATACCATACAAATCTTAAAAGAAGAATATAATATTGATTCTGCTGGTATATATGAATATTTAAAGGAAATAATTGATACAAAAATGGGAGCTGGATTTAGAAAAAAAGTATGGAAAGAAGTTAAGACTAATTCTGGTACAGGAAAAAGATATACACGTTGTTTGATAGTAAGTATTGATGATATTCCTTATATGGTTGATGTAACTAAAAATGAATTAAACGAAATTTTTCATGAGCTTGATGAAAGAGAACAATTTATTCCGTTTAAAGAAATGGAGCGTGATTTTGATAATGATCCGTATGATGGAAGATAAAAGATTAAGAAAGGAATATATTTTATGGAAAAAGAAAAATTAGTTTTATTAATTGCAACAACATCAGAAGATAAAATAAGAGGAATTAAAGAAGCTTTTTCACATTACTATCCTGAAATTGAAATAGAAATTTATTCTGGAAAGACCGAATCAAGAGTTCCAGACCAACCTTTTGGAAATGATACATATCAAGGAGCTTATAACAGAATAAATAATATAAGAGAAAAATATAAAGAAAAACTTAATAAACTTGGGATAGATATTGATTACTATATTGCTTGTGAAGCTGGTATAGATGATACAAACAAAGTTATTATAGATGAAAAAGTGGTTGATTTATATGCTAGTGAGCAAGTTGTATGTATCTATGATGAAAAAAAAGACACATACTCATTTGGTAAAAGTAGTTCATGGATTATACCAGAAAAAGATATAGAAGAAATAAAAAGAACCAATTTAGATCAATATCTTAGAAAAAGAGGGTGCACTGGCTTACAAGATGTCGGAGATGGAAAATATGTATCAAGAGCAACAGCAGTTATGGAATCTACAAAATCTGCTATTGCTAGCAATCGCTTTATTGAAAGGTGTAAAATGATAGATAAACATATGGAAGAATACGGCGATACAGATATAATTAGATAAATGAGTAATTGTGCTAAAATGATGTTAAGCTAATATAGCATTTTTACTTAATGTAAACAACTTAATTTTATAACCCACTACTAGTTGGCACATAATCTTCATCTGGAGGATAAACATATTCTTCTGATGGAGTGCTAACTTTTTGAATTTCTTGAACATTTAGTATAGGCATATCTCCATGATAATTTCCTTTTGTAATTTCACCTGTAACTTGAACCCAAACTTCATCATCAAAATCCTTAGCATTATCACATTCGCATAGAAAGCCAACAATAACAGATTGATAATCAGAAGATATTATCATATCTCTTGCCAAAACAAATTGATTATCAGTCAAATCTGACACTCTATATACATACCCAGTAAATTTAATTTTCATTCCTACATATGTATCAATATTTTCATGAACTGTTTTTAGAACATTAGTATAATTTTTTGAAGATATTTCAAAAACATCATTTTGAGGCAGACAACTAGAATTATTAGCCTTTCCAGCACCACTAAAAATTCTAAATAAGACAATACACAAGATACAAATTATTAATATAATAACTCCTGTAAAAAAGTATTTAAAAATTTTACTTCCATTTATTTTCACGTTATATATAAACATAATTTAACTCCTTTATATGTTTTTTCTAATCTTATTCAACAATTATTTTTTTATTACTATATTCTATGTTACTGGATAATATTTTTTTAAAATTAATCTTAAATAAAGTTGAAATTATAATATTTTAAAGTTCTCCTGTTCATTTCATTCAAAAAGAATTCATAAGGCTTTCTCATGAGCCTCTTTCAAGCTCAAAATCAAAGATTTTGACTTGAACATCCCGTCATTCGAAAGCCAAATGAATTCTAATTTTCATTCCAATCAAGCGTCGAAACTTTAAAATATTATAATTTCAACTCTTTTTTAATTTATTATAAACAAAAAACATTATCCAGTAACGTAAATTTAAGCAATTTCCTCAAAATACTTGCTAAATTAGTGATTTAGTGATATAGTAACAGAGTAAAAAAATAAACTTAGGAGGAATTAAAACAAAATGGGATTATTTAAAACATATAGTGAAAAAGAAGTTAAAAGAGTAATGCCAATAGTACAGAAAATAAATGGCATGGAAGACGAAATGTCTAAATTAAGTGATCATGAATTAAGACAAAAAACAGATTATTTTAAACAAGAATTAGCTAATGGAAAAACGCTTGATGATATATTACCAGAAGCATTTGCAGTGGTAAGAGAAGCATCAAAGAGAGCATTAGGTATGAGACATTTTGATGTTCAATTAATAGGTGGTATAATTTTACATCAAGGTAGAATTGCAGAAATGAAAACAGGTGAAGGTAAAACATTGGTTGCTACTTTACCAGTTTATTTAAATGCATTAGAGGGAAAAGGAGTTCATGTAATTACTGTTAATGATTACTTAGCAAAAAGAGACAGCGAATGGATGGGAAAATTATATAAATTCTTAGGTTTATCAGTTGGTCTAGTAATTGCTGGAATGGAACCTGCTCAAAAGCAAAAAGCATATGCAGCAGATATTACTTATGGCACAAACAATGAATTTGGATTTGATTATCTAAGAGATAATATGGCAATTTATAAAAATCAATTAGTACAAAGAGATTTACACTATGCAATCATAGATGAGATTGATAGTATTTTAATAGATGAAGCACGTACACCACTTATAATTTCAGGTCGTGCAAATGAGTCATCAGATTTGTACAAAAAAGCAGATAGTTTTGTAAGAACTTTGGAACCAAAAGTTATAGTTGAAGAAGATGTAAAAGATTTCGAACAGGCAGAGGATAATGAAAAGTATGACTATATAGTTGACTTAAAAGCAAAATCTGCATCATTAACACAAAAAGGTATTAAAAAAGCAGAAGAATACTTCAAATTAGAAAACTTTAATGATCTAGAAAACTCAACATTAGTACATCACGTAAATCAAGCATTGCGTGCTCATGGAATTATGAAAAAAGATATTGATTATATCGTAAAAGATGGAGAAGTATTAATAGTTGATGAATTCACAGGTCGTATAATGTATGGTAGAAGATACAACAATGGATTACATCAAGCAATAGAAGCAAAAGAACACGTAAAAATAGCAGATGAATCAAAAACACTTGCAACAATCACATTCCAAAATTATTTTAGAATGTATGATAAATTATCTGGTATGACAGGTACAGCTATGACAGAAGAAGCAGAATTTGAAGAAATATATAACTTAGATGTAGTTAGCATTCCTACAAACAAACCAATGATACGTAATGATAAAAATGATGTTATTTACAAAAACCAAGATGCAAAATTTAGAGCAGTAGTAAATGACGTAAAAGAAAGTCATGCAAAAGGTCAACCAGTATTAATAGGTACAGTATCTATTGAAAAATCAGAAAAGTTAAGTAAATTATTACAAAAAGAAAGAATACCACATGAAGTATTAAATGCTAAATCACATGAAAAAGAGGCTATGATTATCGCACAAGCAGGTAAATTTGGAGCAGTTACAATAGCAACAAACATGGCTGGTCGTGGTACTGACATTATGCTTGGAGGTAATAGTGAATATTTAGCAAAAGAAGAAATGAAAAAGAAAAAAGTCCCAGAGAACTTAATAGAAGAATCTAACACATATTACGAAACAGATGACCAAGACATATTAAGAGCAAGAGAACAATTTAGTACATTAGTAAAAAAATATGATGAACAAATAAAAGATGAAAAACAAAAAGTAATTGATGCTGGAGGACTTAAAATAATTGGTACAGAAAGACATGAATCAAGAAGAATTGATAATCAGTTAAGAGGTCGTTCTGGACGTCAAGGAGACATAGGAGAATCACAATTCTATATAAGCCTAGATGATGATTTAATGAAAATCTTTGGTGGAGATGCAATCACAAAGGTATACAATACTCTAGGTGCAGATGAAAATATGCCAATACAAGCAAAATTGATTTCAAAAGCAGTAGAAAATGCTCAAAAGAAAGTAGAAGGTAGAAATTTTACAATAAGAAAGAATGTATTAAAATATGATGATGTTATGAATGTTCAAAGAGAAATCATCTATAAACAAAGAAGAGAAGTTCTAGATGGAGAGAATATGCATGACAACATCAAAAATATGATTAATTCTATAGCAGAAGAAACAGTAGAAATGTTTGTAGAAGGTGAAGATCACAATTCTTTAAATATAGAATCTTTAAGTTCTGAAATATTAAATACTTTTGGAATTGATATGGCAGAATTTATAAAAGGACATCAAAAAGATGTAAATGCAGTTAAAGAAGAACTTGTAAATGAAGCTAATAAAAAATATGAAGAAAAAGAACAAGAAATTGGTTCTGAAGAAATGAGAGAGCTTGAAAGAATTGTTCTATTAAAAGTTGTTGATGAAAAATGGATGAACCATATAGATAGTATGGATGAATTAAAGAATGGTATTGGTCTTCGTGCATATGGTCAACAAGATCCTGTTGTTAAGTACAGAATGGAAGGTATGGATATGTTCGAAGAAATGACTGCAAATATTAAAGTTGATGTAGTTAAAATTTTGATGAACATTAGAAAACAAGGAGAAGTTAGACGTCAAGAAACTGCTAAAATAACAAATGCGGCTTTACAAGCAATAAATAGTGTAGATAATGGTAAAACAATTGAGGCAAAAGAAAATAGAACAGTTGTAAATGAGGGACCAAAAATAGGAAGAAATGACCCATGCCCATGTGGAAGTGGGAAGAAATACAAAAACTGTTGTGGTAAAAATGCTTAGAACC
>ERZ1643246.2713-NODE-2713-length-16236-cov-11.940671_pt1 | contig 16236 bp, 17 predicted proteins | sample MGYA00579265_ERZ1643246 | MGnify/ENA primary metagenome ERZ1643246 (study PRJEB29033, sample SAMEA4952261) | chicken gut metagenome | biome: Broiler Chicken; feature: Gastrointestinal Tract; material: Caecum | place: Ireland | collected 2018 | study: Broiler... | reverse complement strand
AGAAACGGGGGATCGCCGGCGCGTGGCTGGATCTGGCCCTCTCCTGCGCCAAGGTATCGGTCAAATATGACGGAGATGAGCTGAAACAGCGCCAAAAAGAGGAGCAGACGGACTGCCTTTCTCTGACACAGGGGTAGCAAGCAACAAAAAAACGTCTCCGGCACATTCCAGGTACCGGAGACGTCAGGGCTCCAAATTGTTCTCATCGAACAGCGGCGAGGCGAAGAAGGCATCCAGCCCGATCCCCAAGCCCTGGCAGATCTCATGGATGATCCGCAGCTTCACCGAGTCGTAAGCGCAGTTGACGATGTTGCCGATGGTGGACTTCGGCACCCCGCTCTTCATAAACAGCTGGTACTGCGTCATCCCCTGCTCACGCAGTAGCTGAGAAAGACGCGCACTGACCGCCTGATTTAGTTTCAACGCGCATCCCTCCTCACATACACCACATTTTAGCAGTACAGGTACAGGGATTAGTCCCTGTATCTGTACTATTCTCTGAAAATGTGGTATCATGCAAAGGGATACACCGAGTCCCCTTCTGATATTGAGACAAGGAAATATCAGAAGGAGGAACTTGTGACAACCGAACTCATTTTTATCATTGCGTGCGGCCTGGCTCTTCTGCTCATCGCCGCCGCTACCCACTTCTCCGGGCAGGGCTCCCTGAACAACATCAAGTCCAAGACCGTGGGAGACGGCCAGCATGGGGCGGCGCGCTGGGCCACCAGGAAGGAGATCCAGCAGACCTATGCCCACGTCCCCTTCCGGCCGGAGCTGTGGCGCAGAGGAGAACAGCTCCCCCAAAAGCAGGGGCTGGTGCTGGGATGTGAGGGGCGCAAGGGCCACGTCACCGCCATCGTGGATACAGACGATATCCACGCCATGATGACCGCCGCCAGCGGCGCGGGCAAGACAGCCTACTTTCTTTACCCCAACATCGAATATGCCCTGGCCACCGGAATGTCCTTTCTCTGTACGGACACCAAGGGCGACCTGTTCCGCAACTACGCTGGGATCGCAAAGGAGTGCTACGGATATAAGATCGCCGTGCTGGATCTGCGCAACCCCACCCGGTCAGACGGCAATAATCTGCTCCACCTGATCAACAAGTACATGGACATCTACAAGGCCGATCCCCAAAACCTGCAAGCCAAGGCCAAGGCGGAGAAGTATGCCAAGATCCTGTCCAAGACTCTCATCAACACCACCGGGGACAGCGCCCAATACGGACAGAACGCCTACTTTTACGACGCGGCCGAGGGCCTGCTGACCTCCATGCTTTTGCTGGTGGCGGAGTACCTGCCCACCGAGGATGCGGAAGGCAGGCCCATCGAGGAACGGCACATCGTCAGCGTGTTTAAACTGGTGCAGGAACTTCTGGCCCCCAGCGGCGTGAAGGGCAAGAACCAGTTCCAGCTCCTGTTGGCGAAACTCCCGCCCGACCACAAGGCCAAGTGGTTCGCCGGCGCCGCGCTGAACACCTCGGAGCAGGCCATGATGTCGGTGATCTCCACGGTGCTGTCCCGGCTGAACGCCTTCCTGGACAGCGAGATGGAGCAGATCCTGTGCTTTGACACCGCCATTGACGCGGAGACCTTCTGCAATGAAAAATCCGCTATCTTCATCGTACTCCCGGAGGAGGACCAGACCAAGTATTTCATGGTCAGCCTCATTCTCCAGAACCTGTACCGGGAGATCCTCACCGTGGCGGATGAGAACGGCGGACGGCTGAAAAACCGGGTGGTATTCTTTGCCGATGAGCTGGGTACCTGCCCGCCCATCCAGTCACTGGAGCTGATGTTCTCCGCCTCCCGCTCCCGTGGCCTGATGCTGGTACCCATTGTGCAGAGCATCACCGGACAGCTTCAGAAGAACTATGGCAAAGAAGGTTCCGAGATCATCGTCGACAATTGCCAAGTCAACATCTTTGGTGGATTTGCCCCAGCCAGCCAGACGGCGGTGGAGTTGTCTAAAGCCTTGGGGAGCCGCACCGTGATGAGCGGCTCCATCTCCAGAGGGAAGAACGACCCGTCCCAGAGCCTGCAGATGATCGAGCGGCCGCTGATGACGCCGGATGAGCTGAAGTCCATGCCCAAGGGGAGCTTTATCGTGGCCAAGACCGGCGTCCACCCCATGCAGGTGCATCTGCGTCTGTTCCTGGACTGGGGCATCCGGTTCGGCAAGCCCTACCAGGTGCCAGAGAAGGCCCAGCGGCCAGTGGCCTACGCCAGCAAACAGGAGCTGGAGGCGGCGATCCTTCGGAAACACCAGGCGCCTGCCATTGTGGATGAGGACATCCCCCAGGGGGAGCCGCCAACGGCAGGCGGTGAGGTCCAGGTCGTGCAGGCGGATGACTCGCCCAAAGATGGGCGCAGGCCCAAGATCCGGAGATGAAGGGGGTGATAGCTGTGACAAATTTCCGAAATATCTATTCCTCCGACCTGAGCCACCGGGCCAGGGCGGTCTATATGTACCTCACAGACCGGGCGGATCGGGACGGTAAGTGTTGGCCGGCCATCAAGACCATTGCGAAGGAGTTGGGACTCTCCAGCTCCACCGTCAAGCGGGCGCTGAATGAGTTGTGTCAGGCCGGACTGCTGACCAAGGAGAGCCGCTGGCGGGAGAACGGCGGACGCACTTCAAATCTGTATAGAATTTGCTGACATAAAGCGGCAAAGAGGTTTGTATCAAAATTTGATACAAACCTCTTTGATCCTAAGTCTGACACTCCGCCAAGGGGCCAGTCTGCTCATTTGGTGAACTGGGGGATAGTTCATGGTGAGCCAACCAGAAGTGCCCACTCTAAGATTTTTTAAGACAGAGAAAGAAACAAGTTTTACAGCCCTATTTCTTGATCCAGTCGATGAAGGAGGATACTTTCTCAAGCTCCTCTTCACTTAGTCTTGTAATTTCCTCATGAAGTTGAGCCCTCAAGGAATTATCAGCATCTGCTCCAGCGAAAAACTCTGTTGGAGTCAGGTCAAAATAGCAGATAGTGTTGAACAGTTCCCGCAGCGATGGGAGACTGATCCCATTGGTGATGCTGCGGATGTAAGAGCCGCTCTTGCCCAAGTCCAGGCTCATGCGGTGCTCAGATACATCCTTTTGTGTCCGCAGGTCTGTGATTCGGCTGCGCAAAAAGGCTTCGTACCGCCGCGACTCTTCCATTCGACCACTCCTTTCGTCAGTTATTATTTTAATATTAGCAGACGATTAGAGATGGTATTCATATTATCAATTTCTTCTTTATTTTTACTGAATTGGTAGTATAATTATTAAAATTAAATGGAAACAAATTTTTGACTATTAATCCAAAGAGAGGGCATTTGTATGCTAACCTGTGCAATTACGGGGCATCGGCCAACGAGGTTTAAATTCAAATATAAAGAAGATAACAATGGTTGCAAACGGTTAAAAAAGCGACTGCATGACCAATTTGTCCGACTCTATAAAATGGGATACAAATGTTTTTATACTGGAGGCGCCATGGGAGTGGATATGTGGAGTGCGGAGATTCTGCTTAGGCTTAAAGAGCAGCCAGAATATGGCGATATACAATTGATTGTTGCGGTTCCTTTTGAAGAATTTGATAAAAACTGGGATGAATGGCACAAAAAGAGAAATCATTTTATTAAGACTCATGCAAAAGTTGTCGTAGTGAGCAGCAAATCAGGAACCGAAGGGTATCGGGAAAGAAATTACTATATGGTAGACCATGCGGATTACCTTTTAGCTGTCTATGACAACATCCACACCACACGAAGCGGAACTGAAATGACTGTAAACTACGCGAAAAAAAGGGGGCTACCAATCACTTATATTCATCCTGATACGGCAATAGTTATGGAAGAAAAATAGAAGAGGAGCGGCCTCCCTTGTAAAGCAAGGGAGGCCGCTCCTTTCATTGTTTCAAAATAATTGAAATTAAAGGTTGTGCTGTGTAGTTCTCATCCCTTTTATTCCGCAGGATGCAGATTCATTACATTGAAGAAGCAGGGGGTGCCAATAAAGTCATACCCGGAGATCTTACTGGTATTGTAGACGATCATGTCCTTCTGGTAGGTCAGCGGAATATCGATCACATTCCCCATGTCATAGTTATACAGGTAGGTGAACAGTTCGCGCAATTCCGCCTCATCATCCGTCTGTATTGTTTTCTGAATGGCGTCAAGAAACTCCTGGGCATCATCCATCCCCTGCAGGGAAACTGTCTGCGGAGTCATAGTGTCCATGGGAGTAAACCAGCAGTGAGGAGCAGCGTAGTTATACTGGGGCTGCCAGAAGGTCAAATCAAAGTCGCCAGCCATGAAGCCGCTGTACCACTCCATCTGCTCAAGGCCCGTGATGGTCAGGTCGATACCCACCTTCCCAAGCTGGGTCTGAATCAGGGTGGCAAGAGACTGATTGAGAGAATCAAAACCGGAATCCATTGTCAGCTTTAGGGTCAAAGTCTCGCCGTCCTTTTCCCGGATGCCAGTGGACTCATTCAACACCCAGCCAGCCTCATCCAGAAGCTCATTGGCTTTATCGGGATCATAATTGTAATGGGTCTCCAGCTCAATATCCATATAGGGGGAGTCCGGCGTAAAGGGAAGCTCGGCAACTTCCTCGTAGCCGTAAGTCAGGCCCTCAACAATCTCGTCCTTATTGATGGCGTAAGCGATGGCCTGACGCACCCGCACGTCATTCAGGGCCGGACGGCTGGCATTCAGAGTGATGTCGCGGGCACGGGTGGACAGATCCGCCATCTGCCCAGCCATACCGGGCAGACTGGATGCCTGCTGGTACTCCTCATAGGTCAGCAGGGCACTGCCATAAATCATGTCGATCTCGCCAGTCTGAAGAGCCTGAATGCGGGAAGTGGAATCCGGGATGTATTTGACAATGATTTCATCATAGTAAGGCGTATCGCCCCAGTAGTTCTCATTGCGGACAAAACGAGTGTACTCGCCGGCCACATATTCATCATAGACATAGGGGCCAGTGCCGGATACGCCGCTGACCGTCTGAAAATCCCCCTCAATCAGCAGGCTGGGAGAGCAGATCGTCATAACATCGTTCCAGCAGAAGTCGTTGAGATAGGCAAAGTAAGGGTGGCTGTAATGAATCACCAGAGTAGTATCATCCACGACCTCCATGCTCTCAATATCCGTTACCGCTTTCAGCGTGTAGAAGCTGGGGTTGGACTGCTTGTGCTCCAGATTTGCCTTCACCGCCTCGGCATCACAGGGTGTCCCATCATGGAAGGTCACACCGGAACGGAGATAAAAAGTTAGTGTGCAGCCATCATCAGAGAACTCCCAACGCTCCGCCAGGCCGGGGACAATCTCGCCATTTTCATAATTGACCAGATTTTCATAGACCAGCATATCGGTACACATATTCGCGTTGCCCATATAGAGCGGGGAAAGCGTGGTGGTTTCAGCGGCAATCGCCATTGTGAGTGTTTTTGTGGTGCTGGCATTATCGTCACCGCTACCGGTTTCTGCGGGGTCCGAGGTCGTGGGAGTACCGCCGCAGGCAGCCAACATCAGGCTCATGCACAGAGCCAGCGCCAGAGCAAGAATCCTTTTCTTTTTCATGGTTGACTTCCTTTCCGAATGTTTTTTAGCATTATTTTCGATGCCCAATTTTTGCAATTTCTCCTTTCTGCATTTCCAGGATGCGATCCGCAATCCGGTAGGCATTCTGCTTGTCGTGGGTGATCAGCAGATATGCGCACCCATATTGCGTATGATATTTCTCCAACACCGACAAAACGGCGTCGGCAGAAATCAAATCCAACCCACTGGTCACCTCATCAAGAATGAGATAACTTGGATGCAGAGACAAGGCTCGCAGCAGGGATAAGCGGCGCTGTTCCCCACCGGATAATTGGCGAACAGGCACCTGGAGGAGTTTGGGGCTCATATGCGTCAGTGCCATCAGCTCGTCGATCCGGGCACGCCGTTCCTTTGCATTCAGGTCACTGAGATTGCGAAGGGCCTCCTCCACATTGTGATAAACAGAATAGGCTGGGTCCATGGTGCCGGAAGCATCCTGAAAGACTGCCTGGATGCGGCGGCGCTCCTGCCGCCAGCGGTGAAACTTCCAATGGGCAATATCCTCTCCGTTAATTTGAATATTGCCGGAAGTCGGTTTTTCCAACCCGATAATTAGCCGGGCCAGTGTACTCTTTCCGGAGCCGCTCTCTCCGATTACCGCAAGATTTTCTCCCTGGCGCCATTCAAAGCTCACTTGATTGAGCGCCAGGAATGGATTGCCTTTTACATCAAAATATTGCTTGGAAACCTTTGAAATCACGATGCCGTCCATTCCCAGCCGCCTCCTTCCCGGACTTTTGACGCAGCTGCAAACTGCTTTGTCCAGTTGGCTTTGGGCTTCTGGAACAGTTCGTCTGCGGTGGCGCATTCTATGATCTGTCCCTGTTCCAAGACCATGATCTCCCCGCAGAGCGCGGTCAGCGCCGCCGTGTCATGGGAGAGGAACAGGATGCCGCAGGGCTCCGGGTAATCTCTCAGAAGCTGGAGCAGCAGGTCACGGTTCGCCTCATCCAGCGCGGACGTCGGCTCATCAGCCAATATGTATTTGGGCCGCATCGCCCAGAGAATCGCCATTGTGACCCTTTGGAGCATTCCGCCGGAGAGCTGCGTGGGATAGGAGGACAGCACACGGTCCACATCCAAAAGGTTGACTCTCCGCAGGGTATCGGCGGCGAGTTTTCGGGCATCCGGCTTGGAGCAGTTGAGCCGCAGGCAAAATGTTTCCTCCATGAGCCTGCCCATCCGAATATGTGGGTCAAAGGCGGTCATTGGGTTTTGAGGGATGAAGCCCAGCGTGGTTCCGCAAAGATCCCGCCGCTTCGCTGGAGGCATCGCCGGAAGCGAAACTCCATCCAGCAGAATGTCTCCGGAAGGAATGCGGCAAGTATGGTCCAGAACTCCCATGATCGCCTTGATAATCGTGGTTTTACCGGCTCCGCTTGGCCCCGTCAACCCGATACACTCGCCCAGTTCCATGGAAAAGCTAACACCGCGGAGTAATTGGGCATGGCCCTTGCCCTCCACATATAGGTTTTTGATCTCAAGCATCAGCGCGGTCCTCCTTTTCCAGTTTCTTGCCCAGAATATTGAAGGACAATGTGCTCAGGAAGATAAACAAAATAGGATAGAACAGGAGCATTGGAGCCATTCCCAGGTAGCCGCGGGCAGAAGAAAGCATGGAGCCCCAGTCAATCACATCATCCCCCAGGGTTAGGCCAATAAACGAGAAACCGGAGATCGCCATAATCATCTCCGCACAGGACAGGCAGAGAAAGCGCACGATTTCCTTACCGATGTTGGGCAGCACATGGCCAAGTAAAATACGAAACCGGGAGGCGCCGCTGGACACAGCACACATAATGTACGCCTTACCCATCTCCATTTCCGTCCGGGTCTTCACCAGTTTGATCATCCGCAGAATGAGCGAGGCAGTGAGAGACACCATCATGGTAGGGATGCTGTTGCCCCAAATTCCAATGAAAATAATGAGATAGGCAACTGGAGGGATGGCGGTTACGGCATTCATAATACTGTCCAACAACACATTTTTCGCGGTACTGCTTTGCCCGAGCAGAAGCCCTACCATACTTCCGAGCACCGCAACAATAGCGGAACCGGCCAGTACGATGCCAATCGTCACCCAGCCGCCCGCCAGAATCCGTGAAAACTCGCAGCGTCCCATGTTGTCGGTGCCGAAAGGATATTGTGCACTTGCGCTCTGGTATTTGTTCATCACATCCGTGACACTGGGATCATTGGGCGCAAACAGAAAGCCGAGGAAGCAGAACAGAATTATGGCAATCGGAATTGCGGTGGAAAGAATGTTCCATACTTTTTTCATGCTGTGACCTCTCTTCCTCCGCCCCGAAGAACACGCTGGATAACATCGGAAACAATATTAAAAAACACGAGGGAAAAGGCCAAAAACAGAATTGTGGCATGGATCATAGGATTATCACGGTACAACACGCTGTCGATGATCAAATATCCCAGACCTGGAAGGGAGAAAATCCGCTCAACAATCATAGAACCAGCCATACAAAGCCCCATCATCTGCATGAAATTAGGCAGCAACCCAGATACGGCCTGTGGTAGCGCATGGTGAAGCATGATACGGCGCTCTGTCAATCCCCGGCATCGGGCATAGAAGGCGCTGTCTTCATTCATGCCTCTCTGGACGCCGCCCGCCAAGAGCTGGCCGAAAAAAGCCATACCGCTGACTGACAGGCAGAGAGCGGCAGGCAGATACCGCATCAGGCCAGTGTTTCCAGCCACGTTGATCCAACGCAGCTGGACGGCAAAGACATCCAAGAACGAGGTGGCAAAGAAAAAGGAGGGAATCGATATTCCCGCGATGCAGATAAAGTCCATCAGCTTGCCGATCCAGTTCCTCCGGGTCCAATAACAAACGCATCCTACAATCAGGCTTCCCACAGCCTGCACCACCGCAGTCAACAGGACAATGGTAGCTGTGATGGAAAACGCCTGTGTGACCTCCTGAAAAACATCCCGTCCATTGGTGTAGGATGTCCCGAAATCCAGATGCACCGCATCCTTGACCCAGTTCCAATACTGTACCGGCAGCGGGTCATTCAAGCCCATTTGTTCCCGCAGCGTTGCCAGTGACTCCGGGGTGATTGCAAAAGCGTTCCTTCGCGCATACGCCTCCGCTGCGTCAATGGGTGATAACTGCATCAAAATAAAGGAAATCATCGTAACGATAAACAATGTCAGCAGCAATTCCAATGCCTTTTTCAGAATGAATACACGAGTCCCCCGTTTCATTTCGTTTTATCAGTCTCCTTCTTTCTAAAATGTAGGAATTGGTTAGGTATTGCTAACTAATGCTCGTTTTTTTGGGGCCGTAAGGCCCCAAAATTGCCATATTTATGGGTGCAGGATATGCTCCCAGCCGACGGCGTAAAATTTTCGCAGACGAGACATGTCCTTTTCAGCATCTTCTCGGGAAATGTTGTGAACGACCAGTTCCAACAGGCTGGAATAAAAGCCGCTGGATAGAAGATGGAGCAAGTTTTCCGAGGCACGGCCGCTGGTGAGTGCGTCGCTTCCTGTGGCTTCAATATAGCGGCGGTAGCACTCCGCATCGATGGTGGACAAATCATGGATGAAGTTGGCGTAAGGTGTCCCATATGAGCAACTGACCAGAAGCTGAAATTCCGCAAAGTGATCGTAGATGTAGGCAAGAATATCCGGAAAGTGCTGGTCGCTGTACTCCATGACCTGTTCGGACTGCTCCCGGGGAGACATGGAGCCGAAAGCGTTCTGCCTGGATTGGATAATCTCCTTCAGACCATCCGCTGCAGGTTGGACCAGCGCCTCAAATACACCAACCTTGTCCTTAAAGCGGACATAGATAGAATTGGTACTGGTCCCCGCTTCTTGAGCAATCACGCGGAGAGAGGCCCCTTCGAATCCTTTTTCCAGGAACTCCTTCTTGGCACATTCCAATATTTTTTCATAGACACCGGCTACCTGCGGTTTTCCCATAGAAACACCTGACCTCATTCTAAAGATAGCAAAATAACATAACATCGTTTCATAACGGCGTAATCATAATATCACACTCATTTCCGCCTGTCAACTGCAAAATTAAACAGAAAGAGAATTGACAAACGGCTCCGATTAGAATAGAATAACATCGTTTCATAACGATGTTATTCTATTCTCAGAAAGGGGCAATTTTATGGTAAAGCAAAACCCCATCCACAGGCTGCTCGATTTGATCCGGCCGCATAGGTCCGGCTATATTCTTTCCATCCTTCTTGCGGTGCTCGGTGTGAGCAGTGGAATGATCCCATATTTTGCAGTGGCCCGGATCGTGAATCTGCTTCTGAACGGCGAAACGGCATTTTCCGTTTATCTGCTTTGGTGCGGAATTGCGCTGGCTGCCTTTGTGCTAAAGTCAGTATTCCATGGCTTGTCTACCCGCTGTTCCCATGAGGCGACCTTTGCCGTGCTGTCAGAGCTGCGGCGGGCTTTGGCTGGCAAACTTACCCGCGTACCCATGGGTTATCTGACAGCAACTCCATCCGGGAAACTCAAAAGTACCATCGTGGAGCGGGTGGAACAGCTTGAGGTCCCTCTGGCCCATATCATACCGGAGATGACCTCCAATCTTCTGGTACCAATCGCTATCGTGATCTATCTGTTTGTGCTGGACTGGCGCATGGCGTTGGCCTCGCTGATTACTATTCCCATCGGGTGCCTCTGTTATATGGCACAGATGAAAGAGTATCCCAAGAAGTACGGCGCTGTGGTACAGGCCGGCAAGCATATGAGCGCCACCACTGTGGAGTATATCGGAGGAATCGAGGTCATCAAGGCATTCAACCAGAGCGCAGCTTCATATGGGAAATTCGCAGATGCGGTCCGCCAGAACACAGAGCTTATTTTGGACTGGATGCGCTCCACCCAGGGCTATTCCGCCCTGATGATGACGATTTGGCCCGCCGTGCTGATTGGCGTTTTACCCATTGGCTGCGTTCTCTACATGGGCGGGTCATTGCCGTCCTCTGTGTTCATCACAACGGCGATCTTGTCCCTGGGGATTGTCGGCCCTCTGGTCGCCGCTGTTTTCCTTACCGATGATCTTTCCAAAATCACGACCATTGTGGGTGAGGTTGGTGCGGTATTGGACGAGCCGGAACTGGACCGCCCGGCAGAGGAGAAAGAACTCCATGGCCTGGACATCGCTTTGCGGGACGTGACCTTCGCTTACAAGGATACTCAGGTTTTGAACGGCATCACGCTGGATATAAAGCAGGGCACGATGACTGCGCTGGTAGGACCCTCTGGCTCCGGCAAATCCACGATTGCCAAGCTGATAGCCTCCTATTGGGACGCTGGCGGCGGAAGCATCACCATAGGCGGTGTGGATGTAAAAAGCCTCCCGCCGGAGCAGGTGATGGATCTAATCGGTTATGTTTCCCAGGACAACTATCTGTTCAACATTTCTGTGCGGGAAAATATCCGCATGGGGCGGCCAGAGGCCACAGATGATGAGATTGAGGCAGTAGCGAAAGCCGCTGGATGCCATGATTTTATTATGGGACTGGACCACGGCTACGACACTATTGTGGGCGGTGCAGGCGGCCATCTGTCCGGAGGTGAACGCCAGCGGGTGTCCATCGCTCGGGCCATGATGAAAAACGCCCCTATTGTGATTTTGGACGAGGCGACTTCCTACACAGACCCTGAAAACGAGGCAGTGCTTCAAGAGGCAATCAGCCGGCTGACACAGGGGAAAACGCTGATTGTGATTGCACACCGTCTCAGTACCATCACAGGCGCGGATCAGATCGCGGTCATTGAGCATGGGCGTGTTTTGGATGTCGGGACACATGGCGAACTGCTGGAACGCTGCGCTCTTTACAGCCATATGTGGGAAGCACACACACAGGCCAGGGACAGCGGACAGCCGGAAGGAGGGAAAGAACATGTTTGACGCATACCGCCGTTTTTTCGCCTTTGCCGGAAAGCAGGCTGGGACATGGAAAAAAGGCTTGGTGTTCGAGTTCCTGCGGAGTATTTTTGAGGCATTCCAATTTATTGCCCTTCTTATCGTCCTTCGGGCGTTGGTGGAGCAAAATGTGACTGCCGCCACCGCTTGGGTGGCCTTTGGGACCATGGCGGTCAGCGTGGCCGGTGCTGCTCTGTTCTGGTATCTGGCTCATAACAGCGAGGGGCAGGCCAATTACCGGATGTGCGGAGATAAACGCATCCATATAGGGGAACGGATGAAATATATGCCTATGGGATATTTCAACAGCCAAAGCCTTGGGGCGCTCACGGCGGCAGCCACCACGACCATGGAAGAAATCGAAGGCATGTCCTTTGCGGTTATTGCCCGGACTGTGGTAGGCATTATCCGCACTCTGGTATTCACCGTAGCGATCTTATGTTTGGATTGGCGGGTCGGCATAGTGTTTCTGTTAGGTGCCCTTCTCTTCCTCTGGGTCAACGCGGGTCTGCTGAAAAAATCTCGGCAGCTCTCCCCGGAACGCATCCATGCCCAAACCGCCCTTGTGGACGCCGCACTGGAATACATACAGGGCATGAGTGTAGTACGGGCATTCCGTGGCAGCCGGGCGGCTGAAAAGACTATGAACGAAGCCATTGGGCAGACAGAACAAAAAAACTTCAAGTTGGAACGCAAGCGTATCCCCTACAATGTGCTGGAGCAGATCGTCCTACGCGTTGCGGCTGTGGTGGCGATTCTGCTTTCCATTTGGTTATTTCTCCAAGGGAGCATGAGCCTGTTTACCTGCCTGATGATGACGGTTTCCGCTTTTTTGGTTTACAGCGAGTTGGAGTCCGCAGGCGAGATGTTTTTCATGTTGCCTATGATCGACGCATCCATCAGCCAGGTGGATGCGATTGACCAGGCGCCCCGGATGGACGAGGGTGGCTCGGTCCGAACTCCCCAAAACAGGGACATCACCTTTGACCATGTGGACTTTTCCTATGGGGAGCGCAAGATCATTCAGGATGTGAGCTTTACCGTTCCAGAAGGTACCACTACGGCTATTGTAGGGCCCTCTGGCTCCGGAAAGACTACCCTCACCAGCCTCATGGCCCGTTTTTGGGATGTTGACAGCGGCTCGGTCAAATTAGGTGGAATTGATGTGAAGGATTATGCGCTGGACAGCCTGATGAGCAATTTCAGCATGGTGTTCCAGACAGTGTATCTGTTTAACGACAGCATTGAGAACAACATCAAATTTGGCAAACCGGATGCTACCCATGATGAGGTGGTTGCAGCCGCAAGGGCCGCCCGGTGCCACGACTTTATTTCCGCTCTGCCGGAGGGATATGACACGGTGATTGGTGAAGGGGGGGCCACCCTCTCAGGCGGAGAGCGGCAGAGACTTTCCATAGCCAGAGCCATGCTGAAGGATGCTCCCGTAGTCATATTGGATGAGGCGACTGCAAATGTAGATCCCGAAAACGAGGCCGATCTGCAAGAGGCGATAGAAGCTCTGACCGGAGGTAAAACCATCATCATGATTGCGCACAGGCTCAAGACTGTGCGGCGCGCAGATCAGATACTGGTGTTAGAACATGGTCGGATAGCCCAGCGAGGCACGCACGAAAAACTCATGCAGGAGCCGGGCATCTATGCCGATTTCATTCGCACCCGGCAGAAGGCTGTCAACTGGAAAATCTCGTGAAGGAGCGTGCCAGAATGGACAATCTCATTGATAAAAAGGGCTGGCTGCACTGCCCGAAATGCGGACAAAGAACGGAGCAGAAAATTGGGCCGGACACAATAGCTCACCGCTGGCCGATGTACTGCCCAAAATGCGGTTGGGAAAGTGTGGTCAATGTTTTTAACGGTAAGGTAGAATTAGCTTCTTCCGAAGAAAAAGGCGGTGCGCCATGAAACTTCATGCGTCGGGAGAAGATTATCTGGAGGCTATACTTGTTCTCCATAAGAAGATGGGCATGGTGCGCTCCGTGGATGTCGCCCGGCACCTGGAGGTCACAAAGCCCAGCGTGTGCCATGCGGTGGCGACCCTGCGGGACGGAGGCTTCCTGACGATGGACAGCGACTATTTCCTGCACCTGACCGATGTGGGCCGGGAAGTGGCGGAGCAGATCTACGAGAAACACCTTTTTTTCACAGAGCGCCTAATTGCAGCCGGCGTAGACCCCAAGACAGCCGAACAGGATGCCTGCCGGATTGAACATGTTATCAGCGAGGAGAGTTTCCAGCGGCTCAAAAAATCCACCCAAGAAAAGGAACAAAGCTAAAGTCAAGGGGCGGTGCAAACCGCCCCTTCTCATTTGATTTGGAGAGGTGATCTATGAATGAAAAAACAGATATTAGTCATAGATGATAGCCTGCCAATATGCCGGTTGCTGCGATCGGCTCTGCAGAGTGACACGGTAGATGTACATTATTTCACCAGAGTGGCAGATGCGCTCGACAGTTTTATGAAACATCGATATTGCTTGGTCATTATGGATATCTCTGTAGAGGGCGCCGATGGGATGGAACTACTCCAGACAATTTTCCAAGCAAAGCATGTTCCGATTCTGGTGATTACAGAGGACTAAAATCCTGACAAGGGGATGAAACTTCTTGATGCCGGTGCAACAGTATGTATAAGAAAACCTTTTGCCCTATCGGTCTGTTCCTCTCAAGTAAATGCACTCATTCGGTTATATACAGAAACAGAGCCCTCGGAAAATGGGTATTATACTCTGGCGTTTGGAACAGAACTTATCATCAACCCATTACACCGCCAGGTAAAGATGAATGGCTCCTTTCTGAACCTGACCAGAAAAGAATTTGATTTGCTTTACTATATGGCCAGCCATCCCGGTCAGGTATTTAGCCGGACGCAACTGTATAATCGAATCTGGTAGGACAACAGTGAGTTTAATATTGACGAAGTGGTGAGGTTCCACGTTCAGGCCCTTCGGAGGAAACTAAGTCCTTCTGGTAAGGACTTTATTCAAACAGTCTGGGGGATTGGATATCGCTTTATTGATAATGATTGAGCGGATACTTAAACAAAGATCAGCGCCATCTTATAATGGCGCTGATCTTGTAATATTATGGAGAATAATCTATAAAAAAACTCGGAGTTTCCTACGAAAAATCCCATAAATTTCCTATTATCCTTTTTGTAATGGCAGTATTCTCCGAAAAAATATATTCGGCCAGTATTCGCCTGTACCTGACCGTTGTCCAAGGAGATGATGATAATAAAAACACAAAATGCAGGCAATGTTCAAAATCTCATATCTCCGGGAATAGCGGGCGGCCTCACTCCATGAACATGATACGGAGATAGGTCGCCTAAACTGTTCACCGATATTTCCATGCATAGCTCGGCAGGTTTCAAGTTCGTACCACCAGAATTGAATATAATTAAATATCGGCAGGGCGGCAGCTCCCCGCTGCCAGATTTGAAGAAAGAAAGGAGATGATGCGCGCCGCCTGTGTGCCGGCCCGCTTATGCGGTAAGGAGATTGATGCGAATTGGCAGATGCCATCTATCGCATTAAGTTGTTCCGCCGTTTAAACCAGCCGCGACACACCGCTTTTAAATTAAGAAACGGCTCCTTATGCCGCATTGTTTCTCGACATAGGGGCAGAGAATTCAGCACGCAGGGGGACGAGCCTCCCCCTGCCGGTGGGACTGGTTCTCCTTGCGGACTTCTTAATGTATGTGACCTAAGAGCGGCCGATTTTGCGCCAGAACGCAAAACCGGCCGCTCTTTCCTGGTATTGTGGCGCCCCGTGCGATGCCGCAGTCCTCCGGCTTCTGAAATTTTGACTTCTCAAAATTTCAGAAGATTCGGAGGTTACGGCGAATGCCGAAATATGATAAATATCACCCTGATTATGGGAGTCTCTATCCGGAGATTCAAGCGCGGCCTGATGTCCTCTCGGTACTGAAGAAAAGTGACCGCAAGATGGAGTACATGGAAGTAGACATCAAGCAAGAACGATTTTCCTACGACCCAGAGGGTAAAGTCGCTGACCTTTTGCCCGGTCGGGAGGATTCCTACGACCGGCTGATGGAGGAGGAACACCGCCAATTCTCCATAGATGAGCCAACACCAGAGGCGGTAATGCTCCATGAGGAGGAATTGTGGCTGCTCCGCACGGCTCTGCTACAGTTGACCGCCGAGGAGAAGGCCCTGGTCGACGCACTGTTCTACCAGGAGCTGACCGAGCGGGAGTATGCGCAACAGCTCGGGATTTCTCAGAAAGGAGTCAATAAGCGCCGCCATAAAGTCCTGGCAAAACTCAAAAAAATTATAAAAACATAAAATTCTGGTTCTCAGCCCCCTCACTCAACGGGTAATAGAGTGAGGGGGTTCCCTCTCGTGTTCTTTGAAAATTGAATATCCGATCATCTGGATACCTTCCTGACAGGGCCCCTTGACCGGGGCAAGCGACGCTGGAGGATGCGCCAAGACCACCTGTAGAGGTCCGGCAGAGACTGCAAACGAAGTCATCTGCACATTTTTTCGTTCTTTTTTGCAAGACTGCAGGATACTCCCTCTATCAACGACGGCCAAATAAGGTGCCAAGCGGGTCCATCCGTCCACAAAACAGCCTGTGGCGGGCTGTTTCGCAATGACTCCGTCAGGGACAATGATACTTCTGCCCAGTCCCAGCCGCAAGCAAGGAGGGCAGCCGGGAGAGATC
>ERZ1643246.2712-NODE-2712-length-16241-cov-10.619177_pt1 | contig 16241 bp, 18 predicted proteins | sample MGYA00579265_ERZ1643246 | MGnify/ENA primary metagenome ERZ1643246 (study PRJEB29033, sample SAMEA4952261) | chicken gut metagenome | biome: Broiler Chicken; feature: Gastrointestinal Tract; material: Caecum | place: Ireland | collected 2018 | study: Broiler... | reverse complement strand
TATTTGCTATATTTACTTTAATATTTTGAACTTCAATTATTTTGTTTGCCATATACTCGCCTCTTTTCTATATCTTAATATAAACCTTGTGGAGAGGTTCCAACGTCGTAATCACCTTTCTAAATCTACCACAAAATATCATTAAATTTGCCATATTTTTATTTATTTTGAATGATTTTAGCACTTCTCTATCAAAAACACGCAAAATCAAAATATTAAGAAAATCCTTTATTTATAAGGGTTTCTCTATGGATTACAATAAATCGTAATCAATCAATTTATATCGGTATTTGTTGGTATTTTTTTGTTATTCATTTTTATCACTTCCTCATTCTAAACTATATTGATTTATAAAATCATCAGTTTTTTTCAATATTTAATCTGCAAAATTGTTTAACCACTGCTAGCTTTAATTACAACTTTTATTTTCCTCTAAATATTTATTATAAAATTCATCCATCGTAGAAATATATTCTTGATCTTGAATTACTCTATATTTTTCGCATTCGCTTTCTGCTTTTTCTACTACCTGTTTATGAGAAATATTACCACTATTTTTTAATACATTTTTTCTCCTAAATTTTAACAAATCATCTGTAGCATTAATCCAGTCCTGCATAGTCATAACATGTCTTTCTTTAGCTTCATCTTCTGCAAATACTAAAAACATATTAGTTAAATCATTTAATTTATGTAATTCTTCTTCGTTTAAATAATTTTTAGCAACTACACCATCATATTTATATATTAAACCATCTGGGCTATTCTTCCATGTTGGTTGTTCTAAATGACACGGTTTTATCATCGTTAATTTCATACTGATAACTAGAGCCAACTTTTAAAATAAAGTTAATTATATTGGGATAGATATTTCCATCTTCATCAACTTCTCCAACAATTACCTTTTCAACTAAATTATTAAAAGTTTCTTCATTAAAATCATTAATTGTCTTAGGGGCTGATAGTATTTCTTCGACTATTTTTAATTGCTTAGAAATATCTTTATTAGTTTTTAACCTATTTTGATAATTACTAATTTTATCATCTATCTCTTTTATTTTATCATTAATTTCTTTTTCTTTAGATAAATAAGCATTTTTATTCATATAGTCATCTAGTTTCATATCTATAAGATTAGATAAACGATTTTCTAATGTTGTTTTTTCTTGCATAAGTCTATCAATATTTACTTCATTATTATCTTCACTTAATGTTTCTTTAATAGCAGTTAAAAGTTTATCTTTAGTCTTATGTTTTCGTTCGATAATAGAATTATATATTTGAATAAAAATCTCTTTTAAATTATCTTCTGTTACAAAAATTGAATGATTACAGTTTTCAATATAAGTGATTCTTCTTGAACAAGCCCAATAAATTTTGCGTGTTCCATCTTTTCGTTTTTCATTAACTCGCCTTACATAGTTTGCTCCACAAATACCACATTCTATCTTGCTACTAAAAACATATTTTAGACTGTACTTACCATTATGCTTTTGTCCATCAGGAAGCATTTTGCCACTTCTTCTTTGATAGATTTCTCTTGCTTTATTCCAAGTTTCTCTATCTATAATAGCAACATGATGATCTTTGACATAATACTTTTCTTTCTCGCCAAAATTAATAACTTTTTTATGAGTAAGAGGACTTACTGAATATGTTTTTTGATTTAATAAATCGCCAACATATTTTTCGTTCTTTAAAATTGTTCTAACAGAACTAGGTCGCCATTTCTTACCCCTATGGGATTTTATGCCTTTTTCATTTAACATTTTAGAAATAGTATAAGAGCCTATTCCAGAAATATACCAATTAAATATAGCTTTAACTATTTCTGATTCTTCTTCATTTATTTCTAACTCTTTTGTATCTTTATTCCAGTTGTAACCATAGCAACCTACATTTCCAACATATTCTCCACGTTTCATTTTAGCTTTAAGTCCTAACTTAACATTCATCGAAGTTGATTCACTTTCAGCTTGAGCAAAAGCACTATATAAAGTTAAAAACATTTCGCTATCTAATTCTAAAGTATGAATATTTTCTTTTTCAAAATAAACATCAACTTTATGTTCTCTTAACTCTCTAGCATATTTTAAAGTATCTAAAGTATTTCTAGCAAAACGTGAAATAGATTTTGCAATGATAATATCTATCTTACCATTTAAGGCATCATCTATCATCCGTTGAAACTCTGTTCTATTTTTAACTTGTGTTCCCGAAATACCCTCATCAGCATAAATACCTACAAATTTCCATTCTGGATTACTTTTAATCTTATTGGAGTAATGTTTAATCTGTGAATTGTAACTATTAATTTGTTCATCAGAATCTGTACTTACACGACAATAAGCACATACTTTTTTAGTATTATTAACGATTTCTTCTTCATTAGTTTTGAGATTAGCTTTAATAATCTCAACTTGTGCCATTTAACCTCACTTTCTATATATATTGAACAATATATTTTGTCCTCGTACATATTATACTAAATTTTTTGTAACTTCTGTAGTATTTATTAATAAAATCCCTTTATTTTTTTCTTTAAAACATAAAATTGTTTATCTGTAATGATATTTAATTCTTTTAATTTAACTAAAATTGATAAGTTAATAGTTTCATCAATGATATTATCAATTTCTAATTGTTTTAGTTTCTTTTTATCTGTCAATATTTAATCCCCTTTCTAATAATTTTTTAACTATAATTTTTCATAACTAATCTCATTCCTTTCGTTATATACTATCGATATTCTTTTAATAGTTCTTCCATTTCCTTTATTTCTTCTTCTGTTGCTGGTGTATCCTCACATCTTTTTCCATTCCAAACTAAAACACCATCATCATCTTCTCTGATATGTGGTGCTTTTCTACCATTTAAAATTTCTTCCCTATTATTTGCTACATCAGTAACAGTAACAAAACTTTTAATTCCTTTATTCTTATCAATATAAGAGTTTAGATAACCTTTAATATAAATCTTATTATCTTTCACAAAATAATCTTGATAAACATTATAAAGTTCTCTTGCTATATTTAAACTGACATAAACGTTTTTATCTTCCTTTGTCGTATATTTCTTTGTAGTAATACCAAACTTAATATATTTATCATTAGTATCAGTAATTGCATTAATAACTCCTGATATTATGACTTCATTTAAATTACTATCTTCATAACGCATTTACCAAATCCTTTCTATTTTAGTTCTTTAAATATAATTAAAATATTTATTTATTATACTTATCTATTATTCTTATTTATTTAAGTAGAAATATCGTGCTATGGGGTATAGTAATATTCTTCCATAGAGTATAGAAAAATCTTGCTATACATCATTTACCAGATAGATGTTTCTTTGATAGTTTATGGTCTCAGCTCTAATATAATTTGCTTTTCTTAAATTGCTTATGGATTTTGATACTGTTCTTTTAGATAAATTGATTTTTTTAGAAATATAATCATTGCTAGCATAACAATAGCCTAAATTATTTGTAAGTGCTTTAATAATTCCATATACAAGTTTATCAGTTGAATTAATAGAATTACTTTTAACTATGGAACTTTCAATTACTATACAGTCCATAGTATTTAAATTCCTATTTCATAATCTTTTTCTTTTAAATCTTCAAAATGCGAAATTTCTTTAGTTGTTTCATCATAGTTAAAATATAAATGTTTATCTTCTTTATCAATAACTTTTAAATTATTACGATCAACAATATAAACATCAAATTTACCAATATTTAAGTTTTTCTTTAAATAATCTAAAATATAAAATTGTGGTATGGTATCAACATTATTTTTTAATATATCTTCATTACTTAATAACCTCATCGACATTCTCCTTTCTTTTTTATTTTCACAACAAAAAAACTTGTATCAACTACAAGCACATCTAAAAAACAGCAATATTTCCCATAGGGTTTATTTTAAATCCTCCCTTTAGGATTTTTTGAAATAACACATATATATATTATTTTTTAATAGTTCTTTGAAATATGTCTTATTTCAAATTAGATTCATTCTATTACTAGAATAGGTACTAACATAAGCCTTATATCTTACTGTACCTTACTTAACTAACGCTTGGTAGCTCTTTAGTTAAGGGTTATGGTGTACATACCATTGGAATATTCATGATATACTAGATACTTCGATTGTTCTAGTCTATCAAGATTTTTCCTCAAACCTTTGTTAGTGATTCTAACGGTTTGTTGTATCTCTCCAACATTTATATCTGTAAAGTATCTATTATAGCCTTTACTATAAATGTAGGAGTAGATGTACTTGGCTTCCTTTGGAATAGATTTATCTTTCCAAATACTCTGCGGTACTCTTAGTTGGTCTTTAGTCATTCATAGATTTCCTCCTCTCTATTTATCTTTTGAGTACTTCTGTACTCGTTTGGCAAATTAATCATATCATAGTAAATACTATCTTGTCAATACTCATTTATTCATTTTGCTTTATTTTATTGACAACTGTACTCGTTTGATGTATTATTAGTATGTGAGGTGAAACAGATGACTAGTGATAAAACTATCGGTCAAATAATAGCCGAAGCAAGAGAAGAAAAGAATTTATCTCAAAGAGCTTTAGCAAAACTTGCTGGAATCAATAGTTCTGGTTTGTCTAAAATAGAAGCTGGAGAAAGAGAGCCTAGTCCTAAAATATTAAGAAAGATTAGTAAATACATTGATGTCAATTATAGTGATTTAATGTATAAAATGGGATTAGGTATAGAGGTAAGTCCATTAAATCCTTTTATAAAAGATTATTATTCAAACTTAAAAGGACAAGAGTTAAATGATGCTGAAATAAATGTTTTAGGAAATAAGCAAAATCTTGAAAAATTAGTTTTATCTTGTGAAAAAAAATTAAATGATAAAAACATATTAGAAAGTGAAAAAGATTTATTACTACATACTATCGAAGATACAAAATATCAAATAAAAACTCAAGATGAAATTATTAATTTAATTCAAAGTTTAAAAGTAAGGGAGAGAAATAAAAATGCGAAGTAGAAAAATATTAAATATTGTAGTTGTATTATTAACTGTATTTTTTATAGTAAGTTTTATACTATCACAAGTTATAGTAGATGATATTTTTAAAAATTTATTTTGGGTTGCTACACCACTTCTCTTTTGTAGTATATTGTTAGATCTAAATGCGTGGAGCAAATTAGGATTAGATGTGGATAAAACTAAATCAAGTACAATAAAAAGAGGCTTTAATGATAGTACAACATTGTTAGTTGTTTTCTATGGTACGTTACTAATATTAATAATATTATTTGATAGTTTCAGTAATGAGATAATGAAAAACAACTTTGTCATAATAGGTACATTTATTATGACATTAGAATTTGAATTATTTACTTATTTATCTATTTGGAATGCTAAAAAAGAAACTAGACAATTATTAAAAGGTAGTAAATAATTCAAATAAAAAAATAACCTTTTACCTTTTCATTAGATTAGGTATTAGGTTATTTTTTATATAAGAATGTGTGGCACGTTTTGTTTGCGTAAGCAAATGAAAGTGGCGATAGCATTCTTCTTTTTTATGAAACGTAAGTTGAAATAAAAAAGGCACTATATTACTACATATCATAAATACATACATAGTAATATAGTGCTTGAATGGGGTTTCAAAAGGGCTCTCCCTTTGCACACATCGTTATTGGCTCTGCCAATATCGTAGTGTGTTACTATCTTGTCTAAAAGATAGTTTTTTCTGAAATCATTATTAGATATAAAACATTTTAAATTTTTACAAATAATCTATCGTGTTTTTCCCTTTGATTCCTTATTCATTTCATACGAATATAATCTATCAAGTTGTTCATCGTCTATGTGAATTACTTTCCCACCAACCGGATTAATCTTAATTCCACCAAAAACTATCCATATTGCATCTATTGGTGTACTTGGCATATCTGCATCTCCATCTGTAAAAATTATCTTATTTTCGACTCTTCTTGTAAATGCATTAACAGCCGCGTCAAAGTTAGTTCCACCACCACCATAAAATTCCAAATTGTCAATATCGGATACATCTTTAATTTCAGTAAAACCATAAAATTGTGTATCAAAACATCCAACTTTAACTTTAGATGTTTGTAATATATTTTTACATTCTCTTAAAAAGTTTCTAAGTAGTGTTTCATCTATAGAACCACTTGTATCTAAAACGATTTCTGTCTCTGGTCTTGGCATTTCCTCTAAATATGCTGTTACTACACCATCCTCTATTCCGGCATTTTGATATGACCAATCAATATCATATTTTACAGCTTCTTTTAATAATCTTCTCCAATCAATAAGTGGTTCAGACGTCCCAATGTCAGTTATATTTCTTCTTTCACTATTTGTAATGCTTCCATAACCATGTGATTGACTTGCTAGTGCTTTTCTTAATTCTTCTAGTTGTTTTTTCCTTGCTATTTTATTTTGTTTAAATGTTTCTTTTTCTCCTAATTCTGTTAACTTTTTTATCTCTTCATCCTTTTTCTTTTCTTGTTCTTTATTTTGGTTTTCATCAAGTTGTTGTAGATTTTCTTGTTGTTCTTTTTTCTTATCAAACATTTTACTTAATTTATCTAACAAGCTTTGCTTATCTTCATCCTTGTCGTAAGATTTTCCTGTATTAGATTGTGATTGCTCTTCTTGATGTTTCTTTTCTATTGCTTTATCCCACATAGAATGAGTGTCATGTCCAACATCTTGTTGTTTTTCTTCTTTCTGTGAATCTTCGACTGATCCACCACAACTTTGTTCTTGTGATTGTTTCTCTTGTTCTTGTGAATTTTCAATACTAGAATTACTTTGTTGTTGAGATTGTGATTGTTGTTGGTCTTCTCCAGTTTGTCCACTGCCACTACTTTGTTGTTGCTTTTTTTGACTACCTTGTTGATTTTGACTATTACCCTGTCCATTTTGTTGTTGCTGTTGTTTCTTTTTCTCTAAAATTTTTTTATACATTTCTTCTGCATCATAATTAATTGCCTCTGGAATATCAATGCCACCTTCAACTATAGGTAATCCATCTTGTTTTAGAAAAGCGTTTACAACCGAATCAGTTGCTATATTCCATAAATCTTTATCTTTACCTTCACTTCTAAAAATGTGATCAAATGCTATATGACATATTTCGTGAGCAAAAATAAATGTTTGTTGATCATCTGTAATAGATTCAATAAAGTTAGGATTATAATAAATGGTTTTGCCATCTGTTCCTGCTGTCCCTACTGCTGGTTCAGCAATAAAGTTAGAATTAGCTACTACACTTCCAAAGAAAGGATACTTAACTAATAATCTTCTTTTAATAGAGTCTACATTCATAAGTTATCCTTAAATTTGTGCTAATAATGAATATACTTCTTCATTTATTTTATTAGCAGTTAAATCAGAACAAGTAACAATAACCAAACAATTTTTAGGTAATTCAAATGTACTAACTTTTTTATATTTAAGTATCTCAATAAATTTAGTTTGTTCTTCTAATGGGATTTCATTTATATTTTCAATTACTAAAACTGACGTGTTTGTTTTACTTTTATCTAATAATTCTTTATACCAAAGTGGAGGACAAAAATCTGTATTTTCATAATGCCCATTTAATTCAGATCTATCAATATTTGATTTTATAATAACTGAATTATTAAAAGAATTAGAAGGTATGGTTTGAACCAATAATGGAGATACTCCAGATTTAATATAATTTTCTAATAAATTTAATCTTTCTTTATTCATCTTCTTATTCCTCCTTGTGATAAGCTATCAGCCATTTGTACTTCTGCAAGGCGTTCTAATCTTCTCTCATCTCCATGTGTCCACATAGATTCAAATGCAGCTCTTGGTTCAGCACCTACTTGCTTCATAAAATCTCTTACTACTTCAAAATGCTCATCATCAACAGAGGACAATCCGACTGCTGTTGCAAATTTTTGTGATACATCCATTTCTAAATCTCTGCTTGAATAATTATGATTAATTACATCTTCAACACTTATTACTTGTTGTCTTGCAAATGCTGTAAAGTCTCTTGTCAATTCTTCTCCTATTAATGCTCTTAACATTTCTGGCTGTTTAGTTTTATAAAGTAACTTAGATGCCATTTCCCATTTTCTTGGGTCTGCATTAGGTTTATCTCCAGTATATGGAGTTCTTAAGACATCATGACCACTATAAGACTTATATGCTATGTAAGCATATACAGAAGGATGAATTTTGGCCTCTGGTTCTTCCTCTTTATAATCTAATCTTTCGTATTTTTCTTTAGGTGTTGATGCCCATTTTAACCAACTATCTACTGTTGTATGAATATAAACATGAGCAAATCTGTTGAATAATGGTTCTGCCATTTGATTTGCAGCTAATGAATCATTTAAATCGTTTCCGGCAGCAACTATTCTTGCATTAGGTGGTAACTTCCATTTACCATTTACTTCACCATCTAATACTATGTTAAATGCCATACCTTGTATGGAAGGAAGTGCATTTGTAAGTTCATCAAAGAATATAATATGAATTTTATCTGGTTCAGCTTCACATTTTTCTTTTACTTTTGAATACCATGTTGGTGGTACATCAATCATTTCTCCTGTTGCAGCGTTATAAACACTCTTTCCATTTAAGCTATCAGGAGTTGCATTTCTCATATATATTATTTCACAATCTGGATCTAATTGTTTTACTCTTGCTGATTTACCTTCACTTGATCTACCATGTAAGAATACTGAAACATTACTTTCTACTGCTCCTCTTATTATATCTTCTTCTGATACTCCATCAAAATTGAAACCATAAGGGTTTTGTTTTCTTACCGGTTCTTTTTCTTCTAAATTTTGGATTTGTTCTACTGATGTAGTTTGTGAATAAACTCTATCAGAAACTATTTCTTTTGAGAAATAATTATCCATAAATTGTTTTATATCAGTTCTATCAAAATCGCCTTTGTAATCTCTACGATTTTTAAATTGTACTCCAGAAAAAATTAATTTCTTCGAAAGTGCTATATTTGCTCTTTCATCTACTAGCCAAGTTATTGGTTCAACACGAACCCAATATGTATTTCCTGATTGAATTGTTCTACCATCAGACAAAACCTCTCCATCACAGTTTGAATCACCAACAAAACGAATATATTTACTTCCATTATATTCATATTCAGTATGAGCTCTAGGCCTAAAATTTGTATCATAATCTTGGTATCTAACTGAATCTGTTGTATAATTTTTGCCTGTAGTTCTTAAACTTCCATTATTGTATGCTCTTTCTAATTCACGAGAATAATTTTCATCAACAATTGTTTGTGGATATTCACCATATTCAATTTCCTTAATTCCACTGGCACCTCTCACTCCGTTCGAGGAGATTGATTGGATTGAAGAGTAAGGTAAAGCTGGGCGAGCCCCACCAGAGCGTTCATTAACATTGTTCCAACTTCTAGTACCATTTCGCTTAACGACGCACGCGTCATTGTTATAAGGTGTTTTTGTCCACCACCAACCAGTTCTATCTTTTCTAGTATTTCCTTCACTAGTATAATCATCTGATGATACATAACCACCTAATAAAATAGAAAAATCAGTTATAGCACATTTTGTACCATATCTACTTATTATATCTAACTGATTATTTCCAAATAGTTGCTCATCAGTTAAAAATGTAAAGTTGTTCATATATAAATCACCATATATATCATAACATATTTTTAATTTTTTTAATAGATTTTAAGGCAATTTAAAGTTTTTTTGCCTTTTTAAATGGAAATGTGTCGATTTTAAGTTTTGTACTCTCATTTGTGCCTTTAATATGATTATAAAAAGAGTTTTTTCTTTGATATACATATTCATCATCAACTATTCCCTTATTATATAATTTACTTACAGTTTTTAAATGTTTTTTCAAACGTTTTTTTGAAGAATATCTCAGCTTAATTATAATCTTACCTGAACTACTTAAAATGTGTCTATAACCTAAAAAATCTATTCCATTTTTAACCATTCCTATTTGAGTTTTTTCATTCAACTCTAAATCTAATAAATCATTACAAAGTTTTTTTATTTTATTTTTACACTCAGATAAATATTTTTTGTCTCTATGAACTAATATCATATATCGAGTAGAAATATGTGTTACCACATATAACCCTCACAGAACCGAGCGTGCAGATTTCCCGCACTCGGCTCTTCATAACATAGTATCTATTCATCAAATTGCTTACTCATATATACTTACTCGTATATATGGTTTTGGAATTTCATATTGTTTTATCATTTGTAAAAATTCTTCCCAAGTATAACTTTTTCTTTGACTTCGTCTATTTACCCATTTAAATAGAATTTGTATATTTCTATAATAAAACTTCTGTATCATATGATAATTATCAGTTATTCCAAAATAATTATAATGTCCTGTTAATTTCTTTTTAACTATCGACATCATTTCTTTTAATGGTAAGTCATTATTATTTTTACACCACTGATTAAACTCTACTAGTTTCTTTGCAAATTTCTTACTTGATGTTTTTCTTTTTATACGGAATTTACCGTTTTGTCCTTTACTACAATAGTGTGTAAAACCTAGAAAATCAAATGTATCTGGTTTTCCTTCTTTACAATTTTCTATTGCAAATCTTCCAAAACTTATCATTCTTGTTTTATCTTCTGCTAACTCTAAACTTGCTTGTTTTAATCTTTTTGGCAATAATTCTTTATAAAATAGTTCTGCTACACTTTTATATTGAAAACAACATATAAAATCATCGGCATAGTTTATGATACTCATAAAGCCACCATATTTTACTTTGATAAAATCTTCAAACCATTTTATTAAAGTATAGTACATATAAATATTTGCTAATATTGGGCTTAATATTGAACCCTGTGGCGTTCCATATTCCCCAATGTAAAACTTCCCTTTCTCTAATATTCCTGCTTTTAGAAATTTTCTAACTAGCCTTAATATATTAGGGTCCTTTATATGTAACTTCAAACACTCAATAAGTTTATCATGATTTATATTATCAAAATATCCTTTTATATCTGCTTCAACTACATAACTTGTACAATGTCCCTCTATATCTATAACCACTTGTTTTAGTGCATTATGACAATTCTTATTGGGTCTAAATCCAAACATATTATTCGGAAGTTTTGGTTCATATATTGCTTCTATTATTTTCTTTAAAGCTAACTGAACTATTTTATCCTCAAAGTTTGCAATTGCTAAACTTCGTACTTTACCATTTGCCTTTGGTATATTTACTTTTCTTGCAGGATTTGGTTTATAACTTTTATTCTTTAATTTTTCTACTAGATTGTGTAGATTTTCCTCTAAATTATATCTATATTCATCTTTAGTTATTTTATCAATTCCCACTGCTTTATTACCATCTAGCTCATCAAAACATTCTTTCAGTAGTTCTTTATTAATTAAATGGTATATTGAAGTAAATACTTCCTTTGGTCTTTCTTTTGCAATTTGATTTATTCTTGTTATTTTACTTGTCATTATTGCTTCACTCCTTGTATAGTGATAATGTTTGCTCTAACAAGAGCTATGTTATGTGAACCCCTTCCTTCCTCTGTATTTATTGATACAGTATCAACAGTACTATGAGTCCATCTGACTGCCTATATTTCTTTTGATATTCTTACTGTGCCAGTTTGTTTATCATACTCTTTTCTTTATCGACTTCCAATTTAGCTCTGATGTCTTTCATTGGAGAAGAGAAAATATAGGCTCTCACTGTTCATCGAATAAACATTGTATATCATGGCTAGGTCTTTCAGACTCCGCAAGAGTTTCATAATACTTCCCATATCATATTATTAAATATAGTATTCCGCTTGGACGACAGCGTCTACACTCTTGAAATATAACGATACATTTCGAAGCTCAATACTAACCCTGATATCTAACTGTCTACGCTTAGTTATATATGTTACCATGTATAACCCAAGACTCGCTACTAGATGTGACGGGTATCACTTTCTAGATGAGATTTCCACTCACTAATTTATTCGACCTACACAGTCGCACCATCCATATACCTCACATAACATTTAATTCCTAATTGTTCTTTAATATAGTGATCAATTTTATTTAAGTATAAAAGTGCAAACCATTGACTTGATTGATTACCAAGTGGTAATCCTATACTTGCATTATCTGGTTGGTCTTTAATCAGCTTTTTAATAATCCACATTTCATCATTTGAAAAATCTATTTCTTCTAATAATTCTATTAATATTTCATGATTAATACTAGGAAAATATTTACGAATATCACATTTTAAGAAATATACCTCATTATTACTTTCCTTTAAATATTCTTTCTTTAAAAATTTATGTAATCTATCAATTGCAAATGTTGTTCCTTTACCACTTCTACATGCACAATTGTCATATATCAATTTTCTCTCTATTTTTGGTTTTAAGCATATATCACAAAAACATCTAACCACAACTCTATCTTTAAATGGTAAAGCTTCTATCAATCTTTCTTTAGGTTCATAAATGTAAAATTTCTTATAATTACCTAATTTATAATTTTTAGTTGTTAATTCTTTATTTAAATTATTTAAATTAACTGCTAAATTAGATTCAAACCTAATAACTTCTCCTTTATGTTGTTTAGACATTCTACAGTTTTTATATGCACTATACAAATTTTCAAAAGTAAAAATCTCATCTAATTTCATAGTTGCCTCCAAAAAAATAAACACCCCTTATAACGCACAAAGAGCAAATTACTCGTTGCTTGTGTGAGTGTTTCTATATTCTTCCATCGCGCTAAGATTATATCTTTTAGCGATTAGAAAAGAAGAAAATTCCTTCACCTTACAATACTGACATATTTTACTTAAAATATGTTTCTCTGATCTGTTTTCTGAATCTATAAATGATTCCTTCAAAAGTGAATCTGGGCGAGCCCCACCATTGCGTTTATTAACATTGTTCCAATTTCTATTACCATTTTTGTTAACGACGCGCGCGTGCCAAAAACCAAGAGGGGCTCAAAAGACACAATGCACAAAAATAAATTTTCTCCTTAATTAAAGGTCTTTCAACCAGAAATCCTAATTTCTTTTACGCCATCTTTCATCATCACTTTTTTTCCATGCAACGATTAAATTAATGGTTTCTGCTAATTGCATTGAAATCTGTTTATATTGTTTGGTCAAAATACACCCAGAACTCTCTGCAACCATAGCTATGTATCCCAATAGTTTTAGTTTAACTATCGCCTCTTTTTGATAATGCTCTCTTTTCGATTTATTTGTAGTAGAATCCATTCGTATAAAATTTGCTTCTAATAAATATTCAATTGTATCTAAACAATAATTTTGCATACGATTAACAAATACTCCTCTAAATTTTTTTGGTGATTTTTCTGTTACTGCAATTACATAAGCACATAATTTTTTAGCAACAGTAATAACGATTAAATCATTTGAATTAAATGGCACTTTTTCAATTACTTTTAAATCTTTATCATCTAGTTCTATTTTTTCTTTCATCTTCTCTTCATTAAACTTTTTATTTTCAGCTATAGCAATCGCTTTCTTAATCGCAATAGTATCATCAGTATCATTTGCTGATTTTGTAACAATATTAATTTTTTTGGGAATTTTTAAATTATTTGATCTACTAACTTGCATTTGCATTACCACATCCTAACTATAAATTTAAATTAATATAATCTCATAATATATATAAGATTTAATACTTTCATTAATAATATGCATTCCATAAATTTCTTGTTTTTAACCATTTAAATAAATTTAATAAGAAACACACTTTTGTATTGTAACATATCTAATTACAATCCATAAAAGAACATCATATACTTGTTCAGTTTTTATTTTTGATGACAGACAATATTTTCTGATGCAAGATACATCTATTGGCAAATCCAATTGTTGATTATTATAACCTATTACTTTAAATAGCAATTCATTTGCAATATAATCACCTTCTTCTATAACAACATCAAATTCTTCTTTTTTACTCATGTAATAATCTGTTATCTCATCAATATCTCTAGCAATTTCATGATATTTTTCCATAGTTATATTAGATTTTAATTCTTCTAGTAATTTATTAATAGCCATTGCTATTACTCTATCTTTATCATTATTAGATAAATTATTAATCAGAAAAGACAAATTTTCAAACTCTAAATGTAATGCATCTAATACCTTTGCAATGTCTTTGCTTGTATTTTCAATAATTGCTTTGCTAACCTCATCAATTCTATCAGTATTTCTTCCCATTTTCAGTTCCTCTTTTCTATTTTTTAAACTTATTTAATTTATTATATCACATTTTTATTCATAGCGTCGTACTTTTGTGAATATTTTAGTCATTAATGTAAAAATTATATTGGTGATAGATATGATAAATAATAATTTAAGATATTGTCGTGAAGAATTAGAAATGACACAAGAAGAATTAGGCATTGTGCTTGGTGCTAGTAAACAAACTGTATCTAATTGGGAAACAGGTTATATTTTCATGCCGTTATCTAAATTAGTAAGATTTTGTAATCTATATAATTATTCATTAGATTTTGTTGTTGGTTTTACTAAGAAAAATATTAAATATGACAAAGATATAAAGTTAGATCAAAAATTAATAGGAAACAATTTAAAAACATTAAGAACTAAACTAAATTTAACTCAACAAAAATTATCTGATAAATGTAATTTATATCAAGCAACTTATAATCATTATGAAACAGGCTACAGTCTAATTAAAATAATACCCGCTTATTCAATTTGCAAAACTTATAATATATCAATGGATTGGCTTGTTGGCAGAACAAACAATAAAAAAATAAACAAATAAAGTAAACATAACCATATCATATAATCTTCTTTTTTTAAAAAATCATTTATTGAACAAAAGGAGTTGCAATTTAATTTATAGACTCATTTCAAAGTCATCTTTATCTTTATCGTTAGTCTTTCTAATTTTATAATAACTAGGAATATCTGCATAATCAAAAAGCTCATCTTCTTTAGTAGTACCTACTCCAATATCATAAACATCATTACTATCAAAATCTTTGTTATTATAATATTCCTTTATTTCGCTTGTAGTAGCTTCTTTTGTAGGCTCATTACCAATTTGTAGTAATTCTCTAAAAAAATGTTTTATTGCCTTTAAAATAGCCTTTATGTAAGATTTTAAAGTATTATTTTCTTTTGTGAGATTTTGATTTCTAGTAGTTAATGCTTTAATTTCTCTTTTCATATTTTGATTTTCTTTTTCTAAACTTTGATGACTTTTAGTAAAATTATCAACTTCATTAAAAAGTTCATTTATTTTTGGCTCTAAATCTACTGCTTTTTTAGTTTCTTCAATTACTTTATTCATACTATCAAAAGTTTCTTTTTCTACTAAAACATGAGTTTTATTAAATGGAATGTTTTTAGTAGTTTTTTGTTTTTCGTTAAAATCTTTCATTGCCTCATCAATTTTAGTGTTAACAACTTTTACTTTCTGTTCATAATACCTAGTAGTCTTTTTTAGTTCTTTAACTTTTTGATGTTTGGCTGTACTTCCTTTAATACCACGTTCTAAATCATAACCTTTATCAGTTAATCTTTTGTGATACTTATCTTGTAATTCTGATAAATGTATTTTATCTTTAATATAAGCTTTTTTAGAAATAGTATATCGTTTTGTATTCGTTCTTTTATCTAATTTTTTAACTAAAGGCACAACGACACAATGAAGATGTGGAGTTTCTTCATCTAAATGGACTGTAGCATGTAATATTTGTTCCTTTGTATAACCTAAATCATCATAAACAAACTCCATACAAGTATCAGCCCATTCTTTTATTTCTTCTTTGCTCATATTATTAAAGAATTGATGTGTTGCTGTAAAAAGTAATTCATCAGCCACTACATTTCTAGATTTATTAAGCATTTGATTAAAAGTTTTCTTTCTATCTTCACGTTCAGTTTTCATTCTCTCGTTATGTTCTTTTTCATAATCTTTTACTAAACTATGAAAACCTTTAACATATTTTTCTTGTAATGGTACTATTTCAATATTATCTTTAGTTAATTCTAGTTTTATATTTGGATTAGAGTTATAAGCCTTTTTCTCTCTTTTGTTATGTGATCCGATTTGTGCTAAATCATTTAAAGTATAAATAGGCTCACTTCTAAATATTGCATAATTTATAATTATCATCTCCCTTCATGCAAAATAAA
>ERZ1643246.2711-NODE-2711-length-16247-cov-10.145751_pt1 | contig 16247 bp, 18 predicted proteins | sample MGYA00579265_ERZ1643246 | MGnify/ENA primary metagenome ERZ1643246 (study PRJEB29033, sample SAMEA4952261) | chicken gut metagenome | biome: Broiler Chicken; feature: Gastrointestinal Tract; material: Caecum | place: Ireland | collected 2018 | study: Broiler... | reverse complement strand
TTATAATATTCGAGGGCGCCGGCTGCTTCTTCCGCTGTCTCATACTGATAAATGTACACATCATCCGTGCCGTTTATCTTTTCAGCGCTGCCATAAGTTTCCGGCTCAATATTTGCCTTAACAATGACACGGCTGGCAGCGGAATCTTCAATGTTTTTATCCTCTTCCGCCTCCTCTTGATACAGTTCCGATAATTCATCCACGACTGTATCTACTTCTGCTCCCGTATCTGCAAATACCGGGAAAGCGATACTGAGCGAAGTTATTACCATTGTTAACGCTAATAATAAACTTATTGCTTTTTTCATAAATTCCACCCGCCTTAAAAATATTCGCATATTACTTTACTGTTTTAATTTTAAAAAGTTTTAAATTCTGCCGCAACCTTTATGCGAAACTACATCATTTTTTCTTCCAAACTACATAATATTGAGCTAAAAAGTAAGCGCACGGATCATCCGTGCGCTTACTTTTTTCCGCTTATTCAATTTTATGCGATAGGAAATATGATAGATATTTTAAAGAGTTTATTCGTATCATCATACTCCCACTCAAGGTCTCCGCCGTATTTTTTAACCGCTCTTTTTACGCTTTTGAATCCATATCCATGCAGACCCTGTTCACTTTTTGTTGAGATCAGCGTTTTGTTCTTGGTTTTAGGCGGGGTATCACACGAATTGGACAATTCAACCGTTAAGAGATTCCCAATCGAATTTATGGATAAACTTATTTTTTTATCTTTAGAGTTTTGTGCGCTCTCTATTGCATTATCCAGCAGATTGTTAAAGATAGATGTCAGATCGCTGTCTGCAATGAATTGCAATTGAGAATAATGAATATCTTTTTCAAACTCGATGCCGGATTTTTTAGAGATATAATCATATTTATCCGTGATGATGTCCAGCAATTTATTTTTGGTTTTTCCAACCCTGTTGCTGTTGCTGATATCTTTTGCAAGGTCTGAAACATATTCTCTTACTTCTTTCGAATCAGGCGCAAGAGAATATATATTATTCAGATGCTTTTTCATATCATGAATAAAGATCTGCAATTCTTCGTTTTGATGCTCAAGCAGGTCAAAATATGTACTTTCTATCTCCTGTTTTTGTTTTATGGATTTCAGTTCAATGATCTCTTCTTCTTTTTGTGATAACTGCTGCCGAAAAATACAGGTAATAATCACTGCCGCAGTCATTACTATGCCTGAAACCGTTAAAATGATCTTGCTGTTGTTATCAAGATTATATTTATATGAAATCATGATAAAATCAACAATTACTATAAGCAGCGACGCCGGATAGATAAGAAAAATAAAACTTGTTTTTTCATTCGTTCTGATTTTATCTGCAAAACTTATAATCAATCGGATCACAAAGAAAAGAATGGATTTGCTGAACAAAATGGCAAGCAGATATATGAACGGGTCATTCATAAATACCTGAATGCTGCTTTTTGTAAATATTGAGATAATATTTAAAACACTTATTTCCGAAATACCTACAAGGCATGTGAATAAGACGGACAAAAGCAAAGAATAACCGATCTTTCTTTTATAAACAACAAAAGTGAATATAAAATGAAAGATCAGCAGCGCTGCGGCATTGATTATTGCGTTATAATCAAACAGCAGATTGAGCAGGCACATTGCCAAATATCCGCCGAGCACCAAAGCAAACCTTTTAAATTTATGTTTTGTTAAATGAGAGATACTTTCGTAAAAATGAAATGCTATCAGCGCCTCAACGATCTGCAAACAAATATTCAGTGCAACGGATACCATTATTTTCTCCTTTTAAGATAATTCCAAAAGATATTGCGAAATTCCGTCTGCCTTTTATAGGCAACGGGAACGATCTTGCCGTTTTTCAGCTTTACTTCATTCCTTTTATATTCATCAATATACTCCATATTCACAATAAAGCTTTTATGCGGCCGGGCAAAGCAGATATTCGTTAATTGCTTTTCCCAATAATCAAGCAACTGCGCCGATTCATAACAGCCGGAATTTGTAAAGACCATTGTTTTGTGATTACCTGTTTCAACATAAATAATGTCTTTTGATTTAATATTTTTTATCTTATTTGAATCTTTCAGATAAAAACTGATCTCGTCCTCGTTGATAAGATCTATTGCCTTATCAAGCCCTTTATAAATTCTGTTTTCGGTAACAGGTTTTTTAATAAATCTTAATGCGAAAAGATCCATAGCATCATCAATATACTTTTCATATTCCGTAACGAAAAATATAATGATATTTTTATTTTTTTTCTTTAAGTGCTTTCGCTATATCAAGCCCTGATACATTTCCGATCTCTATATCAAGAAAAGCGATATTATACACCGCTTCTGAATGAATTGCCTGCATTCCATCGGTAAAGGATTTGACCGAATACGATAAACTATGGTCATAGCAGTAGTGGTCAAGATATTCTGAGATCTGATCCACACATTTTTGATCGTCATCACAAATCAAAGCGTTTATAACCATATGCACCCCTCAAAACCATCGTTTAAAATAAAAAAGTTCGGGAAGACCCGAACCTAATATAACACATTATTTTGCTTTTTTCAAAATTTTTGTGTTCTCGCAATTTTCTCAGGCATTAAAAAGTGTGCTAATCTTTCATTACTGAATAAAACAGTTTGAGGATGAATTGGCTGAATCATCCGAATGCAATAAAACTCTTGCCGAGGGGATGAAAAACTATCTGCAGATATTCAAATACCCGTCTGTTGAAAAGACTGCCTATGACCGCTGTGAGCAGATATTAAACAATGAAATTACGCCATACATTGGCGACAAGATCATTTCAAATATATCTGCATCGGATATTAAAAAGTTGATAAATCAACTTACTGAAAAAGGTTATGCGTTCTCAACAGTTAAGCAAACATACAATCAGCTCAGTGAGTATTTCCGCTACCTTGAACAGGAAGATATCATTAGCAAAAATCCTATGCTGAATGTCGGGCAGATCAAAAAAGCAAACTTTTATGCCAAGCAAGGGAAAGAACTCAAGCCGACAAGTGAAACGATTACCGTATTCACTGATGAAGAAGTCGAAAAATTCAAGGAAGAATGTTTCAGAAAATTCTCAAACGGCAAACCTGTTTATCAGCAAGCGGCTGCATACATACTAATGCTCAACACAGGGATAAGAACAGCCGAGGCGCTTGGTTTGCTCAACAGCGACATCGACCTTGAAAGCAGAGTTATACATCTGCAGCGAGGAGTTAAAGAAGTCAGCAAGAGAAACGGAGTAGAAAAAACATCGGGCAGAGAGATCGAAGTCGGTAAATTAAAAACCGCGTCGAGCAAGCGGTCTGTACCGCTGAACAACACGGCTGTGGAAATGATCAAGATACTTCAAAATGAGTTCTACTTCGGTGAGGACTCTCCTCTTATCTGCGATGAGAACGGAAACTTCACGAAACCGTCAAACTTCAGAAAAAGATACTATCGTATACTGAAAGCGGCAGGAATCGAGCGCAAGGGCTTACACAGCCTGCGTCACATATTCGCCACAAATCTTGTAAACGGGATCCGGCAACCTGACGGAACTATTAAATGCTTAACACCGAAACAGGTTGCGGATCTGCTTGGACACACGACTTCAGAAATCACCGAGATGTATTATGTAAAGCGAAATGATGAAATGCTGAAAGGCATAACCGATGGGTTTGAGATATAATAATAAATTTACTATTCTACTATTGTTCTTAATACTATCGATTTATGATTTAAGCAATGATGATGAAAATTTTTCAGAAATATCTTTAATATAGTCAACTCTTTCCAATTTACTTAACCATTCATTTGGAAATGTTTCCATACCATAAATAATACCTGTAACAGAACCGGTTATTGCGGCGTTCGTATCTGTATCGTTACCTAAATTTACAGCAACTATAATAGACTGGGTATAGGAATTTGAATTGATAACAGTCCACAAAACCGTTTCAAGAGTAGAAACAACATAACCATTAGAATCTATTTCACTAACTTTCAATTCATTAATATTATCTTTTAAAATTCGGTCATACGCTTTAATCGTATCGTCTTGAAAATAATTGGCGTAATCAAAGTTTTTAATATTCTTGTAGGATTGCAGTTTATCCTGCCCATTTAAAATATTAATAACATATTTCACGTATACATAGCAGCCCATTATGCTGATTTCATGAGCGTGTGTAATTGATGAAACTTTTTTTACGATTTCATAAATGTCATTATCGGCTGATTTATGATAATAGCAATAAAAGGCTATCGGCAGCATTCTCATCAATGAACCATTGCCGTTCTCATTAAAGCCTGTTCCGCCGCAAAGTGAAGCATTACATTTGTCTTTCATAAATTTTAAAAGCGCATATTTTGTTGTTATACCAATGTCAAAAACAAAACCATTTGCAGTATAATCAGCGTTATTTATCCAATTACAAAAAAGCATTGCCATATCATTGCAATCGATTTTACCGGTTTTAGAAACGGAATCCATTGTGGCAAGCGTCATGGAAGTATCATCAGACCAACTGCCTGCCGGAACATCATAACTACCAAAGCCGAGCATTTCCTGAACGGGATTGCTCAAAAGTTTAGTTCTATCCGTAAACTCAACTGGTACGCCCATTGCGTCCCCTATTGCAAATCCTAATACGCCGCTTAAAATCCGATCCATATTTGTTTCTCCCTATATACTTTAGAACACTTAGATAACTAAATCATAACATATATATGTTCATTCGTCTATATTGTAAACTGATGCTTTTTTGATGCTGTACGGGACGGAAAGGTTGGATTTAACGGAAAAGTTGGACAATTTGAAGACTGTTTTGAGCATCAAAAAAAAGGCGCGCTGACCGCGCGCCGTAAGGAAATTGAGAAATATATAACAGAAAAAAGAGCCTTGAAACCGCGCGGTTGAGCGAAATTTCAAGGCTTTTGTTTTTGGCAGGGGCAGAAGGCAGACTATGCCCTCTTGCGGTAACCCGGAAAAATCGGTGGGCTTGCGCTTATCCTTGATTTTTCCGACCGCTGCGCCAACACACGCTCCCTTCATCTGCCACCGGCAGCGGTCGCGTGTGTTGCCCGGCACGCGCGTGCCTCGTTTCAAGAATTTTACGCACAGACAAAAAATACAGGCACCGCAAAAGCGATGCCTGTATTTCTGGCAGGGGCAGAAGGACTTGGCGTATGCTGCGGCGTTGCCTTGCATACTGATGGCTCGGCGACCGAAATTCTGCGAATTTCAGTACCCGCCTCACCACTCTTCGCTAAAAACAGTTCACTGAACTGTTTTCTTAACGCTCAGACCCTCTCGGGTTCAAGTCCTTAACAATCTTACTAAAACAAACAGCGGCTGCCTAAGGCAACCGCTGTTTGCTTTGGCAGGGGCAGAAGGACTTGAACCCTCGGCACGCGGTTTTGGAGTCGGGCCAGATGTTTTTCAGGTGGTATTTTTAAGTGTTTTTATGTGTTTTTTAGTTTATTTTGCACAAGTAATGCTACTTGAATTTGTTAATTATTAACAAATGAAAACTAACGCTTTGCATTTTTCGTGCAAAAATGTTAGAAAATCGGTTAGAAAAAAATTTCAATTTGGTTAGAAAGATCAGTCATCTGTTTTTTACAAAATTATGTAATGCAAAAAGCATAATTTTACCCTGCCTTGAAATTCAAGACAGGGTTATTTTTTTTGCTTGTTCAGCTTTGCTCTATGCCGAGAGCGGAAAAGATGAAATCGCTGTCAAACCAGAGAAAATCATTTAGTTCTGTTTCTGAACAGCCGTTCGGGAAAATGTCTTCAAGTATGAACATAAATTCATCCTGCTTGTGATTTTCGATGATCGCGTTTCGGGTTGCCACCGCTCCGCTCCATGCTCTGAACTCATCAATGCTTTCAATTTCGTATGTCACTTTCATATCTGACACTCCTTTAAATAATATTTGCTACTCTTACGAGTGCAGACACGAAGCACCAACATCAAAAGGATTTGTCAAGCAATGAAAAAAGTTTTTGAAACAGGAACATAACAAAAAGTTTTTTCGGCAGTCGTAATTTCTGAAAGAAATTTGATAAATGCTTTTGTGTTGGTACAATGGGAGCGCCAAGGATAGAGATCAATAAATAAATGAGCAAAAAAATAAGCCTGCTTGAATGAGCAGGCATTTAAATTAAACCTCATCCGGTCTTACATATTCAAGAATATCGGACACGGGGCAATCCAGAATAAAACACAGTTCGTCAAGTGTTTTTGTTGTTATCGCTTCGCCGTGTTTCATACGGTGCAGCGTATTCGCCGGAATGCCGTGTTTGAAGATCAGGGCATATTCCGTGATCTGTTTTTTACGCAGTGTTTCATAAAAAGGTTTGTAGGATATCATAATGCTATTTTCCCCCTTTACAGAGAAAATAACATACTTTATATCTTGATTATGCTAAATATATTGAGTATTTTGTTTGTTATTCATTTTCCTTTTTATCTAACGGCTTATAGTAGTCTTTATTCTCATATCTTCGTATGGATTCCATGATTTCCGGTGTAAAATCCGTATTCGTACTTGCTAAAAGCGGCATTCTGTTCATATCTTTCCAAAGCAGTTCCTCATCAATGGCCGTAAAGCGCTCAAGAAAAAGAGCTTCAACCATCATAAAAAGTTTTTCTCGGTGCGCTTCTTCTCTGCTGACAAATCCGTATTCTTCAATTTCGTCGTCAATATAAACATCTTCTGATACCTGTTCTTCATCAAGTTCTTCGTACAGGGAATTTCTTTTGTTGATTTCGTCGGCAGCTTTTTTAAGTTCTTTTCTGCGGCTCGTTTCTTCCGCTATTTTTTCTTTGACCTGTGGTGAAAATTCGGCAATATTTTTCAGTATGTATTCTTTCAGAGCGGCACTACGGACGATCTGCCTGCGCTCTTTTACGGTAAAAAGATGTTTTGCTTTTTTATGCCCTTTCGGCAATATCCTTGATTTTTCCCATAAATCAGTATTCTTTCCGTTTTTAACGGCAGGTATCGCTTTACAGAGCCTGATGATTTCTTTATTGATATTGCGCCTGATATTCGGATTTTCATCTATTTTAAATTCAGCAAAAATAATATCCGCAAGCTCCTGTGTGTCAATATAACTCCGATCATCGTAAAGCATAAAATCCCCTCCGAAAACATAAAAATTTTGAATTTCCTATCTGACCCCTGATTTTTTCCTATTATATCAAAAAATCAGGGGTTTTCATAGATAAAGTTTCCTATCCGGCTTTTTCTTTTCGCGTATGCAAAAGGAAATAAAATTGATAAAATTTAATCATCAGATCAAGCTGCAGCGCATTTGAAATCTAAAACAAAGGAGTGGATAGTTTGCTTAACATCGCAACACACATCAACGAAAGACTGCGGTCAACGATTGACGACATTCTTGTTTACGCTACAGAGTGCAGGGATAAAATCAGTTCCTGCACTCCCGAAAAAAGCGAAGCGGACAGTTATTATGAACACTATAAAAACAAAACGCTGAATAACATAATTACAATGGCTGAACGAACCATAAGGCTCTATGATAATAAAGATTCGGTATCCGGAATGATCTTCAACAGGCTCATTGTTTCACGGCTGAACGATATCCTCAGAGCAAGTCTTGAAAACATACGTGATAAAGCAATCGAGTACAAAAACGGATTTGATATTGATGATACGCAAACCGAAAAAAGTGAACAATCAACTGTTATTGAAATCCTAAACAGTATTATTTCCACAGCAAGCAAAGGACTGAATCTTTACACAGACGACCTAATCAGGCACAGCACAAGTGATAATGAAAATGAATTTTAAGAAAAAAGCAAATTTTTTGTCACTTGACTATACCTAATTTATTGAGTATAATAATGTGTATAAAATTTATATAAATCTAAGAAAGTGAGGAATGTTATATGTTTTGCCCAAAATGCGGAAAATTCCTTGACGATGACGAGGTATTCTGTTCCAACTGCGGAACAAAAATTGAGGATAATACCGATGATACGGTTTATCAGCCGCCTAACGATAATCCTGACGATGTGCCGCAAAAAAGCTATTATCAGGCGCAGGATACCGTTTCAGCGGCAAAAGTAAAAAAACCGGTAAATAAAAAGCTGCTTGCTATCATTATCGCCGTATGTGCCGTTATCATTATTGCAATAATCGCTTTGGTCATTTCAAACGGCAGAATATCTGCAGAGGACTATATCTATGATGAAATCAATTTTGTCGGATATAACGGTTACGCAACGGTAACTGCTGCTGATGTGTTTGATTATGACGGCTTAATGGCTGATTTAGGGCAGTCCAATTATTCAGGAACTGATTCAAGCATAATCAACAGTATTGTTGATTACAGCAGTGAGTATGCTTTAGGCGGGCAAATATCAGTCAAATTTGACAAATCAGAAAATCTGAGTAACGGCGATGAAATAACAGCCACGATCAGCATTAACTACAGCATGATAAATTCCCTCAATTACGAAAAGAAACTTACCGGAAAGGATAACTATACGAAGACATATACCGTTAGCGGATTGGAAGAAGCAAACGCCCTTGATCCGTTCGGCGTTATTGAGTCTGTTAACTATGATATGGTAAGCGAATCATCATCTATAAATTTTAACGAGGAATACACGCAGGATTTTGAGAATTACAGCGCTCATTATTACAATAGCTCAAACGGTGATCCGATGTTGGAAATCGTAAATGCGGATAATAATGCCGTTGCTTATGTGAGCTACAGTACGGACAGCAATGCGTATTCTTCAACAAAAAAAGTTACGGTTAATGCTGAATATCAAACAACGGACTATTATGAAAGCGGTTTGGTTATTGCACCTGAAACAAAGCAATATGAACCTTTAATAAGTGATTATCTGCGAAGCACTGATGATATTTCGACAGAAGCGGTGTCTGCTTTGGAAAAAGACGCTGCTGATGAATTGGAGTCATCTTACGAAGCGGCTACGCTACAGAAAATAGATTTTTTGTATAAGGACGATGATTATGCGGTAAATGCTGTTGTATTTATATATTCTTATACTTTTGCATATGATAACAGCACTTTATATATCGGCGTTTATGCAGAAAATATCGAGGCTGATACGAATAAAGAAATCACTAACCTTGATGATATTTTCTTTAGAAGAACATCAAGCAGTAACAGTATTAGTGAAGTTGAAGAAGAATTGAAATCTGACGGATGGTCGGTTTCTGAAATTTCTATGGATTGAAAAGGAGATTTATAATATGGCATTTTGTAAATACTGCGGCAGAGAATTAAATGACGGTGAGGTTTGCACCTGTCGCCAAACATCACAGCAAACTGCACAGACTCAAACAGATAACGGCAGTGTCTCTAATCCGTCTTCACAGATTTATAATCAGGCAACGGCAATTAAAGATAGAATCGTTACCGCTGATTACCATTCATTTGCTGACTTCATTAAACTTTATTTTAGAAATCCTGACCGTGCCGCCAGACTTGGCGCAGAACATAAAGATATGGTAAGCATGATCATCTGCGCTGTGCTTTTTATATTTACTAACGGATTGGCACAGTACGGTTTGGTAATGAAGTTATCCGTATTTTCCTATAACTTTGAGGGCACAAAAGCGTTTATGTTTATTTTCGGCTTGATTTACGGATTGTTCGGCATCCTCGTTCCGCCTGCATTGAACATTCTGACAGCCTCAATCAGCAAGGCTAATTTAAGCAGGAGAAATTTATTCAGGGAAAACATATTGCACACGCTGTCTACATCGGTGATGTTGTTACTAAGTTTTATACTCGGAATCCTTTCACCGGCATTAACAATCATAGGTCTTGTTATTACCGTTTTAGTATACATAGCTTCAATGAGTTCACTCATAACCAAAAGTTTGGCTCAGCGTGAAACAATTATAAACAAATTCCTTCTGGTAGGAATTATATTAGGCTTTATAATCGCTTTTATTATACTGTTGCTGATCGAATCAGCATGCATTGGAGACGCTTTTGATAAAATACTGAATAACCTATTTTAAGGAATTCATATTATTTCATTATAATTTTATGAGGTACATAAACATGAAAAGGATTATAGCTGTTATTATTTCCGTGGTACTTATTGTTACTATGTTTATCGCGTGCAGCAAAGACGAAACGGTATCAGAAATCGTTACGGACAAAAACGGAGAACCCGTGACCGAGGTTGTGACCGATGAAAACGGCGAAACTGTCACCGAAGTCGTTACAGACGCAAGCGGTGAGACCGTTACAGAAGTCGTCACAGAACAGGTCACAACAGAAGACGGTACAATCAAAACTGTAACCAAAACAGTTCCCGTCACACAGGCTGTAACACAACAGTCTACAACAAAACGAACCACCACAACTACGAAAAAGAATACAACATCTTCCGGCGGTTCGTCCGGCAGTACGTCAAAAGAGACTACAACTAAGAAATCTACAACGACTGCCAAGCCTACAACGACCGCGCGTCCGTCGACCACTAAGCCTCAGACAACAAAACCAACAACCACAAAACCCACTACAACTGTGCATACACATAACTGGGTAGCGCAGACCAAAACCGAAACAACATATAAGTGGGAACAACATGCAATCTGTAACGGTTGCGGAATGGATTTAACAGAAGAGGCACGTAAACTCGGAATGAACTATGCAATGTTTCACATGCAACATTATCGTGGAGACGGCGTAACACCTTGCCCGAAAACACTTGGTGATTACAGCACATACCACTATGAACAGGTTAAAGTTGCTACAGGCACCACAACTGTCGTTACAGGCTACAAATGCTCTACCTGTGGAGCAACAAAAGACGCATAGCACGAAATGCCACTCAAAAGGAGTGGCATTTAATGTTTCATGTGAGGTTTCACATGCAACAGAAATTTAAAACATCAGACTGTTTGCTGCAAATAAATCCTGCAAACAGTTAATATCAAAGCCCCGAAAGCAAGAAACACGCATTGCTTTTGGGGCTGATTTTTCGTCAAATTGCACAAATGGACAAAATGTTATGCAAAAACAGGCAAAAATTTTTTTCTGCTCATTTATCAGCATATTTTTATTTTCCGATTTTTAAGAATGCTCATAAATGAGCAGATTTTTTTTGGTCAATTTTTGACCAAAAAGCGGCAAAAAATAATGTTGCATAAAGATAATCCCAGCATATTGAAATTTTCAAAAATTTGGCTTAACATGGACTTGTAACCGAGGTAATGTGCGCACAAACACTCGGCAAAATATGAATTTAAGGAGTGTTCTGAAATGTATAATCAAGAGCGGGAGCAGAGGTCTTTAAAAGCGATAAAGACCATTGCGGACGCATACAGAAAAGGCAGTATAAACATTACTGCCGGTAATGAGGATTTTGATGAAAAGACCCATACATATGACATCGGCGTCATTATGGGCATAATTCAAAATCATGCTTATGAGGGATTAGGACTTCCTATCCCGAAAACTGAAATGAAAGGAGTGAATATCCATGAAATTCTTGAATCAATTCAATAACTTTAATATTGAAGCATTTCTTGACGGAAAGAGAATTATCGCTACCGGTCTTTCCGAGTGGACAGACCGTGAATCCGGCAAGCACCTCGGAACGGTTGTGGAGGGCGTTATCTACACGGATAACACCGTATACAAGCAGAAAGAGGGCGAGCACCTGAGCAATCGATTTGAAAAGCTCAAGTTTAAAGTCAACAAGGACATTACCGTCCCTATGGACGCAGTTATCGTCCCTGTAAATCCGGTTGCTACCGTATATGGTGAATATCGGAACAACCTGAGTATCAAATGCGATGACATTAAGGTGCTGCAGCCTAAGAGGGCTTAATGCTACACTTTAATAAAAACGCAACGGCGTTTCGGTTCGCAATGCCCGATACAAAACTTACCGTGTCGGGCATATGCGCCCTGTTCTTTGCAGGCTGCGCTTACGCTTTCCGTATGGTATTCGGCGCAATATCCTTTGCACAGCGGCTTGCAGGACTGTTTCAGGCAATCAGCATTACTTTACTTGTCCTTGCTTTGCTTGCTGTTCTTTCAGCCGTTGCGGCGCATTTTATAATGCCTGACAGGGTAAAGATAAAATACATGGTAAGAAAGGGGCTGTACTGCTTTTCATACGGCAACCCCCTGCGCCTGAAAGACGGTGAACGGCTGCCGGAGATCAAATGCTGTGACAAAGGATCCGGCGTGTTTGAACTGACGATCAAAGCCGTTTCCTGCACCGTTGAGGATATACAGAACATATCGTCCAGCATATCTTCCAGCCTGAACAGAAAAGGGTTTAACCGCTATGCCGTTGTGCAGACAAATACCGATATCGCGTTTAACGATGTAACATTCAGAATTGAAGATGTAACCGTTGACAGAAGCCTGACCTTTGATGATGTAAATGAGATGAAGCCGAAAGAATGTACAAAGCTGATCGTGCAGAAAGATACATATATCGACCTGACCACAAGCGGAAGTATACTCACTGCCGGAAAAACGCGCAGCGGCAAGACCACAGGGATCATCAGCCTGCTTTTACAGGCTCTGCTCTGGGGCAGAGATGATTTTGAAAGCGAGATAACCATAATCGACCCGAAGCAAGCCGAGCTGAGCAGACTGCCGTATGTGGTCACACTGGATGAGAACGGCGAAGCGACAGAGATACTTGCGGCGATGAAACGCTTTGCCGAAACAATCGTAAAGCGGCAAAAGATACTCAACGACTTATCGGAGCAAAGCGGTGACGCTGTGAAATGGTGGAACGCCGGAATGCATGTATCTTTCCTTTTCATTGACGAGTATGTTGCCTGCCGCACGATGTTTCCCAAGAAACCGGGCAAGGACAAGCCGGATTACTGCCTTGCGGCATTTGACGGTCTGCTCCGGCGCATTGTAACAATGGGCGCGAGCGCCGGCTGTTACGCAATCATCAGCATTGCGGAAGCCAGTGTGGACGATTCGGGCGGCGGTCTGCCGGCAATGCTCCGCAGCGCAATGACAACGAAAATACTGTTTAAGCCGACGCTCAACGAGGGCAGGCTCATTTGGGACAGTGACAAGCTGAAAGATTTTAACACCGAGCGCGTATACAACGCAGGCGACGCCTGGTTTTCCAGCACGGACGGCGTACACGACAATGTATCCTATGTTCATTTTCCGCAGATGAAATTCAAAGTGTACGCAGAACTCGGACGGCTTTTGAAAGCGTATTACGATAAAGAATGATCTGCCGCTGTGCGCTGCGCAGCAAAAGCACAGCGGTGTCAGGTGTTATTATATATTAAAATCCCTTAAATCGAGGGGGTACGGGCTTGTTATACCCCCTCGACACTTAAAGTGTCAGGTGTCAAAACCCTGAAAATCCACGCATAAATGAACACATTTCAGAAAGGAGCTGACACCGTTTTGAGCAATACCAGACCGCTTCGTGCCAAGAATATGATGTACGAGCAACAGCTGCAATATCTGCCTGCGCAAACTGTGGACAAGCTCATTGACCTGATCCAGAACAAGCTGAAGCCGAAAAAGTATGCCGTTATCCTGCACGAAAAGGACACGGACGACAACGGCAAGCCCAAAGCGCCGCATGTGCACGCAATGATGAGTTTTGACAACGCACGCTCGATTGCCAGCGTTGCAAAGCTGCTGGGAGACAAGCCGCAATATGTTGAAGTATGGGCAGGCAACAGCCATAACGGCTATGCCTATCTTACCCACAGAACAGACAAGGCAAAAGGAAAGTACCAATACAATCCCGAAGATGTCATAGCGAATTTTGATTATTCCCAAGAACTTATTAAAATCGCGCAGGAAGTGACGAGCAAAAAGCAAAGCGCCAACATCAAGATACTGCTTGACGCATTACTGGACGGCTCTATTACAAAAGCAGAACTGGAAAAGCAGCTTACCGGTTCGCAATACGGCAGATACGCAAATCAGATAGAAAAAGTATGGGCAAAGCGGCTTGAGATACAGGCTGAACAATGGCGCAGGCAAATGCAAGAACAGGGAAAGCAGATCAGGGTGATATGGATATATGGATCGTCCGGCACAGGCAAGACATCGCTTGCCAAGGCATACGCCGAAAAGGAAGACCGACCTTACTACATAACCGGCTCCAGCCGTGATATCTTTCAGAACTACACAGGCGAGCACACGCTGATCATGGACGAGTTAAGACCGAACATGATACCCTATGCCGATCTGCTCAGAATCCTTGACCCGTTTGAAAACAACAAAATGCTTCCGTCAAGATACCAGGACAAAGCCTTAGCCTGCGACCTGATCATAATCACCACGCCTTTTGATCCGCTTGCGTTTTACAGACAAATATTCGGCTATGATTCGGCTTTGCCTTGTCCTCTGCGCAGAAGCAATACCGACAGTTTCGGTCAGCTTCTCAGGCGCATAACATTGATGATTGAGATGAACGAATATTGGATACACCCAATGGAATATGACAGCAAGTGTGATAATTTTTATCCTATTCCGTCCTCAGGACGCAAGAACCCCTATTCTTATCTTAACCGACCACAGCCAACAACTTCAAACAATATTGACTTGTTTAATTCTATGTTTGATTAAAATAAAATCTATAAAAGGATGTGAAAAAATGTTTAACGATTATCCCGATGTTATAACAGTTGATGATTTGCAGAAAATGTTACGCTTAGGCAGGTCTGCCACCTATTCACTACTAAAAAGCGGAAAAATTAAAACGCTTAAATTTGGCAAAAAATATATAATACCAAAAAAAAGCGTTATTGATTTTCTAAATACTTGATTAATGAAATAAAATTAAAAATACCTTGAAACAGTTATCTTTTGCATGCTACAATGCAATAAACAGATGACTGTGACAAGAGAAAGGAGAGAAACATGGTCACAGGCAGTGTGCAAATAAAAAACGGCAAATATTATGCTGTTTTAAATTATAAAGATGATTTTGGGAAAAGAAGACAAAAGTGGATAGGCACAGGCTACGCCATAAGGGGTAACAAGAAAAAAGCCGAAAGGTTTTTGGAAGATCAATTAGCCGCTTGGAATGAAAAGAATATCCAATATTGTGATTTGACAGTTGACAAGTATTTTGAAAACTGGTTAGAAGAAATCAAATACGAAGTTAAACCAAATACATATCGCGGCTACTGCGGAAATATGAAAAATCATATTATTCCCTATTTCAAAGCCAAAAAACTTTTGATACAGGAATTAAAGCCATATCATCTCGAAGAGTACTACAAGTATAAACTGAATCCAAACAGCAAACTAAACAATCAAGAAGCATTGTCACACACAACGATTAAACATCATCATCAAAACATCAGCAAAGCACTTGCAGACGCAGTTAGAAAAGGTATTATAAACTACAATCCTGCTTCAAGTGCAAGGACTCCAAAAGCAGAATCTTTTAAAGGCAATTTTTTAAACCCTATTCAAATAAAAGAATTACTTATTCTCTTTAATGGTTCTGTTATTGAATTACCGGTTACATTATCTGCTGTTTATGGTTTTAGACGCAGTGAAGTTCTTGGGCTTAAATGGTCTCATATAGATTTTGTCAACAGGACTATAACTATATGTGAAACATTACAACAAGGCACAGGCGGAAACTATACCGATACACCGAAAACGGAAAGCAGTTACAGGACACTGCCTATGACAGATGATGTTTACAAGCTGCTTAAAAATCACAGAAAAATACAGGCTCAAAAGCGAAAGCTGTTAGGAAATTACTATAATGTTAACGATTATGTGTGCACATTCGATAACGGACAGGTTATTTCCCCTAACTATCTTTCAAGAACATTTCACAGCACGATTTCAAAAAGCAGTTTACCTCTGATTAGATTTCATGATCTAAGGCACAGTGTTGCAAGTAATTTATTAAACAAAGGTTTCAGCGTTGTACAAGTAGCAGAATGGTTAGGTCATTCCTCATCATCAACAACACTAAAATTTTACGCACATAATGATAAAACATCTAAACTAAGCATAGCAAATTCACTTAACAATATGATTGCTGTTTAGAGGAAAATTCAATGCCCCGTTAGAAAATGGTTAGAAAACCGTTAGAAAATCCACTTAAATCGGTTAGAAAACGATTTACATAAAAATAAAAAAGCCTTAAAATCCGCTTGGTTAAGCGAAATTTTAAGACTTTTATGGCAGGGGCAGAAGGACTTGAACCCTCGGCACGCGGTTTTGGAGACCGCTGCT
>ERZ1643246.2709-NODE-2709-length-16251-cov-12.277723_pt1 | contig 16251 bp, 15 predicted proteins | sample MGYA00579265_ERZ1643246 | MGnify/ENA primary metagenome ERZ1643246 (study PRJEB29033, sample SAMEA4952261) | chicken gut metagenome | biome: Broiler Chicken; feature: Gastrointestinal Tract; material: Caecum | place: Ireland | collected 2018 | study: Broiler... | reverse complement strand
CGCTACAACCAAATTATTCAGTTTTGGACTTGAACGGGCTGCCACTTAGGAGGCGAGTGCTCTATCCAGCTGAGCTACGAAGACATTCTCTGATTTTTGGCTTAAACACTGGGTTTTCAGCCTCTCGGTCAGATAACCGATTCTATGGTAACAGCCATTTTTTATGACTGGTAACCAACAATTTTTTCTGTTTCTTTGACAGTGAAGCGAACACCTTTTTCATGTTCATCTCCTGTTCAATTCGTTTCCGTACCAGATCCGATTTGTACTCAAATCTGCCTGTCCCTGCTTCCATGAGGTGTTCGCTTACCAAACACTTAGGAGGCGAACGCTCTATCCTGCTGAGCTACAGAGACATCTATACAATATTTACTTTTTGACTAACACCTTTTACACAGAGTTGATTGTTGTAACGCCACCTTAGGAGGCGGACGCTCTATCCTGCTGAGCTACAGAAACTTATATTATTAATTGTGTCCGGCCCGGACACAATTAATAATATACCATGTTTTTAAACTTTTCTCAACCTTTTTTACACTTTCTCCTGAAATAAGTTTTCCTTAAATTTAACAGTCCCGCAGAAACTGGGGTCTTTAAAATTCCCTTTTCTGCGGAACTGTTTCTTTTTATTCAGCAGGCATTATGCATTGCACTCCGGTCTACCCGTTATTTCTTTCGAGGATATCCGTAACCTGCTCCCTGAAAGATACTGCCGCTTCTTCCGGAGTTGTCTGTCCGTACTGGACACTGGTCCCCGCATTCTTAAATGCTTCGTTCACTTCAGAAATCCCGCTCGGTTCCGGCGCCGGGCATTCCCCTGCTATTTCTGTCGCCTTGTCCGCATACTCAAACATTTCGATCTGAGTCTGTGTCAGCTTGCCTGAATTCACCATATAATCACGGATCTCAGAAGAGATCGGAACTCCTTTATCCGCCATGATAATATCATTTGCTTCTTCTGAATTCTGCATCCAGTCGATAAACTTTGCACATTCCTCTTTCACTTTTGATGTTTCGGAGACACTCCAGAACATAGCCGGCTTCATCCACATCGCGTCATTCTCTGTCGCTCCCGGCATTAAAGCCAGTTTCAGATTATCATTGCTGCTCATGACTTTTGTCGGATAAGTATTCCATTCGATCGTCGTAGCCGCCTCTCCTGTTACGACCGGAAGAGATTCGATGCCAAGCGTCTCTATCTGGGACTGCTCGTCCGGATCCGGAGCCACATTATTATCAGAGAGATCTTTCCACATCTGGAAATAATCTGCCGTTATGGAATCATCATCAAATCCAAGCCCTGTTCCGTCTTCATTAAACAGCGTTTCTCCATGCTGCCTTACCCAGTAGTTAAAGTAGTTCATATCACCAAATGCACCGATCGTAGCAGTCAGCGCGCTCGGCTCGCCCGTCATCTCCGTAACCTTTGTATTCAGTTCAATATAGTCGTCCCATGTCCAGTCATCAGCCGGGGCTTCCAGTCCTGCCTGCTGCAGTACATCCGGATTATAGGTTACTGCCAGAGTATTTGTCCCGGTAACTATACCGACTGTCTTTCCGTCGATCCTGCCGCTTTCAATTGTCGCGTCATCAACATGGGACATATCCAGGGTACCGTCGTCAATAAATTCCTGAAGGTCAGCCAGAGAATTATTTTTTGCATAAGTTGCGATATACTGATAATCCATCTGGACAAGATCCGGCATACTTCCGGATGACGCCTGGGTTGAGAGCTTCTCAAAATATCCTTCCCAGCCTGACGGAGTTGCCTCAAATTCAATATCCGGATTTTCTTCCATATAGGCGTCCATCAGTTTCTGTGTGTACTCATGTCTGGATTCCCCGCCCCACCATGCGATTTTAATTGTTGTTTTGCCATCTGAAGATTTATCTGCGTTATCTCCGTCCTGGCTGCTGCCGCATGCCGCCAGGCCAGCTGTCATTATCCCTGCAAGAAGTACCGCTGTTATTTGTTTCATCCTCTTTTTCATAGTAACCCTCCTGTTCTTTTTCTGTTATAATCCTGTTTTTTCTGAAATATATTTTCTCGCTCTGATGGCGTATTCGAGAGGATTTGCCCTGGCCGGATCCTGTTCCGCCTCTACCACCATATACCCTTCATATCCGTTTTCTTCCAGCACCCGGAAAATGGGTTCAAAATCAATGCACCCGTCTCCAGGTATCGTAAAGGTGCCCTGCCTCACTCCTTCCAGGAAACTCAGGTCCTCTTTCTTTACCTTTTCAACAACTTCCGGGCGGATATCTTTCAGGTGTACATGTTTGATCCTGCCGGCATATTTTTGTACCATTTTCAGCGGATCTGCCCCGCAGTATTTAAAATGCCCTGTATCAAAAAGCAGGCTGACATATTTCGCATCCGTCTCTTCCATCATCCGCTCTACTTCATCTTCGTCCTGGACAACAGTCCCCATATGGTGGTGATATGTAAGGCAGATCCCATACTCATCCGCTGCGATCTTCCCAAGCCTGTTCAGCCCTTTGCAGAAAACATCCCATTCGGCGTCATCCATACAATATTTATGTCCGAATATCGGCGTATCCTGCTGCCCCTGTACACTGTGGCTCTGCTCGGAGACTCCTATGATCCCGGCGCCCATTGCTTTCAGGAAAGCGAGCTGCGCACGGAATTCTTTTTCCACTTCCTCGAACGGCTTTGTGAGCAGAAAACTGGAAAACCACTGGTTGCAGATCTCTATCCCCCTGAGTTCCAGCGCCTTTTTCAGTATATCCGGATCTTTTGGATATTTATTTCCTACCTCAGAGCCCGTAAATCCCGCAAGGGCCATCTCGCTGACACACTGTTCAAATGTATTCTCTCCCCCCAGATCCGGAAGATCATCATTTGTCCATGCGATCGGTGCGATCCCCAATTTTACTTTTTCTTTATGAAACATCTTTTTCACCCCCTTACTGCATGATCTCTGAAATCTTCACCGGCCTGTGCTCTTCGCTCGACTTTTTCGCTGCCAGCCCCATTAACACCGGCTTTAACCCGTCATATACCCCCAGGGGTGTCTCCTTATCATTGACGACCGCATCGATAAACGCTTCGATCTCTTTTCCATATGCTTCAATATATCTTTCCAGGAAGAAGTACAGCGGTTTTTCACCTGTCACGCCGTCTCCATTGCTTACGGTTACCGAGGACTGGCTGTCGTTGGAAATAGACGCCATCCCCTTTGAGCCGAATACTTCTGCCCTCTGGTCGTATCCGTAGGCTGCCCTCCTGCAGTTGTCGATCACAGCGATCGCTCCGTTCTCCATTTTCAGCGTAATGACCGCCGTATCTACATCGCCCGCTTCCCCGATCGCCGGGTCGACCAGATTTGCGCTCTGTACATATACCTCTTCTGCGTCGCATCCCGCAAGGAACCGTACCATATCAAAATCGTGGATCGTCATATCCAGGAACATCCCCCCTGAGACTTTGACGTAATCAATACTCGGCGGCTCCGGATCCCGGGATGTGATCTTAATGATTTCCGGCGTCCCTATTTTTCCTTCTTTTACTGTCTTCTGCAGGGATGCAAAATTATGGTCGAACCTTCTGTTGAACCCGACCTGGTATTTCAGACCTGTATTTTCCAGCGCCTTGATAACTTCCTGTATTTTATCCACATCATGATCGATCGGTTTTTCACAGAATACATGTTTCCCACTCCTGATGGCTTCCAGTGAGATCTTCGAATGTGTATCTGTCGGCGAACAGATCAGCACCGCGTCGATCTCAGGGTCTTCAATGATCTCTCTGTAATCCTTTGTCGTATGTCCTACCCCCATACTCTTCGCCCATGCTGCCGTATCCTCGTCTAAAAACGGATCCGCTACCGTTTTGATGACCGCTCCATGTACCCTTGTTGTAATACTGGTAATATGTACCCTTCCGATCCTGCCTGCTCCTATAATCCCTATTTTAATCATAATGTGTTCTCCTCTTATGCTTCCCACAATTTTTTATAAATAATTTTCAAATCTTCTTCGCTCACTTCACGCGCCGTATTCTGCGGGCTTCCGCTTTCCATCGCATCATGCGCCATCTTATCGATCTCTTTGAAAAACGCCTCCCTGCCGATCCCTATTTCCGCGGGAGCCGGTGTTTTCAGTTCTTTTGTCAGTCTTTCCACCGCGATGAGGAATTTTTCCGCTGCCTCTTTCTCTCCGTCCTGTTCATCCGCTGCCCCGATGGCTCTTCCCAGGTCCGCAAACCGGCTGTATGCTCCCGGCAGCGCGAAAGCCAGGCATTCCTTCATCAGCATCGCGTTTGACAGTCCATGCGCGACATGGAACAGTGCGCCGATCGGCCGGCTCATCCCATGTATGATCGTCACAGACGAATTGTTAAAGGCGATCCCTGCTTCCAGCGCCGCGATCGACATCTGCACTCTTGCCTCTTCGTTTTTCCCGTCGCGGAATGCTTCCGGAAGGAACTGAAAGATCCTCTTTACCGCAGACAGTGCAAACGTGTCCGACAGAGTCTGGGCTTTTCTTGAAGTATATGCCTCCACTGCATGGCACAGGGCGTCCAGCCCTGTCGCCGCTGTGACAGCCGGCGGAGCGGTCATCGTAAACTGAGGATCGATGATCGCGAGATCCGGCATGAGCGCTCTGCCTTTCAGCAGCATTTTTATATCCTTTTTTGTGTCTGTGATGATCGTAAACTGCGTTGCCTCGGACCCGGTTCCCGCAGTGGTTGGGATCGCTGCCATAGGCGGCATCTCCACATCGATCTCTTTTCCCATATAATCTGAGATATTCCCGCCGTTTTTAACCAGGGATCCGATCGCCTTCATCGAGTCGATCGGGCTTCCGCCGCCCAGGGCAATAAGGAAATCACACTTTTCTTCCCTGTATTGCTTTAATCCTTTCTCGATCATAATATCTGTCGGCTCTCCGGTGATTTCAGAACAGATACTGTATGCGATGCCCTCTTCCGCTAAAATCTGTTCTGCCTTTGCACAGTTCCCCAGTTCGACCATCACTTTATCTGTGACGATCAAAGCTTTCTTTCCCATCTTTTTCAGGATCGTTTTTGCAGTTTCAAGCGCCCCGGTCCCGGAAATGATCCGTCCCGGTACAATAAATTCTCTTGCCATTTCTTCACACTTTCTTTTTTAAGCTTTTACCATTTTGCATCATGAAGCCATGTATATCTCTCATCTTCACACCGGTCTGTCTGCAGCCATGGATTCCCATCAAGATGCCGTATCATCCAGCATGTATACATCTGGAATCCCGGAGCCGCCGCCTGCGGGTGGAGACATCCTCCCGGGATCGCGGAAAAACTCCCGTCCGTACTTTTAAATACCTTGTCTCCCACAAAGCTTGCCCCAAATCCTTCCGGACGGTCGAACTTGAAATAATAGGTTTCCGGCTGGGGATGGCGGTGCGGCAGATATCCCGACCAGTTGCCCCGGTCATTCAGCACTTCTCCAAGTACCATATTTGAATCAGGCGCTATATCATGATCGAATATTGTATTCACCCGCCTGTTTGCCGTATTCCCAAACTTTCCCGCACAGGAATAGACCCACGGGGCATCCTCCGGCGCGTACAGTTTTCCCGGAAAGGCCCTGTCATTCTTTGTACACTGTACCAGTATTTCCACATCTGTGCGGGCGGTCACAGCGATCTTCTGTCCTGTACATGTGTGCACGCACCACGGTCCTTCTGTAAATACGTTTTTCCTGCTGACTGTCTTTTCCTGCCCTTCCCAATGGAAAGTGACCGTTCCTTCCAGGAGGAGCACAGCCGTCTCTTCCCCTGTGCGCAGAAACTCCCGCTTTTCTTCCGGCTTCATGCGATATACACGTATATCCATCATCATCTCGCTGTAATCATTCTCATAGGTCGTAAGGATTTTTTCCCCATGTTCATCGAACTCCGGCCAGCCAAATACCTTTCCCATCTTTCCATCCTCCTGTCATGCACATCCAGATCAATAATCCCTTGCTTCACTGCGCTCTTTCATCACCTCTTCACTGGCTTTGCGGACGCTTTCTTTCTCAGAAACAGCCGCGATGCCCACATCCCACCAGGATCCATATCCGTCTGTCATTGTCTTTGGTATGACTTTCAGGTCAAACAGGCAGGCAGTCTTCTGTGTTTTGGCATCTTCAAGGGCGTCTGTCAGTTCCTGGACCGTGCGGCATGTATATGTCTTTAATCCATACCCTTCTCCGATCTTTGCATAATCTACGGGGATCAAGTCTCCCGTCGGTTTCCTGCCGTCCGTATAGCGGAACTCGGTAGCAATACTCCCGATCCCGTGGTTCATTTCCAGATTATTGATGCATCCGAATCCACAATTATCAAAGATCAGGATATTTACTTTCTTCTTTTCCTGCATAATGGTCATGATCTCACTGTGGAGCATCTGGAAACTGGAATCTCCTACCACGCAGTATACTTCATTATCCGGCTCTGCCATCTTAACTCCCAGCGTTGCAGCCACTTCATATCCCATACAGGAATAGCCGTATTCCGCGTGGTATCCGCCTCTTTTATCTGTCTTCCACATCCGCTGCATACAGCTGGGGAGAGAACCGCCCGCTGTAATGATCGTGGCGTTTTTGTCGATCGTCCTGTTGATTGCCGCCAAGGCAGCCGTCTGCGTGATCTTTCCGTCTGTCAGCCTGACAAATTCCGGTATCGTCCGCATATCTCTCGCTTTGATGAGAGGCTCGAAATCCTCTCCCGTATATTCAATCGACCCGAGCCGTTCCAGCTCTTTATCCCATGCGGCTTTCGCGCGCTCGATCTCGTCTGTGTAGGCGGACCTGTAATTTCTTTTCCGCAGCTTTTCCGCCAATGCCTCTATCGTCACCCTGGCATCTCCGACCGCTTTCACCGCATCCAGTTTATATGCGTGGTAGCGGCTGTTATTTATTGTCACGAAACGGACATTTTCATTTTTAAACAGGCTCTTGGATCCTGTCGTAAAGTCAGACATCCTGGATCCCACAGCAATTACTACGTCCGCATCCTTCGCAATGACATTAGATGCAGATGTACCTGTCACTCCAATACCTCCCAGGCAGTACGGATGGCTGGACCTGCAGGCGCTCTTCCCACCCTGTGTCTCGCCAAATGGGATCTTAAACTCTTCGCAGAATTTTTCCACTGCCTCGCCTGCTTCAGAGTATCTTACTCCGCCGCCTACGATCAGGAGCGGTTTTTCTGCCCCTGCGATCGCTTCCGCCACATCTTCGAGTTCCTCCTCCACAGCGGCTGGTCTTGTGATCCTGTGGACCCTCTTACGGAAAAAATATTCCGGGAAATCATATGATTCCCCTTCCGTATCCTGACACAGGGAAATACAGCACGCTCCCGTCTCCGCGGGATCTGTCAGGACACGCATCGCATTGATAAGCGCTGTCATGACCATTTCCGGTCTGGTCACTCTGTCCCAGTATTTGCACACCGGCTTAAACGCATCGTTTGTAGTCGTAGCCAGGCTGCTGCTCTGTTCCAGCTGCTGTAAGACCGGATCCGGCCGCCGGGAAGCGAACGTGTCTGCCGGAAAAACAAGCAGAGGGATATTATTTACCGTAGCTGTTGCACACGCTGTGACCATGTTTGCCGCGCCCGGTCCGATAGAGGAAGCGCATGGGATGATCTTCTTCCTGTTCATTTGTTTTGCAAAAGCTGTTGCCACATGGCACATCCCCTGTTCATTTCTTCCCTGAAAAACTTTTAACTGTCCCGGATCGCTGTCTAATGCTTCCCCCAGGCCTACTGCGATCCCATGTCCGAAGATCGTAAAAAATCCTTCTACAAATTTTGTTTCTTTCCCGTCCATGGAAACATACTGATTATCTAAAAATTTCACAATCGCCTGGGCTGTTGTCAATCGAAGTGTTTTTGTCATTTTTCCTTCTCCCTTTCCGTTTACGCTCTTGCCACCATTTCACCGTATTTTTCTTTTTCTTCCCTGATAAATGCTTCCACCTCTTCCGGTCCGGGAAGTGAATCCGAACAGTTATTGCTCCTCACCATCATGGAAGCTTCCGCAGAGCCGAATTCCAGGCAGTCAATTATCTCCCATCCTCTGTAAAGCCCGTACAGGAAACCGGAACCGTACCCGTCCCCGCCTCCGAAGCCTTTCCTCGCCTCTACAGGGAAAGGCTTGATACTGAATTTCTGTCCATCGCATGTATATGCGGCAGATCCGGACATTCCATGTTTGATGACCAGGATCTTTGCATTATGCGACTGCCAGTATGCAGCGCTCTGCTCATCATCCATTCCCGGGCAGATCAGCCTTTCTGTCAGGTCAAATTCTTCTCTGGAACCCATGATAATATCCGCTTCTTTTGCAACAGCTGAGTAATAAATGGAAATTTCATCTTTATTTTTCCAATTATAAGCCCTGTAATCTATATCAAAAATAATCCTCGTATTATTTTTCTTTGCCAGCATCACCGCTTTCATAGCTGCTTCCCTTGACGGGCTTTCTGCCAGTGAAGTCCCCGAGATCAAAATCGCTTTCGTATTTTTGATATACTCTTCATCTATATCATCCACACTGAGCTGAAGGTCTGCGATGCAATTGCGGTACATCAGTATACTGCTTTCCTCAGGTGAAAGCATTTCTGTAAAAGTAAGCCCGAGTTTTTCTCCGCCTGTACATTTTGTGATATGGCTGGTATCAATTCCCTCTTCATTAAAGTAATCTGTCACAAACTCCCCAAACTGGTCATCTGAAACTTTTCCGATAAATCCGGTCTTTAATCCATGCCGGGTGACTCCAACCGCAATGTTAGCAGGAGAACCTCCTACAAATTTTTCAAACATATGTACTTTCTTCAAAGGTTTAAATCCTTCTTTTACCTGATCGTTATATGCCGGGTTAAAATCAATCGCCACCCTCCCGAGCAGGACCAGATCCATTTTTCTTGTTTCATCGAATTCTATATATTTCATTTTTCCTCTCCATACCTTTCACCGCCTGCGTGTATTAGTGTGCTTTTATATGTAATAGCGTGTACTTTTCTTAATTCGTATGGTAACACATTTTTGCACATTTAACAAGTACTTTACGGATTTTGTACTTATTATTTTGATTTCTTAAAATACTTAGTTCATAAGTTCTAATAATAAATCCATTTACAGTCTGTTTTTCAGCACTATTTATATTCTTTTGCAGCTTTTTTCGCACGCATAAAGCACGCAAAGATTTCAGTATCAAAATTTCAGCATCAAAAAAGGCGCAGGCACGTTCAGCAACGCGCATACGCCTTTTTTCGTAACAGATCCTGTAAAGTAACAGATCCTATAAATTATATTTTGTTTTAATGATAATATCTGTAAACAGGAACTCTTTTTTCTGTGTCTTCCCATTCAGCAGCAGGTCCGCCAGGATAAGCGGCGGCTTATGCCCCTGGACATAACCGTTCTGATCGATAAGAAAATCTACCGTATTATCTTTCAGCGCCTTTTCATTCTTTGGCGTCTGGTCATAGATCACGACATAAGGGCGTTTATCCAGCTTCAGTTTTTCAAACGCCTTTCCTACCCCTGCCTGCCCTCCGGAAACTACCAGGATCCCGGTGATGCCCTCGATATTTGTCATCACATTCTCTATGATCTTTTCGACCTCTGCTGTTTCATCAAAGCTTCCGTGTACTCCTGCGATTTCCAGCTCGGGATATTCTTTTTTTACCTCTTCCAAAAAACCGTCCACGCGCTGGTTATCTACATGATTACTAAAGTAACCGGTGATGATCAGTATTTTTCCCTTTCCGCGTGTGAGCATGCCAAGCAGTCCGGCCGCTGTCCTTCCACTCTTGCGGTTGTCCATACCAACAAAACAGAGCCGCTTGCTCCCGACAATATCTGAATTAAATGTCACCACCGGGATTTTTTTCTCTACTGACAGAGATTCAAGCTTTTCCCTCACAGACTCACAGTCAACCGGCATAACAGCAAGACCACTGATCCCCTCAGACTCCAGTTCTTCAATAAAACAGAGCTGCTCTTTTTCATCTACTGTCATTCCTTCTTTTAAGATCAGCTCGATATTTTTCTCTCTGAGCTCTGATGCCGCCTTTTGGATCCCTCTATTTACTTCCAGCATAAAAGACGATCCTGCAAGTTGTGTTACAACGCCTATTTTAATGGGTTTTCCCCTGGAAGCTGTCTGTCTGCGGCTTCTGGGAACATATCCCATTTCATCTGCGATCCGCAGGATCCTTTCCGAAACCTGAGGATCGATCCGCCCTCTGTTGTTGAGAGCCCTGTCCACTGTTCCCCTGGATACTCCTGCAGCTTCCGCTATTTTTTGTATCGTTACTTTCATACTTCACCTCGATCAGTACAAGGTCTTTAGAAATTGATATACCCCTGCAGCCAGATCGTGCCCTTAAACCTCCGCCCGATCTCCGGCTCTCCCATGACTTCCTCCGCCGGCACGCATACGTCAAACTGCATTTCATTGACATTGAGCTTCATCTGGTACAACTCCACCCCTGTCGCTGAGTTTGTCCTGTGCCTGACTGCAAGTATCTCGCCCATGATGGAATACAGGTCGCACTCGACTCCATAAGGCATAAAATATGTGTCAACGATGGAGAAAACATCTTCATTCGCAAGGCGTCTGGATACCTGCGAATAAATATCAATATCATCCAGAGTCAATGTCTCTATCGCGCTCTGGTCTCCGTTCCTCGCTGCATTGAGCAGCATTTTTCTGTTGTCTGACGCCGCCTGCTCACTCTTTAGCTGCCGCTCATCTTTCACGACAGGCAGGAGTATCATCCCGGACAGAGCCAGACCGGACAATGTGACTGATGTTGTGACTCCTGTAGTAAATCCGGCCTGCCGCTCTCTCATATACTCGATCCCGTTCTGCAGGGTGAAGATCAGGCTGATCCCGATCTTAGAATCCTCGCACATTCCCACATACTGCTCTTTTTCAATCTTCCTCTCTATGGCAATGTCTGCGTAGGTACTGATCCCGCTCCCCTCGAAATAGGGGAAATAATAATCCGGATAAAAATTGTCATCGCCGTCAAGCTCACCGCAGATCGCAACGCCGACACACTGCCCATACTCCCTGCGCAGCTCGCAGAAATCTTCCCCCGGCCTGTATGAAACGATCGTCTGATGTGTAAATCCAGCCTCCACATCATCCATAAGATCTTTCAGATCATATCTCGTATTGATATTATCAAATCCGATTGCTTTTAAATACTGATGCATCTGCCCTTCATCTTTCTACAATTATTTCCCGGAGAGTATCCGCCTCTATTTTTTCGGGACGATCTTATCATTGCCGCCCATATACGGTCTCAACACTTCCGGTATCCTGACAGAGCCGTCCGCCTGGAGATTATTCTCAAGGAATGCGATCAGCATCCTCGGCGGAGCGACTACTGTATTATTCAGTGTATGCGCGAAATAGCTTCCGTTTTCTCCTTTTACGCGGATACCAAGTCTCCTTGCCTGTGCATCGCCCAGGTTCGAACAGCTTCCCACTTCGAAATACTTTTTCTGGCGCGGAGACCATGCCTCCACATCCACGGATTTCACTTTCAGATCCGCAAGGTCTCCCGAGCAGCACTCCAGTGTCCTTACCGGGATATCCATAGAGCGGAAGAGGTCTACCGTATTCTTCCAGAGCTTGTCATACCAATCCATGCTTTCTTCCGGCTTACATACAACGATCATTTCCTGCTTCTCAAACTGATGGATCCTGTATACGCCTCTCTCTTCGATCCCATGCGCGCCTTTCTCCTTGCGGAAACACGGTGAATAGCTGGTCAGCGTCTGCGGGAGCTCATCTTCCGTAAGCTGTGTATTGATAAATTTACCGATCATAGAATGCTCGCTCGTACCGATCAGATAGAGGTCTTCTCCCTCGATCTTGTACATCATGGCATCCATCTCTGCAAAGCTCATAACCCCTGTCACTACATTGCTGCGGATCATGAACGGGGGTACACAGTAGGTAAATCCTCTGTTGATCATAAAATCTCTTGCATATGCGATCACAGCCGAATGCAGTCTTGCGATATCTCCCATGAGATAATAAAATCCGTTTCCCGCGACCTTTCTCGCACTGTCAAGGTCGATCCCGTTAAAGGACTCCATGATTTCTGTGTGATACGGGATCTCAAAGTCCGGTACCACCGGCTCTCCGAATCTTTCCAGCTCGACATTTTCACTGTCATCTTTTCCGATCGGCACAGACGGATCGATGATGTTCGGAATCGTCATCATGATCTTTTTGATCTTTTCCTCTACATCTTTTTCCTCTGTGGACAATTCATCGATACGTCCTGCGCTCTCTGCCACTTTTTTCTTGAGTTCTTCCGCCTCTTCAAACTTTTTCTGAGCCATCATGGCCCCGATCTGTTTGGACGCTTTATTCTTTTCAGCGCGGAGAGCCTCCACTTCCTGCTTGATCTCACGGTTTCTCTTATCCAGTCCGATCACTTCGTCCACCAGAGGAAGCTTTTCATCCTGGAATTTATTTTTGATATTCTGTTTTACTACATCCGGATTTGTTCTTAAAAATTTAATGTCTAACACTTTTTTATCCTCTCATTTCTTTTATTTTTCCATGTCTTTTATATCGTATTCTTCCTGATAGATCGTTTTTTCAAGGCACTGCTTTTCCTCTTCTGAAAGTTCGATATAGCTTTCTCCTCTTACGATCTCTTTGATATAAGTATAGCAGCCTTCCCGGCTGTGCATGGCGTTTAATATCCATCCATTATCATTTTCATCCAGCATAGTCAGGGCGAAACTCAGATTTCCTCCCATTTCATGGAATGCATCATATCTTACGATCCCAGCTTTCTGATAATGGGATTCCACCTTTTTTCTCAGATCTTCAATTTCCTTTTCATTGATCTTGATCAGGTCCGAGATTTCTTCCAGTTCTTCAAATTTATTAAATATTGTTTGTTCGATGCTTTTTCCATTCTTGCCGCGCATAAAAACGGAATAACTTTTCTTCAGTCTTTTATATTTATCACCCAGCAGTACGAGCAGGATGATAAGTATGATCTGCATTATAAAAAGGACCATAAAAATATAAAACGGGTCGATCCCTAAACTGCCCAATATCCCATCCATTCTTTCCTACATCTCCTTTTAATCATACAACTCCCCGGTTTTACTGGCCTGACTATTTCGCATGGATCGACATGATCAGGTCATAGATACGTTCCAATTCTTCTTCCGAATAATATTCTATCTCTATTTTACCCTTTCCATTCGCTTTTGGATTCACACTTACTTTTGTTCCGATGATATTTTTCATCTGCTCTTCCAGATTCTCGTACACAAACGTGTGTTCGACCACTGTTTTCTTTATTTCTTTTTTAGGATTTTTCAATGCTTTTACAAGCTTTTCTGTTTCCCTGACACTCAGTTTTTCATCGAAGATCTTATTTGCAAGCATATACTGCTGTTCTTCATCATCGATTGCGAGCAAAGCCCGTGCATGTCCGGTACTGATCATATCATCTACGATCATCTGCTGTACTCTGGAGCTTAATTTTAAAAGCCTCATTGAGTTTGTAACAGCAGTCCTGCTCTTAGAAACTCTCTCAGCAACTTCATCCTGTTTCAGGTTGAATTCTTCAAGAAGTCTCTTGTATGCCATCGCCTCTTCGATCGGATTAAGGTTCTCCCGCTGGATATTTTCGATAAGAGAGATTTCCACAATTTCCTGATCCGTATAATTCTTAACGATAATAGGAACCTCTTTTATCCCTGCGATCTTTGCTGCTCTCCACCTTCGCTCTCCGGCAATGATTTCATAATAATCTTTTTTCTTCTGTACGAGAAGAGGCTGGAGAATCCCAAACTGCTTGATAGAGTCAGCTAATTCCATAAGAGAATCTTCATCGAAATCTTTTCTCGGCTGTTCACGGTTCGGTTCAACTTCATTGATCTTCACCAGGATTTCACCGCTTTTACCGGATTCCTCTTTTTTTTCTTTTCCTTCTGTTTTATCTGAAACTGCAGGTTTCACCTTTTTATCCGGGATAAGACTGTCCAATCCCTTTCCCAATCCATTTCTTTTTGCCGCCATAACTATTCTTCTCCTTTATGAATAACTTCTTCCGCTAACAGCATATAGCTTTCCGCCCCTGTTGATCTTGGGTCATAGAGATTGATCGGCATGCCATAGCTTGGCGCTTCAGCCAGTCTGATATTTCTCGGGATAATTGTCTTATAGATATTCTGATTAAGATTATCTTTGACATTCTCCACTACCTGTAATGAAAGATTCGTCCTGGCATCATACATAGTAAACACGACGCCTTCTATTTCGAGCTCAGGATTCAATCTTTCCTGTACAAGTTCTATTGTATGTATCAGCTGGCTCAATCCCTCCAGTGCATAGTATTCGCACTGTATCGGTACGATCACCGAGTCAGCGGTAGTCATTGCATTTATAGTCAGCATACTTAACGCCGGCGGACAGTCTATTACAATAAAATCATAATCATTTTTTACTTTTTCAACTTCACTTCTTAAAATATATTCCTTATTTTCAACGCCTATCAATTCAATTTCTGCGGCGGAGAGATTAATATTCGAAGGAAGTACATCGAGATTTTCCAAAGCATCTCTGCAAATACATTCTTCAATCCCGGCATTGCCTATAATAAGGTCATAAACCGTTTTTTCTGCCTCGTCCTTATCAACGCCCAGTCCGCTCGTCATATTTCCCTGAGGATCCATGTCAAGCGCAAGGACTTTCTTATTCATACTCGCAAGAGAAGCAGAAAGATTAATGGCAGTAGTCGTCTTTCCTACTCCTCCTTTTTGATTGGCAATTGCAATGATTCTCCCCATTTTTGCCTCCTCACAAAACCTCTTTTTCAGATACTTATTCATTATAACACTTTTCAATTTATTAATCTATAAAATGTTTCACGTGAAACATTATTTTATCTATTTTTCATTAATGTTTCACGTGAAACATTGTTAATTCACCTGATGACATGATAACACATTCGCACATTTTTCAACTTACTACAAGCAAAATTCAGATGTAACGGAAAAATATTATCGGTTTTATATTCAGCCAAATGTTTCACGTGAAACATTTAGCTATTCTTGAATTGAATTTATCCATGTAGTATAATAATAGAAAACAAAAAAAGGGTGGTGAATACTTGTGAGTTGGAAAAAAAATATCAGTTTAGCAGCTGTATTTATCGGGACAGCACTCGGTACAATGCATGTTGTAAACCGACTTTTTAATTATATTGCAACAGCTGACAACAGGCTTAATGAAGAGACTTACGAATATTATGAATGGAGATTTGGAAAGATTGCTTATAAGAAAAAAGGTTCCGGTTCTCCTCTTCTCCTTGTGCACAACCTTGATGTATGTTCTTCTTCCCATGAGTGGAATAAAATAGAATCATCGCTTGCAAAAACATATACTGTTTACTCTCTTGATCTTTTAGGATGCGGATGCTCAGATCATCCTATCCTGACTTATACGAACTTTTTATATGTACAGTTGATAACTGATTTTATCAAACACGTTATAGGGGAAAAGACTGATGTCATTGTTTCCGGAGATTCATCGCCTTTTGTACTGATGGCATGCTCTAATGATGATACGATCATTAATAAAGTGGCTATGATCAACCCGCAGAATCTTGTATCACTTGCCAAAATACCTACAAAGCGTACAAAGACAGTTAAATATCTTTTGTCAGCACCTATAATAGGCACTTTTATCTATAATATGAGTGTAAATAAGAAAACAATATCTCAAAAATTTGTTTCTTCATATTTTTATGATCATAATAAGATAGATGAGAAAGATATTTTAACCTGCTTTGAATCTTCCCACAAGCATAAAGCTCATTCAAAATATCTTTATGCCTGCAAAAAATCAAGATTTACAAACGCAAACATCTTGTGCTGCCTAAGTAAGTTAAATAACAGTATTTTTATTATAGTGGGAAATTCCAACCCGGAAAATACATTATCAGCAAATCAATACCAAAATCAGCTTCCTTCTATTGAAATAGTGGGGATAGATGAGACAAAACAGCTTCCACATGTGGAAAAGCCGAAAGAATTCATAGAACAGATACAGATACTCTTTTCCGAAGAAGAGTAGAAATCTGTAATTGTGGGGAGCCGGCTGATTGGTGAAGCGTCCGAAAACCGTTGGTTTGTTGCAGGAGGTTTTTGCGGCGGACGGGGATATGGCTCAGGTTCCGGTTCCGTAATCCGGGAAAGACGTAA
>ERZ1643246.2708-NODE-2708-length-16256-cov-15.121104_pt1 | contig 16256 bp, 11 predicted proteins | sample MGYA00579265_ERZ1643246 | MGnify/ENA primary metagenome ERZ1643246 (study PRJEB29033, sample SAMEA4952261) | chicken gut metagenome | biome: Broiler Chicken; feature: Gastrointestinal Tract; material: Caecum | place: Ireland | collected 2018 | study: Broiler... | reverse complement strand
TTTCGGGCTCCAAACCTCGCTTGTTTTTTATGGGCTTGTTTTGCAACGGACCCTTATTGTTTTGTGGGGCCATTGGTTTTTTACAATTTTCCCCTTTACCGCTACTGGATTTTACCTGAATTTTTCTGATTTGTGGTTTTTAAATTTTTAATAACGCTCTAAAATGAGAGGGTAAATCAAGCGTTAAAGTGCTTAAAGGAGGAAATTATGAAGAAAAGAAAAGCCGCAAAAAAATGGCTCTGTATCCTGACAGCCGGCCTGATCGCCACCGGCGGATGCTTGGCCGCTGTTCCTGCCTTTGCTGCCGACACGGCAGAAGCGGAAATCGTGGCCGACTGGAAGTTCGATTCCGACTACTTTGCTTCTGGTTCCCTGGAAACCGGCGACCTGGTAATTCAGGATGCTTCCGGCAATGGGAATAACCTGGAGCTGAACACGGAACGGGTAGAATCCGGGAAAACCGCCGCAGACTATATGTCCTTCCCCGAGGACAGCATCCAAGGGGAGTCGGGTACGGAAAGCTTGTCTATGAACCCGAAAAGCCCCAGCGAGAAAAAAATCGGCGCTTTCTTTGAGACCGTCTCCGGCGCTCCTATGAACACCGAGGAATTCAAAGAGGGCTACACCATTGAAGCCATTATCAAAATCCCCGATGACAGCACCCTGTCCGCCTGGTCCTCTGTATTTGGCCAGAAGGGCACCGGCAAGCTGGCAGGCATGACCGGCGGCGAGGTGGAGGCCAACGGCGGCCTGAACATCTCCTCTTCCGGAGAGCTGCAGTGGAACCCCTGGACCACCAATAACGCGGAAATCCAGACCAACCCCACCACCTGGTCCGATGCCGGCGGCATCCAGCGCAACAAGTGGCACCACATTGTCATCAAGAACGACGGCCACAGCACGGTCATGGTGGTAGACGGCATCCAGGTCCAGCGCTGCAACACCTTTGAGGAGCAGGTGGGCATTGCCACCCTGGGCCAGGGAGAAAATGCCGGATGGGTGGTTGGCACCGCCTATTGGAGCGGCGCCGACGCCTTCTCTGAAGCAGCCTGCGGCGACGCCATTTTCAGTGGATACATCCAAGAAATCCGCATGGCCAAAGGCGCTGTGGATCCGGAAGATTACCTGGTAACGAAATACACCATTGACGACCGGTATAACATTTCCGGCAACAACGACCCCTATCAAGGGCTGGCCAGCCGTGACAACTACACCTTTGCAGTAATTCCCGACCCGCAGTATCAGACCCAGTACAAGCCGGAAATCGTAGACGCTCAGCTGGAATGGATCCGGGACAACACGGAAAATTACAACATTGCCATGTCTATCTGCGTGGGCGATCTGACCCAGGACGGCACCCAGCGGGAATTCAATCTGGCGGATCAGGCTTTCTCCATTTTGGATGAAGCCAATCTTCCCTATTTGATTACGGACGGCAATCATGATGGAGAGCTGTTCAAGACCCTGTTCAGCGGTGAGCGCTATGAGGGCGACCGGGGATACCAGGGCACTGGCCCTTCCGGCATCTCCAGCTACTTTATTATCCGGGCTGGCTCCTATGAATACCTGTTCCTCTCCCTGCCCTGGAATGACGCCGACCTCCAGGCGGATCGGGACTGGATTCTCAACGTCCTGGATACACATCGCCAGTACCCCACCATTGTCCTTTCCCACTACAACACGGACACCGCCACTTTTGTGGAGCCCTTTGACCAGGTGTTTATGACAGTCCGGGGCCATATTACAGACCGGTGGGTTTCCAGCTTCCAGAACGATTACGGCCATGAAGTCATTGACCTGGTTTCCAACTTCCAGTTTGACCTCTATGGCGGCAACGGCTGGATGACCGGCGTGGAGTTTGATGAATCGGCGAATACCATCTCCTTCCAGTCCTATTCCCCCTGGGTGGAAAAGAAGATGAAAATCCTCAACGGAGACCTGGAAAACAATGGCATCCTTCTTCCGGATGAAATGCAGCTTTTCCCCTTTGATAAGCTCCACAACACCCTGAAGGATACAGACAACACCCAAATTTCCTTTGACTTTGCCCAGCGCTTTGCCGGCCTGCAAAAAGTAGACACCCAGCCTGCTGACCAGCAAGCTGCCACCCTGCAGGAAACGATCCAGTCCGCTCAGGCTCTGCTGGAAAGCGCCAATCGTCTCCAATATGCCGACAGCGATTGGAACGCCTTCTCCGAATCCATCGCCTCTGCTGAAGAAGCCTATGCAGCATTTGAAAACAACGGCGCTATCCTTCCTGTGGAAGAGCTGGAATCCCAGCTGTCCCAGGCAAACAACGCCCTTCTGCAGGCGGTGGACGCCTTCAAAAACGCTGCCAAGCCAGTAACGGGGATTCAGCTTTCTCAGGAATCCCTGACCCTGCGGCCCGGTGAAACTGCCCAACTGGAAGCCACCATTACTCCGGAAGACGCTGTCACCTCTGCCCTCCACTGGACCTCCTCTGATGAAAGCGTGGCTACCGTTGACCAAAACGGCCTTGTCACCGCTTTGAAGGAAGGAACTGTAACCATTACCGCCGCTTCTACAGATGGCAGCCAGGTAACGGCCAGCGCCCAGATTACCGTGGTTCCTAAGGATTCCTCCAGCCAGGAGCCCGGCGGCAGTGAGACCCCCGACAGCAGCCAGGACGGCAGTTCTTCCAACGGGAATAACAATGTCGCCACTGGTGACTACAGCGGAATTTTCCTGGCCGTTGGCGCTGTCATTCTGGTATTGGCTTTGGCTGCTTTGATGGTGCTGAAAAAGCAGTGCGCTATTAAGCTGTAATCCGGCTGCGTCCCCAGAAAGCAGACCTTCTTAAAACTGAAACCTTTCCACAGACCCGGCCTTCCCTGTTGAAAATAGGAGCGGCCGGGTTTTCATTTTTCTGACTATGCCCACGACTCATGGTACGAATAAATTGGAATAAATTTCCTAATTCTGCTTTTTCGGCTGGAAATCATTAAAATTTTATTAAATTTGCATAATAAATCAAAAGTAAAATCTATTGCCACTTTGGATTTGTTCACCTTGCTATCACATAACGCCGGTATAATGGAATTCGGCCCCGATTTCGGGCCCGCCGCTTATCAAATGTATCATTGGCATGGACCTATCCTGGTTTTTACAGGAGTTGCCATCCGGTTTCTCAAGAAAGGTCTTGCAAAAAATAGATAAATGAGATATGATATTGTGGCATCTGTTTTATCAGAATCTACCAAGTAGGAGGGAAATGAGATGATAGAGGTCAAAAACCTCACCAAGCGCTATGGCAACAACCTGGCGCTGGATAACGTAAGCTTCTCAATAGAAGAAGGAACCATCGTGGGTTTCCTGGGCCCCAACGGCGCCGGTAAATCCACTACCATGAACATTGTCACCGGATATCTGTCCTCAACAGAGGGCACCGTTACCGTGAGCGGCTACGACATTCTGGAAAACCCCAATGAGGCCAAAAAGCTCATTGGCTATCTGCCGGAAATCCCGCCCCTGTATATGGACATGACGGTAAAGGAATACCTGAACTTCATGTATGACCTGAAAAAGGTGACTTTGCCCCGGGAGCAGCACATCCGGGAAATCTGCCGGCTGGTAAAAATCAGCGACGTGTATAAGCGCCTTATCGGCAACCTGTCCAAGGGCTATAAGCAGCGTGTAGGCATTGCCCAGGCACTGCTGGGGAATCCCCCTGTACTGATCCTGGACGAGCCCACTGTGGGCCTGGACCCCAAGCAGATCATCGAGATCCGCCGCCTGATTAAGGACCTGGGCCGGCGTCATACCGTCATCCTCAGCTCCCACATCCTGTCGGAAGTGCAGGCCATCTGCGAGCGGATTATCATTATTAACAACGGCCAGGTAGTGGCCGACGGCGCCACCGACCGGCTGGCCCACGACCTCTCTGCCGACCACCGGCTGATTGTCCGGATAGACGGCCCCGAAAACGAGGTGCGCCATGCCCTGGCTTCTATGGGCCATGTGAAGGAAGTCCTTTCCTATGGGGAAAAGGAGCGGGGCGTTTACGAATTCTCCGTGGAGACCGACGTGGATTACGACCTGCGCCGCGACCTCTTCGCCCTGCTGGCCCGCAACGGCTGGCCCCTGCTTTCCCTGCGCAACACCGACCTGACTCTGGAAGACGTCTTCCTGCAGCTGACCAGCGGGGATCATTCCCGGATTTCCAAGAAAAAAATGAAAGGAGCTGAGCGGGCATGAGAGCGATCCTGAAGCGTGAGATGAAGTCCTATTTTTCCGGCCCTATCGGCTATGTCTGCATTGCCGTGCTGCTGGCCCTGAGCGGCCTGCTGTATTGGCAGATTATGTACACTGGTTCTTCTTCCTATATTTATATGGTGTACAGCAACATGTTTACCTACTGCATGATGGTTATCCCCATCATTACCATGAAGAGCCTCAGCGACGAGCAGCGCAATAAAACCGACCAAGCCCTGCTCACCGCTCCGGTAAGCGTTACCGCTATTGTTCTGGGCAAATTCCTGGCAGCCTTTATCGTGTATGCCATTGCCATGACCGGTACCCTGCTTCCCTGCGTGGCCATCTCCCTGTTCGGCCAGCCCAGCTGGGGCGAGGTCTTCGGCTACTATCTGGGTTCCCTGTTCTATGGGGCCGCCATGATCTCCATCGGCGTGTTTATTTCCAGCCTGACGGTGAGCCAGGTGATTGCAGCTATCGCCACCTTTGCCGTTTCCATCTTCATCCTGATGATGGGGCAGATTTCCTCCCTGGCCAGCGGCACCTTTATCGCCCAGGTAGTGGAATGGCTGTCCTTTGACTCCCGGTACAGCTACTTTACCCAAGGTATATTCAACATTTCCAGCGCTGTGTTCTTTATCAGTGTGGTGGCGATTTTTGTCTTCCTCACTGCCCGCCGGCTGGAAAGCAAGAGATGGAGCTAAGGAGGATTGACAACCATGAATAACGATAAGAAAACTCCCCAGGAGGAGCTCCTGGAAGAGGTAAAGAAGGAGGAAGCCGCCGGCGGCAAGCCCCAGGAAGAGGAAAGCAAAGCCTCCCAAACCCCGGAAGCTTCCCCCGAAAACGCCAAGGCAGAAGATGCCAAAGCAAAAGACGCCTCCCAGCCGGAAAAATCGGAAGAGAAAAAGGCCGGCAAAAAGAAAAAAATCAAAATGCCTTCTTCCCTGAAAAAGACCCTGAAGAGCCGGAAGTTCCAGCGGGGCGGTATTGCCACCGCCTTCACCGCCGTCTTTATCGTGGTGGTCATTCTGGTCAACGTGGTGGTTTCCCTGCTTTCCGACCGCTTCCCCTCCATGAACATCGACCTTACCGCCAACCAGGTGAACACCCTGTCGGAAGAGGCCCTGGACGTGGCGAAGGAAGTTCAGTACGACACCAATATCTACATCATTGCCAGCGATGGCTGGATTGATTATGCCGAGTCCTACGGCTATCCCTACTCCACCCTGATCTCCATTACGGACCGCCTGGTAGAGGCCAACTCCAAAATCCACGTGGAGACCGTTGATCTGGAGACCAACCCCACCTTTGCCAACGAGTATGCTGACGAAAGCCTGACCAACGGCTGCGTGGTAGTGGAAACCGAAAAGCGTTACCGCGTCCTCACCACTAACGATCTGTTCCCTTCGGAGCAGAACAGCCAGACTGGCTCCACAGCCCTGTATAACGATGTGAACAGCGCCCTGGCCAGCGCCCTGAATCAGGTAAACCTGGAAGAAGTGCCCCTGGTAGCCATCGCTACCGGCCACAGCGAAATGCTCCAGTCCACCGACCTGGACCTGCTCACTTCCTTCTTTAACGACAATGCTTTTGATGTCCAGCAGTTTGACATCCTCACCGAGGAGATTCCCGAAAACACCCGGATCCTCTATATCCCCACTCCCGGCACCGACTACACGGATGCGGAGCTGGAGAAGCTGGACACCTATCTTTCCGAAGACCCCAACGGGGACAGCCGGTCCATCCTGTTCACTGCGAACCCCGGCCAGGCCACCCTGCCCAATCTGAATGCCTTCCTGGAAGAGTGGGGCATCTCCTATGACTCCTCCTCTATCGTCATGGAAAGCGACACCAGCCGCACCATGGGCGGCACCCCCTATGCCTTTATTTCGGATGTGGACAACTCCGAATCCATGATTCCCAGCGGCGATACCTATTCCCTGCTGCTGACCCCCATGTGCGTACCGGTAGAAGGCCTCTTCAACGAGCAGAGCGTCAATGACGTGGCTACCTACACCCTGTTCTCCTCCTCGGAAAGCTCCTATCTGGCAAAGGCGGAGGATATCAGCTCGGAGGATACCAGCTCTGAAGATGCAGAGTATGCTTCCTATGGCCTGGGCGCTATGGCCCGGAAATCCCTGTCCAGCGATGGTTTGGGCGCTTATGCCAGCGTAGTGGTTTTGGGCAGCACCTATATGATTTCCCCCACCTATACGAATACCAATACCTTCAGCAACGGCGACTACTTTGCCGACCTGCTCCGGTATATGACGGATACTACCGACAGCAACAACACGGTTTATTCCCCCAGCGTGCAGGTAGGCACTGCGGATATGACCGCTACCACTTCTGTGATTAACGTGCTGGGCCTGGGCGTGTTCACCATCGCTATTCCGGTGGTTGTCCTTCTGGTAGGCATGGTGATCTACTTCAAGAGGAGGCACCTGTAATCCATGAAACGAAATACCCGCTATATCCTGATTACCCTGGCGGCCGCTGTGGTTCTGGGCGGGGCTATCACCGCCCTGCTCCTGACCCAGCCCGCTGCCAGCACGGAAGAGGACAGCTCTTCTTCTATGGCTTCTTCTTCCACAGAGGAAATCTCCCTGTATTCCCATGAAGGGGAAGACGTGGCCTCCATTGACGTCACCAACGCCGAGGGCGGCTACCGAATCCTCACCAATGTGGAGATTATTGAAAATTCCAGTACCAGCTCAGATTCGGAGTCCAGCTCCGAGTCCAGCTCTGATTCCAGCTCCAGCGAGTCCCAGACCTTTGTGACCTATTACTTGGACGGCATTGACCAGGATCTGCAGAACACCAGCAGCGTCAGCACTGCCGCCGGATACTGCACTTCCCTTTCGGCAACCCGTGAAATTGGCGCAGCCGGCGACCTGGACCTGTCTGAGTATGGCTTGGATGACCCCCAGCTTTCTGTCACCACCACCCTGTCGGATGGCGAAGAAAGCAGTTATTCTGTGGGAGACGAGGGACCGGTATCCGGATACTATGTCCTGTATGACGACAAAGTCTATGTTTCCGAATCTGTAGGCGACGCCCTCTTCAATAACCGCCTGGAATTCGTCAACAAAACCATTCTCAGCATTACTCCGCCGGAGGATGATGATGACGACAGCAGCAGCGATTCCAGCAGCGTTAACGAGGAATCTACCAACGAATTTACCAACTTCACCTTCACCGGAACCAACTTCCCCCAGGAAGTGCAGATTGTTCCCCAGAGCGAATCCCTGACATCGGATTATCGGGTCAGCGTGCCTTATAATGCCGATGCTGCCCAGGAGGCCATGACCTCCATTACCAGCGGCGTTGCTTCCCTGACGGCTACCTCCGTGGCTGCGGTGGACCCCACCGAGGAACAGCTGGCAGAGTTCGGTCTGGACAATCCCCTGGTACACATGGACTTTACGGTCAACGGCACCTCTTATACCCTGATTTCCGGCAACGCGGTAGACGGCGGCCGGTATGTGATGCTGGACGGCGTGGATGTGGTTTATGTCTGCGATGACAGCACGGTAGGGGTTTGGGCCAACGCCAACCTCTTCTCCCTGCGGGACAGCTTCGTGCTCATGCAGAACATTGCCACCATCAACCAACTGACGGTAGAAACCCCCAACGGCACTGATGTTTTCCATCTGACTCGCACCGAAAACGAGGAGAGCAGCACCGAAGACAACATCGTGTATGACTACAGCGTAGAGGGTACCGACGGCCAGGAGATCACCTATAGCGGCGTGTTCACCACCTATTATCAGACCATTATCGGTATCCAGCTTCTGGATGAAACCACCGAGACGGAACCTTCCGGCGAGCCTATGCTCACAGTAACCTTCGACTATTATGACGGTGGGGATTCCCGCACTGTCAGCTACTATGACATCGGCAACCGCCGCTGCCTGGTAGAGGTAGACGGCAGCGTTGTGGGCGTGGTTTCCCAGAGCGTGGTGCAGAGTGTTGTTGACAATACTCCCATTGTCCTTCAGAATCAGAGCATCAACGCTGACGAAGAAGAATAAATCCCTTTGATGCAAAAGCCCTTCGGGAATTTCCCGGAGGGCTTTTTTGTAAGTTTCATTCTTTTAGAGAAATTTCTAATTGCTGATTTGTTATATACTGGAAACAACTATAAAATCGGAACGGAGGGGCCGCCGATGCCAAGACCCAAACTGATTTCCACCTGTATTTCCTGGGCCGTCACCCTGCTGGACTACCTGAAAAAAACGCTGCTCTCGGATTTTGGCTCCTTTTTTAAATGGCTGCTCCTGTCCCTGATAGCGGGCGGGAGTATCGGACTGGCGGGAACCGCCTTCCACCTGGCGGTATCCTGGGGCGAAGGGATGCGGGAAGCCCATTGGTGGCTTCCCCTGCTGCTGCCTCTTGGCGGCCTGGCCATTGCCTTCCTCTATCAGAAATGCGGCATGGAGAGGGACCCGGGCACAGATATGGTGCTGTTTTCTGTGCGCTCCCGGGAAACAGTTTCCTGGAAAACCGCCCCCTTGATTTTTACAGCTACGGTGATTACCCACCTGTTGGGCGGCTCCGCCGGGCGGGAGGGCGCGGCCTTGCAGCTGGGAGGCAGCTTGGGGCAGACCCTGGGGCGGCTTTTCCGGCTGGACATCAAGGATATGCACATTATCACCCTCTGCGGCATGAGCGCCGGCTTTGCGGCCCTTTTCGGCACACCCATTGCGGCGGCGATTTTCGCCATGGAGGTGGTGAGTGTGGGGGTCATGTACTATGCGGCCCTGGTGCCCTGTGTGGTGGCAGCTGTTACCGCTTCCCAAATCTCCGCTGCTTTCGGCATTGCCCCTACAACCTTTTCCCTGGCAGCGGAAGCGGTTCCCGCCCTCTCTCCCTTCACGGCGGCTAAAGTTGCAGGCCTGGCGGTTCTCTGCGCCCTGGTGAGCATTTTGGTCTGCCTGAGCTTCCACAAAATCTCCCTGCTATACCGGAAATACCTCCCCAACCCATACCTGCGGGCCGCTACTGGCGGTGGGCTCATAATCCTGCTGGCCCTGGCGGTGGGCTCCCGAGACTACCTGGGTGCCGGGATGCCGGTGATTCAGCAAGCCATTGAGGGCCAGGCCCGGCCGGAGGCTTTCCTGCTGAAGCTCCTCTTTACTGCCATAACCCTGGGCGCCGGGTTTAAGGGCGGCGAGATTGTCCCCTCCTTCTTCATTGGGGCCACCTTTGGCTGTGTGGCTGCCGGGCTGTTGGGGCTTCCTCCAGAATTCGCCGCCGCCATTGGCCTCATCTGCGTTTTCTGCGGCGTCACCAACTGTCCCCTGACCTCCTTTGTCCTGAGTATGGAGCTCTTCGGCGGACAAGCGCCCCTGCTGTTCTTACTGGCAGCGGCCGTGAGCTATATGCTCTCCGGGTATTACGGCCTCTACAGCAAGCAGAAAATCCTCTATTCCAAAACCAAGCCGGTATTCATCGACCGGGAAGCCGAATAAAAAAGGCAGCGGGCCTTCTCTTTTCCGGGAGAAGCCCGCTGCTTTCTATTCTTACAAAGAGACAAATTCCTTGATTTCTGCCAGCCGGGCGGCGGCGTCCTGCTCTCCCATGGCGTAGAGCTCCATAAGCTGGCTGGGGTCCCGGCAGAAGGCACTGACGGTAATGGGCCGGCTGGGACGGATGACAATGGCTCTCTCCGCCGCTTCTCTGTCCAGGCACTCCCGGCGCAGCTGGTTGTAGACCTGGCCCCGGCGGCAGAGGGCCTGGGCAAAGTCCGGATAGCGCCAATACCGGGCGCGGATGACGGCCCGGGGATACTCGGGCTTTTCCGGCTTCCGGTAGCTGTCGTCCCGGGTGAGGACCACCAGGTTCCGCAGGCTGCCGTCCTCCTCTGCCCGCCGCAGGGGGATGGCCTGGGCCACGCTGCCGTCCAGCAAGCGCCTCCCGCCATAGCGGATAGGGTGGGCCAAAAAGGGCTGGGCAGAAGAGGCCCGGACAGCCTCCATGCCTGGCCCCAGCTCTTCCTTGCTGAAAAACACCGCTTTGCCGGTGACCAAATCCGTAGCCCCGGCCTGCAGGTCTGTGGGATTTCGGAAAAAGGCCTCATAGTCAAAGGGCAGCAGCTCGTGGAACAGGGGGCCAAAGATAAAATCAAACCCGAACATAGAGCCGCAGCGCAGCAGGTTTCCCCCGCTGACATAGCGTTTATCCGGGAGATATTGGGCAAAGATTTCCCGGTTGCGGCCAATCTGGCCGGAAAGAAAACTCAGGGCGTTGCAGGCTCCGGCGGAAATCGCGTATACGGTGGAAAAATGGAGGTTTTCCCGGTCCAGGACATCCAGCACCCCGGCGGTATACGCGCCCCGGACGCCGCCGCCCTCCAATACCAGCCCGCAAGACATGGCGATCCACTCCTCTCAAAGGGTTTTGCTCTGTCCAGTATACGGAATTTTGAGCCAAGACGCAAGCACCAGCAGCGCCTATCCCGCACTTTTTTCTCCTGGGATTTCCCTCTGTGGGCGGCTCATCAGCCAGGTAAAGGGTTTTGAAAAAATAGGAAGCGATAGAAAAAAGGTCAGAGCCACGGAAATCCCCAGCAAGAGCAAGGTATGGGGAACCGGGACGGATTTCTGCAAAAAGGCCGCCAAGCCCGACTGGGTAAAAATCATCTGCAAGGGAACGTGCCAAAAGTAAATAGAAAGGGTCCGCTGCCCGATTTTTGAAACCGGGAGCTTCCGGCTGGGAACCAGGGCGAGAAGCGCCAAAGATACCAGTGATACCAGGGCATACCAGACCAGGCGATACAGGGCCCCAGCCTCCGGCCAGGGGAGCTTCCGGTATACGCCCGGGGTGGAGAGTACCAGCAGGGGCTGGAAGTGGCGTTCATACCAGGAGGTTTGGAACCATATAAACAGGGTAAACCCCACCAAAATAGCAACTGCTATCCCCTTCACGGCCCTTCTTTGGAGACGGGCCTGGAGCTTCTGGGGGTCTATGTAATAGCCTGCGGCGAAAAAGGGAAAGAACGAAATCATTTTGGATAAACAGAGCCCATTCCCGATCGCCGTCTCGTAGCCTGCAAAGCAGGATAGCACTATCCCGAAGAAAAGTACCATTCCCATGGATCGATGGCGCAGCCCATACATGAGCACCAGAAATGCCGCCATGACAAACATATACCACTGGACGTGATAGGTCCCTAAAAACTCCGGTTCCGCCTTCCTGCCATAGAAGAGTTTGAGCAGATACGTGAAAGCGGCCAATATCACATACAAAAAGAGATAAAGAAAGACCTTTTCTCCCCGCAAACGCCCCCGGTTAATGGAGGATTTGGAAAACAGTCCCGCTACAAACAAAAACAAGGGCATATGGAAGGTATAAATCCACAGGAAGATTTTATTGGCGGTGGGGCTGCTTCCCGCCCATCCGGAAAGGAAATGCCCTATGACTACCAGTACGATCAACATAAATTTTACATTGTCCCATTTGGCGCTGCGTTCACAGCTTGCAACCGATTGTTTCATAAATCTCCTCTTTCTCAATCCTTTTTCGTTTTTTCCATGGCGGCTTCTGCAATTCATATAAATCCGGAAACTTGCATCCTGCCGACTCTGTTTTCCAATAGGATTATAAACAGCCTTTGTAAAATCTACAAGGAGTCTTCTGAAAAATTTAAAAAAGCACTTGATTTTTTCTTTCCTTTCAGGTATAATAGTTGAGCAGTCGATGCATGGACGTTTAGCTCAGCTGGTAGAGCATTCGCTTGACGTGCGAAGGGTCAGCAGTTCAAGTCTGTTAACGTCCACCACTGTGAAAAAAGCCGGTACGTTTGTACCGGCTTTTTGTTTTGCTCATCTCTATGGAAATTTGCCTAAACTTCAAATTTAAAGGGACATTTTAAAATGAAGTGGGAGCATCACACATTGCTGGGAAAGTTTCCGACTTTCCACACCAGTGACAGGAGCTTATAATCATCTCTAATAACTGCAGCGCGTTTAACATCGGGGAACTCATTTACAAAGTAAGTACAATCCGGCAGGGTCGGAACTCCATATCCCTCTGGAAGCATCCTGGTGATAAAGGCGCCTCTTTTAAAAGTATCCCATATTTCAGTTTTTCGCTTGGTTTGTGTCCACACATCCGCAAGGATTACACCGTACACCGAAGCACCGGAGCAATGGTAAATTCTTTCCATGAATTCCTTACAATAGGAAGACATCACATCATTGATACGGGCAATATCAGAATAAACCCCCGCTATCTTTTTCTTAGGATGCGAAAACCGCTTGGATTCGATCAATAAAACTTCATTCTTAGTTGGATTTATAATAACAGCGTCATAATGCAAGTTATTTTTCGCTCCAAATTGGAACTCATACCAGCTTATTGCCTCTGGATGCAAAGACTCGTACGCTTTGCAAAAGTTCACACTGAGATTTCTCTCTGTAAATCCCGTATTGTTCTTTGCAGGATACAAAACATCAAAAATTCTCTCATAGTTTAATTGATACAGCCGAAAAACATCTTCAAATTTTCTTTTCAATTCATCCAACGCTATTTCCTCCTTGAGAATATAAGAATATCTGGCATAAGCGCGAGCACAAAGCTGCAAAAAGAAAAAAGCCCCGAACGCAAATTGCGCGTCGAGGCCTGGCGGAGAGTCAGGGATTCGAACCCTGGGTCCTTTTCAGGACACAGCATTTCGAGTGCTGCACCTTCGACCACTCGGACAACTCTCCAGGAAAGCTCCCCTCTCCCAAAGCGGGAAAGGGAAAGCCATAACATACTAATGATACGTTCCAAACGAAAAAAAGTCAAGCCTTTCCACAAATTTTCTTTCCACTACAAAGGGCCTTTTGCAGAGGCCCTTTTTTATTTCCCGTAGCCGTGGGCCTCCTTGAGCATCATGTCCTTAACCTTCATCAGGCGAATCTGGGTGCTGCGCTCGTTTTCGTCCAGCTTCATGGTGATGTAGCGGATATTCTCCTGCAGCTGTGGAATCATCACATGCTCTAAGGCGTTGACCCGGCGCCGGGTTTTCTCAATTTCCGCCGCCATGAGCTGGCAGGATTTCTCCGTTTCCGCCAGCCGGAGCAGTTCCGGCAGCACCCCGGAAAGGGCCTCTACCGCCTCGTCCAGCTCTCCGGAAGTGAAGGCGAAGCCATAGGAGAAGATGTCCCCTTCGTTGGGCGTGCGGGTCTTGCAGGTAAACTGAGGGATTTCCACGCTCATGACGTTCCGGGTGCCGCACTCCAAATATACCTCCTGCTTAGGGGCCAGCAGGGCCGTGTTCAGGGCTTCCTCCTGCATGGCGGCCCGGGCCAGCATAAACCGTCGGTTGGAGGCTTCCACTGCGGCCTCTACTTTTTGCCGCAAGGCCTGGTTTTCCCGCACCAACTCCAAAAACTGGCGCATCAGCTCATCCCGTTTATCCTTCAGGAGCTTATGGCCCCGGATGGCGGTGACCAGCTTTTTCTTCAGCCGGGTCAGCTCCATGCGGGTGGGGTTTACATGCTGGGTGGCCAAAAGCCGTCACCTCTTTTCTCAGCGGCTTTCCCCGCTGTAATACTGGTCGAGAAATTCATCCTTAATGCGCTTAAGCTCGCTGCGGGGCAGAATGGACAGGAGCTTCCAGCCAATGGACAGGGTCTCCTCAATATCCCGGTTGGTGGTATATCCCTGGGACACATACTCCCTTTCAAACTCGTCGGCGAACTTGGCATAGAGCTTGTCGATGTCCGTCAGGGCCGCTTCGCCCAAAATCACCATCAGCTCCTTGGCGTCCTTGCCCCGGGCATAGGCGGCAAACAGCTGGTTCATGGTGTTGGCGTGGTCGGCCCGGGTCTTGCCCTGGCCAATGCCCTTATCCTTCAGGCGGGACAGGGAGGGCAGCACATCAATGGGCGGGGCAATGCCCTTGCGGTACAGCTCCCGGCTCAGGATAATCTGCCCCTCGGTGATATAGCCCGTCAAATCGGGAATGGGGTGGGTCTTGTCGTCCTCGGGCATGGTAAGGATGGGAATCAGGGTGATGCTCCCCTTTTTCCCTTTCTGCCGGCCGGCCCGCTCGTAAATGGAGGCTAAATCCGTATACATATAGCCGGGATAGCCCCGGCGGCCGGGCACTTCCTTCCGGGCGGCGGAGACCTCCCGAAGGGCGTCGGCGTAGTTGGTGATGTCCGTGAGGATGACCAGCACGTGCATATCCTTTTCAAAGGCCAAGTATTCGGCGGCAGTCAGGGCCACTTTGGGGGTGGCGATGCGCTCAATGGCCGGGTCGTTGGCCAGGTTGATGAACAATACCGTGCGGTCAATGGCCCCAGTGCGCTGAAAATCCTCGATAAAGAAGTTGGATTCCTCAAAGGTGATGCCCATGGCGGCAAACACCACAGCAAAGGGCTCCTTGGTGCCCCGCACCCGGGCCTGCCGGGCAATCTGGGCGGCCAGGTTGGCGTGAGGCAGACCGCTGGCGGAGAAAATCGGCAGCTTCTGGCCCCGCACCAGGGTATTCAGGCCGTCAATGGCGGAAATCCCCGTCTGGATAAACTCCTGGGGATAGTTCCGGGCGGCGGGGTTCATGGGCAGGCCATTGACGTCCTCCCGCTTTTCCGGGAGCAGGGCCGGGCCGCCGTCAATGGGCTGACCCAGGCCGTCAAAGACCCGGCCCAGCATATCCTCTGAGACCCCCAGCTCCATGGTACGGCCTAAAAACCGCACCCGGCTGTTGCTCAGGTTAATGCCCGCGGCGTTTTCAAAGAGCTGCACCAGGGCGTTGCCCCCGTCAATTTCCAGCACCTTGCACCGGCGGCGCTCGCCGTTTTGCAGCTCGATTTCCCCCAGCTCGTTGTAGGTGACCCCTTCCACCCCGCGGACCAGCATCAGGGGGCCGGCCACTTCCTGAATGGTTCGGTATTCTTTTGGCATCAGAATCCCTCCTTCTGCCGGGCGGCGGTGATTTCCGCATCCATCTCTGCGGCAATCCCCCGGAATTCATCCGCTGCCGCCTCGTCCCGGATATATTTGAACCGCCCAATCCGCTCCCGGATGGGCAGCCGCATCAGCTCGTCAATGGAGACTCCCTGGCCCAGGGCCCGGACGCACCGGTCATAGAAGCCCAGCACCAGGGCCATCATCATCCGCTGCTTGGACAGGGGCGTGTAGGTGTCCACCTCGTGGAAGGCGTCCTGGTGGAGGAAATCCTCCCGAATGGACCGGGCTGCCTCCAGCTTCAGCCGGTCTGGGGCAGACAGGGCGTCCATGCCCACCAGCTTCACGATTTCTTCCAGCTCTGCTTCCTCCTGCAACAGGTGCATGAGCCGGGCCCGCAGCTCCATCCAGTCCTCCCCGGCCTGGCGGTTAAACCAGGGCTCCAGAGTATCCACATAGAGGGAGTAGCTGGTGAGCCAGTTCACCGCTGGGAAGTGGCGCTTATAGGCCAGAGAGGAATCCAAACTCCAGAACACCTTGACAATCCGCAGGGTGGCCTGAGATACCGGCTCGGAAATGTCGCCGCCGGGAGGGGAAACTGCCCCGATGACAGACAGGGCCCCTTCCCGTTGGTCACTGCCCAGGGCGATGACCCGGCCTGCCCGCTCGTAGAACTGGGCCAGCCGGCTGCCCAGATAAGCGGGGTAGCCCTCCTCGCCGGGCATCTCTTCCAAACGGCCGGACATTTCCCGCAAGGCCTCGGCCCACCGGGAGGTGGAATCCGCCATGAGGGCCACAGAATAGCCCATATCCCGGAAATACTCCGCAATGGTAATCCCCGTGTAAATAGAGGCTTCCCGAGCGGCCACGGGCATATCGGAGGTGTTGGCGATGAGCACCGTGCGCTTCATCAGGGAATACCCCGTGCGGGGGTCTACCAGCTCCGGGAATTCATTGAGCACATCGGTCATCTCATTGCCCCGCTCGCCGCAGCCGATATACACCACGATGTCCGCATCGGCCCACTTGGCAAGCTGGTGCTGCACCACGGTTTTGCCGCTGCCGAAGGGCCCGGGCACAGCGGCTACGCCGCCCTTGGCAATGGGGAACAGGGTGTCAATGACCCGCTGTCCGGTGAC
>ERZ1643246.2705-NODE-2705-length-16266-cov-12.381963_pt1 | contig 16266 bp, 15 predicted proteins | sample MGYA00579265_ERZ1643246 | MGnify/ENA primary metagenome ERZ1643246 (study PRJEB29033, sample SAMEA4952261) | chicken gut metagenome | biome: Broiler Chicken; feature: Gastrointestinal Tract; material: Caecum | place: Ireland | collected 2018 | study: Broiler... | reverse complement strand
AAAAAACAGCAGATTATGTCACGCATAATACTGTGCAATTTCAATTATTCTTATATTTTTGAGGGCGGACGGGGTTTGCCGTGTGCTTTGCAATGAATTTTTCCATCCAGACCATATCGTACCAAACGCCGAACTTGCTGCCGCAACTTTTGAATTTGCCTACAAGACGGAAGCCAAGCCTTTTATGAAAATTCACGCTGTCGAACGTGAGGTATTTATCCTCCCTCTTGGGGCAGGCAATGCAGGCATACATATTTTTTATACCCTGACTTCTGAGCGCGCCTTCAAGCGCGGAATACAGCGCCGAACCGATTCCACGCTGTTCCATACCGTTCTTTACGTACACGGTGGTTTCAACCGCCCAGTCGTACGCAGAGCGGTTTTTGAACTTGCCTGCATAGGCATACCCGACCACCTCTCCGCCGACTTCCGCGACAAAGTAAGGATAAAATGAAAGTATCGAACTCATTCTTTCCGCAAACACGACGTTATCCAGCATGTCGTCCTCGAAGGTCACTGCCGTGTTGGTAATGTAATAGTTGTATATGTCAAGAAGCGCGGGCACATCGCTTAAAACCGCTCTGCGCACTGAAATTGCGCCATTCGCAACCGCTCTTCCACAGTCTGCTTTATCCATATTTAAACTCCCTGCGCATACATATTCATTTAGCGCCGCATAAATAAATTTTGTCCGCCCCGCCACAAAATGGCGGGGCGGACTACTTTTAAATGTGTTGTTTCAGAATAGCACAGGCAAAGCAGCACGCGTTACGGTCAACTGACCTTTTCGATGAACACGGTGTTGCCTTCGCCGCCGTAAAAATCGTTGGTGCTGAAATAATCGTTGAGTATAACGGCATCGAGCATAGTCTGCTTATCGTAATAATCGACGGCGCTGTACAGGAAGTCGAGCACCTCATCGCTGAATCCGCCAGCCAGGTAGGTTTCGTCGAACACATACGAATCCCACGTTTCGCCGTTTCTTACGTACAGATTTATCGTAGAGAAATATATATCGTCCACAAATATGCCCGACTCGTGGCTTACGAACACGCTTTCGATATCAGAGAACATACTCACTCCCTGATACAGATTCATATTATAGTTGTATCCGCACAGCTGCAATATGGTAGGCAGAATATCGAATGTGTTGCAGAACTTGGTTATTTTTGCAGATTGCAGGCCGCTGTCGGTATCGGCCGAGGCCTTGAAATTGATTGAGGCATAATTTTCAAGGTCGAGAGCCTCGGCGGTGAGGTTCATACTGCCGCCGTACCACATAAAGCAGGGAACGGAATAGAGCGACGTATTGTAGAACTGCGTTGTATCTATGCCTTTCATCATAAAGTTCATCTGGTTGTAGTACGCGCAGTGGTCGGCATAGAACATAAAGAACGTATTGTCGAGTTCGCCGCTCTCCTGCAAATCCTGCACAAGCATATTTACGCCGTAGTCGAGGTCCATTATGCCCGCCTGATAGCGCTTATAGCGCAGGAACATCTCTTCGTAGCAGTCGTTTGCCACAAGATTTTCTTCGTCTATTCCGGGAGTGCCGGTAACGAAAGTCCGGGGGAACCTGTCTATGAGGCGGTAATAATCTTCCAGCCCCTGAACCCAGCACTTATCAGAAAACCTCTCCATCTCTTCTTCGGTCATCTGACCTTCCGAAACTTCGCCGGGCGCCGTGGGCGCCGTTGCAAACGGGTAGTTGCCGTAGCTCAGCAAATCGGTATAAGTGCCGTGCGTTATCAGCGTCATCATCTGGGTGAAGAACGGGCCGCCGTCTTCCGAGTATGTAAATTCGTCGATATACTTTTTTATTATATCGGAATCTTTATCGAAGTCGTAGAACCACTTCTTGTTTTCATAGCCGTCCAGAAGGGGCATATCGTCGAGGAAGTAGGTATTTTCAAAGCCGTACATTCCGCCGAACGACGCCTTACGGTCGTAATAATCGCCGTAGTTGCCGTGGAAATAATTTGTGGTGTAACCATCGCCATTGTTGAGGATATTGGCAAGCGTATACGGCATAGAGTTGCCGAGCACGTGGCTGGGGTCGAGCGACGTAACCGAGGGATAACTGCCCATTACAGACAGCGCTTCGGAACAGTTAGTCTTATCGCGCGAATGGAAATCTGTTGCGGCAACGCCGTCCTCTGCCATTGAATAGAGCGTAGGCGTGTATTCCTTGTTTATCGCATACCACTCGCCCGATTCTATTACGATGAGAACTATGTTCTTGCCGTCTATCGCGCCCGTATAAATATTGTCGCCGTAGACGCTTTCGCTCATTTTTCCTTCGGCAAAATAGCTGTCTATGTCGTCTTCGTCGATTTCATCGACATATGTATCGCCGCTTATTGAGTTGCCGATATTTACTACAAAATAGCCGTATGTGCCGAACTCGCTGAACGCCTTTGCAGTAAACAGCTGCTCGGAATAAAGCTGCTCTTCGTCGTAAAAGATGCTAAGCCTGTCGTCTTTTACCTCGTCGGCAAGCGCAGAAAAACTTTCGACGGTAAAGGCATAGAGTATGCCCGCACAGCACTCTGCGAGAATGAACGCAACCAGCATAAGGCTGACGGTGTTGCGGGTATACATACCCTTCGGGACGGTATATCTTTTAACAAAAATTATCAGGCCTGCCAAAACGCTTCCGAACAGCAAAACCGTTGCCGAAAGCATCCACCAGTTTAAAAAGCTGGCGTCTATTATGCCCGTCACTTCGCCCACGAGGTTCAGCATTCCGAAGCTGAAAACCATACCGCTCATCGAATACAGCGCCTCGTTGGTTATTGAAAGAATAACCTGTAACCCCGCAATCAGGCCGAATACAATGAGCTGCGCCACCCTGTGGGGTATAACAAAGATTATGAGCGCTATTATTAAGATGACGGCAATGTCCAGCCCGAAATACTGCGGCACAACGCCCAGTCCCATAGTGACGAACGTTATGATTTCCAGCAGTAAGGCAAGCACTATGTAGCTTCCCGCTATTACAGATTTTTGAATAAGCAGGCGTTTCATATCCTGATTTCTCCTTGCGCGCGATGCGTTATCCTTAAAATTTATGCGCGCAAACACTGATATTTTAAATACTGCTTTCGGGACGCACCCAAAAAGCCCGCCCCGAAATGTATTTTAATTTAAGTTTTATTTGTTTTCAGGTTCCTCTGCGGAATCTTTTGCTTCGCCGACGGCGTTTGCCCGGTTTGCCGCAAGCAAATCTTTTATCTGCGTAAGAAGTTCTTCGACAGTAGGCTTTTTAGGCTCCTCGGGAGCGGGTGCGTGGTCTGCGGCATACTTTTCTTCTGCGGCAACCCTTGCCTCTTCCTTCGTCATACCCTGTTTAACAAATTTCTTTGAAAGTTTTGAAAGTTCTTTTTCCTTCTTCGCGGCGTCGCCCAGCTTGGTGCCGGCTTCGCGCACGGTGTTTATAATCTTTACTATGGCAAAAATTACCAGAGCAACTAAAATGAAATCGATGATTGCCTGAATGAATGTGCCCCAGTTGATAACGAGCGAATTTTCAAGGTCGAGTATCTGCGCGCCGTTTGCGTCGGTGGTATATACCGCGTGCAGTACCGTGCACAGCGACGATAAATCGCCGTCGCCGACCGCCCAGTTGATGAGCGGCATTATAATGTCGTTGGTGAGGCTGTTGACGATAGCCGTAAACGCAGCGCCGATAACTACCGCAACCGCAAGGTCGAGCACGTTGCCCCTGGAAATGAATTTTTTGAACTCACCCCATAACTTTTTGATTGTTTTCATATATCTCCTTTGTTTTCTCCGCGGAAACTCTCAGCTTTGTCTTATTTAAGCAATTCGTTTGCGAGAGCTTCCAGCTCGGGCACGTTTTCTTCCGCAAAAGCGGCGCGCACCTTAACCGTCTGCGAGATGAAGTTTATATCCTTGCAGGACGAGAGCCTGTCGCGCATCAGCTTTGCCGAAACGGGCGCCCAGGTGCCGTTTTCTATCAGACCCACCGTTCTGGAACGGAAGTTGCGTTCTGCAAGGCAGTCTAAAAACTCGCGCATACAGGGGAATATTTCGGCGTTGTAAGTAACCGAAGCAAGCACCAGCTTGCTGCACATAAAGGCGTCTGCCACGCACTTTGCTCTGTCTTCGCGCGCAAGGTCGGCTATTATAACCTCTTTGCCCGCCTTTTTGAGCATATCGGCAAGCGTTTCTGCAACGGCCTTTGTATGACCGTATACCGAGGCGTAAGCCACCATAACCGCGTCCTTTTCGGGCCTGTAAGACGACCACGTATCGTAGAGGTTGATATAGTGCGAAAGGTCGCCTTCAAGCACGGGGCCGTGCAGGGGGCAAATTTTTTTAATGTTGAGTGCCGAAAGTTTTTTGAGCAGGTTCTGCACCTGAACTCCGTATTTTCCGACTATGCCGATATAATACCTTCTGGCTTCGTCGTCCCAGGGCTGGTTTACGTCGAGCGCGCCGAACTTACCGAAGGCGTCGGCAGAGAACACTATGCCCGAAAGCTCGTCGTAAGAAACCATTACTTCCGGCCAGTGCACGAGGGGCGCCATAACAAAGCGCAGGGAATGCCTGCCGAGATTGAGAATGCTGCCCTCTTCCACCTTATAGCTGTTGTTTACGTCGAACCCGAAATACTCCTTTATCATCGTGAAGGTCTTTGTGTTGCCAACCACCTGCACGTTGGGGTATTCCTTTAAAAAGTTCTGAATGTTTGCCGAATGGTCGGGCTCCATATGGTGAATGACGAGGTAATCGGGCTGTCTGCCGCCGAGCGCTTCGCGCACGTTATAAAGCCACTCTTTGCCGAAGTGCGCGTCTGCCGTATCGAGTACGGCAATCTTTTCGTCAACTATTACGTAAGAGTTGTAAGAAACTCCGTCGGGCACCTTATACATACCCTCGAAGAGGTCGATTGAGTGGTCGTTGACACCTGCGTAAAAAATGTCGTTCTCTACTTTGAACATAAAATTCCGAATTAACTTTCCTGTTAAAATTTATTTACGAGAATATTATATATTTTGTTAACAGACTTGTCAAATTTTTGGCGATAAAAGAATTACGGAGGTTAATTTTGACATATCAGACCTCCGCAATTCAGGCATTTTATATATATTTTTTTCGGTTTTACGGATTGTTCGGGCGTCAGCGTACCTGGCCGTTGCCGCGCACGACGTACTTGTAGGTAGTGAGTTCGTTGAGCCCCATAGGCCCCCTTGCGTGCAGCTTCTGGGTGGATATGCCCATTTCGCAGCCGAGGCCGAACTCGCCGCCGTCGGTAAAGCGCGTTGAAGCGTTTACATACACCGCCGCGCTGTCTGTCGCGCCGACGAAGTAGTCGGCGGCAACCGCGTCCTCGGTCACAATGCAGTCGCTGTGGCCCGTGGAGTGGCGTGAAATATGCTCAACCGCCTCCTGCACGCCGCCCACCACTTTTACAGCCATTACATAGTCGAGGAACTCTGTATCGAAATCGCCGTCCTCCGCCCTTACGCAGCCCTGTTCTCCGCCGAGTATTCCCCACGCCTCTTCGTCGAGCTTTAAAAGCACGGGGTTGACCTCTCTGCCCTTAACCAGCCTTTGATACAGGGCGGGCAGAAAGCGCGCGGCAATGTCCCTGTGCACAAGGCAGACCTCCATAGCGTTGCACACCGAGGGGCGGCTGCACTTTGCGTTTTCGATGATATCAAGTGCCATTTCAAGGTCAGCAGCCTCGTCAACGTAAACGTGGCAGATGCCCGTGCCCGTCTGTATGCACGGCACTTTGGCGTTCTGCACGCAGGCGTTTATAAGGCCCGCGCCGCCGCGGGGTATCAGAAGGTCCACAAGCCCCGTCGCCGTCATTATATCGACGGAACTCTGGCGGGAAGTATCTTCGACAAGGTTTATGAAGTATTCAGAAAGTCCCGCCCTTTCAAGCCCCCTCTTCATCGCATCGACTATGGCACAGGCAGAGCGGTAAGCCTCTTTGCCTATGCGCAGAACGCACACGTTGCCGCTCTTTATGCACAGCGCCGCGGCGTCTGACGTGACGTTGGGTCGGCTTTCGTAAATTATTGCCACAACTCCCAGGGGGACGCTGATTTTCGTCACCTCTATCCCGCTGGGACGGGTGATTTTTTCAAGCACCCTGCCGACGGGGTCGGGCAAAGCGGCAACCTGGCGTATGCCTTCCGCCATACCCTCTATGCGCCCCTCTGTAAGGCGCAGTCTGTCGAGCATCACTTCCGGTATCTTGCCCTCGGCCGCACTTAAATCGGCGGCGTTTGCGGCGAGAATTTCTGCCGTATGCAAAACTATCTCATCCGCCATATACAAAAGAGCTTCGTTCTTCTTCTGCGTAGTAAGAAATGCGGCCTGCGCCCTGGCGGCGTTTGCCTGCAACAATATTTCGCGCGTCGTCATTCTTTTTTACCCTTGAAGCGCGTACCCGCGCCCTTTCCTTCGGTTATTTCATACAGCACGGCGGGGTCGCTGCCCTTGGCAATGACCATATCCATACCGCTCTGCATACACATCTGCGCCGCCTGCAATTTGGTGCACATACCGCCCGTTCCGAGCGACGTGCCCGAGCCTCCCGCCGCGGCAAACAGTTCGGGAGTCAGCTCTTCCACAACGGGAATATGGCGCGCGCCTTCGTCCCTGCGCGGGTCGCCCGTGTAAAGCCCGTCGATGTCGGTGAGCAGCACAAGAAGGTCTGCCCCCACGCTTACCGCCACTATCGCGGCGAGGGTATCGTTGTCGCCCACGGCAATTTCTTTGGTAGCTATGGTATCGTTTTCGTTTATTACGGGCACCGCGCCAAGCTGCAAAAGCCTTTCGAGCGTGTTTTCGAAGTGAGTTCTGCGCTCCGCGCTCTCCACGTCCTCGGCGGTTAAAAGTATCTGCGCCACCGTCTGGTTGTATTCGCCGAAAAATTTATCGTAGGTATACATCAGCTCGCACTGTCCCACGGCGGCCGCCGCCTGTTTTGTGGGGATATCGGAAGGGCGCCTTTCAAGCGACAGCTTGCTCACGCCCATTGCGATTGCGCCCGAAGATACTAAAATCACTTCGTTGCCGGCGTTTTTGAGGTCGGAGAGCACCCTGCACAGCCCGTCTATAAGCCGTAGATTTATTTTGCCCGTCGCGTGCGAAAGCGTGGACGAGCCTACTTTTACCACAAGTCTCATAATACTGCCTTCGGGCAAGACGGTATGGCTTGAAGAATAAGACCGCCCCGCCCGATTGAAATTTTATTATCTGTATAGTTTATTTTATAATATTGCGGCGGTTTAGTCAAATAAATTGATAAAGCAACATAACCGTATGTGCAGATAGGCGGGCGCGCCGCGTGCGGCGCGCCCGCTTTACTTTGCGATGCGTATAAAATTCTATTTCTCCCCGCCCTGCTCCTCTCCGTCGAAGTGCAGAATATCGCCGGGGGTACAACCGAGGTGATAGCAATAAAAAAGCGGCGAGGCCGCACGAAGCAGTCCCGCCGTTTTTATTACGTTGAAAATTTTATTCCGCCGCAAGGCGTACTATTAAACAATACCCTGTGCCATCATTGCGTCGGCAACCTTCTTGAAGCCCGCAATGTTGGCGCCCATTACGTAGTTGCCCTCAAAGCCGTATTCTTTTGCCGCGTCGTCTATGTTGTGGTAGATATTTACCATTATCCCTTTGAGCTTTGCGTCTACCTCTTCGAAAGTCCAGAACATTCTGCCCGAGGACTGAGCCATCTCCAATGCGGAGGTGGCAACGCCGCCTGCGTTTGCCGCCTTTGCGGGAAGGAACACAACGCCGTTCTTCTGGAAGATTTCGATTGCTTCGAGAGTGGAAGGCATATTTGCGCCCTCGCCAACGTACTTGCAGCCGTTGTCAACGAGAATCTGTGCGGAGGCCGCGTCGATTTCGTTCTGCGTTGCGCAGGGAAGAGCTATGTCGCAGGGGATAGTCCAGATGCCCTTGCAGCCTTCGGTGTAGGTCGAACCGGGAACCCTTTCGGCATATTCCTTTATCCTGCCGCGCTTTACTTCCTTTATATCCTTAACGACGTCGAGGTTGATGCCGTTGGGGTCGTAGATATAGCCGTTGGAGTCGTACATTGCAACTACTTTTGCGCCGAGGCTCTGCGCCTTCTGGCACGCATAGATTGCAACGTTGCCCGAACCGGAGATAACAACCGTCTTGCCTTCGAAGCTGTCGCCCCTTACTTTGAGGGCCTCTTCGGTGATATAGATGAGGCCGTAGCCCGTGGCTTCCGTTCTTACAAGGCTGCCGCCATAAGTAAGGCCCCTGCCCGTAAGCACGCCCACGTGCTCGTTGCGAATCTTTTTATACTGGCCGAACATATAGCCAATCTCTCTGCCGCCTACGCCTATGTCGCCCGCGGGAACGTCGGTATCTGCGCCGATGTGGCGATAGAGTTCGGTCATAAACGCCTGGCAGAACGCCATTATTTCGCGGTCAGACTTGCCCTTGGGGTCGAAGTCGGAACCGCCCTTGCCGCCGCCGATGGGAAGGCCCGTAAGGCTGTTTTTGAGTATCTGTTCGAGGCCGAGGAACTTTATTATGGAAAGGTTTACCGAGGGATGGAAGCGAAGGCCGCCCTTGTAGGGGCCGATTGCGCTGTTGAACTGTACCCTGTAACCCTTGTTTACCTGTACTTTGCCCTTGTCGTCTACCCAGGGCACGCGGAACATAACCACCCTTTCAGGCTCGACAAACCTTTCAAGAAGGCCCGCCTTTTCGTATTCGGGGTGCTTTTCCACCACGGGTGCGAGCGTGGTGAGTATCTCCGTAGCCGCCTGGTGGAACTCGGGCTCGTTGGGGTTGCGCTTTTTAAGATTCTTTAAAACTCTCTCAACATATGTCATAAAAAATGCTCCTGTTGCGCGCAACTTTATGGTTGCGCCGCGCTTTATTTGAATGAAGCAATTATAACATACGCTTAACGATTTGCCAAATTTTAAAATAGTCTTTGCTTATAACGATTTTTTATATTTGCTATAAGTTTTGCTAATATTTTATGATTTTGGGGTATTTTTCTGCCGTTTTGGCCGCTTTTTTACCATTTTTAAGTGTAAATTTTATAAGTAAAATTTAATAAATGGTATAACCACAGCTTATTGAACGGCGTTCAGCCGCCGAAATAAACCTTTTGGGCGGTGTTGTAAAATACGTATTCAAGCTCCTCTTCCGTGAACACACCGCTATTGATAATGTAATCTTTCAGATTTGCGTAAGTATCGCGGCAGAGGTTTGAAGGCGCGTCTGTGCCGAACATAAGCCTGTCTGCCCCCACCGTCTGTTTTGCCGTTTTAAGATGTGTGACCGCCGTCGGGTACGGGTAGATTTCGGGCTGCTGGTTCGAGGCAAGCGAGGCGAGGTCGAAGTAAACGTTGGGCTGCACCAATTTTGAAAGCGCCTCTTTCAGAAGCTCTGTATCGGTGCGCTGAGGCGCGAGCAGATGACAGACGACGAAGGTAATCTGCGGATATTTTTTTACCGCCGAAGCCAGCCTGTCTACCTGCCAGCAACAGTTGCGCGGGCGGCCTATATCCATAACTACGACAAGCCCGTTATCTGCCGCATAGCGGTAACATTCGTTCATAATTTCGCCGTCGAGGTCTATCGGCCTATGGTATGCCATCAGCCCCGAACCGTTGCTCATTTCAAACTTTACCGCCTTGAAGCCCAGCTCTTTGAAAAGGCGGCGCTTTACCTCCTCCGCCTTTGCGCAGAACGGGTCGTACGACCCTGCCCCCGCAAACCTGTGCGGATACTTTTTTACCGCCTCGGCGGTATATTCGTTCTGAAAGCCGAAGAACTGCCCCTGCAAAAGCACGGCCTTTTCCACACCGTTTTCATCCATTACGGATACCAAATCGTCGGCGGTAAAACTTTCGCCGAATTTTTGCGGTATCATCTGAAATTCGCTGCCGTCGGCGTAGCGCGCCCTGCCGCCGCCAGCGCTGCGGAGTTCCCCGCGCGAAGTAAAGCCTGCTATGCACTGCACTACGTGAGCGTGCGCGTCGATAATTTTCATAATCTGCTTCCTTTTCTTTATTATTCATAATGCGGCCGTTATTATTTATAATGCGGCCGTTCCATAATGCGGCCGTTCCGCAAAAATCCGCATATACAATCGCCGCTAACAGCGGAAAGAAAGGCCAACGGCGCTTTTTCATATTATATAGATATGAGAGTTATTGAATATGACAGACGGGCCGCGTTTGCCTACGCCAAGATGTGGGCGTTCAGGCGCAACCCGCGATTTTATAATTTTGACGGCCTGGGCGGCGACTGCACCAACTTCGCCTCGCAATGTATATATGCAGGAGCTGGTATAATGAACTACACTCCCACTTTCGGCTGGTATTACAAAGATTTGAATAACCGCGCACCCGCGTGGACGGGCGTGGAATATCTGTATAATTTTATGACGACAAACGAAGGCAAAGGGCCGTTTGCCGAAGGAACGCCGCTGAACAAACTGGAAGTCGGCGACATTGTGCAGCTTGGCACCGCGACGGGCGATTTTTACCATTCGCCGGTTGTGGTTGCCGTGCGCGAAGGCAGAATCTATGTGGCCGCGCATACTTTCGACGCATTTATGAGACCGCTGTCTTCTTACAGCTTTGCCCGCGCGAGGGGCATACATATCCTTGGCGTGCGAACCGAATAGTTCTTGCGCTTAAACAAAGATTTCAACGCTTATATTATAACAACTTTCAGACGGAAACGCAAAAGTACGGAACTGAAAAAATAAAAAATGGAAAATCGGCGGCAAAACGCTTGAATTTTATTTAAAAATGTTATAAAATCTAATGGTCACGCAGAGATGGCGGAGTGGTCGAACGCGCACGACTCGAAATCGTGTTACGTGGGAACACGTACGGGGGTTCAAATCCCTCTCTCTGCGCCATAGGCGGGTAGTTTTCTACCCGTCTTTTTTGTTGCCGAAATCGGGGAAAATGGTGAATTTTAGCGCCTCTTTGCGCTTAAACTCGTCAAAAACGTGCGTATAGACGCGCATTGTCATATCGGGCGTTGAGTGTCCCACAAGCTGTTGGCAGACATTTATATTAACGCCGCACTCCGCGCATCTGGTAACAAAAGTGTGTCTAAGGTCGTGCAAATGGTGAGCTGGGCACACCTTTTTGAACGTGCGGCTCATTTCCGTTGCGCTGAACGGGAACACAATTTCGGGCGGGTAGGTTATGCCCTCGCGGAACTTGTGGCTTTCGTTCTGCTTGCGCTGTTCGTCCAAAATCGCCTTGACGGGGGCGGTCAACAAAATGTGGCGGTAGCTCTCGGCGGTTTTCGTGCCGCGTATCAAAATAAGCTCCTCGCCGTAGTCTATATCGTCCCATTGCAGGGTTAAAGCCTCGCACCGTCTAACGCCCGTGTAGAGGTAAAACAGCATTACCCATTCAATGCGCCTGCCGTGTATTGCTTTCAAAAATTCGGCTTGTTCGGCTATCGTGAGGGCGTTCCCGCGCTGTTTGCGGTATTTCACGGGGTCGGAAAGCTCCATTACATTACGCACTATGTAGCCGAGTTTACACGCCTTTTTGAAAGCGTTGTTCCAAGTCTGCCGAGCGTAAACGCGGGTACGCCCTAACGGAATTTCCGATAAGGCTTTGTCTATGTCAAAGGGCGTGATTTTAGGCATAGGCAGGGCTTTGAGCCACGCGGGAGTATGTAAGCGCAAAATCTGCTCTATGTTGCGAACGCTATTCGGTTGTAAATTCGGCTTTTTGTAGACCTCGAACCACCGTTCCAGCCAATCGCCGAACAAAATCGACTTCCCCATAAAGGCGAATTCCTCTCGATTTTAAGCTCTTTTCCTCTCTCGAATTTTGGCGAGAGAGCATTAGACGACACCTTGTACGGCGGCGCGCTCCGCGCGCCGCCGTACAAGGTGTCGTCCACCCGTTACAGCACGCCCGCACGGGCGGGGCGAGCAGGCAAACGCCCCGCCCGTGCCGCGGTCGCCGTTATCTCACCCGCGTATCAACAAATATAGTGCGGCTCATACCCTCGCAGAGGCGGCGCAGAATAATTTTGTATATCACGCTCCCAAGTGAGCGTATCGTCAAAGAGAACGTATTTCAAAACGAAGTTGCGAATTTCCGCGCACACGTCGTCATTCGCAATTTGCGTATAGATTTCGGCGGGTATTCCGCGCGAATAGGTTATGCGCTCGCCCGTCTTTTCTATGTATTTAAGCAAATACCCTATCGCGTTGCCGTGTTTCAATTCTGCGGCGCTCAATACCTTAAAATCATTGCGCCCGAAACGCTTTTCAAAAAAGCTATTGCTGTACGTAGTCTGCATTTTATGGCTTTTGGTGCTATAATCTTGCACCTCGCTAATCGTGCCAAGCATTTGCCCGTCGGGAACGTACAAAAGCGCGTGGAAGTGTAAACGCCCCGTTTGCGGAGCGCGCTCGAATACGCCCATATAACGCCAGCCGCGGCGCGTGTGAAGATTAGAAAGGCAACGGCGCAGTTTTGCGCGGAATTCTAATTCCGTGCATTTCTCGTCGCTGTAAGTGATTGTTATAAAGTGTGTCCAGCGGTTCAAATTCGCCTTGCGGTGAAAGCGCTTTTTGCGGTTGTGCAGGTTGTTCGCCTTGCGCTTTAAGTTCCCCTCGATAAACGCATTGAGCGCCGCCTCGTCGTCAAAAAACGGGCATAGGTTGTCTTGAAGAAATGCCAACGTTTCAGCCCTGCTTTTACCCTCTATCAGCGCATAGGCGTAAAGCCCGTCGAATATCTCGCGGGCGGGGTCTTTTTTGCGTATGCGGTAAGTGTTGCGCTTGCTACACGCCTTTATGAGCGGAACGGCGACGAAGTGCCCGCCGTCGTTATACACTCGGCATAACTTGCCCCTTTTCTTTGCAGGGCGGGCGGGTTCGTCAAAAAACGTGGGCTGATAGAATTGTAAAAACGGCTCTGCGCCGTAAATTTCCGTTAGCATTGCTTTGTCGTCCTTGTTACTTAATCACCCCGGCGGGGAGCAAACACCCCTGCGGGGAATTTTCTGTTAAGAGGGGAAAAGGGTTGACTTTTTGCCCGTGCCCTCTTATAATACCGTATAGAAAGTGTTTGGCTCGGTGTCAGCGGTTCGCCGCTTTCGTCCTTGTAGCCCCGTACATTTGAGCTTTTAGCTTGCGGGCACTTTCTTTTTTTTGAAAGGTTGCGTATAGTTCGCCGTAAGGCTCGAACGTTGGTGAATGAACGATTTATCGGCTCCCCGACCTTTCAATTTTAAGAAAAGGTTATGTTGTTCGCCGTAAGGCTTGAACGTTGCGAATAAGCGTTTATCGCTCGCGCCTTTTCTTTTATTCGCATTAAAGGGCAACATTTTGTTGCCCTTTATTTTTTTTGCACCTTTTGCTTTGAAAGTGCACTTTCAATTTTGAAAAGTTGCAAAACTATATAGAAGTTGCGGACAACAACGCCCGCTTTTTTGCCTCGCGTATGCGTTTAAGCTCCGCAGCCCTCGCGCGCTTTTCGGGGCTTAACTTATACACCTTGTCAGTTTTAGGGTTATACGGTGCTTTGCCCTCGTAACCGTCCACGCTAACGCCAAGAGAGGCAAGACGGGAAAGAATAAGCGAACAGTTTTTTCGCAGTTTTTCACGCACACGCGGGGCACAATTAGAACATTTATAACCAAGACGGCGCGAAATTTCCGTATTGCCGTAGCCTTCAATAAACAAACCGAAATACAAATTTTCACGAGGAGAAAGCAAATCAGCAACGACAGCTTTTAAATCGTCCGTATGGTCAACAAAGCCCAACCCCTCTAACATATCGGGAGCGGGGACAACTTCACCAAGCGTGCGAGCGTTTTCATTGTCCTGATGTCTTTTAGCGTTTTGCATACCGCCGAAAGGCTTATCGAGGGAAAGGCAATCAGCGGCATAAACCACAAGACCGCCGCCCGAAAGCAACTTCGGGTTATTTTCCGAAAGGTACAAAAGACCGCCATAAAGACAATACCGAAAAGAAGCAACCACAAAGCGAGAAAGGCTCAAACCATCAACAACGGGCTTACCGTTATCCTGCCGAAAATAGCCCAAATCGACATAAAGGCAAGAAACCATATCAGCGCCATAGCCACGGCAACGCGGTGTTTTATATGCGTAGTTATATGCCATACCTTTAATACGGGCTAAATTATCGAAAAAGAAACGATTGCGGGCGAGAATATCGCCACCGCGTATAAGCTCCGCCTGCTCGTCAGTAATCAACCACCCGCGCCAATCTGTCATAATTTCGCCTCGTCGGTCTTTGCCGCGTTCGCCCTTTCCTCGGCTCGGCGCGCCTGCTGTAAAAGTATGTTCAATATGCTTTTATCGCTCTCGGCGCGGGGCTTTACTTTGTAACTATACAAAATGCCGTCCTCGTCAGTGTTCTGCACCTCGTAAACGGTATAGGTTGAGCTTTTACCGCTCTCGCTCGTCATTTCCTCGTCGCTTATAACTAATTCAGCCGTGGACGCAATGTCAAAGATTATGTCTAAAATGTCATAGCCGTCAAAATCTTTGTTTTTCGGCATAAGGTCAACCTTGACTTCACGCCCGCGAACCTTACCGCGCACAAAATAGCCGTAATATTCTTTTTTGTCCTTGCTCTCGTAAACTTCACGCTCTACAACCAAGTTAGCCATAACTTACACCTCCTCGGGCGCTTCTTCAAGCTCGATAAACTCAACGCGCGTTAAAAAATCACCGCACGTGTTGTCGGGGTGTATTCTGTCGAGCAAAAATTGCTCTATCTCGTCCCCGTGTTCCTCGTCGAATTCGTCCAAGTCCTCGCACTCCTCGCCCTCAAACAGCGCCATAATCTTTTGGCGAAACTCGCCCGTTTTGCCGTCGTTAATCGTCATCTTTGCTAATACCAACATTTTCAACCACCTTTCCCCGTAAAGTCGTTAGGTCAACTAAAATCAAATTGTAGTCGTTTTGACTACTCAAAATTATAGTAGTCATAATGACTATTGTCAAGTCATTTTGACTACATTTTGTTATAATTATTGTGAGGTAATAAAAATGAACCAAGAATTAAAGAAAACATTGCAGAAAATGCAAGACGAAGAACACAAACAGCGGGTTGAACTTTATAAAGATATTTTCAGCGAAAAACTACGTACATTAAGAGAAGAAAGGAACTACACGCAAAAAACTATCGCAAAAAAATTAGGTATTCCCGTAAGCACCTACGCAAATTGGGAACAGGGGCGCAGAGAGCCGAGCATTTTTGACATATTTAACATTATGTCAGTTTATGAAATTGAGGCAAACGAACTATTTGACATAACAGACTTAATACATTAAAAAAGGGCGGTAGCAATTTGCTATCGCCCTTAAAAATATATAAAAACGGGCATTTTTGAGCCATTTTTGGCTTAAAAAGCCTCGAAATCGTGTTACGTGGGAACACGTACGGGGGTTCGAATCCCTCTCTCTGCGCCAAACGAGTATAATCCGAACCTGAAACCGTTTTTAGTCGGCGGAGCGTTCGGATTATTTCTTTTTTTATAACCCCATACAGGTGACTTCGTTCCATTACTATGCTATAATAGCTATATGAAGATAAAAGCGGTTGTGAAATATCTTATTATTACATTTGTCATAACTTATGCTTGTTGGTGGGGCGTAGCTGCACTTGTTGCATATACTGATTTTGTATATGGCGACATATTGCCGACAATTATATATATTATAGGTAACTTCGGTCACCTTTATTTACGGCGGTGAAGAAGAATTAGGCTGGCGCGGTATTTTGCACCCTGCATTGTCAAAGAAAATAACATTCCCGCTTGCCGCTCTCGCGTGCGGCGTTATATGGGCGTTATGGCATTTACCGCTTTGGTTTATAGAAGGTCACCCTAATCAGTCAATGCCATTTTGGGTACAAGCTACACTTGGCATATTCCTCTGTTTCTGGCTTGGCATAATTTATAAGCGGTCTGAATGCCTGCCGCTGTGTATGCTCTTTCACGGTTTTGTCAATGTGATGTTGTCGTCATTCGTGTTAAAACTGAACTTGATATTGATTGTCGGGATTCTACTGACGACAGCCGTTGCAATTGCACTTTGGCTACTTGACATAAAGCGGACAAAAACTTTAAGTAATCAGACGACAAATACTAAATAGTTTTCATTATAACTTCTAATAGAAGTATAGCCCACTATACTTCGCAAGCGAAGTCGTGGGCTCTGCGAGGCTTTTATTCCACGCAAAAGAAAAGGGTTTCAGGGGA